>Ga0114955_1000946_pt1 | contig 13232 bp, 22 predicted proteins | sample Porto_5metaG_FD_87302 | JGI IMG/M metagenome (GOLD analysis project Ga0114955, IMG submission 87302) | Marine algal microbial communities from Porto, Portugal - Porto_5 metaG | ecosystem: Host-associated > Algae > Red algae > Unclassified | place: Portugal: Porto | collected 2015-02-02 | reverse complement strand
CCCAGGTCGAAGGCTTCGAGGCGACACTCACACCTCGCCCTCTTACCCTCTTCGCACCCCGTCCCTCCCCGCCGAACCCTGAGAAAAAACCCCTCAGACACCCTCAGGGACCCCTCAGAAACCCCCCCCTCAGTGCCCAAGGGGCAAGTCTCAGCGGAGGACGGTCGAAGCTTCGGACACCGCCTTACTCGAGGCGGGGGAAGGGTGCTACGCCACATCCCAGCGGCGCCCCTGTGCCGGGCGCGCGGTGTAATTCTGATCAAGAGCCCAAGTCGGGTTTACACAAAATTAGGCCCTGAACTGGAGGCCCGTCCTGGGAGTTACTAGTCCCAGGGAAGTCGCGAGATCGCGGCCGTGGTTGGTGAGCCACGGGGTGATCTGAACTGGATCACCACCGGAAAGATTCGAAATATGCTGAACTTGGGCATTCGGCCTGAACGGAATCGATGTCGGTCGGGAATACACTAGATCCTGACCGACCCGTTTCCCGGATCAGCTGACCCCCTCTTGATTGAGAAAGGGCCCCGTGCCGGGGCCGTGACAGCCAGTAGTGCTGTCACAGTCGCCGGTTGCGCACCACCATGCCATGTCAATTCGACGACAATCCGCCAGATGGCAAGTTTGAACCGCGAGGCAGCACTTACATGAAAAGCAGAATGTTATCAACAAAAGTGAAGTACCTGCCTTGCTTGGTTTGCGCTTGGGATTGGCAAAGATTGGGAAAACTGCAATAACTCAGTTCAAAGCTCTGCCATGCACAGCAAAGTGGCACAATTGCACGCTCGTCGTTGCTGGAACCTGCTATGGCGCGTCGCCAAAGAATGATCGGATCGAGCAAATTTCACAGAAAGTCACAGCATGCTGTGACCCTGCTGTGAAAAAAAAATTGACGGCTCGGGTGCTCTTGAATGGCTCTATGGGGGGGATTGGCGCTCACAGCAATTTCGTCGTGAGCTGCTGTGAACTTTCGTGAGTTGCTGTGAGCATTTCTCAGATCCGATCATATTTTGGCGACGCGCCACATCTGTGGAACAATGCGGGATTGACGCTGGCATGGAGAGTCGTATCCACCGTATCTGCGACTCGTGGCGGAAGCTGGACGTACCGTTGCCAGCGCCATGGCCTCTTTTGCGAAGGTGTTGCTGCGCTGATTGCGACGTGACTCCGGAATGTACGAACGTGGCGAGGAACTGACCACCTCGAAGGGGCCTTCCGCCCCTCACACGTCGTGCCGACCGATCGTGGCGGGGAATTCGTCGTCCCAGGGTGGCCGAGTCTTGCATAGGTTCGGCTTCCTTCATGACGGTCGCTTGTACACCGCTGTTGCGGCTGTTCGTTCCGGGGACCTTATCCCCCCGAAGCGTGACGGTCGCTTCTGTCGGTGGCCTGGGAACTTCCCTTGGAGCACGGCCGGAACTGGGTGCGCATGGAGAGGTGGCCACCGACGCGAAGGGGCTGCTGCAGAGCGTACGGCTGGTATCGGTGCCGAGGTGGCGACGGGGGGGAGGAGTGGCGGCTGCCAGTCACGTGTGACGGCGAGAAGCGTCTCTTGGCGGGGGGGGAGGAGGCAGCATAGGGAGTAGGCGACCGGCGGTTGCAAGCATTCATGCCCTGCGCTATCGGTAGGGGAGCCACGTTGGGGACGAGACGGGGTAGCTGTCATGGCCGCTTGCTTGCGGTCTCTTTTCGGACTACCATCTGCCACGCATGTTTGCGGCTAGGGTCTGGCAGCGGCTGTTTCTGTTGCGCGACGGCCGCGGCGCCCTATCCCGGGTTTTTGAGTCTCGCTAACACGCTCCTTGCCACTACCGTGGGGAGAGCGCCGCAACAGGCCGAGGCGACGGGCTCGGGGCCGGACGGGGCAGCGCGTGACTCTTTCTGACAAGTCACCAAACTATCTCTCCGGCTCAAGCGAAACGATCTTGGTACTCTAGCCATCGGGAGCGGGGGCGGCCGGCGGGATCAACTCGGCGGCGTTGCTGCCGTGGGCGCCACCTCCCGCTCTAGCGCTTGGGGCGGTGACCGAAAAGGTCCCGCTGCCGCAACCGTTTTGTTGCGGCGGCGACGCCACGCCCGTTTCAAGAAGTCAGCCGCCGACGGCTTTTGCGCCGAGCTCGGGTGACGGGGTGCCCCGCCAATCTGCCTTTGCCGCGGCGTAGGAGTAAGCACAAAGCCCAACCCTGCGTCTTGTGGCGCACCGTGCATCGTTACTGTGCATACGGGGCCTGCTGAGCACACAGCTTGCAAAAAAAGCGGCCGTGGGCGCCACCACGAGCTCGCGGTCGTGTCCACGGCTCCACCGCGCCGGCTATGACAACCTGGGCGGGCGCAGCGCGGAGCAGCCGCAAGCAACGACGATCTTGTCCCTGTCGTGCGTGCGTAGGGGCGGTCTTCCGTGGCGGCGGTGGCGGCAGCGGAGGAGGGAGGGGGCCGCAGGACTAGCCCTGCGCTAAGCTTCAAGGAGCGTCGCTGGGGGGTGCGGTTGCCCGACTGCCGGTAGGCGTGCCGGGGGGAGCGACGAACGTCATCCCCTTCTCGCACCCCCCTTCCGCGCTCGGCCATCGGTGTGGCCGGCGCTTCCCCCCTCGCCCTGCCGCTCTTACAAGTTTGCCGGCGTCCTCACGTACGGCGACGACGGGTACGCGGCTGAGCTGGAAATGCGCGTCGAGCGCGCAACGGGCGGCATCGACGGCTTCTCCACGTTTGTGCGTAACTGCACCAGTGAGTACGTCCGGTGAGCTGTGCGTTTGCGCTACAAGATGCCTGCTACCAGAGTCGGTCTTGCCACGTGTGGGTGCCCCCTCTGTGACGTCGTGTGCGCCACCAGCGCGTGTCTAAGCCGCGTTATGTTTTCTGAGTGCCGCCTCTGCGACTGCGTCGCCGGCGGCGCGCGACGCGAGCAGCGCTTCTTCCACCACGACGCGGCGGTGCTCAAAGTGATTCGCTCGGCAGGCATCAATGGGTACGGCGGCAAGGTTGAGGTATAGCTGGACGCAGGCGTCTGCCTTTCCGAGTTCGCGAAGCGATTCTTGGACCGCACCGAGTGCATGAGACACAAATCACGCTACCTTGGCGAGCGCTACTGTTGCTGTATGAAGCTCACGCCCGTGTTCCTCATGAGCGACAACCGCGCGGGGAAGCTCGCTCGGTTTTTCAACCACTCGTGTAAGCCAAACCCAGTGACGCCGAGGAGGGGACTAGGGACTTGGAGTGCAAGAAAGAGGCCGTTTTTCGGCGACGCTGCTGCCGCGGGGGCGCGAGATTGTGTGCGGCACAGCACGGCCGGCTACGCGGGTGCCCTCCGCGGGGAAGGACGCCGCCCGCCGACAAGGAGGAAGTCGCCGCCGTCGCCAACTCAAACGCCATGCTCGTAGACGGCGTCGCCGCCACCTCCGCCCGTGAGGCCACTGCTACACCTGCCGTGGTGGCGCCGCGCCACGTGTAGAGTACGGAGCCGCTCTGCGTCTGTATGGCGGTAGACGAGCTTGCGGGTGTGCCCACCGCCTCTGAGGCGCAGAAGGCAGCTGTTCGGGCGGTCTCCGGTCGCCGTTTCAACTGGATGTCTTTCGGTGCGCTAGCCGCCACTGAACGAGGCAATGTGGACAAGGGGGGTGGGGCCGGACACGCCCTGGAGCTGTTGCGCGGAGCCATCGCCACGTTGCCGCTCTCGGTACCGGCGTGGAGTGTGGGTGCGGCTTGCCATGAGGTTGGCGGTGCCAACGCCAGTCGTCGTTGAGAGGGAGGCGCGTGGGCGGGCGGGGAGGTTCACGGAGCGCCGCGTTCATCAGGCGAATAGTGAAGAAAAGGCCGCCGGGAAGAGTTGGGGGCGACGGGGGCGAGGAGGGGATCTGTATGTGACGATTGCCGGCGCTCCGCCAACAGCCCCGCGCGCCCTGTTGCAGAGAGGCGGCGCGACGGCGGGCGGCGAGGCCAAAAACGGCGGGGTGGCAGCGACGGGGGTGCTCACGGCGGCAGCGGTCGTGTTACCTCCCCGTGGCCGATGCGGCGGTGGTGGCATCAGAGGCGGCTCGCTTGACCAAGCGGCGGCGGCTACGATCCGAGGGCGGAATACCGTGAACCAAGGCGACTGCAGGCGAACGTCAGCCCCCACTCTCCCCTCCCTAACCGACGGGCCGACATCAACTGCCCACCCGTGACTGGCGCGGCCAAGGCGTCTGAGTTTTTGAAAGCGGTTGTAGGCAGATTGGGCACAAGCGCGCGTTCTCTGCTGGCTGAGCCGTGCTGGGCACGGGCGGAACGCGCCGCCGCGGCATTCAGCGTCGACGCCGCGGCATTGATTGACGCTGCACTGCAACCAAAGGACGCTCGCGGCGCCAACGCGGCCGACAGCGACGCGGCGGACGCGGCTCAAGCGGCGTTGGCGTCGGCAGTGGTGTCGGCTGCGCGCGGCCCGCGCATTTTTCTCACCCCCACCATGTGCCACGTTCTCGTGCTGTTCGCCGCTTGTGCGCGGGGCTCGCTACCTGCGCCTATGGAGTTCATGTACTGACAGACTGCGCGCAGTGTTGTCGTCGGTGGGGGCAACAGTTTCAGCCGTAGAGTCTGATCTGGGTCGGATTTCACGGCGGAAGAATCGAACCAGTATCATGACGCAAAACGGCCGCTGAAAATGCTTATAGAACCTGCTTTTTGATCTTAAACGGCCTCGTGAGGCCTGTTAGATTAGAGTCCCGCTCAATTCTCGCTCGCTCGAACAAAAGAAAGTTAAAGCAATGGAGCTTCGGTCGAATCACACAGGGACGCAAGTCCCTGCTCCTATTGCACGTTCTCGTCGACTAAAAACGAGTAGCACCGTTGACGGGGTCCTCTTTTTCCAGCATGCACTACGTCCTCCTTGTCTGTCGCGCTTGTTGTCAGCTGAAAATGAGGCGGCCTCGCACTGGCTAGTGCTTGGGCGGGCGGGCGCGTCGTCGACGTTGCGACCTGCCGCGGACCTCGTACCGGCGCCTGCTGTCGGCGCGGTATCGCGCTGGCATCAGAGCGCCGACCACGGCTTGCCGGCCGCCGGCACCACGTCGGAGACGGCCGCGGCCGCCCACGGCCGCAGCTCCACTACCATGAGGGCACGCCCCTGGACGGCGCCGCGGCGGGGCGCCCGCGCCGCCGCCCACACCGCCACCGAGTGGTGCGCGCCAGTGCTGCACTCAGCGCGCGTCGGGTGGGCGACGGCTTCAAGGTAGATCTCCGAGCGGCAATTGCTGTCGCGGCGTGCGCCAGGCCGCGCCAAGGTGTCCAGGTGCGTGCGGTCGGCCGCCGAAGCGTATGGATGGTGCAGGGGGGGGGCGCCGCGGAGTTGTCGCTGTGCTGCGGAGCGGCCGGACGATGCTCCTGCCGGCCTCCTGTGGGCTGGCGGCGCCCATCGTTACGGCTTGGCCCGGGCCGCCGGCGCCGTGTCGGCGGCGGCCGCGGACGACCACTAACTGCAACCCCACCATCACAGCGGCAAGCCGCGGGACAGCGCCGCGCTAGGGCGCCGTCGCACGGCACCGCACTGGGCAGCCGCCGCTGCCAGTCATAACCCCAGCACAAGGCGCGCCGTGGCGGTGCATTCGTTGGATGGAAGTTGGTATACGGCACCAAGACTGGTGCCTGACTGTCGCCAAATGTTGCGCCGGCGGGCCACATCATGGAACGCAAGTCGGCGGTGTCGGCTGCAGACGCGTCCGGTGGTTGCGGAGGGGGAAGATGGGGGGTTGCGGAATAGTTGAGGAGGGGGCAGACGCTGCCTCAATTGGCGGCCTGCGTGCTCGTCGAGGCGGTCGGCGCGGCGCTCAGCGTCCAGCGGAGCATCGCACACGGTCCGCCGGCCGCTGCCACCGTGTCGGCGACGGCCGCTGTCAACGACCATGGAGACCCCACCATCACATCGGGAGGCCGTGAGACCGATCCGCGGTAGGGAGGCGAAGCCGCCGCCCACACTACAACCACGAGGCTCGCGGCGCCGCCGCGATAGTCGCGCGGGGGGCGGGCGGTGGCAATAGTGTTCTTACCTCAGAGTCTGTCGTTCTCGTTGCGACCGGCGAGCCGCTTCAAGGCTTTCCGTTTCGCGGCGTCGGCCGCCGACGCGTGCGGTGAGCACGGGCGGGTGACTTTCGGGAGTTGCTGGTATTTCAGGGATGTGCCAACACTGCATTCGAAGGCAGTACACGTGCGGTCGGCGGCCATCAGCGCGGCGCGAGCGGGTAACGCAGCATCGCGTACGGCCGGCCCGCCGCAGGCGCCTCGTTCGCGCCCGCCACCGTCGACCGCCGCCCCGATCCTCTTCTATTGCTGCACTTACGCGAATGACCTGTTGGTTGGCCTTAAAGCGAGCGCCACGTCGGTATCGACCTCTGCAGCTTGCCTGAGGTCCGCCTCGCGCCCGTGAACTCCACCTTATGAATGATGCGGAGTGGAAGTGGGGCGGCGCTGATGACTGCGACCGTGCTAGTGGCACGTGATGGCGCGTGGCCAGTCGAGGATGGTGCTGCCGGGATGAGCGGCCCCAGTTCTTCATGTGAAGAACTGGTTTTTCTCGCCCAGTTCATGACCGCGCATGCAGCACGATGAGAATAGGCACTGCGAACGGATAAGCGCTGGCAGCAGCTGGTATGGAAGGCGCCTCCTACAGGGTGGACTACCACTCGGTAGGTGCATCAGACGATTACGAACACAGCTTTGCCAAGTACATGGCTGAGAAAACAAAGTGGCACATGCAAACTGACTACAAGACTTCCTCTTTCTTTCGAAACGGGCAGACAGTACCTTAGCAAGTCACCATGGGCACAGTAAGTGTCTGTGTTTCTCCCAGGAAACGTACGTGATGATGTCCGTCTGTGAACTGGCATCTGGCTGTATCGATATGGGCTTACATCTGAGGCACGAAATAACGTAGGCACCACCGCAGCCTCTTCTGGCATCGGCAGGGGCAAGTTGACGAACTGCGCCCGTACCCCGCGCTGCAGGCGGGCAGGTATCCGTGCGTCGGCAGCGGCAAGGAGGTTGGGCGACCTCCGCGTGCCCTCTGGCTGTCAGTCGCACCTTTGCGGGCACCGGCCCGCAGGGCGGCGGCGAGACCACGGCTGCTGTCACGCTCCTCGTCCCGATGTTTAGATGAGTCGTGGCGGCACTCCTGCCGCCAGCGACCCTGCCCCGGTCGAGGACTCCCATGCCGTTCCGGCGTCGGCCACCGGCAACCCTCTGTGGCGGCGAGTGACGGCGTGCACAGCAAGACATTGTGGGCAGCAGTCGCGGTGGTGTGGCCGGTAGCAGTTGCACGCCGCGACGACGGCATCGACTTTTGCGCAGAAGTGGGCGCACATGGCGCCGCTAGGCCACTTGATGGCAGCGGCGCGAGCGGTTCCGCGCAGCGGCCAGTATCCGGTGCGGATGGTGTAGTACTACGGGGCCGGGGGGCCCCCGGGGATGTACCGGACGGGGACGGACGAAGCCGGGAACCGGACGTGGCGGCGGGGCCACGCGCGGGAGGCGGCGGCCGGGCAGGAGGCGGTCGGCCGCGGCCCCAGACGCCCCGAGCCCACCCGTGCCCACGCGCGCCGGGGGCGGGGCCAACGCGGAGCGCGAGGCCACACGGCCGCCGCGCGGCCCGCCGCGTGGCGGCAGCGGGGAGCACCGAGGCGTTTCCCGCTGCCGGGCACCCGCCCGAATTCCCCTCGCTTGCTGTGTCGTCTCGGAGAATTGTAATTGCATCAGAGGGAATTATCTGCGTTGTGATACGTGGTGGCGCGGGCCCGGGCCAACTAGTGGCCCCGGTCCCGCGCAACGGTTTAGGCCCTCATATAGGACGAAGGGCGACGACGGTGGTAGCCACCGTGGTCGCCGGCAAGTAAGCCGTGCCTAGTTGTCTCGGTATTCGACCGACCTTGTCTTCCTGGACCCTGAGTCCCATAGTGGGTACCGCTCGAGTAGCTGCGACGGCCCTTGCTTCCCTCTCTCTCTGACCACCCCTGTGGGGTGGTACTACATCTGGGGTAGCCTACGTGGCCGTGCGGATCGGAAGTGCCGTGGTTGGACGGCTTTCGAGGGCCCTACGCTGGCCGCGCCTCGCGAACGGATCCCGGAGATGATGGCGCCCTGTGATTGGCCGGCGAACGCTTGGACATCTTTCCCGTTGATGGTGGCGGTTGTGGGGACTTGAGGTTTCTGTGATTGTATTTCGCATTGTTCGGTGGGACTTGCTTATCGCATTGAGGGTGGCCTGCATTGTCCGTCCCCGATTGGTGGCCAAGCCACGGGCTCCCGAGGGTCGTTGGCTTCCACATATCTCCGCGGGTTGGGACCGAATAGCGGGCTCCCAGCGAAGGCGCCCCATCTGCCCTCTAGGGGCTTGGGGTTCTGGCGTGTGTTGGCCCGCTGTGGCCCCGCTAGGGGGCCGCCGTGGGGGCTTTTAAGGGGAGGTCTCGGCCTCCCCCTCGTGTCCAAAGAAAAAACCAACCGTGCCTTGGGTCTCTTGCTCCCTCGGGTTTGTGCCGCAATACCTTTTTCCCCCTCCTCGGGACGGGCGTGGATTGCACGTTTCCCTTGCCGGTTCCTTCTGGGCCTCCCACAATTGGGCTTCAGGGGTTACTGATTTCCGATCCGGAAGAAAGCGAGAAAATCGCTACATATATGGGGGAGCAGCAGGGGAGGGACATACGCTTCTCCCTTGACGGGACGCCCCTCCACTTTTCTTGTCGGAGCCCCTCGTCTCTTTGCCCGTTGTGGTTGTCCTCTCTCTGATGCCTGTAGGTGAGAAGTCGAGTGCCGTGGGGCCAACATGCCGGACCCTCCCGCTGGTGGACGGGGTCGGGGTGCGCCCCCGGACCCGTCTCGTGTTACTCCTGCTGGCCGAGGGGGAGGGACAGGTCTCCGTCGAGCTACGTCCGCCGGAGGCCCCACCGGGATCCCCCCGCGCGCGGCGCCCCCTCCTTCGCCTACTGGTGTTGAGGACCAAACTGGCCGTAATGGATATTCCCTGATGCCGACTGACCTACGGTTTGTGCTGGTCGCGTTCCGGTCGGATGTGGTGGCCGACATTATTCTGGCCCTGAGTGAGTCCCCTTGCGGGAGGGGTCGGGCGGACAAGCGTCGGAACAATGTGGGACCAGCCGGTCCCACGCGAGGTGGCACCGCTCCCGGCGTCGCCGTCCTCCCTCCTCGTCTTCTTCGTCCGCCGGATCTTCCTCCGGGTCGGCCAGCGGTCAAGATGATGGGGGGGCTACTACGCCCCACGGGACCAATCTGACGGTCCCCCCTACTCCTGCTCTACAATGTTTGGACGATCGGTTTTCGCGGGTGCAGGACTACATGACCTACCGCCTGCGTAACCGTCGGACGCGCTACGGAGCGGCCCAAGCACGAGAGATGGACCGAATGACCCAAAGCATGAAGCACTCTTTTGGCGGGTTCCCGCCGTTCTCGGAACAGGACCCCCTCAAGGACTTCTCCTGGTTGCGCAAGGTGGTCAAGGTCTGTGACGACAACGACAAGTCCGAAGGGACGGCCCTTTACGCGATCCCCCACTTCCTGTCGGGCGACGCGGAGCTACGCTACATCCGCGAACTTCCGGACTCTGGGACCGCGCTGGGAGCCTCGAGCATCACCTCCTACCCCGTGGCGGTTAATTGGTTCTTGCAGACCTACGCGGAGCACCACACGTTGGCGCTCGCACAGGACACCTTCATTCGGGCGACCATCGAACCGGACGAGACGATAGAGTCCTTCTCGGCCCGCTTGCGGGGCCTGTCGGAGCGCTGTGGCAGCATCCACACGGAAGGGACCATGATGCAGCAACTCATTCGAGGACTGCCGGCCTACATCCGGACGGACGCGGTTGTTTACAACACGCCGGCCTGCTTCTTCCAGCAGATGGTGACCTACACGTCGGGCACGTTCAAGGCGGCCGAAGAAGTCATGACGCTAGCCCGCGATGGACAGGGCCCCTCTACACCGTCTCCCTCCCGTGGACCCCTTCGTCTCTTGGTGATCCCACGAACGCGCCCTACACGGCAGGAATTTCCAAGGATGGCCTTCGGGGAGATGACGCCCCGTGTGGCTGATCCGCCGGCGGTCAACCCGGGTCGAGTCCAACCCGTATCGGGCCGGCAGGACAACCTCCCACGGTTCTTTACAGGACGCTCCGAGGACCCGCGGCGCCCCCGCATTTGTTTCCTGTGTTGGATCCCTGGATGTATGTCCTACACGTGTCCGATCCTGACGGACCAGCAGAAGGCGCTTCTGAACAAGGCCCGAGAGTCCTTCCTCCAAGCCACACGTATTCGTGGGGCCCGGCAGGACGACAAAAGGCGGGTCACGCGGACCTACAACTGACAGATCTGCATCGCTATGGTCCAAGCTCTCTGCGACGGCATCGACAAGTCGGACGAGGAGGACAATCAAGATGGGGACCCCGAGACCAAATCGGGCGACAAGAAGGACAATCCCGGCTCGGGAAACGTCTAGTGGGGGGCGGACTGCAGTCCGACCCCCCCCCTACGGGTTAGTCCATGTGCGGATCCAAACCCAGCCTGTGTGCAAAAGTTGATGACAAGACGGGCGGGAAAAGCCCCTCGACGCCGTGGTCTCGCTGTTCCCTGTGCTTTCAAGGGAACCCTGCTCGGCTTGCGTAAACGGAACTTTGTGGTCTCGGCGGCCCTGCGTCTGTCGTCGGACCATCCTGTACAAGAGTCCCCGTGTGTGTTGGACACTGGGGCGGGACCAAGTGTTGTGCGGGAGGACGTCCTCCCCCCGGGTTGACAAGAGCGGGCTCAGAGGGCCCCTCGGTCGACCCACGTTTGGGACGCGTCCGGACTACTCCTGAAGGTGAAGGCCCAAGTGGGGTTCTCCGTCTTTGTGGATGGAGTCTCCATGCCCTTCACGTTCCTGGTGGTCAAGTCCCTCTCGGTCCCTGTCATCTTGGGCATGGACTTCCAGAGAGAGCACGTCAAGGCCATCTACCCGGGCTGTGAGACCGTCTCCTGGAACCACGGTAGCTTTACGAAGGCGGAGAATGCGTGGGACGGCAAGAAGAAGGAGGCCAACCCGGTCAAGGGCAACCCTACTCTTCGGGACTAGGGGGCCATCTACCTGCGATAGGGCGTGACGTTACCCCCCGCGCACTATCAAAGCGGTCTCCGTAGTGTTCCGGACGACGGGGAAGTGTCTCCTCGTCGAGCGACCGGAGAAGCTGGCCGAGAAAGAACTCCGCCTGCACAATGCCCTGGGGGACCTGAAGCTTCGCCGGGATTTCTTCCTCCACCTGACCAACATCTCGGACAAGCCGGTCAACCTACCGAAGAACTACGCGATCGGTCCGGCGGAGCCCTACGCGGGCCCAACGTACGAGAAAAAGGAGGGTGACACACCCGCTGGTATGGAGGCGGACCCCTTTTACGCTGCTGGGCCGACGGGAGATCACCCTGGGACTGAAGCACCGTCGGTCCCGGAGGAAGCGCAGGCCCCGAAAATTAACGGGCCGCTACAGGATAAGGTCCCGCCGGATCAAGTGCCGCCGGAACCGGATCCGTCGCCCAAGGTGGCGTATGAGCTGATCCCGCCAGATTTACATCCCGCGGTACAGCAGTTGATGGACCGCTACAAGGCCCTGTGGAGTGGACGGCTGGGACAGATCGACATGACACCCCACCGGATCGCCCTCCACCCTGGGACTCGCCCTGTACGGTCCCAGCCCTACCGGACGGGCTTCCATCACTGTCGCATCCTGGCGGACCAAGTGGCGAAGCAGCTCAAGATGGGGGTGATCGAGCCGTCTCAGTCCGACTGGTCGTTCCCGGTCGTGATCGTGCCCAAGCCGGTCGGGTCCCCGAGGTTCTGCGTGGACTGCCGCCGCTTGAACGACGTGACGGTCAAGTACTCGTACCCACTTCCCCGCATGGACGATTGTATCGACTTTATGGGCGAGGCGTCTGTCTTCTCTATGCTGGATTGTGACTCTGGCTACTGGCAGATCCCGGTGGCCGTCGAGGACCAGTAGAAGACAACTTTAAAGAGCCACGACGGAACCTGCAAGTACATCCGGCTCCCCTTTGGATTAACCAACGCGCCGGCCACCTTCCAGCGGGCCATCGACATGATCCTGTCGGGCGTCAAGTGGAAAACCTGCCTGGTATATTTGGACGACGTGATTGTCCTTTACCGGACGGTCGAGGAGCACATCACCCACCTGTACGAGGTCTTCGTTTTTTTGTCCCGCGCTGTTGTATCCCTCAAGGCGTCCATGTGCGTTCTATTCCAAAAGGGGGTCGAATACCTGGGCCACATTGTGGGGCGGGGCCACATCCGGGTGAACGAGAAGAACCTGGTGGGCCTACGTCTTGCCGGACCGTCCCGGACCAAGAAGGACCTGCGGAGCTTTCTCGGTATGTGCAACGTGTACCGCCAGTTCGTGAAGAACTATGCTCAAGTGGCCCGACCCCTCCCGGCCCTGAAAAGTCCCAGAGTGTCGGACCCGCCTCCACCGTTCTCGCCGGACCAACGGGAGGCCGTTGCGGAACTCACGAGGCAACTTACAAGCACGCAAACGCTGGCGGTCCCGCGGTCAACAGAGTCCCACGTGGTGGACACAGACGCGAGCGATTACCAAGTGAAATGCGTACTGGCGCAAGAACAGCCAGAAAATACGTACAAGCCAGTCGGATATTGGAGGCGCCCCATCTGTGGGGGAATCCCCCTGCTTCGGACAGCACGACCCCGGGCATGAGCCAGGGGCCGCCTCGAGCGCACACGTAACGCCCCCTCCTCAAAGGGCGTGGGAGGTGGCGCCCCGTGAAAGGGCGCCAGGGGTGGCTGACGGCCATCCAAGCAACCCGCCCCCACAGGGGGTGGCGGTTCGTAACCCCTGATCGGGCCCCTATGGGTGGCCTGACCGGATTGAGTGGGGCACCCGCTCTGTCCTTTCGCGGGCCCCGAGCGGGGCCCGGAAGCTTCTAGAAGCTCCCCCAATCGCCCGGGGTCGAGATCGGATCTCGACCGCGGCGAGAATATCCCATAGGGAATTTCCAATATAGAGTTGGATTATTAGACGATTAAGTCTATAAGGACTTAACGGGTTTTCAAGCCCTACTGACCCCAAGGCTGGGCCAGATTTCCCTTCCACTGGAGGGGTGTCCCTGATCCGGGGCAGGGGTCACCAGAGGTCCCCATGTAGGACCGTGGCCCGTTGGGCACCGGTCCCCCCACTGTCGTTTTTCGTGGGGTGGGTTTGTGCGCGTCTT
>Ga0114955_1000939_pt1 | contig 13271 bp, 15 predicted proteins | sample Porto_5metaG_FD_87302 | JGI IMG/M metagenome (GOLD analysis project Ga0114955, IMG submission 87302) | Marine algal microbial communities from Porto, Portugal - Porto_5 metaG | ecosystem: Host-associated > Algae > Red algae > Unclassified | place: Portugal: Porto | collected 2015-02-02 | reverse complement strand
GAAGAGCTCGAGCAGATGGGAGCTACGCGGTCTACGGTGGACCCGTGCCTTTACGAGTGGCACCACCCTGTGCACGGGCGCGTCTTCATCCTCGTGTACGTCGAAGACTTGATTGCGGCGAGCATGCGCTTTGCTGGCGTGGAGGCCATCAAGAGTGGCGTCGCAGCCAAGTTCGAAGTGCGCGACATGGGGGAGGTCAAAGACTTCATTGGCATGAAGGTCATGCGTGATAACAAGGCCAAGAAACTCACGCTGAGTAACCTCGGCCACATCATGGCGCTGCTCCAGGAGTTTGGGATGGACACGTGCACTCCCAACAAGACAGCGATGGCTTCGGGCCTCAGGATGAGCAAGACGGAGGAGAACCTTCTTCCCGACGGCAACCGGTACGCGGAGCTGATCGGCTCTTTACTCTATTTGTCGAAGACGACGAGGCCGGACATTGCCTCTGCCGTGGGAGTGCTCTCCCGCTTCATGTCATGCCCTGAGCAAGACCATATGCGCGCGGCCAAGATTGTGCTGCGCTACTCTCGCGGGACTTCTCGCCTTGGTGTGATGTACGGTGGTAACGAGGCGCTGCAAAGGTGTGTCGACGCCGATTGGGCGGGCGACACGGACGGCCGACGCTCGTCAACAGGCTTTATCTCCACGCTCAACGGCGGGCCCATTTCGTGGGCGAGCAAGCGCCAGTCGACGGTGGCGACGTCAACGGCAGAGGCTGAGTACGTGGCCGCCGGGATGGCGACCAAGATGGCACTGTGGCAACGGAAACTGCTGTTGGCGCTGGGCGTTGATGGCGGGGCCGTGCCGATGGGAGAGGACAACCAATAGTGCCTGGCGCTGGTCAACAATCCCGAGGCGACGGGGCGGATCAAGCATGTCGACATCGCCTACCACATGGTTCGCGACAACCAGGCGCGCGTGGATGTGGCCTTCTACTTCCTCCCGAGAGCCGAAATGCCGGCGGGCGGGCTCACCAAGCCGCTGCCGTCGCCGGCGTTCACGGCTTTCCGGGCTGCCGTCGGGGTTGGTGAAGACCTGGGCGCGGTTGCACGGGGCGACGAGGTTAGCGACCCCCAATTTTGGGAGTGCTGAGACGCCATGGCGCCACTGAAGGCGGCCAGTGGCGCAGCCCGGGTTTCGCGGCAGCGACCTCCGTCGACGCTGCTGCGGGCCGGAGTCTGCCGTGGACGGTTGCGGTACCATCCACTTGCGTAATGACGGCAATGCGGCGCGGTTGCGCGGGGCGCCGACTCGGGGAACGGCCGGTTGGGACCGCCCTGGGCCGCTGCGGCGCCACTGGGGACGTCCAGTGGTGCAACCACGGGTTTGCGGTGGTCGGTTTTGTCGATTTTGGTGCCAGTCGATTTTGGCCGTACCAGTGGGCCTACTGGTTTTTCGGGTCGAGCCGATTTCGGCCGAGTCGATGAACCGGGTTTCCGACCACACTTTGACGGGCCGCCGACGAGTCGGATCGTCTCCGGTCGAGGCGGCACCAAGTGCGCTGTACTCCCCTCGACGTCTGCTTCACGTCAAAGGTAACTTTTGATGATTTGATGTTTTCGCGATGCTAAGTCTATGTTGGCCCTACCAGTTGGCCTACTGGTTTGACGGGTCGAGCCGATTTCGGCTAAGTCGATGAGCCGCGTTCCGACTACACTTTGACGGGCCGCCTATGCGCCGGCTCGTCGTCGTTCGAGACGCGACCGGGTGCACTGTACTCATCTTGACGTCTGCTTGACGTCGATCGTGATTTTGGCGCTTTCGTTGGAGGTCGATTTTTCCAGTTGTACTACTCGCGACTTCGGCGGTTTCTCGACTGCGGATTTTGGCGGGAGATGTCGCACTGGTCGGGACCGGCTGTGGCCGCGATGGAGCATCCATTGCGCGGACTGGGGCGCTGGGGGGAGTGTTGATGCAGCCCCCCAAGTCCGCACTGGTAAGTCGGAGTTACCGCGGACTGCCTGGACAATTCCAGGAGGACTTATGCGGTGATCGGCTTGATTGTCTGTGCATTTGACGCGCACTGCTGTACGAGGGTGATGTAATTACTTGTACTTGTATCTGGAGGGGAGCTCATTTTGGAGCTGAGCTCGAGGAGATTCTCGTAGACTCTCTCAGGGGTGTCGCGAGTTGTGGGGTGGTGAGAGCATGTACCCTCCAAGGGAGGGAGCTCTGCCTCGGGAGGTGTGTCGTGGACCCAGTCATTGCGTTGGCGGGGGTGTGCCTCCAGAACGTGGAGAGAGGGGCACACGAGGGGTGTAAGAGGCTGCTGGCCTCGCGCCTCAGACAAGTCTTCGGAAAAGCAACGCATCCACCCACTTACCTCCCGCTTCACAGTTGCAGGCCTGCGGTGTCCGCAACGTTTCCTTGCTATCGATGTGAGATGCGATCTGCCCACTCCAGATGCCTCGTTTCGAGGACTCTAATCACGACAGTTTCGATTGCCCGTCCAGACAGCCGCTGTCGAATCACGCATGTATGGCGGACTTATATCCATATTCGGGCCCAATCACGTTGACGTGCACGCGCCGATAAGACACAGCCTGAGCAGCTTGTCGTACTTTGTTTTCTGCGGTCATTCGTCTGAAAAAGCATCAGTTGTTGGGTACATAATTTTGTCATGGGGCTGGAATGCCCACCCATCTGCACTTCATGTGCACGCCGTGTCATGAAATCCGTCAATACGTGTGAACACTGGCCCACTGGCTGGTATCGGGGGTGAACACTGACACTGTCAAAGGATCAGCAATCCGGGGTGGTCGTCTACGGACAAAAAGTAGCCTACAACCGTCTTAAAGAGAGTAGACAAGGTAGGACCCGCGCGGGCTCTAAGAGCCCACATCAGGGCGATGCACACGAACCATATGTTAAAATGTCCCTGCGGCACGCGTGGCAGGCGATCGGCTCGACACCGTCGCGCTGCACCGCTCGCCGAAACGTACCCGCGCAGCCGAGCGGTGGCGCCAGCGAGAGCCCACCATAGGGCCGTGCGCACTTATCAGACGCTCAAGTGTGCCGGCGGCACGCGTGCCAGGCGCTCGGCTCGACGCCCTCGCGCTGCGCCGCTCGTCGAAATGTATCCGCGGGGCCGAGCGAGGGCGCTAAATTCGACGCCCTCTCGCTGCGCTGCTCGCCGAAACTCTGGGCGTTCCCGATAATCCTCTGATTGAACCAATTCGATTTACTGTCAGTCAGGTGAACAATTCGACGGCCTCGCGCTGCGCCGCTCGCCGATCTGGAAGGATTTGATCCGGGCGTGCATGCAGGTCCTTAGAATGTTTGTTGTCGGAATGCGCAGAAAATCTGTGCGCTCGCGCAATCCATTTGTTTGCCATTGTAGCCCGTGTGTGCGACCCGATCGCGGGCGTCCCATTGGTGGGCTGCACAGACAGACAGATACACATGTGGCCCACCGCGAGCTTATATAAAGGGAAGAGATCGCTGAGACTCTAAGCCCGTGCCTTCGAGTCATGCCTGGTGGCCGCCCTGTGCTAGAAGCGGGCGCCGGAAGAAATATAGTGCGGACAGATCCACTCTCCAAGAACTGGACTGGTTACGGCGAGAAATTGATCCCGCTTCCGCGTGTCCGAGACGCGAGCAATAATCCAATCGTCACCAAGTACGTCATTCAAGAGTATGTTTACACATGAGGAGTGCGCATCTTCAATCATTTCCTTCTTGCTGACAGCTTGTCAGTCCCGTGCATCCTTGGCATGGAGTTCATCAAACAAAGTATTGAAGCGATACTGCCACGACTTCTCAGGCGCGTCTGGCAGGACCACTTGCGCTGCACAGCAGAACTGATTCGGCCAACGCCGATCTTGGCCTGTCTAAACGAGAGCGCCTGGGAGCGCCACTGGCAGGACAAACCCGCACGAGTTCTGGCCCGTGAAAAAGTGCTTGTCCAAGGTCACGAAGAGGAATGGATCAAAGAGACGTGTGACACCCCGTGTATGGTCACTATCACACCGAATGTTCGGTGTTTCCGACACAAGTCCATGGCAGTCTCCCGTAGCGCCGCCATCTTCAAGCCCGACGAACCGTTCTTGGTTAAGTTACGCAACTTCAGTATCGATCACGTCATCGCTCGTAAGAGCTCTACGCTCAAGTTGGCGGAACACTACCAAGGACCCATGGTATCGGCAGTCCTGGAGGACAAAGTTTCAAAGGAAGGGGGCGAGCCCCGGTCCACCGACCCCAGTCGTGACCCCCTCAACGACCTCGACCTCAGTGAGGCGCCGGAGCACATGCACATGCAGACTCGGGACATGCTCAAGACCCATTCGTCTATGTGGGACGGAACTCTCGGAGTCATCCGTGCAACAGATCATGCCGTTGTTACTCCGCCAGACGCATAGCCTATACGGGCCCGACCATACAGATCCGGGCCATTTACACGGAGGATCTTCGCTGATCAGATCAACAAAATGTTGAAGCTCAAGGTCACTGCACCTATCCATAGTTCTTGGGCAAGCCCCGTTGTCATCCGACCCAAGAAGATTGGCAAGGCCCGATTCTGAGTCGACTATCGTTAAATGAAAAACATTACTCAGAAGATTGCGTATCCTTTGCCTCGAATGGAAGATTGCCTTGATTCTTTGGGAGATGCCCAATTGTTTACGGATTTCGAATGCTGCGCGTGATATTGGCAGGTGCCAATCCGAAGGGAGGACCAAGAGAAGACGGCGTTCACTACGCATTGTGGTATGTCACACTGGTTGTCTATGCCATTCGGCTTGACAAACGCACCAGCGACCCTCCAGCGAGCATTCGATATCATCCTATCTGGCTTGCAGTGGCAGATATGCATCGTCTACTTGGACGTTGTCATCATGTTTTTCGCAAACGCGTAGCGACACTTCAAAGATGTATATACATACCTACAAAACCTACGCGATGCCGGGGTCACCCTTAAAATTAACACGTACACATTGTTCTTCGACGAGGTCGAATAATCTGGACACATCGTCCGCCCTGGGCAATTGCGTGTGCACGACTCGTGCACGTGTCGTGCGCGTAAGTGTTCTTTGCAAGATTCTTTGAAGCACGCAAAGTTCTCATCCACAAAGACACAGCTGAAACGCTTCATGGGTATGTGCATCGTCCATACACGATTTTTCGAGGACGTCTCCGAATGGGCAAAGCTGTTAAACGCCCTGACAACAGCCGAAGTCCCACCGGATTCACCGATGCCTACAGACGCCGCGGCTGCCTCGTTTGAGGACCTGCGCAACGCCCAGTTATGCCCCCCCATGTTGGCATTGGCCAAGAAAGTAGGAGACTCGTCTTCGACGGGGAAGTGTGCGCCGACAACATTTGATGCACCACCCTACAGGAGGAACCGGGTGACATACTTCACTGTCAGGTATTGGAGCCGAGGACTCCCTGCTGCCGCACAGAACTACTCTCGAACCGCACGTGAATACCTCGGGGTGGTATGCACTGTCCTGAAACTGAGGCACTTCCTCGATGGTGAACGGCTTTTTTTCCAAACGGATTACTAAATTATAAGATGGATCTACAGCGCCACCGACTCAAACGGACGCTTCATGAGATGGGAAATTCGTCTCTCGAATTACGCATTTGCCATGGTATTACAAGCCGGGTGCAGCGCACCACCTGCCTGACTTCCTGTCGCCCGCGACCACAGTGGCGCCGACAGACGATATCCACGACTATATCCATTGTCGTGCATTGTACGAAACGGCCAACGGCTTAATGACGAGGAGGTACACGGGTACCGACACACCCAAACCTCTGCAATTCTAAGAAGTCGTCGAAGCCCAAAAAGCAGACGACTACTATGTCAAAATGACCAAGCCAGTCGAACTAGCAACGTCAAAAACCTTCTTCCGAAATCATCATCACGCTCTGAACCGACGAGCGCCTTACGGCAACCAACTCGTTATTCCCAAGTTTTCACGCGAATGTGTCTTGACCCTCGAGCATCAGGCAACCGTGGCAGCCAACCCTGGTATATGCCGAATGTATGACACCATGCGGCAGGCATATTATTGGCCATCAATTGTAACGGACATCCATACTACCATCACCAAATGCACGACGTGTGCGCAAAACCGCCTTTCCTTGCGGCGACACTCGACTCCTTTTACTTTGTTCCCCGCCACGGAGCCACTCGCGGAAGTGTCCGTCGACATCTTTGGGCCAATACCGGCCTCCAAGGCGGCAATGGCCTCATCTTAAATATCACCGACCGCTTCACCAAGCGTACGACGTGCGTCGTCTTACGGCGGATCACGGCCAGGTCCGTGGCGTCTGCCATGATCGAAGCGTGAGTATCCCCATGCCGGCCTCTGGACCGTATCCTGTCCGAACGAGGGCCTCAGTACATGTAGAACTTCTTCACTGCCATGATGAAGATGCTTGGCTTCGAAACAGTCCATACGACGGCGTATCATCCCCAAATGAGCGGCAAGTCGAACGGTACAACCGTGGCATGGAAACCCAGTTGGGGCAATACGTTGCCGACGACCCACTACGATGGAATGACTTACTCCCGGTTCTAACCATGGCATAAAAAGGCCAACCCCACCACTAGACGGGCATTTCCCCCTTTGAACTCGTTATCCCAAAACAGATTCCCAACCTCACGGTTCGCAGCTTGCCGCCGGGCACACCCCTGAACAACAAGGGTACCCTCAACGACGGGTCCCCCCTGGCTCGCAAACGCGAATGAGTGGCTCTCCTACGCCGGAGAATGCTCGCGGTAGTCGAGGCCTTGCGTAAGACGCAGCAACATTACAAACGCAATTTCGCCAACATGGTGGCGAACCGCAACGCGGACGTCAAAGTTCGCGACTACGTCTAGACGACAAAGCACGATTGTAGAAATGATCGGCAAAGCAAAACCACAGGCCCCTTCTCGATACGTGACGCGGACGCATCCGCGTTTGTCATTGACATCGACAGCGAGGAAAAGCGCGTCAGGAGTGACCCTGTCACCCCCGCTCCTCGCCCAACACATCTCCAAGAAGCTTTTCAGCTGGGTCTTGGGGGTGGGGAACGAAGCGTGTTTTCACGCGTCCACATTCTTTTTATGAACATGGAGCTGACCCGGTCGGACAATATGTCCAAGATACGCGACTTCGTCGGAGAACCAGGTGCACTTCTCAATAGTGAGAGTGATACCGGCTTCACGCAGCTCAGTTAAGACCACGTCGATGTCCTTGACGTGCTGTACTGCGGATGCAGAGAAGATGATGACATCGTCTAGGTAGACGAGGCAAAGATGCCACTTGAGGCCAGGCAATATGATGTCGAGGGCACGCTGAAAATTAGCAGGGGCGCTGGTAAGTCCGAATGGCATGGACCTCCAATGGTGAATACCAGCATGCGTTGTAAACGCAGTCTTCTCTCTGTCGGCCGGGCGTAGGGCCCTTTCCAGTAGCCGGCCGTACAGTCTAGGGAGGTGAAGACCTTGGCATCTCCTAGGGAGTTCAGAAAATCCTTCATTCGGGGAAGGGGATAGGCGTCCTTGTTGGTGATGTCGTGGAGTCGTCGGTAATCGACACAGAAGCGGGCTTTGCCATTCTTCTTTGGTACGATGACGACGGGGCTTTCCCATGCACTATGGCTAGGTTTTATAACATTGAGCTTCAACATCTTGTTTAATTGATCAGCAATGATCTGCCGTTTGAATGGACCCGTGCGATACAGTTGTGCCCGGATGGGTACGGCATTCGTTGGGGTGACGATGGCATGCTTAGTGGCGTGTATAGTACGAAGGGTACCATCCCACATCGCAGAATGCGTGCGTAGCATTTCCCGGATTTGCTTGTGCAAATGCTCCGGTGCTTCACTGAGGTCCACATCCTCGACAAGGTCGTCGGACAACGATGTGTCATCACCAGTTGGTGTGTCTTGGGTTGCCTTTTCCTCGGCTATGGCTGCCAACATGGGCCCTTGGAATGGTTCGGCGAACCCAAGGATGCAGCTCTTACGAACTATGGCCTGGTCGAGCCCGAAGTTTCAGACCTTGACCAACAATAGTTTATTAGGCTTTACGAGCGCAACGCCACGGGCGACTGTCACTGACTTGTGCCGGCATAGGCGGATGTTGGGAGAGATGGTGACTAGGCCGGAGGTGGCACAGGTTGCCACAACCAATTCTTCCATTTGTCCTTTGACGCGAACTTGGCGCCATGCTCTTGCCTTAGCAGGTTGGTCTTCCCATGACCGTCCCCACTTATTGGAAAGTAGGGTGGCGAGGATAGGACTTCGCCTTAGGTTCCTCGTGACATCACCGACGTGGTCTTTTCACAATACCTTCTTTAGGCGGGTGAAGATGGCTTTGACATGGTTATCCATGAACTCGGTACCGGGAATACATGGCACCGATAGGTGCTGGGCGACCAAGAATCGGTCGAAGACCTTGGCGTATCCGACTTTTATCTACAGATGTATAGCGTAGTGTGCTATGAGGCGGTTGTTGTGTACATCTTTGATGCGGGGTGTTCGCTCGAGCTGTTCAGCATAACTCTTCCAGTTGGCAGGTGAGACGTTAGGTCAGACCAAGTTAATGCCGGCCCCAGTGTCCAAGACAGGGCGCCACCTGTGCCTTGACCCTTGGAAAGGGCCAATGGTGGCCGCGATCTCATAGTGCCGATGTGCAGGGCTTATAGTCCATGTGACCTTGCGTCTTTCGCCAGTTGGTGATGCTGCGCCGGGCAACCCGCCAAGGGGCGCCCGGCTCACTCGCTTTTCGGGTCGGTGGACTCGCTGCTATCGCTTCTAGCGGCTGGTTTGGTATCCTCCGTTACAAAGGTCACGGAAACTACGGGATTGCGGCGTTCACGTGGCAAATGCGGCTTAGCGCATTGAGCAGGGAAGTGACCGGGCTTGCTACAGTTGAAACAGATATCGGTCCTCGCCTGAGGCGACTCCTTCAGAGGAGGGGAACGGGACCGGGCCCGCGGTTGGGTAACCGGAAAGTGACGGTCGACATTGGGGTGCCGGGTTGGCATGGGCGAGGCATATGCCACCCTAGTCGTCTGAAGACGAGGCAGCCTAAGAGACAGCCGAAGCTTGTTTGTCCCTTCCCAATACATCTGCGCGGCGGATATAGCATCCACCAGTGTGCGCTTGGGGAGCTGCCCGTCCAAGACCCGGACATGAGATTGGATAATCTCGGACAAGCCACTGATGAATACATCCGTCACATCTTGGGCGAGGAAGAGGCCATCTAGGCTGTCACACTGCGTCTCAACGCGAAGCCCAAAGGATGTGGGCCACTCACTATAGGGTTGACGCATTGTGATAGTGCCGTGGTATGCGGAGGCCATTACGGCGTGGGTGTCATACTTGCGTAGAATCCAGTTAATAGCGGCACCATAGGTGCGAATTGCATGAGTGCGGTGTCCGGCTTTCGAGTTAAGAGCGCTCGAGAAGGCTCTTTTAGCAGCGCCTGACAGGCAAAAGGCGAAGAGAGGGAGAGCTTGCCCATGCGTCAAGCCGGCTGTGTCATATGCACGCTGAAAGGTCGCCAAGAAGGTAAACACACCGAGGGGGCTAGTGCCCGTACACGGCTCTTGCCCTTGGAATGCGCCGTCGAGGCGGCGGTTCATCTTATGGGTTTTCTCCTCTAGGGAGGGGGGCAGAGACAGATCACATCGGATCAGGAAGTACGTCCGACAGTCGAATAGGGACTTGAAGCGACTGTGGGAGGGTCGAATGACCTTTTGCCGATCGGCTTTCTCCGACCGCTTCTTAGAGTCGGGGCGACTCTTGTACGGACCCGGGCGCGATCTTCGAGACGCGGCATCCGATGACGTGTGCGGGGACTCGGAGCTTGAGCTCAACGACGGAGCAGACGGGAAACCCGGGGATTCTCCGGAATCGGAAGACGAAGATGAAGTCGTCCCAATGGACGAGCTTGCCTCATTCACGGCCGACACGTTGGCGTTCTCAACTGAGGATAGTGAGCGGGACAGCTTGGTCTTCTCGCGGATCTTAAGCAACTTCTTGCGAGGCTTACGCTCTCGATCCCGACGCTCGGTCGCTTGGCCAACTGGCTCTGGACGAGAGGAAAACGACTCGCCCCCCTTGGGGTCGATCTTGACTTTAGTCTTGCTCTTCGTCTTGCGACGCGACTTTGCCACCCGGGTATCGCACTCGATGTCCTCCTGGCGCATAGCCTCCACGTTTGCGATCAGGTTGTCGTTTGCTTGCGCTGACGAGCGGTTAGTCGCTTGATGGGCCGTCAGACCGAGACGATGTGTCTCCACCTTCTGCTTAAGGCTCTCCGCATAGAGCGGTTGGCCAGAGGCCGCCGCACTCAACGCAGGTGATCCCTAGAGAAAACCGCTTAGGGCGTTGGCGTCGCGCATGTTTGTACGAGCGCCTCCCGGCGGGACGTAGTCGGAAGGAAGGGCGTTGACCTTACCCATCCCATTGCCACGTTGCCCATCGGCACAACCAGGGGTCATTGCTCAACCGGAACAGTGCCAAACGAAGCGCCCGGCACTCCAATTCGAGGTCACAATCCACGACGCCCAGCGTCGTGGCACACACAAGTGTAGGGTTGGCGAGCACGAGAAATTTTGGACGGCGTGAGGGCCTGAAACGCTAAATCACGTTAAATAAGGCCCAAACACGCCCTTTTTTCGATCAGCACGCCCATCACGCCCGAATTAGTTCCCCCAAGGATCGATTCACAGCCCCGCTTTTCCATGGATTTATGAAATCCAGTCACCACATCGGTTCCATGTTTCGGCCGTCATGCCACACGGACACGGCGGCTGCACCTGGTTTCTACTGGTCTCTATTCGAAATGAGCATGACCTTGGGACCGCCCCATGTGTCTATGACGCGGGGCTTCTGCATCACTGAAGGCGCATGTGGATCTCTCTTTGCTGAACTGGGCGTGGCTCTTAGCATAGAATGTACACCATCAGAGGTGACCATGCCGTCTGGGCGTCGGCATGATGCGCACAATGTGGACATCGTGCCGATGTCATGCACATATTCGTCCATCTCTCAAGATGGGTGTCCCATACGAAATCCAACTACTTACACCTGTCTGATGCGGGATCCTCTACGAATTATTGGATTTTCAGTTCGATAGTAATGAAGCACACCCTACGCACGCCCTTTGAACGCTGGGCGTGAGGGCGTGACACGCCCTAAATCACGAATTAAAGCACGCCCCGTGCCGGGGCGTGAGCACGTCTGGGACGTGTGCACCATCCCTACACAAGTGGGAGACGCGCCCTGCGAGTCATGCCAATTGGTGCAAAACCCGTCACCGTGCCACTTGGAAACAAAAGACAGCTTTCAGGCACCGCGTGCAGATGCACGCGTCGGGCAAGAGTATCCCATGCTGCTCCACCAAATGTGGTATTAACGACGTTGGTTCACTAACCAGTAAGTAGCGACCGACCGTAGACGCACGATAAAGCGAACGCTATCGCCCAAGAAGCAAGGAAGACGATCTTTCGTACGTGCGACATCCGATGGGGAGCCGGGGGTGCCAACGACGGCGAGCCTCGGTCCCATGGTGCTTTTATTTTCAGACTGTAAAGAGGCGGGGTCGATCGACCGAGCGATCATACAGATCAAACGACCACCAAAAAAGAGACGATATAAGGAAGGACAGATATACAAGACGGAAGTAACCTCCCGAAAAGCAAGCCACAAGTCAGTTCAATCCTCCACTTGAATTCTGACCAGTCAGGGGGGCTACCGGGCCCAATATCCAGTATTAAGGAGATATGCTACACCGACGCCGCCACCATTTCGGAGCTTCGGAGATGATTCCTCCTTTCAGGATTCCATCATGACCATTGAAGACCAGAACGGGGTCGATCGCGCTGACAGAAAAGCCTTCAGGCCCCATTTCCTTAATACAGAGACACGTTTCTACAACGTGGCGCAACGTGTTACGCAAATGAGATGGGGCCGACGCTATTGGGGTCGTCTTTAGACACCTTGGGCACCGAAGATGAATCCGCACATGCGATTCGGCCACCGCAGAGGCTGTCATCGCCGGCAGACGGGGGGGGGGGCGACGCCTACCATTCTGATGCGAAGTCACTCGGGGGGGGGAGGGAGGGTGGGGAAATGGGAGACATATCCTTTGAGGCGAGGTGGACACAGGAAGAAAACAAGAATCCAAGTCGGGCTGAAGAAAGACGCTCCCAGGACGGGGTCGACAGAGCAGGAGACGCAAGTGTTGGGATGCCAGACGGAGGGTCGGCCTGCCGCGCCGTCGCTCGTGTGACAGCATTACTGTGTGTCAGGCCTCGGCAAGGGGCCCTCTTCCAGACACGAGGGGGTCAGCGGATCCGGGAAACTGGTCGGTCAGGATCTCATCCAATCTCGAGCGACGTCGAACCCGTTCAGGGCGAATATACCCGAGTTCCGCATGTTCCGAGTCGTTCCGGTGGCGATCCACTTGTGATCACCCCGTGGCTCATCAACCACAACCGCGATCTAGAGACATCTCTGGGACTAGCAAAATGGGCGGGCCGCCAGTTAAGGGCCTCACGTTGTGTAAATCCGACTGAGGACAATGACCAGCATCACACCACGCGCCCGACGTCGGGGCGCCGCAAGGGTGTCCCGTAGCATCCTTCCCCCGCCCCAAATCAAGGCGGTGTCCGAAGCTTCGACCGTCCTCCACTGAGACTGCTCCCATGGGCCCTGAGGGGAGGGTTTCTGAGGGTTCCTTGAGGGTGTCTGAGGATTTTTTTCTGGGGGGTTGGAGGGAGACGGACGGAGTATGAAGAGGATAACAAGTCGAGGCGTGAGTGCCGCCTCGAGGCCTTCGACGCGGGCAAGTAAAATTCCGGTCATTTAACTCGTGTTTTCCGCCCGGGGCGTCTTCCCCCGGTCGACGCCGTGCGCGTGTGCTCTTCGGGGTTTCCTTCCGGGGCGGGTATTACCCGACAGGAATACCCGGCGACACGGTCTGGCTCGCCTTCCCCCCAACTGGGCGGGGTTGGCTGGGTGTGATGCCACTTTTGGTGGAGCAGCGGGGGAGGAAGGCAACTCCACCTTCCTTGGGGCGGTGGGGGTGCGCCAACCCGCCTCGGGGGGAGCCTAGTTGGTACTCATCCCGGTGGTTCCTAGCGCTGCTGGCGGAGCCCCGCAACGCCAGGGTTGGCTGAGTCCAGCCGGGTCGATGGCAGATGGGGGGGGGCATGGAGACCCCCCTGGTGTCGACGTGCCTGGTGCCTGGGGGGATGGGTCTTCCCCCCCTGGAGGCGGATCGTCGGTGGACGATCGCCACACCAGTGCAGGTACCACGG
>Ga0114955_1000938_pt1 | contig 13272 bp, 18 predicted proteins | sample Porto_5metaG_FD_87302 | JGI IMG/M metagenome (GOLD analysis project Ga0114955, IMG submission 87302) | Marine algal microbial communities from Porto, Portugal - Porto_5 metaG | ecosystem: Host-associated > Algae > Red algae > Unclassified | place: Portugal: Porto | collected 2015-02-02 | reverse complement strand
GCGGCGCCGGCACGACACCCGCGACATTCCGGTACAGACGCACTTACATGGCGGGCGCCAGGAGAGTCGGCGGGGCCGCGCCGCCCATCTCCGACTCGGGCAAGGCCACGCTCGGGATAACGCCACCGCGAAAAGTCGGCATGGTACCCGGGGGGACACCCTGCTTTCCAGAGTGGTAAACCGACGCCGGCGTCACGCCCTCGGACCCCGATGACGACATCTTGTTCTTGGCCCGCGACACCTCGACCTTTTGCCCACGGCCCCCGCCAACACCGGATCTCCTTCAGGGAAAAAGGTGAAAACTGGGAGTGGTGGGCCTGGTGACGGGCCCCGCACCTCTCGGGGAGAAGGTACGCACAGGTGGAACAAGACAAGGGGGGGGAACTCACGTGGGGGCTCTCCCTCACCCGGGCGCGCACCCTCCTCCTCGCTCTTACCCCTGGCAACCCGTCCACCAAGACGCGGCGACCCCCCAAGGCCCACGCCCACGCAAGGAACCGGTCAGCCCCGAGACCGATATGGGGGTGATCCGGGAATCCACGCCACACAACGAGACCTACGGAACACCGAAGGGTCGTGACAAGGCGCCGGTTGGGGAACAGCCTGGGCTGGCCCGGGATGGTCCACGCTGAGAACGGAGCTATGTCGCATTAAGGCGCCCCTGTCCACACCACTTTGCTGGCCCAGATGTAGATGGGGCGCCGGGTGTTGCGGATGACGTGCCACGCCCCGGTTCGGACAGGTGGCGCTGGCTTTGATAGTTGGGATCTTGCTTGATTGTGGGTCGTTTGCATTTGCATGTCAATTGCTTGAAATATCTGCTTTACAGTAGGGGGGTCCACTAGTATGGATTCCCAGATCTCCCCATGGGGAGGCTACCGTGTGGGACTCGGAGCCATTTGGGCCCGCTTGCTCGAATAGCTTAAGGGTGCAGCGGGGCGCCCGTGGCCCGGATTCCCCACAAAAAGATAACTGCGTTCTCACCTCCTTCCTCCCTCTTTGCACCTTCGGGTGGTTTCTTAGGTGACCGTGTCACCGAACGAGAGTCGAGCAAGGGTGTGCGAGAGGGTTCCCTCAACTGGGCAGGTGTCCCTATCTGTTTGTGTGGGGTGGGGTGACACGACGTGTTATGCGACAGACTTGACGCTGTTCTGGATTGAGAGAAGTTTTGCAGTCCTCCAGTGTTCTTCGTGCAGTCTCTTCCGAACCAGCCCCATTAGTAACCTCCTTATACGTTTTCTGTTCACCACGACTCTTTATTATATCTGCAGTGCGCTGCATGCTCTTATGTGTCAGTGCGCACAAGTTATGGTATCTTTTTGTAATCTTTCGACCGATCATGTTTCTCTACTCAATATCTGGCACGCCAGTCGCACTTTCTCCGCTTTCCAGATCCTGATCCACCTCTTGCTCATGCAACGCATCGCCCCACGTCGATCCATTGTCACTGTCGCTATTTTACTGTCCAAATTCAGTCTCTTGGTTCTCCGCTGCTTGGGCCTCATCTAAGCCTTCTTGCACATCAAGAGCGGAAGATGTCGCATGCAAGTCTTTGTAGTGGTCCATCATGGCCGGGGGGTGGGATAATCTGTCCACATTTGTGCTACAAAAATCGCCTTGGAGATACTCCCATGCCGTTGATCCTTCTGAGAGAATTTGATCCAGCCGCCGCCACGATGTGTGCAGAATCAGAATGCCCTTCGAGAAGGTGGCGGCTTCTGTAGGGTACAAACGGTAACGAATGGCATCAACACACTTCTTTTGCCTCATTGTGGCATACAGGCGTGCTTAAGTCTCCAGCTGGATGTCCATGTTACCTGCCCAGTGCCCTGGAATTCTAGGATTGTAGGCGTTCACGTACGAATCGTTCAGACGGGTTTAGACGATCTTTTTCGTCTGTTTGTTTCAAAAAACGGTAGCAAACGAGGTTTCTTCTTGCATGCTTCGTGGAATTCCAAATCCACACCCACTTTTCAACGGTTTTTTCCGAGCAGTAGCCGGTGCACTTGTGAATCTGAGCCTCTTTGGCTAGTGACTGCACGTCAGCGTCAAAGTTCTTGTCTCCGGAACTTGCTGCAGGCGTTCTCACAGACCATGGATACCATACTATCGATACATCCAAGTCTCGCATGGCATTCGAAAGGGTTGTGCACACTAGAGAGTCCACAAAGTGCTCTTTTGCTTCAGAAACAGGTCCATCGGGATGCCCAGAAAAGTTGAGAGCATGTTTTATCCATTGCATCATGTGCACATGTGGTGATCCTCTGGCTTGAAATTTAAAGCGCCAGAAATATTCTGGTATCTCTTGCAATGGCTTCAAGTCTCCGTTGCAAATCTCATCCCATAGCGCGGTCCATCTATAATGAGAATGTGAGACCGCAAAGTCTGGGTTTTCCGCCAGCACATCATTCCTTTGGGACTTTGTCATGGTTGCGATCCTTGCATCAGACATGTTTCGAAGCGCGCTTGCCATAGATTTGTGCCAGAACGAATCTGCTGCGCTGATCGTCCTAAAAATTGTCGTTTTTTCATAAAGGGGTAGCACACTGTAGAGAGAAGTGCTCTGCTTCTCTTTGGCCAGTATCCTCGCGATCCTTTGACTGTCGAAGACTGTAGCGTGAGGTTCTCCACAGAATTCTCTAACCATTCCGTAAGGTTTTCTGAGGGTACACACCATGTACGAAAAGAGAAGTATCATCCAGTAATCAATTTCCGTGCACATCCGTAAGAAGAAGAATGCTGCTGTCTTTCGTTCTGGGAGGACGGCTCGCTGCCACCGCCTGCGTCGAGTTCCAGAACGTCAATGTCTGTCCGATCGAATGTGTTTTCTGGCAGTGATGCCGTCGAAGCATGCGATTGGCACGTATAAATATGCTGACGAAAGCTGTTTCTAACGGTTCTAGTATTGCAAGCTCTTCAGGGTATTTCTCGAACATATCAAGTCCATTTCGTTTGCTGAATTTGTGGAAGTCACGCCGACCAAGAGGTACTGTGCAAGACGCTCACAGAGATGTAGTGTCTGTCACAGGACACACAGCATCCTTGTATGACCAATACTCGCGGTACGTGCTTGGGTCAAAGCTACCGTGCTCCTGATGATCCCTTGTCAGTGGCTCCAACAGCGTCCCGGCATTTCTTTCTGTGGCTATCACCTCGTGCGATCTTCCACCCAGCTTGAATGGCAGAAGCACGTGTTGTGTGGGGTCGGGTACGGCGCCACTGGAGCCGCTTTGGAGCGAAGGTGCGACTGTCTGTATTCTATTTCTAAATTGCATCACATCATGCTCCCTGCACCCTATGCTGAGGTCGTGGTGCTCATCTGATTCCGTACGGGACGGCCTCCTTTTCTTTTTCGTACCCGGTCGTAGTTCTCAGCCGATTGCCTGCATTCTTTGCAGCGTCTGCAGCAGCTCTTCTTTTTCTGTCTCCGATTCGTGTCCTCAAATGTCATTGGCTCGCTCAGTATTGCCAATGACCCCACTATGAACAGCCCCTTGGTTTCGTTCTGCAGTTCCGTTTCCGTCATCGTTAAAACCAGAAGAGGCAGTGGTCGAAGAGTGAGTCAAAGAGGCGGCAGCCCGGGCCTCCCGAAGAGCACGTCTGCGTTGAAGAAACGTCTCGTGCTCACTCACTCCCCGGCTGCTATGCAGAAATCTAAGGCTATCCGAGTTTTCCGCCCGCACTGGGCAACCTCGACGCAACCCTTCTCGGTCCGGCACTTCCCTCCGATGATGCACATGCCCACATCCACCGACAACCTCCCCCACCACCCTTAGTGCGTTGCTCACCATCTCCACTGCCGTCCACCGCCAGCTCTGCCCGCGAGCCGCAAGCAAGATGTGCATCGGCCATCCTAGGGCGAATGCAAGTGGCCAAGAAAATAACCACAAAACAGAACGACCAACGTAAGGAAAGGTTAGGCAGGATAAAGCCCTAAATTATTAGTGGCCGCGCGCTCGACGTCAGCACTCGACCACAAGCCGGGATTACGGCACAAGGCTCTACGCAGGGCGCCGCACCCAATCTGTTGCACTCTCCACGAAAATAGACAAAAAGTAGCGATGCACGCACTCGACCAAGAAAAGATGAAGACCGAGTTCGAGGGACGGGGGGGGCGCGGGGCAGCACAACCGTGATTGTAGCGGTTTCTGACCCTGAAAGTATCCCTAATTCGGGCTTACCCGAAGCGGTTGATCCTAATGAGACGGGCTCAAAACCCCCCAATCTAGCTTAGAGAGTACGCGATTTCGAGCCGTAGCCTAGTGGTCGGGTGCACACGAGTACAGTTCTTCTCCAGTGCTGTCCACCCTTTGTGTCGCCTGACAGACTCCCAAGTAGCCCTCTTTTTTCGTGCAGAAGACGGAAGAATCTCCCTTCCCGGCAGTGAAAAGCTGTCCCTCTCTTATCCAGGGGTGGCCAGTAAAGGAACCTATTGCTAACCTCCAAAAAATGGCGGTTGCAGAGAGAAGGGAGGCAAAGCCGACGACAGATTGTAGAAATGAAGTCGGATTGACTGTTCGACAAGCCACAATCGAACTATTGGCTGAGAGTTGCCGCCAGTAATCATGCAAGCCAATCACCGTTTCTTGCAGGAGTCATGCACAGCCATTACAACCCACAATGAGATTTCCTGAGATTTTCGGGCCGCTTGCTTGGGACTGAAGACGGCATGGAGAGGGTTCTGGGCCAGACCTGCGAGTTCTCATGAGATCAACGAAATTCTTCGGATTTCTTGAGATCCTGATGTGCGTTTCCAGCGCGCAAAGCTGCATGAGGAGAGGCTGTAAGGAACTCAGATGATTCCTATCCTTTTCATTGGTCCACGTAAGCTGTTGAATGATTGCAAGCACTCTGCAACCGCCATTTTTTGGAGGTCAGCAATACAAGAGTGGAGAAAGACTGTACTCATGCGGAGGTTGCGGGTTCGAATCTCGACTCTCCGAATTCTACTTTTCTTCAAATCATGATGTAGCAGCAGATTGTACTACAGTGATACAATGGACAGATCCGGGACAAAGAAGGGGGGCTGGAGATGGCGATATGTGGGAAGAGAGATGTACAACGGGTCTGTGTGAAAGTGTTGACGACGGCTGCGTGTGGGGATGGTGCCTCAGGGAAACGTCTGGGCACTGGGGCCGACCAGTGGTCTGCTGGACATGCGCTCTGTGCTGACATTATCAAAAATGCGTGAGTTGCAATGGATTCAGTTTGGTGCTTGTCAACCGGATCGCCTTCATCTGTAAACGCAAGCCAACGTCATGTCATGTAATTGATGTTGTGCAGACCGACTGAGAACCATCGATTGTTCAAAGTGGATGCGATGCAATAGATGTTCAAGAACTGCCACTCAAGCAAGAGGCCTAGAAGGTGACCATCACGCGTACCAGGGCCATCCATTCTCTGCAACTTAGTTGCCTGAGCGTTGAGAACGCGATTGGATCCCCACTATATGCTTCGCTAATGAAATCCTGGCGTCGCGGCAGGAAGCAAACATGCTCAGACACATTTGAACCAGCACTCACACGCTCGTAGATGTGCGGGCCCAACCCACATTGCCGAGCGGGCCATCGATCTTGGCAACCTGCGCGATTCGCCTTTCCTCCGCTGTCTCCGCAGAATGCTTGCGAACTTCTTGGGCGTTTGAGTCGGGACTGGCATGAGGCCGCCTTGGCTCGCCCGCTGGCGAAGCAGCTGTACGTCCCCTTTTCCCAAGAGGAGGGAATGGAGGAGTTCCTGAGGCGTCTAGTGAGGATGGCGGCGGGGCCGGAGCTCCTGGTACACGAGAAGTTTCCAGCGATGGCGCTTGACTTGGCTTCTCCCTTTCGGGCGCTGAGGTACCCCATCAACCGCCGGTGTTCCCATGACAGCAGCGCGCTTAAGTCGCGCGGCCTGTTGGCATAAAGCAAACGTTACGGACAAAGCGGACGCGACCTTTTTGTCTGATACTCTTCCGCCTGTCCGTTTCCCATCGGACGCATTTCGGACGCTGCGCAACGCTCAAATAGCTCACCTCCCTCCGACCGTCACGTTTCGTAGCGTTCGGCAACCCCGTTGGAGATGATGGCTGACAGAAACAGGGCAGTCTCGGATCACGAGCCACTACAGCCAGCGTCCGCAAAGCGACAGCATCGGCTGAGTGTCGACCACAGACCAATCAGACGGCAAAGGACAATCGCTGAGTGTGACGGCCAGACACGTGGCCCCCACACTCGGGAAACCAGATCCCTCCCAGTCAAGAGGGGACACGTGGATTCGCGTCATGGGCAGTCGGATCCGGTCAGTCCAAAACGGCCGCTGGCTCTCGCGAGGGAAGGATGTCCTACTGACACATATTTCGAATCATTTCGGTGGCGATCCACTTGTGATCACCCCGTGGATCACCAACCACAACCGCGATCTCGAGACTTCCCTGGGACTAGACAATCCTCGGGCGGGCCCCCAGTTAAGCGCCTACTTTTGTGTAAACCCGACTTAAACCATTGACCAGCATTGCACCGCACCCTTGACACCGGGGCGCCGCAAGGGTGTCACGTAGCACCCTTCTCCCGCCTCCACTCCAGGAGGTGTCCGAAGCTTCGGCCGCCCTTCGCTGAGACTGGCCCCGTGGGCCCTGAGCGGAGGGTTTTCTGAGGGTCCTTTGAGGGTGTCTGAGGGGGGTTTTCGGAGGGTTTGAGGGGAACGGACGGGATCAGAGGGCGAGGCGTGAGTGTTGCCTGGAGGCCTTCGACGCGGGAAAGTAAACTTCCGGTCACACAACTCGTGTTTGTCGCTCGGGGCGTCTTCCCCCGGTCGTCGCCGTGCGTGTGTGCTCTTCGGGGTTTTCTTCCGGGGTGGGTATTCCCCGACAGGACTACCCGGCGACACGGCCTGGCTCGCGTTCCCCCCGACTGGGTGGGGTCGGCTGGCCGTGTTGTCACACTGAGGATCTCAGGTACACCGAATGAGACGAAGCACAAAAAACTGACCGTCCGGGCCAGTCCGTGTCCGTGTCCGTCGCAATTGTCCTGCACGCCTGATTGCTCAATCCCAAATTTTGGCCGATCCCGTCGATGTCGAAAAGGGATATCAGCAGAGCAAAAGTGTGTCGCAGTCATCCATTTAGCCAGATAAAGTACATCGGTCGATGGGCAGTTGACAAAGACCCTGTCTTGACTTCGACGACATCGTCCCACATTTGGAAGACGGCAATAACAGCGTGTCTCCCCAATTCGAGTTATTGAGTACCTTAACGGGCGCTCATTTCGGACTCTTCCTGGGCGTTCGAAGGGCGCTCTTTGGGCTCCCGAGCGCTCAACGCCTTCATGTTTGACGGCGCTTTTGAGGCGCTCTCGACGACATTGTGGCAGGCTTGAATACGTGGCGCACGACGATCGAAACTTCCTTTCGTTTAGCATCGCACATTTTCAGTTTGCACCATAGCTAGAAACGCCTCGACGAAAGCTGCGCAGCGCCGTTGTTCTTGTCATGATCTGGCCAGATGTGGGCTTGTGGTGCTTGAGGAAGTGATTTTGACAAAAGCTGGTTACTTAAGAGAACGAAAAAGAGATGTGCGTCTACTTTTGAGAAATCGGGGGGCTCACAGTTGTGCCTGACCGATGGGCCCGGGTTCGAACGTTCGAGTGAGGCGGGCGGCACCCGTTCCCAATCATCACCAAAGCGGGAATCACGGCCTGGGGCCACACACGGGAGCAGCGCTGATGATCACGCGGTCGGCTCCAGCGGTTATGTTTCGGCCAGTCTGACGAAACCAGCGAACCAACCAGATGCGGCCGCTTCAGACACCGCAAATATGGGCCGTCAGAGGTACCATTAGAAGAGGGTCGCTGAGGGGGGATCGGTCCGTGAAACTTTGGAAGGCACAATTTTGCATGGAGGATATCTTGGCTCGACCGTGCGCAATTAGAATTAGGATTCTACTGTCGTGCGCCACATATGTTGCAATAATTGCCAGATAATATGAATTTAAGGGCAACTGGACTTGATGAGGTCGACGCTATCGCTGGAGCATGCGCGCGGAACAACGATAGCCGGGATCCGCGTGCACTCTGTCAAATTGGTGACCGTTGTACGTCTCTTTCAATACGCCCGCACGAGCCGCTCCCGACCCATTCACCAGTGAGTCCTGGTACAGTCTTTCTCCATTGCTTTGAAATCCTTTTTCGAATTATGAAGTAGCCTCTGACTGTCACGGGTTCGCTGGAAAACTCTTTGACGCTTCTTCTCCACATTCTCTTAACGCACGTCTGTGTGGCGGTTGGGACCCTCGGGTGGCGGGCCAGCCCGGGCGCCGGTGTACGCGGCCGGCGGATTGGCTGTGCTGGCGGCTGGACGGCTTTCGTGGGCCCTACGTTGGCCTCGCCGCGCGGACGGATCGTGGCTGTGATGTCGCCCTCTAATTGGCACACTTGCGCTTGGATATCTCGGCCGCTGCTGGTGGCGGTTGTTGGACTTGAGTTTTCTTTGTTCCTCATTCGCATTGTTTGTAGGGACTGGATTTCCGCATTACGGGTGACCTGCATTGGCCGGCTACGATTGGAGGCCGAGCCATGGGCTCCCGAGGGTCGCTTGCTTCCGCATATTTCCGCGGGTTGGGACCGAATAGCGGCCACCCAGCGAAGGCGCCTCGTTTTCCCACTAAGGGCCGGGGTGCTGGCGTGTGCTGGTCCGCTGTGGCCCCGCTAGGGGGCCGCCGTGGGGGCTCTTAAGGGGAGTTCTCGGCCTCCCCCTCGCGTCCAGAAGAAAAATCAACCGTGCCTTGGGTCTCTTGCTCCCTCGGGTCTCTTCCGTAATACCTTCGTCCCCCTCCTCGGGACGGGCGTGGGCTGCAATACTCCCTTGCCGGTTCCTTCTGGGCCTCCCTCGTTTGGGGCTTAGGGGTTGTTGATTTCCGTTTCGGACAGAAGAGAGAAACCCGCTACAGTCTGCTTTCGGCATGTGGGATTGGAGCTCTGCGCAGAATTGTGCAATTGAATGCACGAGGTTTGTGAACATGGGACAATTGCGGGAAACGGTTCGGTGACCTCCTTCGGGTCGCCCAGTGTTCCGGAAGGCATGAGATTGAAGGGTGTGAGCCGTATTTTTCCGATGTAGGTGTGCCGCTGAAAGCCTTCGTACGGAAGACTACGTACAATTTCGTGCAGTAAAAGTTATTGGGGAGTCTTTCCTTCTTGAGAATCCTGCTTGTTATTTGCGGTCGTAGCGGCGGAGTTCTGCTCTCTCCCAAACAAGTGCGGTTCTCAGGTGACATATAGTGAGACACAAACTTTTTTTTATGTACGGTGCTTTCTGACAAATGTAGATCGACCGGCCTCTACGGTGCGATCAAGGCCGATTCTGGTCTGCGATCGTCTGCCACGTACGCAAATCGGGTGCCACATAGGCAAAGTACCATCGACATAAAGGGTGCCCAGCATGGTGGAAAGACTGCAGACGGTCATTCCTCGGCCCGAGTGCCATACACCACCAAGCTTCCCGGATAAACCGCCGATTTTCATCCTATCGTTAGTAGACGGTCTACTGACGATAGGCTGAAAATCGGCCGTCGTCGCTCCTGAGGAGCCTTTTCAGCCGGCCACACTAACGATTCGATGCCGTCTTGCCACGTGTGAGCGATGCCAGCCCCACAGCATGCGGCACAAACCTGGCATTAGAAATGCGAATGCCGTTTCGACCCGATATCCGGCCACTCCCCCCTCTGCTGCACGGGATCGCATGTGTCAATATTTCTTCGGTTCTTTTTCGTACTTTTCACACCAGCCTCTATTCTTCTTTTGTTCCCGGTGGAACAATCTGACCGCCTCAGTCAATCTTGGATAACGACGTTGCCGTCGACCGCCCTTGACAGTTGATGTCGTTCTCAGTCATTTGCCGATATCCGGCCACCCCCCCCTCTGCTGCACGGGATCGCATGTGTCAATATTTCTGCGGTTCTTTTTCGTACTTTTCACACCAGCCTCTATTCTTCTTTTGTTCCCGGTGGAACAATCTGACCGCCTCAGTGAATCTTGGATAACGACGTTGCCGTCGACCGCCCTTGACGGTTGATGTCGTTCTCAGTCATTTGCAACGAGGCGCAGAGAGAGGTCAACAGTGTGTTTTATTAAGGCGCCTTGCATCACCATCCCACCATGCAATAAGCCCTGGACCACCTCTACCCCTCAGCCGTCTCCTACTCATCACGTTCTGCTGCATTGACTAACGACCCCTGGCGTCCCTGCTCACGTTGACACCAGGTGTAGAAATGAGTATTCAGAACGCAGTACACTCTTGTTGTTTTCTTTCAAGCCAGACGGGGCACGTGGTTGTTGCATGACCACCCTACCCCTTCAACATCGCCTGCTCTGGCTGCTGCCTCTTCGATTCTCCTTGCATAATCGACCCCACGAAACGATCTGTGCCGGCATTCGCGTCAGGTAGACCACCAGCAGCGGCAAGAGCTAGCACTCATGCGTGAGCCCCGACTTCTCAAAGACAAACAATCTGAATGTCATTGGCAAAGATATCACAAAGGGGCTACTCTGACAATATCGTACTTTTTTTGAGGACTTGCTATCACAAAGGAGTGGTGTCCGGCCCTTCTGTGGGCGCTTCCGCGCCGCCGGCGTTGGCAGCGGTGCCGGCGGTCGCCGTGCTGAGCGGTGGGGGGGCGTTGGCGCACGTGGCGGCGCGTGCTTCCCCGTCGCCGGCGTTGGAGGCGGCACTGCGTCGGACGTGGTGGTCGGCCGGGCGGGGGCGGCGCGCGCGGAGGCTAGCGAGTTGACGCCGCCGGCGTTGGCGTCCGCGCCGGTGCTCGCCGTGGCGGCCTCTAGCGGGTCGGCGGAGCGCGCGGCGGTGGGCTTGTCCGAGACGATATTGTTGGCGGCGGCGGCAGGGTTCGACGTGCTGGGCGGTGCGGGGGTGGTGGTGCCCGATTTGGAGGGCGCATCCCCGCTGCCGGCGCTGGCACCAACGCCGGCGTTAGGCTTGGTCGTCTTATCGGAGTCAGCAAAAGGCGCGGAAACGGGCGAGTGGCTGCCGACAGCCTTGGCTCTGGCGCCGGTGTTCGCCATGGTGGCCTTGTGGGGGGGCGGCAGAGCGCGCAGCGGCGGGCGAGTTGACGCTGACGGCGCTGGCGGCGGTGGTGGTCTTCACCGCGGTGAGCGGTGGGGGGGCGGCGGAGCGCACGGCGGAGGGCGCGTCTCAGCCACAGGCGTTGGATCCAACGCCGGGGTTCGGTTCGGAAGCCTGTGGGGCACCAGTAGACGGAGGGGCGGAGAGCGAGTCTCCGCCGACGACATCGGCGCCGGCGCCGGCGTTCGCCGTGGTGGCCTGTGGAGGGGCGGAGGAGCCCGCGGCGGTGGGCGCGCCGCCGTCGCCTGTGCTGGCGGCGGCGGCGGTGTTTGCCGTGGTGGTCCTTGCGTGGGCGGCGGAGCGCACGGCGGCGGGCGATTCGGCGCCGACAGCACTGGGGGCGGCTCTGGCATTGTCCTCTTTGGCCACACGCTGTGGTCATGACCTCAAACTGTGCACGGTGTTCATCTCAGTACTTTCAAGCCCACCTCAATTGTTTGATGATAAAAAATATCTTTTTCGTTTTTAGTGATAGCCCCCCTTGGACGTATGTAGTGTTAGTGGGTCTGACGACGAAAGTTAAACCGCTTCTATGAAGCGACGCGGCTGACGGCCGAGGACCAAAAATCGAATCGGAGGGCGGCGCGAACCACAACAGATCGGGATGCCCGGATTGTTCTCGATGGCGGTTCAGAGCACTCCATAATGATGAAGACACAATGCCCATCAAACTGCGGTCCATCCTTTTGAGACAGGCGAAAGAACGGCAAGGGGATTTCATCAAAACGACCACGATGAGGTGCCAAACCGACTGGATCGCCCAGAGAACCCGATGAATGACGCATGGTCAACCATGCAGATCGAGTAATGCGTTGCCATATCTATCCGGGAACAGGTGGCTTTGCCTTCGGTCCCGGTGCGATGGTCAGGGCCTTCGGATGAAACTTGTCCGACGTGATTTTCGCCGTTAGGATTATTTGGCCGGATAAAGGAGCACGTGTCTGCTTTTCAGTTCACCCCTTTCTGTGAATTCAAAACATGAAACCTTGGTGATGCGTGGCACCCGGGCCGTTTCCTCTGGGTGCTCGTGCAGTTGGATAGTCCGCGCTCCCGCGAACGCAAAGCCGGCTTCAACTGCCTGCAATACAAGTAGGTCCCCCAGGGCAGGGACCAGGTAGCGAAGCTTCCACTATTTGTGAGAAACACATACACACAATTTTGAGAAACTTCAGCAATCACCAGTTCGCATTTTGTTTCCACCTACTGTAAACGGTGCTCTGTCCCATTCAACGTCGAAGGAAATGAGGCAGAAAATGATGCCGTGTGCCCCTCACCTCCGTAGCATCCAGCGATTTATCAGATTCTGCACCATTCAGGATGATACCGACGCCTCCGTCCCTGAGGGAAATGTGCATTGTCCATATGTTGCTGCACCGTAGCCTTCCTCTACGGACGCAACGGATGGTCACGGGTTCTGGGCTTGTCGTGCTCTTCTGTTTCGTGTCGGACATACGGAAAACACTCTCTGCCTGTGAGGCATATCACTGGTCCCGGCCGAGGTGGGAGTGAGCTGGACAGTGTCCGCACCCCCGCCGGAGCGCCACCCCCCACAAGCTGGAAACCTGCTCAGTGCAGTGGTTCTCAGTGTGCATTTTGTCCATTTGTTTCCCGTCACACTAACCAGCTGCTTCGCCCTTTCCAGACGACGTGTAGAATGGGTGAAGCACCTGGTTCGTGTGAAATGTCATGTTGCTGGGGTGACGGACGGAGTAATTTACATTTCACGTGATGTAATATTCAGCATAAGTGTTGTACATTGAGGGAGCGCCTCTTTTCGATGCTGTCATAGAGTTCCGAGCTTCATCACTGTAATGGCGGCCAGTCGTCCTGTCCCTTAGCTCTTCTGAGCACCACGGCGTTTTGTCCTTTTTCTCTTCGCCAGGTGTGGTTGTGTCCTTTTCTTTTCTCCAGTTGTAGCGTCCCCATTGTTGGTCCCCATTTGATATCTTCAGCTTTGTCGTATGGTTCTCAGTACAAAGCAATGGTCAGCGAGGCAAACACGAACAGCACCCGGTGCGCCGCCACACGCAAGGGGAGGTCGACAGCAGAGGCCGGTAGATGAATCAAGAAATGAAAAAGGGATGAGTAAACACCCCGGCTGGGGCTGGGGGGGGGGACGGGGAAGGACGTGGAACACATCGAGAGACAAAAGGAACGTGGGTG
>Ga0114955_1000935_pt1 | contig 13294 bp, 7 predicted proteins | sample Porto_5metaG_FD_87302 | JGI IMG/M metagenome (GOLD analysis project Ga0114955, IMG submission 87302) | Marine algal microbial communities from Porto, Portugal - Porto_5 metaG | ecosystem: Host-associated > Algae > Red algae > Unclassified | place: Portugal: Porto | collected 2015-02-02 | reverse complement strand
CTTTCCCCCTCAGCGTGGCCGATATTTTGTTGGTGTACCGGTTCTGCCCTCGGCTCTCTTCCACCCCCCCCCTAGTGCGAGGCTCGTTACTCTACCTGCTCGTTGCTTTCGCTCCTCTTGCCGTCGTCTCTGTGGCTTGCACTCGCTGGTGTGGCATTTGCCTGTTGGCTGCTACTTGTGGTGGCTTTGAGATGTCCGACGACAATCCGACCTTCCATGCTCCTGTGCGCTTCCCGCTTGCGGGGGGCATCGGCGATGCCCGCGCTGTGCTCCTGCACCATGCTTTCCTGCCGGCCGCAGGTGCTCTGGGCAAGACCGTCGTTCGACCAGACGCGCCCGACTCAAGGTGCAGAGGCGTTGCTTCTCCGCTGGGCGGTCGCCTGAAGCTCCCAGTGGCGGCTGGTCGGGCCAGTGCTGGCCGCCGCATGCATCGACCTCGTCCACGGACTGCTGCGCCGCGGTCTTCCGTGGTGGCGGCCAGCGGTGGTGCCGATGATGTAGGGGATGAGTATGAAGATGCGGCAGTCGTGGGCGACAGCCTCCTCGCGCCGCCGCAGCGCGTGAGTCGCGCGGCGCGACCGGATGGCAAGTTGCTCGTGGAGGACTCCATCCAAGATGCGCTCATCCCGTGTTCACGTCGTGCATGTGGTTTGCCCCTGTCGGAGGTGGTCCGCAAACGCGTCGTCCCGGTGACCGCCAAGATTGTTGGCGACAACACGTCGTCGTCGCGTGCCATCGTGCTGCGGTGCGGATCGGGCAAGAAGGACGTCTCCATCATGTGGGTGTCTCGTCGTGGCGGTCTCCTGTGCTCTTGCTTTGCAGGCACGCAAAACGCGCTCTTCCTGTCAGCCTCCTCCCGCAGCTCCGAGTGCTCCCACACGGCGGCTGTGAACGCCGCCCTTTGCGCCGCCAGCATCCCGACGAGCAGGTTCCGGTCGCGCATGCAGCTGAAGGACGGCGCGACCGACTTTTCCAACTGCTCGGCATACGGCGCTTCCCTGCTGTGGACAGTGCTCTACCGGTCCGTCTTTTCGGTGGTGTCGTTTTCCCCTGGAAATGTTGCTACGTGCATTGCCCCCGGGTGCAGGCGCTTCCGGGGACGATGCGGCCATGTCCAAGTTTCTCGAGATGCCCAGAAGCGCTTGGGCGTCACTGGGCATAGCGGCCTGCCACCAGATGTCACGGCCAAGCCAAAGAAGTTGGCTGCGGGTGCTCGCCGGTCAAGGTTTTTGCAGAGCGAGGAGGAGGACGACGGCGTGGAGCAGCTGCCTTCCGACACCATCCGGGATGAGAACGACTCGGCGACCACGTCAAGCTGTGATTGCCTACCGCGCAGCATGTTGCCCTGCCGCGGCGAGCTCCTGCAAGGCGAGGCATGGAACCGGACAGCGGATTGGCGGTCCCTCTACATCCAACGCGCTCGCGGTCCGCCGCAAGGGCGACAGGATGACCTCAACATGATGCAGGCCGTCATGTCTTCAGGTGCTAGACGGGACCTCTTCATCGATTCGCGGCGGACACTGGTGGAGGCGCCCTGTGGAAGCTGCGGCCAGAAGCGCTTAGAGCGCCACGTGGTCATTGAGGAGCCTGCCCTTCTAACAGCACACCATCCAACGGCGCCGGCGATCAAGGTAAGTCATCATTTGCTTGCTCTGGCGGGCTGGGTGCCGCCGGTTCTTTTCGCCTACGCCACTGGATCGGGTCCGCTGCTCGAGGGTCTTTGGATAGAGTCCAAGCGACGTACTAATCACTGCCCACTCTTGCTGCTATTTCTCATGTCTTGCTTCTCCGTGTGTAGGTGACCATAGGCCGGTGGCTTTGCGACGCGGACGGGTGCGGGAAGCAGGTGGAGTACGACGGGGACAGCGACGCTATCTTCAACCTGCGGCGGCGAAATAGGCAGCGGCAATGGTTGTTGTTGACACGCGGCATCGTCGACAAGATCGTGTCGTTTATTATTGCTGGGCGGACCACGTACACTGCCGCAACGCGTCATCTGTCGGCCGATGTGCTCTCGTTCTCTCTCCGCCGCCAAGATGTGGTCAAGCTCGGGACGTCAGCGCTGAGCACGTACGTGGTGCCACCCGAGACGGCCCGCTGCCCTATCTGCGGCCCCAACCCCAAGTTCATCGTCATCGATGCTCAAGCGCTCGGTTGTACGGACCCTGACGTCGTCAAGCCCGTGCGCCAGGCCGACAACTGCCCGGTACTGGACATTCCAGCCTCAAAGTTGTGCATCCTGGAGAGCGCCGGTTTACGTGCCGCTGTTGACCGGGTGTTGCGCTCCTCCTCGCCACTGACGCTGGCCCAGACGCAGCTAATGCGGGACTGGCACGCCAACCTCACCCACAGTGGTCGACCATCCCCCGAGGTCGCTGCCGCTGTCGTCTTTTTCCGCTTCTTCCCGCTCGGCACGGAGGAAATCGCCAGTGCCCGCCCCTCGGTCGCCGTGGCTGCTGCCCATCCGGATGCTGGCACCGACGCTGGAGCAGCGACGGGCCTAACCTCTGGCCGCAAAAGGCGAAAGACCAAGCTGGATAGCAGCCTGGAGAGCGCCGTGCGCCTCGACAAGGACGGGAAGTCGGTGCTCGGCGGGAAGGGCCAGGTTGCGCGGCCTTCCGAGACGTGACGTGACCGCGTCGGCCTTTGCAAGCCGGATTTCCAGCGGTACCCGCGGTCTTACGATGCGCTCTGGGTTTTCGTACGTCCTTTCTTGCAGGCTCTTCTGACCGAGACGGTGGCCGGCATGTTTCAACGTCCAGACGAGCAGGCGATGCGGCTCCTCGTCCACAAGATGCGAGTTGGGAAGGCCGGATCGTGGCGGGACGTCACGCACGCCGCGGACGGTGTGGGGTTTGTGGCAAGCTTCATCGGCTTGTTTGCCGACGAGCTCGATGCGGAGCAGCACTTCAGGGTGTGCGTGGCCAAGCTGCTACAGCGGGCGGTGGACGTTGAAGAGTACGTCGACCAGGCGTTTGAGAACGTGTCGGCCTCCAAGGATACAATGGCCAAGGGCTGGGTCAACGCGGCCTACTGCACCAAGTGGGGTGGCACCCCAACGGCGGAGGACTACCGGAAGTGGAAGGCGACACAGGTGGACCTCGTCGACGTGGACGTCGACGACCCGCTTATTTCTTTTGAGTCGTTTGCCGGAATGCCCCGTGTGCGACCTGGCATCTAGGACTCGGAGGCGGCCAAGCGTCGCGTCGCCTACCGCGGCAAGGACAAGCACGTCGCTAACATTGAGGGCGAAGGGGACGCCTGCAACAAAGCCTTTTCGATCACGGCGGGCCTCACGCAGGGGGTGTTTAATGTCGTGTGCCCGCATGTCATTACCCTCGGCTTCCGATGCCTCTTCCAGGCGGAGAGCGTGGGGGAGGCGCTGTCGATCGTCCTTGAGCGCTTCCCCAAGCTCCCAATGGTCATCTTCTACGACGTCGCCTTCAAGATTGACAAGAACGCAATGCGGCGCGTGCGCCCTATCATGCGCAAGCACGCCGTCAAGTGCATCCTGGACAGGCCGCACTCAATCACCCACACGTGCTCGCCGGTCTACATGCCGGACGAGAGCCTGGGTAAGACGGCGGGTGTCGCCACGCAGGCCGCGGAGGTGTCACACTCAATCTCGGTCGCCAACCGGACGGGTCTCACCTACATGCGGCCATCGACGTACATCATCCATCGCATCATCCAAGTCGCCTTCATGAACGTACGCAAGCTGTGTCGGATGTACTCAGACAAGGGCGCCCGGGAGAACGACCACGTCCCGCTTGCCCCATTCTTCCATGACCGGCTGGCGGGCGTATGCCAAGTCGGACCCACGTGCCGTTGCTCGCCCACTATTCAAGCAGGTGGCGAGGTGGTGATCGACAAGCGGGGAAGTCAAGATCCATCCCCAGCTGGTGGCGATTGCGGTGTTGTGCTGGCTGCAGCGTCCGACAAGCACGGCCAAGCTCTCGGTTCCCCTCTGCGGTCGGAGGCCCCGAGCGCCGCGGGCGGCGCGCCTCCCACTGCTACAGAGCAGCCAATCGATGCTGCCGATGGCGGCATCGACTCGGAGGGCATGCCGATGGAGGAGCGGCACGGTGCCGGCGACAGAGAGGCGGCCGAGCTCGGGGGCCCTGTGTTTGCCACGTGCCGAGCCGGTCGCGTTGCAGCGGCGATGGGGGTGTCGGCAAGGTCGCTTGGCTCCCTGGGGCAGGGAGAAGACGGCGTGCGCGGCGCGTTTGACCCCATGAGCGTGCGCCCCCTCACGCAGCAAGAGAGTGACTTTGTTGCGGCGCTGACAGATAAAAACCTTGGTGGGGAGGCCATCCGCCGGCGCAACAAGGCCCGGATCTACCTGTCGGTGGCCGACTTCAAGCGGCTATGCGGGGAGTCGTGGCTCAACGACGAGATTAAGAACTCGTTTGCCACCCTCGTCAACCACAAGGCCGCCACCGTCGCGGCCACCCCGACGGGCGGCTCCTTTCCTCGCCCGTTGCGTGTCGTCATGCACAACACCTACTTCTTCCAGCGGCTGGCGTCGGCGCGTTGTGGTGGGTACGACTACGACGGGGTGCGCGCGTGGAGTGCCAAGCTCAAGTTGGACATGTCGTCCATTGACAGCATCCTCGTACCAGTCAACCTCCACAACACTCATTGGGTGCTGGTGCATCTGGACGTGCGGGGCCGTTCCATCCTGTTCTTCGATCCATTTGGGGGTCCGGACGGCGGAGGAGTGGTCAACACTTTGCGCCGGTGGCTCAAGGACGAGCTGCTCCATCAGCTTGGTGACGATGCGGTGCAAGAGTGGGATGTGGACTCGTGGACGCTGCTCGACACCCAGGACCTACCCATGCAGCACGATACCGGCAGCTGTGGGGTTTTCGTGTTGACAGTTGCTTACCGTTTGTCTTGTTGTGCATCGTTGTGTTTCTCCCAGAAGGACATTGCCGTGCTTAGGAAACGCTTGGCTATTCTCCTCTGCTGGGACGACCTCGACTTTGGGTTGCTTGACGATGACTGTTTATCTCTGGGGGGTGTTTTGTAGGCCGTGGGCGTGCCCGGGGACTTCATGAAAGCATCATGTCGCTGGCAATGTTACTGTCATATTGGCTCAATGTGCGCGGCATAGCCCAGGACCAATGTCGGAAGAAACGTGAGTGGCGCTTGACCACCCCCTGGTACTAAGGGTTGTAGGTGTGAAAGCCACGAGTCGTAGTTGAGAACGTTCAGCACTAGGTCAGGCGCTGGCCGTGAACCTCCGACCTGAGTGATGGTGGGCTCGCGAGCGAAAGGGGTCTGGATCCTCACGCACAGCCATGCACAGATGGACATTTCCCTTCACGCCCTTCAATGGCGACTGCGAGGATAGCGTCGCTGGTCTGGTGAAACCAGGAAGAGATGCATTATGCACGAGGACGCCTTCAGCCAGGCTTTCAGAGACTGGCTGCCCTGGGGCTGAAGAGACCTCAAAGCAGCGCTGTGGACTGAGTCTGGTGGTCCAGCTGTCTCATGGAGCGCGAACTGACAATCTGAGGTGGGCAGTGGCGGGATACACCAGGGCAGGCTGACACAATAGGATAGGCAGGAACGCCTTTCAAACCCAGAAGCTCAGTACCGTTCTTCTGAGAGCGACGGCAAGACCGGTCCGCACAGGCAAGCGCACATCGATTGATCGCTGTGTAGCCCTTGTGGCGCCCGTATGCTCGTCTGAAGCGACACCTCACACTCGGAGACAACGAATAATCTGGGCTGGTTCAGTACTCATCCCATCGAACATGTTTCGTTTCTGGCCAAACACACTGGTCACTAGTGTTTCCCATGTGCTCGTCTGAAGCGACACCACAAACCCGGAGACAACGAATGATCTCGGCTGGTTCAGTACTCATCCCATGGAACATGTTTCGTTTCAGGCCAACCACACCGGTCACTAGTGTTCCCCAGGTGGCCTGTTGGCATACTGCCCGAGGCAAGTGGGCTTCACTGCTCAGGGGCCAGGTGTTGGGATTGGCGTAGTTGCACCCGAAGTATGAGCTCACCAGCTGTGGGGCAGCAAGGAACACCGACTCAATGCTTCTCTCGATGAGCATCTGTTACCGTCCTGAAGCTCCCTTCAAAGTCTCACAGTCATAGTCAAACCTTCGCCACACCACAGACCATTCCTATATGCACGTCTGACTGGCAGCGAGCGAACCAGGCAGTATGATGTCACTGTGGAACCATATCACACATCACACTACCGACAATACAAGAACATGGGCACCGTCCCGCAGGCGCAGCCGTCCAGAGAGGGCATCGGCACGGCCATTGAGCCCATTTGAGGCATATCCGCGTGCAGTGCAAGCGGGTGGCATTCTTGGCGCGCCGGCGAGGCGACCAGGCCGATGGCAATGGTGTCAAAACGCGATCTGAAGTGCAGCATCGTCAGGAGCGGCACAGCAGTGCGACACGTCCGCCAATGGTATGCTTCCATCAGATAGCCGTTGCGGCAAGATCTGTACACGGTTGACCTCGAGAGATGGAAAGTTTGCGGTACCGACCGCATTGGCCTCATTGCATTGAGGACATCAGATGCGATTCCAGTAAGTTAGCCCCCATTGGAGAGTCCTGCCTCGGGTTTGTGACTCAGTCGTGCCGCATTTTGAGGGGTCCCATGGGGCCCCAATGCCGGCTTCGAACCCGACCGCGCGGACGGATCGGGCAAGACCGGCTTCGCGCCAGGATCCGTTCCGGTCTTGCCCGCCCTTCGCCCGCGCTTTTCCTGCCCACGTTTTTCCCGCCCGCCCTGTGCCCGCCCACCCGTTTCCCGCCTATCCATGGCCCGCCCTGGCGCCCACTCCCAACCCGCGCTGCCACCGTGCCTTGCATTTCCGCCGACAACCTCCTTACCCCCCCCCCCCCCTTCCATGCTTTTGACCGCGGGGCCTTTGTGGTGGAGCGGGACCCGCGGCGCGTTCCGTTCGGCGCCCACTTGACGCTTGGTTTACAACTCGCCCGTAGCACCCAGAACTGCTTGCGCGAGCCCTCGAGTGTCGAAGCCTTGTTTTGTTGGGGGCTCGCCGTACTTGTTGTGATCGCGGTGGTCGACGTCTCACGCGTGCGCCCGCCTTGTCAGTTGGAGCGCAGTGCCGCCGTGCATCGAGACATCCGCACCCCGAAACCCGCACCCGGCGCCCCCCATCCTCCCCGACCTCTCTTCATGGCGGCCGCGGGTGTAGGTGGCGGATTCACGCTGCACCCCTTTGTTGGCTTCGTCTCCCCGCTGATCTCGGTCATCCACAGCTCGACTGATGCGGAGGGCCTTGCTGAGCGCCTTCTCGGCGGCGATGAGGCCCGCTTCGTCACCAACTGCCTCGTTTCGCAGGAGGCGGCCGTGTGCTGGGTCACGGACCCTGTGCGGACGGAGGCGGTTGCCGGTTGCCACTCGGACGACGACCCGTGTGTGGTAGCTCTCCCTCGCACCACTACCGGATGGTTGGCGGAAACGACGCCGTCCTTTCGTTCCTGCTTCCAGTTGGACGAGGCGGGACTCGCGGCTGCACTCTCTTTGGTCCGGAACGGTGGCGTTGGCCCGTGTGTCTTCCATTGGTTTCCAACGGACGCGCTTGCATGGCGGTGGTTGACGGGGTCGGCGGGGCGGACGCTGTTGGAAGTGGTCAGTTGGGGATCCGGAGCTGATGCCGCCGCGACGGCGACGGAAGGTGTCAAGGACGCGCTTGACCGGCGGCAGCCGGTGGTGAGCGCGACGGCGGGGCACACGCCAACTGCCACTTTGCCAGAGGGTGATGATCCGGTGGTCGGTCTTCACCCTGGTGCTGTCACATCCCCGTCTGTTGGGCAGGCCCGCTCCCGTCGGGCTATTCCACGTGCTCCTGCCGCTGTGGGCGGCCTGTCGTTCAAGTGCCTGCCCCCGGCAACTGCCTCGCCAAGCCGTGGCGGCGGCGGTATGTCATCGCGACGCTCGGGCATGTGCTCGGCTCTAGGCAAGCGCTCAATCCGACAAGCGCGACACCCCGGCGCCGCCGCGAATGATGGTCATCCCAAGCAGGGCGGCTCGTCTGTGCGGTCCGGCAGTGCCTTTAACGGCGCGGCGGCGACGAAGGCTGTGGCCTTTCCGACCTTCTCCAAGAAGCTTAAGCCGAGCGCCCCCAAGGACATGGCGCCCGGAACGGCACTCAACCCGCGTCACTCATCGCGCGAGCCTTGGAGTGGGATGCTCTCCATGTCGGAGATCTCCAAGATGATGGAGACGCACACCCAGGAGTGGACCGCGGCTACCAAGGAGGCGCAGGGGACGGCACCGGGCACCCCTGCTGCCTCAGGCGCCAAGAGTTCATTGGCTCCCACTGCCCCCAACGTGGAGGTACGGGGAGCACTGCGCACGGGCGGCGTGGTCGCCGAGCAACGATGCGGTCAGTCGACCAAAGGTGCCCTGTTTGACAGCCTCGAGGCCAGCCCGGTGACTCCTCCCGGTGGTAGCAGCCTGCGTGACCGGCCGTCACCACCGATGTCGTCCTCCTCGCTTTGCAAGGAGCTGAGCTCCCCGGACGTTGTGGTGATCGAGGAAGACGCCGGGCAATCTACTTCGGATGAGAAGGTACGGCACGCCTCTTCTCCGCGTCTACCCGGCCCTTTGGGGCTCCGGGCCAATGGCGGGCGGTGGGGTGAGCTGTGCGACGCACTGTGGGCCCGTGGTCGCAGTACATTTGTGTCAGGAGGACCGGGCACGGGCAAGTCGACGCTGCTGCGCCACTTTCGCGAGCGGCTCCTCAAGGTTCTTCAAGCCCCTGGAGAAGTGGTTGTCGTGGCACCGACCGGGACATCGGCGAAAACGGCGCAGGGGATGACGCTTCACTTCTTTTTCGGGTTTGTGAAGGACTATGAGCCGGCCCTCGACGAGCCCGCTGCAGAGGCGGCCCGGCGGTTGCGTACGCCGCGATTCGCGCCGATCAAGGATCGCCTGCGCAAGGTGCGGGTATTGCTACTGGATGAGATATCCCTCGTGGCCGCGGAGAAGCTGGACGTCCTGTACGAAATGCTCAACCAGGTGCCGCCGCTCGCGTCGTCGCCGTGCATCATCTTTGCGTTTGGCGACTTCCTTCAGCTGCAGCCCGTGGTTGGAAAAATTGCGTGCAAAGCGGCTTGCTGGCCGACCTTGTTTGGCGGCTCCCTTCTCAACCTCACGGTGGTTCACCGTCAACATCAACCCGACTTTGTCGCTGCCCTGCGTGACGCGCGTAACGGCGTCTGCTCCCCGGCAGTGCTGACGCTCATGAAGGACCGCGCTGTGAACGGGGCGGCGTACGCGGCTTTGCAAGACCGGGTGCTGCACCTGGTACCACTCACCAAGGATGTTCACAAGCACAACAGCGGCTGCTTGGCACGCCTGCACCTGCGCGACCGCCCTGCCACCTACAAGGCGGTGGATTCCGTCGCCGTGGACCGGGACCGCGATGGCCAAGTGGTCGAGCCCAACGTTGACAGTGTGTCGGTCTATGCCATGCGCGCCGCTTTGTCGGACTGTGTGGCACCATCTTCAGTGGCCCACGGTCTCCACGCCCAAGTTATGCTTGTCGACAGCAGGCGGAAGGAGCTTGGGTTGACACATGGCAGCATCGGGTCCATCACGTCCTACAACTCGGCGGGAACGGCTGTGGTGCGGTTTGAGGACAACCCGCCGCCGCCGGGCCCGTGGCCGACGGGACTCGGGGTCGTTAACGCTGGCGAGACGTGGGTGGAGGTGGAGTGTCCGCCGGTTGACTTCACGGCTCGGATCCTGTCATCCCCAGGCACCCTTGCAGTGCGGCGCCAAGTGCCTTTCGTGCTGGGGTGGGCCATTACCATTCACATGGCAAAGAGCCTGACGTTGTCGGAGGCCGTGCTGGACCTCAACATGTCGTTTAAGGCGGGGATGGTCAACGCCGCCGTGAGCCGTGTGGAGACTAAGGAGCGTATGTATGTCAAGTCATTTACCCCGAGCCGTTTGTTTGCTGATCCTTTGATGCTCGCTTTGTATGACCAGTGGCAGTGGCTGTAGATGGACGCTGACCTTTACTACTTTAGTGTGACAAGCATTGGTACATCGCTTCATCTCCTCATCTTGTCCTTAGTCCGTTGTATACCGTGGGGTCCGTTGTCTACCGTGGCGACCTGCTGCAGCACGAGGGTGTGTTCAATAAACTAAGAGAGCATCTCTCATGATTCTTTATAGAAAGTGGATAATACTCAAAATAAAATAACTGCAGCGAGGCGTCACCCGGCCGTGGTATGACCACCAGATGGCTTAGTGTCCGGCATACCTGCGATGCCCGCTCCAACCTCCGCTGCAGTAGCTCCACTCAAAGGAGTATCTTGTTCGTCCGCGGGTTCCAGCAGAGAGGGGCTCTCAACCGCCGACATAAGAGCGGCCTGTGCGGGTGGTGGCCTGCTGCGCTTGGCGGGTGGCGTCTTGCCAGGGATTGCTGCCACGAGAGCGGGAGCGGGATGGGGCCGTGGGCGCTTCGACCTGCTACTGCCTGCTGCACCAGCTCCCGTGGACGGTGCCGCCGACGGTGGCCTTGTTCGTCGAACGCCAGGATGGGGTCGCCTTGCACCTTGAGCACCCATCCCGACCGGTGGTGTAGGACCGGCTGCCGCCGCACCTGCGACGGCACCGGCGGCAGCGCTTGTAACGCGCACCCGCCTACGGACGGCGATGCGCTTGGCGCGCTCCTCCGCTGCCACAACGACATCCTCCGCGGCTTCCTCAGCCTCCATCTCTGCAATAGCAACCTCCAGGTCAATCGCGGGGGTCCCGAGAAACGCGTCAGCCTCGGTGTCCGCAACCGTCACCTCGGCCACAGCACCACCAAGCCCGCTGCCAGCAGAGATGGCCGGACCGACGGTGGAGACGACCTCGGTCATGCTTGACGTGGCGAACTCGTGAACCGACGCTGTAGACAGACGGGAACCTTGGAGCTGAGGGGCGCGCCCAGCTGAGACCAGCTCGGTCAACAACCCTCCCACCCTCACCTCCTTTGTTGCCATGAGAAGCATGCACGCGACAACGACCGTCAATCTCAGGGGCTTCTTCCCAATCAATCGGGACACCACCTCCAGCACGGGAATTTCCCCCTTGACAAAGTAGCGCTTGTCCTTGGTGTGTAGACGCTGCAGATACTCCTTGATGCCCACCATGTCCACGTTAATGCACCACCTTGACGACCACACCTTGCGCGACGACTGGTTCTCATACGCCACGGTCCCGGCTGGAGGAAGGCCTTTGCCCTCGCTCCGGCTCAACTCCCAGGTAGGCCACCACGAAGCAGTCAAGTGGGAGACTTGCAATGAGCTGACCTGTGGCACGGGGAGGGCGGCACCGAGAACACCAGCAGTCTCGCAGGAACGCACCAAGCACGCCAGCGCGTCTGATAGCAGGTCCCTCAGCACGTCGAGAACGTCGGCACGCTCCACCACAGCTGCCAGCACGAAGAAGACCGAATCTAGTGCCGTCTGGGATGGCGCGAGCGTCGGGGCGACGGCGCAGTTGGTCGTACTTGGGCCAGAAGGCTCCATGGACGCGTCCTCCTCAGGGTCAAGGTCGCCAGCCGCCGCTGCGGGTGCCGGTGGCGCAGGGCGTCGGGCGACCACAAAGCCCCCTGGCCCGATGCGGTCGTCACCCGCAGGAGGAGTCCCGTTGAAGTCTTGTCCAGCAGCTGCGTCCGAGGCCGGTGCCGATACATCTTGGGACCGACACGCCACAACGCCGCCAAGAGGATGCTGGCCAGCCACTGCCAGCCCCCCGACGTCCACGACTTCGCCGACCGTATCTAATGTCCCTCCCCCGAGTGCACTGGCCACCGCCTTGTCCAGGCCGCCCCCATGAGGGGCGTCCAACCTGATCACCCGACCACCACTTGGGATGGAACCGCTAACGTCAGCAAGGCCGCCCTTGGCGGCCGCTGTTGGTCCGACAGCACAATCCAGCGCCAGGGCATTAGCCGCGGCGAGGGAGTTGACGTGCTTGTGGCGGTAGGCAAACGAGAGGCCTACGTTGACAATGCGCTGGGCGTGTGGGTCGGTGTCGGTGAAGAAGCCCAGACGATCCAAAACACGAACCCAACATACAGCCGGCGCGTCGTGTGGGTTGTCGGTGGTCAACAGCCGACTGATGGCCGAGTGAAAGAAGGCCCCATGCGGCTCCAAGTACTTGTCCAGCTTGGCCGCAGCTTCATGCGCGTCCCGCAGTAGGCCAGCAAGGAAGACCACCTTGCTAACGTCCGGGATGCCAAGCGACTCCAAAAAAAGCAGGTACTCCTTGTCTTGTTCCGTCGCTGTCGGCATGACGCCTGCACAAGATGCCATCAAGTTGTCAAATTCAGTATCAACAGCCAGAGACCATGGACATCGCGAAGCGTGCGGGTGGGTTAAAACATGCAAACATCGGTCAGTGGCCGTCACTCAAAAGTGAGAGACAACGCGGCGCGAGCGCATGGACGATGAGACGCAGACGAACACAACAATGACAGCACCAGAACGGCGACAAACACACTCGCGTGGCGTACCAAGTAGTTGAATAAAGCAGCACAGCAGTACGTCCCCTCGCCACCGCTCGGACCACACTTGCAGGGCCCGGGATGAGCCCGCCACTCTCCCAGGGATACCGTCGGCCTCGGCGCCGACGTCATGCACACTTCCGTGCAACCGTGTGAGATGACGCACGTGGACTCAGGCACGAGGACCCAAGCACACCCGGCTCGTCGGAAAAACATCAACCTCCTCCGCGTTGGAGAGCGTCCCCTCCCCCAATGCCAGGTAGTAGAAACGGAAATTGCAAGCAGGTCGCACGCTTGCGCACCACCCTGTGACCCCCCCACACACGACCCCGTGGGGAGCGCCACCCCACGTGCAAGCGCGCTCACCAACCTCGCGCCACGGGCTCCGCGACGTGCACCGGCCGATATATGCCTGCACCTCACGTCATGGGTAACCGTACCGACCACGACAGCACCATGGCCAGGCCGGTAGCGCCGACATGGCGTTGACGACGTGCGAGCGTGCGCGCACGACCTCTCGGCCCCAGATATGCGACCCGCCTCCACCCCGTCCTAGCCCCTCGCCCGCGCCCCGCTGCACCACACCGCACCGATCCCACGGTCGGGGCGCGGCGGGCGACTAGCTGGTGGCGGAAGCGCCGTCGGCCCAGAGCTGGGGCCCCAATCTTCGAGGGCACTGTGTCCGCGATGCCATCAAATCAGGGGGTCGGTGATGCACGACGGCCGAGGTCGATCGCAGGGCCAATCCGATGTAAGTGCGACGGTCGAGTGGAGCG
>Ga0114955_1000933_pt1 | contig 13295 bp, 13 predicted proteins | sample Porto_5metaG_FD_87302 | JGI IMG/M metagenome (GOLD analysis project Ga0114955, IMG submission 87302) | Marine algal microbial communities from Porto, Portugal - Porto_5 metaG | ecosystem: Host-associated > Algae > Red algae > Unclassified | place: Portugal: Porto | collected 2015-02-02 | reverse complement strand
CCCCCCCCCCTCCCCCCCCCTCCACCGCCGGCCCGGGAGCCCTCGTGGTCCATGGATACCCGTCGGGGGCACCCCACCGTCCCCGAACGAGTGGCTCCGGCGATTGAGGCGGCTCAACATTGCTGCAAGCATGCCAGCATTGATGGCGGCCGCGACTTCTCCGTTGCGCTGCTTGTGCGTCGCGGGACGAGCACCCCTTTGATCGTATTTGCGACGGGGTTGACGCATGAAGCAGAGAGCGGCACCCGCAAGGCGCTCAAGGCCGCCGCCATGCTCTTCTTTCGGTCGCTCCCCGCCGCACCTAGCCCACACCCAGTGGTCCAGCGCGACCCGTCTACCGGTCTCTTATGGGGCGGCGCGTCGGCTGTTGGGGCATCTTTGCGCAACGCCATGTCGTCGGCTGGCTCTACTTTGCTGGAGCGGGGCGGCCCGGCCGCACCCCCCCTGTCGGCGGCAAGCGCCGTGCATGAGACCGGTGGCGGCAGTGGCGTCGGCGGCGGCGTCGGTGCCGGCGGCGGTGCCGGTGGCGGTGCCGGCGGCGGTGTCGGCAGCGGAGACGTAGGCGGACCACCGGGCACACAAGGTGCACTTTTTGACGGTGCTGGCAAAGGAGCTGCGGGCAGTGGCGGCAGTGGTGCGCAGCCGGCACCGACCGGGCTGGCGGCGTCACCCTCGCCCCCAGGCGTGGTGGCATCAGACGCGGCGACGGTCAACTGGTGCGCCCTGCCAGACCTCCCTGTGATTGTCGGCACCACGCCGGTGACTGGAAAGCGCGCCTTGGGCGCAAGTGAGGCAACCCCTTCGGCCGATGCCCCCCCCCCCCCGACGCCTCAAACCTTTGTCGTGACCCACGCAATGGCGCAGGCGATGAACAAGAAGTTTGCCGACGCCAACATCTCTACAACGCGCGCCCACCTGAGTGGCATCATGGCCCTGCTCAAGTACCTGTACGACATCCGGCTTCCCAGGTTTGGCACCACGACGCCTTACGAGCCGCTCTTCCCCGTCGTTGCCCGAGGCGTGTCGGTGGACTACAAGACCATGGACCCATCGCACGTGGGCGAGATTGTGCTGGACCTGAGGAACATCAGCAACCAAAAGAAGACTACGTCGTGCGCCCTGCTCCTCTACATGATCTACGGACGAAAGAACGCCGCCTACGAGTGGATCCTCGACCGTTACTGCGCCGGCATGAGAGCCCCAACGAAGTCGAGCACGGCGGGCAAGGCCCGCCGCTCCAAAAAGCTGGCGCCGAAGGCGGTCGCTGCTGTCGAGGCAGCAGCCGCTGCCGCTGCTACCGCTGAGGATACTGCAGCTGTCGCCGCTGCAGCAGCCGTAGCCGCCGCCGCGGCTTCACTTGCGGACACCACTCGTGCCGCCCTCGGCGACGCGTCTCGGAGCGGCGGCGGCGCTGCCGGAGGAGCTCCTGTTGTCGTCCGAGGTGCCGGTGGGGGCCCCGGCGGTCTTCATGCCCCTGCTGTACCGCGAGTAAGCAATGTGCTTTCCATTGCGGGGCAAAAGGTCGGAACCGGGGACGTGCACCTTGAGTTTTTTGAGCACCATGGCAACCGTGTTCCCAAAGGGCACGTGTCAGCTTTCTTCCAAGCCGTCGAGCCGGCAGCTACAAAGATGCTGTACAACTACGGCGCGGACAGCGCTTTTTGCTTAGAGCGCTGCCATCCGCGCATCACCACGTTGGAGCAGTGCCTCGGGCAACGAGTCGTGTGGCCCATGAACGAGATTGGGTACGTTGCAGTCGTTGCCCCATGCTTTCGTTTCTGACTCTTGCTGTGCTTGACGTCGGCGCGCACCTGCCTTTCGTGCTCAGTTACCTAACACGTTTCTTGTCCGCCTTTTGGCCTCTCCAGCGGTTCTTTTTTCAGGCCTCGTGTGGAGTTGTGGACCGGCCCGCCAGGACCTAATGCGCGCGTGGTTGGCACTGCTCTGGTGTCCCGCGTTGTTCCTCCCAAGAGCGACGAGCTTGGAGATACGGCTTCCGCTGGTTGCTCAGTTGCTGTGGAGGTTTATGGGGGGGTGTTTGAGCAGGGCGTCGGCCAAGAGGACTACGAGGCCTCGGACCTGCTGTACCAATCTGGTGCGTACAGCGAGTACGTGGATGAGCACTTTGCGGGGATGGGCACGCCCACAACTCTTGGGCGACTGCAAGACTTACTGCAGCTCTACGAGCTTCCGGTTTGTTTTCTATGGAGTGCCTTGTGTACGAGATTGGAGCAATGACTGTTTTCCTTTCATTTCTCAAGCAGCGACAGCCAAAACTTCATGCACACCGCGCTTGTCTTCAAGTGCGCTATCGTCAGCCCTCGCACACACAAAGAAGAGGAAGAGCGCACGCGAGAAAGAGCCGCGTAGACCAGGCCATCACATGCCCACGTTCGGTCCAAAGCAAAGTCGATACAAACGGAATCAATCTCGGAGCCCTGCGCACGATGGATAGTAACAGCCCACGCAAGTACAATGGGTAGCTGTGATCGACGCCCCAGGACAACGCCCTCCTTGTCATGCACCTCCCACTCAACGCGCACAAGCACAACCCGCTCGCCCTTGAACACGCACCCAATCCCCTCGGAGGAAATCTGCGTGACCACCCCCACAGCACCAGTTGGCACCGAGGGCGACAACCGACGCGTCGCAATGACGGGCGCGCCCAGCTTGACGCACAGCTGCGCCGGCGAGACACGACCAAGCCGCTTTAAAGCGTCCTTGACCTTGTCCGGCTCCACCGAAAGCACTTGGTCCGCCGCATCCGACACGAAAGCGGTCCCAGGCAGTTGCTGCAGCCTCTCGTCGTTGTATGCCTCAACTGAGTTGCGCAGGGCCCGCAGCTGCGGCATCCGTAGCCGTTCATCGTCCGAGTAGAGCGTCCACGTCTGGTTGATCTTGTCTACGTCCGACTGGTTGTGGGTGCCCATCCTGATGCGCTCCAGCAGTGCCCCAAAAGGAGCGTCGCCGACGTACCGGTGGGATCCGGGAAGCGCATGGACGCGCCCTCGACCGCCGCGAAAAAGTGACCGCCATTGCACCGACTGGAAGACGAGAGAGCCCGTCGGCGACGGGGAGAGGTCGACGGGAAGCGTCTGGAGGGGATCACCGGCGACTACAAAAATGCGAAGCGAATGATGGAGGAGAGCAAGCGTGTGAGACAAAGCATATTCAGCAAATGCACGGACCACGAGCGCACCACAAACCGACACACAAGCGGCACGGCCAGCAGAGAGACAATTAGACAGACAGGCGTGAACAACGACACGTACAAATCACCTGCACACCACCTGCGGGCACAACCTCCAGCGCAGGTGGGCGGATGCCACGGAGTGCCCGGAGAAACACGGCGAGAGAGCCGGCGGTGATGGTGAAGACCTCGTCCACGACCAGCACGCGCAGCTTCCGGAGCTTCTCAACCGTCCAGGAACGTGCCAACAACGCCTGCAGGAAGCTGTCCGGCGTACCAAGGTAAACACCACACGCGAAGAGAGCGTGCAAAGTCTCGCCCCCAATCAGGTCGGCGGCAGCCCCGTTCCACGAGCACACACCCACTGCCGCATCGCCATACCGTGCCCTGGCGTCGGCAATGATGGCACGCAGCACGACAGACTTCCCACAACCGGCGCTCCCAAACACGCCCACGTTGCGGCCCGCACGGTAGTCGCAGAAACACGCCACCTGACCCACGTCCAAGGGGGGAGTGATCGTCATGGTGCTCGCCCCCCCCCCAACCCCCACCACGCGCGCGGTCGTGCCCTCCAAGCCACACCACGGTGCCCAGTAGCGGAAACGCCGCGTGGGCGTCACGGTCCACCTGTCTGCCACGCCAAGTGTCACCGAGCGGCATGCAGGCAGGAGCGCGCGGGCGGGACACCGCAGTGCAATGCAAGAAAGGCGATCACGCGCAGTCGGGGGCACGCGCCCTCACTACCCAAAGACAGGGCAAAGCACGTGCCGGCACGCGGCGGTCGTCGCCGTACAATGAGCGGCGACAAGCGGCACGTCAGCACGCACAGAACGTCCAGCAGTGGCGAAGAAGGCGGGCAAAAGGTCTGTGGTTCCCGCCCAAGCGCGATGGGCGGGAAGCAACAGACACGCTCAGTCGTTCCGCTCTGATTCAACCAAATGTTGTCGTTCCTAGGCGATAGGGGGCTACAACTTGGAGACAACAAACTTATTATCTCTCAATCTGCAGTTCCGACGCGGCAGTCTCAAATACTGTCTGATGTGGGTCCCAGAGAACTGCTGCAGCCGGGCTCATCGGCTGGGGGAAACAGCCGATCTGTGCATGGAGAAGCTGTCTGTTGACGGAGCTGTACTGGGGCCGTGTGCCCTGCCTAGTGTGTTCATGCTGCACATGCACCCATGAGTCCTGTTTTCTGACGTGAGACCAGACGTACAGGAGGGTGGGCACCGTGAGAGTCACAAGCGGCAATGGGAAGAAGCATGCTGGCACAATGCCCACACATCGCAGAGATCCAGCGCTGCCTTCGATGGGGCCGCACATGATCATATGAGCTGAAACCAGGGGGCTGAACAAGAGGGCGCGGAGACTCCTCAGTGTATGTGGGAAATAGACTGCCGAATAACACGGGCACAGACGTGGATTCCATGCATCCAGTTGATGCGGGATGCGAACTTCCACTTGCTAGGCCCAATGGGATACGCCACCAAGTCGAGTTTTTCTACGGGCTGGACTGCAGTTTGTATCCTGACCTTGGCGTTGGGTAGTCGTGCCATCGTGCTGACGCTTCCTTCTCTCCTAGTACATTCCAAGTGGGAACCGCGACAGCCATGACATAGCTTGAGCGCGCAGACTGTGCTCACAAAAGCGACTTGTCCGGCCGCAAGCCGACCTCTGAGATGGGTCTGAGAGGTGGGGTAGGAGCACTGCGCTCTGTGTCCGCAGCGTGCGAAGCTGTGGGTGTGGTAGCCAGACGGAATGCAATCGGTCTTCAGGTGTCCACCTGAGGCTGGTGTGTTCTCTGTTGCCACAGAGTGACTATGGGGGCCTGGCTCGGACATGTACTGTGGAAGGGATGACAGCAGCACGGGGTGGCGGAACTGCAGTCTGCACGTTTAGCTCTGCAGTTTACTGTTGAGTTATGGCACTGGGGGACCAGTTGAGGCGCTTGATGCGGAAGATTCAATGAGCATATAGACTGGGGTGCCCAGTGCCGCCAACATAAACGCTACGCATTGGGTTGGTTTCGGTTCGTGAGCAAGTGCTGCTTTCCGCGGAGCTCTTCGGGGACGATGGGCGTTTTAGTTCCAGATGTGCAGCTGGCCGAATGGGGTCGAATGAGAGCTGGTGGAACCAGTGTGTGCCTCTGCTTTGCACTCTAGACGTTGGAGTGACGCCGTTGAAAGCCCACAGAAAGACTGGCCATTGATGTTCACTCGGCTGACATCAGCTCTCTGCTTCTGTCAATAGCGCAGAAGTCCAGGCTCGTAGGGCAAACCGGTGTGGGGGTGCCGTCATCTCAGCTGTGTATGTGGCCGACAGGGATTGCTAGTCACGGAGCACCCACAGTGTGTGGCACCTTTACATTGGCGAGACAGTACATCCAGTGAGGAACTCAGCTGTGGGCAAGGTCAAGGGACTCAATACTTCACAACAGCAAAGTCGGACATAAACGGTCTACTCGCAGAGAGTGTTTGGCCAGGTTCCTGATTGTAACTCGGAGGGCAGGGAAACGCCTGCCCCACTGGGCCGACCTGACGGAGACAAGTACAGCATTGAGCATACTCAATCCTAAGAACGTAGGCACGTCGTGGTCCTGGGTCTCCTTGTGGCCTGCCTGAGCAGCAGCTCACATTTGAATCTTTGAGAACTGTTCAACGCAGCACTACATCCGCGAAGCGCGTACGGCTCGTTGACAACGCTTCTTCCCTCCCTTTTTGAAAGCCTAGCTGAGCGCGTTGGCGCGACGCGCGTGAGCAGCATTATGTGACCTGTGCGCGATGGGCACTGGCGTGCATCTGCGGGTGCTGCGCCGAGCCGCCCCGTGGGAGCAACACCTGCTTCTACCTCGCCACAACTGGGCTGCTCTGGCTCCACTTCACCGACATCCCATACCACCCCGCACCTGCCAGCTCTCGGCGTCGACAACATCCCCACACCCCACGTCCCGCCTCTTACCCTGCTTCACTGTGAGTTGACCGCACCCCCCAGCTCCAGTTGCACACCTTGCCTTCGCGGTCGCGTCTGCCTCCCTCCTCCGTCATGGACGCGGTCACGTCCTCAGCCACCGGCAGCGGCGGGTTTTTTCGTCTGGCTCACCGCTTCCTGCAGCGACCTGCATCCGGGCGGGCGCCGCCGTCATCGACTGATGCTGGCAGTGGCGGTAAGAAGGCGCGGGTGGGTGGGGCTGACCCGGCCTCCACCGGGAGAGTGTCGGCAGCGCCGCCTGCGACGCCTGTTGGCCACGCGGCTGCGGCTGCTGTTGATGAGTGTCCTGACTTCCCACTTCGTGGGGTCACCAAGACGGCCTCCCCACGCGGCGCAGGCGACAAGGGCGCGGGCCACCTCTCTACCATTGAGAGTGAGACCAACGACGTTCCCGCGCTACCCTGTGCCAACGATGTAGGGACCTCGACGTTGACCTCCACTGCGAGCGACGAGACGGAGCAGACCGAGGAGGATGGCAACGCGGGCTCCAACGTCCACGACGGACGGTCGCCCGCTGCGCACGGGAAGGTGCCGGTTGACGGCGGAGCGCCCCCGTCCGATGGCAGCGCTTCAACGACCAAGAACACCGGTCCGCCGCATTCACCGATAGACGAGCACCCCCCCCCGCTGTCCTCGTGTGTTTGCAGGTTTACCCTCGATGGTCATCGCCTGCGCAAGCGGCAGCGAGAGGCGTCCGTCTTTGTGTCTCGTGAGACGGTGAGAAACTTGGCGGAACTCCTTTGCTCTGTCTTTTTGTGGGACGCGCTCTCCCTCTGGCGCCGCGAGCTTGTGGTGTGGGCGTCGCAGTACGAAGCGTCGTGCTGGACCCGCCGGGCTTTTGTGTCTGTCTTTGTTGACGACATGGTTTGGCCTCGTCCGCCCCCGCACTCGGTTGTGCATCGGTGCCGTGCGAGCGCGGCGCGGATTGTGGGTGTTTTCTTTGATGAGTGCGACATCCATGAGACCCGTCGCTGCCAGGAGCACACGCCCGAGGCGATGGAGCAGGAGATCCAGTACGAGTCCCACCCTTTCTATTATGAGTGACGTGTGCCGCGTGCTTGTCTCATTGCCTGATTGGGGAGGTCTTCTTCTATAGCGTATACCATGTTTTTGCTCAGACTCTATCTCTTCAGCTGGGTGACAGCACGTGCGGTGATGGCGAGCCATACGAAGGAAAGGCTCGGCGCGACGCAAGACCACGAAAAGAACACGGGCCCTTGCCCCACCTACAAACTCGCGTCGCCACGCAGGTATGGCAGCACCTGCGCCTCCGCAAGCTCCTCCGCAGCCGTTCGCAGCGCCCCCCCCACTCGCGACAGGAGCCACCTTCCGTCCACCATTGCTGCGTCGATCCCACTCTGTAACGTCGGTCCCCCCCCGCCAACTCCCCCTCGCACCCCTTCATTCTCCACTGCGCGTGACACGCAGAGCAGCCCTTCCCCACCAGCGGCGGCACCCATTCCGTCACCGTCACGCCCGCGTCAACCCCACTCAGCACGGTCGCCCCCTTCCCGACGCTTCCCCGCGCTCCCCATCATTGGCCAGCATGCCGTCGCGACAAGCAGCGCCCCCCCGCGTGCCCCGTCGGTGGTGGTCGTCCAACTCCCCCCACCTGGCACAAGCAGGGAGCAGGAAAGATGCAACCCACGCGGCCGCCACGAATCCTTCAGGGAGCGGGTGGACGGTGGGGTGGTGAAAGGAGTCTTTCTCAACAGCCGCCGCGGCAGAGAAATCCTGGAGCAGAACAATGGGAAGCGTTGGCGGCAGTGGAGGCAAGATAGACGAGGCGGCGGCGCCGGGGGAGAGGCGTCGGTCCTGTCCCAGTGGCAGCCAGAAGATCTCATCGTCTTCGCCGCACACGATCTGGAAGCGGATCAGTGACAAGCACAAAAGCGCGCGCAACCAACAGCTGTAATGTACTGCAGTACGGACTTGTAATCAGAGGCTACCTAAGTTACAGGGCCTTGATGTTAAGCAAGACAATCGGAGCCCTCCCAGTGGCTGTTGCAATCGGATTCGCGTCTGATAAACAGAGTATCCAATTAGCTAGACAGCCTATCTTGGAATCGAGTTACACATGAAGCAAATTACGGAGCAAATGCATCGTTTTCCGCCGCACTGAATGGCGCCCAGAGATCTACCGTGTACCGCACGCAGTCACCGCCGTCTGCTCCATACCCTCCACTGCACTCCTTCGCGCTGCTTGGTGCTCATGGCGCCATCGCATTGTACGCTGCCCGCGCCATCTCTGCGGTGCTTCGGCGCCCCCTTTTGCTGCATCACGCTGTCACGAGCACGACGCCCATTGGGAGGCCTTGGCGCCCCCCAACTCCGACGGTATGCTTGGTCGTTCTCCCCGTGCCTATGTCCCGGGCACGCGGGCCACCTTGCGGCCATGCCGTCCCTTTGCTGTACACGCTTTGTCGACTGTGACACATTCTTGTGCATGGCGTTGTGTGCGGGGCGTGTTTCGATACTGCCAGTCCTCTGACCAGGTTTGTCTCGCTCGCGCTCGTCGACTCGCGCTGCTTTTCGTCTTACGTTGATTGGTTGTCTTTCTGGTCTCGCACCGGCCGTTGCAGTCGCCTGTTCGGGGGGAGTGGGCCCTCGTCGAGCATCGGACCATCGGGGCGGCAGCTGACTCTCAAGGTGAGTTTGAGCACCGTCATTTGCTGTCGTGCCCTGTGGCTTCCGCTTCAGATGGCCAACACCACGCCAGCGACGGAGAGGCTTTCTTCGCTGGCAGATGTATTTATATCGGCGGAGGAGGGGTTGTGCGGTGAGGAGGCCTTTCGGCTGCGCTCCGAGAGTGAAGGTGGCTCGTCTGTGCAGTGGCCTGAATCTTGCGGCTCGAGTTTGCTGGAGTTTTGTGCCTCCATGGCGGCGGAAGCTGTTCCTTCTGCGCTTCCACATCCAGGGGGCGGTCAAGGCCTCGACGATGGCGGCGGTACAGACGACGAGAGTTACGGCTGGGGTTCCCTGCAACCCGACGCCAACAAGCGACGGCGCGGCGGCGCTGCCGGTATGGGTGGCCGGCCGTCGGGCACTGGCGCCAGAACCAGGGAGAACTTTTCCCGCGGCTCTTTGCGGGTCCTTGCCGAGGCGCTACAACTCCGCGGTGTCGCCGCTCTTCTTGACGACCTGGTTCTTGGCGAGGTCGGGTTGGACGAGCGCGCGGCCTTCACCGACTTGTTGTCCGATTGGAGGGGGGCTGCGGGGAAGGAGGAAATCTACGCTATGCCCTACATCTTTGGAGTCGTCGCCCGCTTCTCCATATGGGGGAAGACGGACCAAGGCAAGCGCAGCTGCTGCTGCACGTGGATCTCGGCGGACGCGTCCGTCCGCTGCACATGCCTCGGGAGTGACACGTACAACGCCGACATCAGCATCAACAGGTCAAGCCCCTGTGAGCACTCCCTGATCTTTGTCGAGGCGATCGCCCTGATGGCCGCCTCGCTCAAGGTGCCCAACGTCGTCGTGCGGCAGTGGCTTTTTAGCTCGATGGCCGCCCGCAGTCGGGACGTGCCCTCCGCCGACGACCTCGTCGACGAGGAAGCTCCTGTTTGGCGCTTCCACAAGGACGTGGTTGTCGTCGTGTCTCCTCATCGCGGCACGACGGTGCCCGTACCTGTCCACTTGCCCAAGAAGGGCGTGTCGTGCGGCTTTTGTCCGCTGTCGAGCGTCCGTGGCTGTTCCCATACCAAGCTGGCAGAGCAGTACCGGGTCTCAAACGGTAACGCCCCCATCCAACTGACGTCGACGAGCTGCGTGCGGTCTACCGTCTCGACCAAGTCGCTCTCCCTCTTCAACTGCCCGGGTGCTATTGCGTTTGATCGTCGCGTTGGCGAGCTTGCTCGCTGGGGCGGCGTGTACGTGCTGCCAGCCCCTGACGCCTGCCCGCACTGCAACGCCGCCTTGACCGACGTGGCGGCCCATCAGGCGTCTACGATGCCCGCCATCATCCACTCCACTTTGGGGCCGTGTGGAATGAGCGTCTTGCGCCGGCGGTGCCCGGCGTGTGAGCTGCTTTGCTCGCGTGACGGCCGTGAGGACGGGGTCGTGCTTCTGTCGTTGACTTCTGGGAGCACGGTGGCGTGGGCACGCAAGTGCTCGGAGTTTGTCCGGTCGGGCACGCACATCTCTGACGTTTTGTCACAATGTCTGAGCGACTGGGCGGGTCTCAAGTCTGCCGGGCTGCTTCCGCGCACCGCCAAGTCTCGTGGAGCTGACACACTGCGGGCGATCATCCTGGCCTACATGCGGCTGTGCGTGGTCGACCCGGACCGGAGCCTGTATGACTGCACCACCTGCAAGATGCCGTGCGGCCGGTACCTGGTCGTCACGTCCGATTGCATCTGCCTTGGGTATGACGCCAACTCGCAGCCGTTCTCCTTTGAGCACGTGTGCGAGGCGGTGCCGCCTGTCAACACGCAGAGCCGCGAGGGGTGCCTCGTCGTCGGGGAGCAGGCGCGCCGGATGATGCGGCACGCACTCGTACCGGACGACCCGGCTGCTGTGACGGACCGCACTTTGCGGTCGGCGGAGCTGGCGCTGTCGTGCCTGTTTCCGGTCAACCCAGAGGGTGACGGCAACAGCGAGGAGCCGTCGGCATCCAAGAGCATCCGAAAGCTCCTCGGGATGGTGTGGCGGGTTGATGCGGCGGCGCTGCCGCTCGCCGAGTCGTTGCTGGCCGCGTACCGATCCACCCAAGTCAAGCCGATCAAGGAGCGGCAGCAGCGTGCCGCCGCCGCCGTCAAACTGGCGAAGTCGATTGAGCAGTGGCGAGCTGCCAACCCCGACGCTGTCGCCCTTTACGAAGCGTGCAGGATCCAGGCGCAGAAGGACCTTGCCGCAGAGGCGGCAGCTGCCGCCGCTGCGGCCAACGGCGGTGAAGGGGCTGACGGCGCTGGCAGCAGCCGGGCGGTCCCACCTCCTTCTCGACGCCAACGTCGACGCACTCAGGCGAAGAAGGGCGCCGTGAAGCCGGGTGATGAGCCAGCGCTTAACATCCCGAAGCCGCTGCTGCAGCCTCACATGCAGCGGCTAGACGCCAACGACGCGGATCACATTTGCAGAATGGTCCTCGCCTTCACGCTCGACCCAGTGATCGCCGGCATCAAGGTCCGACATTTCGCCGGCCTGGAGGATCTGTGCCGCATGCTGCGGTCGAGCAACCCGCGGGTGGCCATCAACCTGGTCGTCGGGGAGGCGACTTCCCGCTTGAGCGACGGGGCAGCCAAGGGTCCCGCCGCCGCTTGCTTGTTTGAGTTGCGCCACATCATGGTGGCGTTGCAGGCGGCGGCGCTTGTCTTCGAGTCCGTGCCCTCGTTTGCCACCTCCATTGCCAGCGTCCTCGACGACGCCGTCTCGTGCGCGCGGGCATTTTATGCGGACTTTGCGGTCGACCTCAAGAGCAGGCACGAGTACATGGACCGCTACTTGAAGGACGGCGCCACGGACGAGGAGATGGTCGCGGTGTTTCAGGAGCGCTACCCGAACGCGTCGGCGAGCACCAACAAGACGGGCGTGTACACGCCGGGCCGCGACCAATGTCGGGCAGAGCCGTTTGAAAAGGGAGACAAGACTCCCTGCGGCACGTGCGAGAAGGGCTTCAACTCGTCAGACAAGTACTCGGACGGGGCGCTCACGCTGTGCTGCGCGTGTGCCCATCCCAAGATATTGGGCATTGTCGTGCTCGACAGAAAGGAGAGCCCCCAAGTGTTGATCAATGCACTCCTCTCCCGCTTCCCCCGCCTACCCCGCTACCTCGTGTACGACTTTGCTTGCGGGGTGGTGCGGTGCGCCATGTCCAAGCTCCCATGGATGCTGAGGGAGATGTCGGTCGTGTCCGACCGCTTCCATGTGTGCAACCATACCTGCTCGCACTTCTACAACGCCAACTCCTACGGCGAGCTTGATTTCAAGAACACCCTCACCCACGAGCAGCGGAACGCCTCCATCCGCAAGATGGAGCAGATTTTGCGCGGGGCGGGACGGTACGGTTACCTCGCTCTTCTATGCTACCAGACGAGCGTTCTCAACTCTTTTGCTGAGTCACGCTCCGTCTACCAGAAGAGTGCTTTGGAAGAGGCGGCCGCTATCGACGCCGCGCGGCCGGCGGGGTTGACGACCGCCGCCAGCGCCAAGCCCAGGGTGACCCTGCCCGTTCACTTCGACCTGCGCGCCGACTACTTCCGTAGGCACCCGTGCCGCTGCTGCGGCTACACAGCCCCTCCGCTTGAGCAAGGGGCTTCATCTTGATGTGGTACTGGACCTCTGGAAATAAACATGGCGCCCGCGTCCCTTTTTATTGTGCATGCTACTGTCGGAGGCTGTTGGTCGTTGGTAGGATTGCAACCGCAAGGGGTTTGCAACGCCCCACCCCCCCCAACTGCACCCGCCCGCCCAACGGCAGAGGCGCACCACGGGAAAACGTTTCCCTTGCAGAGCTCATTCACTGGAAGAACTTCTCCGTGCCGCAGTACCCCCACTGGCAGCCTTCCCCCCCCCCTACATAGCACCTCACCAAAGGCAATCCACCCCACTCCCGAGGCGCGACCAACAGCAGCGCCCCAGCCCCGTGCCGCCACCCGACCACTGGCAGCGTCTCTCCTCGGCCGCCCATGGCCCGCCCCCCGTCTCATTCGAGCCCGGTAATGCTACGGCGGTGACTCAACGCTCCCCCGAATGCCATGCTCAATGCCCGCGAGAAGCGATGGGTGAAGCAAGCGACCGCTCCTCGACCCCAGTCTTGCGCAGAGTAACCGCCGGGGAGGGTGCCCCAGAAAGAGGCTCCTGGATCGGGGCGCAAGCACGCGGGACGGGGCGGATGCACGCGGCGGGGGCACAGACATGGGGGTGCTCAGACACGGGGGTGCTCAGACATGGGGGTGCTCGGACATCGAGGCAGCTCAGACAATGCCGCCCAGACATTGACAAGAGGCTGTTGTCTGAGGTGCTTACATGCAGCCCGAACGGATGGCTCGGCTGTAAGACCAACCCACTCTGTCCGGTGGACCGACCGGATGCGCATCCTTGAGCCCTTGATCGAGGGGTGGTATTCTGCATATACGTGTCGCGCGCCGCCCTGCCGCCCCATTGGACAGCCGTGTTTCCGCGT
>Ga0114955_1000932_pt1 | contig 13304 bp, 21 predicted proteins | sample Porto_5metaG_FD_87302 | JGI IMG/M metagenome (GOLD analysis project Ga0114955, IMG submission 87302) | Marine algal microbial communities from Porto, Portugal - Porto_5 metaG | ecosystem: Host-associated > Algae > Red algae > Unclassified | place: Portugal: Porto | collected 2015-02-02 | reverse complement strand
GGCGGAGACGTGGAACCGCTCCCACAGCGGCCGTTGAGCCAGGCGCGCCCCGCCGAGAGGCTGCGCTTCACCGAATGATCGCCCAAAAGACCGCGACAGACGTCCAACACCACACAATCTGTCACATTTTCGCGACAACGCGGTGCGCGACGGCCGCGGCGGCTTCCGGCGCTTCCAGCAGGATCGCGGATGACGACGATCGCATTCATCCGTGGATCTGGGCTGCCAGTCTCGTCCAAAACCTTGTCGACGATCGATTCTCAAATTCCGTCGAAATCGACCCTAAACTCAAAGCAGAACACCGTGAGAAAATTGAGGCCAATCATCCTGTGGTATTTGATTGTACACACTTGCGGCTCACTGGAACGGCCGGCTTTCCACCTGGATTGAGCGCCGATGCATCGCTGGATCTTCGTGGAAGCGAAGCTGCTGGTCTCTGGCACACGGCGCGTCGTCGGGCAGTCAAATTGGCAGTGGGCCCGCCACGCCAGTTCGCAATGACCAGGTGGCCGTTCCAGTTGCACATTGGCAGCTTGCTGGGAGGTTTCGCACCTCCATTTGGGCAATCTCTTTTGCCACGTTATCAATCTGGTACCACTTGTCTGTGAATCAAGTAACATGTCGGTGTCACTGTTGGTTTCGGCTGACTGACGGGTTTTTGGTGGAGCGACTGTAGATCAAACCAAACGCTGACAACTGCGCTCAACGCAGCAGCGTTGGCATTCTTCTATTGAATTGGTTGCGCATTGACAATGCGAACTGTCTCACTTGAATGCGAACAAAGGTGCAGGTGGCCCCGTATCGTGTGCAGTATCCATGCTCAGCTGCGCATTTTGGCGAAAAAAGTGGGCTGCACGTACGGAGCACAATTGTTCGTCTTCCGTAGACTCTACGTCTGGAGTGCCGATACTTTGTTCTTGGTTGTTTTGTTTAGGAGGCCTTCAAGAACTGTGGTGATGCCGCCTCAGCACAAGAGCACCTACCACGGTTGCAGGGCGCGAGATTGGTGAAGAAGCATGAGGTAGGCAGCACGATGGCGCTTTGGCCACAGAAAACAAACACAGTCACGGTCCTGGGCGGGAACGACGCACAGATACATGCAGGCAGACGCCGAAGACTAGAATATCAACACGCTGCGGAACAAGGCACCCGCGCGTGGCCGGGTAGAGGCACACGATGGCGGTGGAGCTGCTGCCCGAGGTGCCGAGAAGGGGGGCAGCGACAGGCTTGGAGCTATTGATCGGGCCACAGAGGCGTTTTTGTACGCTTCAACTGCAACCTTGTGACGCACCACTGAAGACTCACACACGGACACAAGTGTAACAACGGCACCCGCCGCATGAACGCCCAAGTGAGTCTACTCCACATCCAATAAGCGTTGCAGGCGACGGGTAATGCGGTCGGTGGCTTCCCGTACATCTTCAGCATCCGTCTTGGACTTGACCATCCATTGAGCAAACGGCTCCGTGCACTGTCGCAGCCTGAACAACCGCAGCATCGAAAGGTGGCCACGGACGAGCACCTGCATTTCCTCCGGAATGGTGGAGCCGCTACGCGCGGCAGGTGCAGTGTCACTGTCTTCGTCGGCGTCAGAAAGGGCAGTCAGGGTGGCAGGTGGCATGTAGCTGTCCAGCTTTGACAGCCACAGCGCATGCAAGTTCTGGCGCGTCGCCTCCGTCGAGTCTTCCTCACGAACGCTGCAACCCCCATCGCCGTCGTCGTTGTCCCCGTAGCCGTCATCGACATCAACCGTGGCGCCCCGTTAAATCTCCGAATCGACGTCCGTGTCCATCATGTCCGCTCCACGAGCAGCAGCCAAGCTCGCCGTCGCACCAAGTCCCGACAAGGCAGCCACAATACCAACAGGATCCGGCGCGGACACGGATCCGTTTTTGGATGCAGCCGTGCCCCGCGCCGCGCGCATGGGTGTTACCGCACGCGCTGTCTGTCCGGCACCTGCCGCCCTGGACGCAGCGCTCAAATCTTGCTGCGTATGGTGCACCTCGGCCCGAAAGATGGACGTGACGTTCTTGGCCTCGTTTATTGCGGCCGACTCCTTGCGCTTGTGGAAGGCGTTCGTAGCCTCCTGTGCGACCCCGTTAGGGAGCTCCCCCGTCATCTCGCCGCAAACGCACATGATGATGGTGTCTTGCTCCTTCTTGAGCGCCCGCCGAAGCACCTCCTTTGTGCTTCTTGGGCTCGCTTGCTTGGCGACTTTCCTAGACTTTGTCCTGGCGAGGCGTCCGTTCTTGTGCACCAATGTGGGCAGCGGAATATTTACGGTGCAGCGCTCTCTCTCGTCCTCGACCACGCGAAAGAGGGGAACGTTGAGAGCAATTCCGAGCGCTGCTTTGTACTCGACGTCACAGTTACCCGCAATATCGGCCATGCACGGGCAATAGATGATCTCCGCCTTACATAAGAGACCCGACGGGTGGCTGCGGCCCCTACCGCCACATTTCAAAATCACGAAGCGCAAGGCTGCCATGTCAGTAAAGAGCTACACGCTGGAAGCATTGTTGGCCCGCGCGTGGGGATAGCGAGACGAAGCCCGTAGGTGCGCCTCAACGTTTTCGTCTGGCAGATGCGCGACCGCTGTCCTGTTACGTCCAAGGTGGCCGCGCAAGTGCGCAACAGCAACATTCAGGTAAGCGGTGTGGACGCCAACGTCGGCCGTTCTCACGTCCAGGGGCTTGCATACCTCGTACAACGGCGCCATAAGGTTAGCCCTGAGCTCCAAAATGGCAGCGGCGCCCTCCCGGACATCCCCGTCCTTGTCCGTCTCCGCCGTGTGCCATGCGGCGTTCAGAAGCTGCGTCAGCTACAGAAGCAGTCGTCAGCACTTGTGTACCGGCCCGCCGACCACGTCATCGCAGACGATTGAGGCAGGCACGAGCTCTCGCCAGTGACGAAAGTACAGATCCGCCGTCGTGTTCTGCAGAGTGAGCGCGTACACATCGTTGCGGCCGATGACGTTTCTCTTGGTGCTAACGCCGTCGAGGACGAGGCTCCAGACCTTCTTGGCAATGCTGCCAATGCAGTACATTACAGGGACTTGCATTTCGACCTTAAAGCTGCGGAGGAAGGGGTAGCCACGAATACCGCCCGAAAGGCGACGCGAGACGGAGAAGGCGTCCTTTAGCTTGGAAAAGGAGAACGGAGGCGCCGCACTGACATGTCCCTAGGAGGAAGCTCAAGCTTGAGAAGAGCACCTTACACGCAGCAGCATGTCCACGTTGTCGGGAAAGATAACCACGGTACGATGTTAATGCTGGCAGACCGCACGTACCGTCGCATCTACCAAGCTGTAGCCATCCGCGTCCAGGATGCAGGATGTTGCGAGAGTCCACACAGAGGTCTCCCACTGTCGACTCATGACGACATTGGTGCGGTCATCGACCATGCCGCGGTGACAGGAGGGTGACATGTACCTCTTTGGAAAGCTCTCCCGTCTCCAAAGACATCGCGTGATCTCACTGTTTCCGACGCAGCGAGTCAGGACTTGTGACATGGACAAGTATCGTGGGATGATAAAAGAGGGGTAACAACGCGAACAAGTAGACAGCGGGAGTGTCTGAGTCGGGGACATGCGGCAGAGGGGGTATAAGTGGCACATCAGAATGGAATCCCATGCAGCACACATGGTCAAAGAGTGCAGCAGCGTTCCAACGCTAGGTCATCAACACCAAAAAACTTCGGTAGTCCGTCTAGCACACCAAGCAGACTAAGAGAACGTACAGAAAACTTGAAGCACCTCGTGGATGGGAAGGGCATCCTTGACTATTTTGGATGACGTCCCGTCGATGGACCCGGCTTCCGTCAAAGGCCGTGCCTCCACATTCAGGGTCGCGTTCATGACTTGACGAAAAAACTCAGCAATATAGAGATACACGGCAGCTGACACGGAGTTCTCCGATCCGAACACGTAAGCGAGCCCAACAAGGTTGGTCCTTTCGGCACGAAACACGGACGACGACAGCGCCACCGTGACCGCCAATACCGACCGGCCACGCATTGGCCCGCAGTCTGCACCGAGGGTGAGCTTGGAATCAGGCGCTGAGAGCACTTCATGCGTAGTCAGGTCCTTCTTGCGCCCTCGCTCCAAAGAAAGTTGCAGGGAGTAGGCCGCGTCCAGCAGCAGCGCGGCTACCTCAACGGGATCACCCCCTTCGAGAGTCTTCAGCATGGAGATGGTGTGCGCCTGCAGGGAAGAGAGGTGCACGGAGTCCGACGAGGGACCACCGGACGTAGAACCTGCCGACCGTCCCGCATCAGCTGCACTCGGAGCAACGTCGTCCATAAATTGGTCCAGGGATAAATCGGGGATATCCGACGGCGCTTCGTGCCCACCGGGGTCACGTACCACCGTGCTACTCCACGGCATCCGCAGCCGCCTCACAGAGCTCGAAACGTCCTGGTACTGCCTGGCACCAACTACGGCCGACCCCGACACGTGCTTCCAAACGTTGATTTTGCCGGCAAACTCGGTCAGAAGAGAGTGCGGAGCGTGCTCAGGGTCGTCCAGCAACGCCTTGCGCGCGGCCGACACCTCGTGCTTTTTCGGCCAGGCCCGCGAGGCACCGACGCCGTATCCGATGCGCGTCCATGTTGCGCGACGGCCGTCTACCCCCGGAGTGAGCTCTGCCAAGCGGCGCGCTGTAGCAACTTGACTCATGGCTATACTGAGCAGGACGTCGTGGAGCTTGAGAGCTGCCTGCTTGTTCGTTGTGCGCGCGACGCTGCGGGCTGCGCCTCGGCGGTGGTGTCGGACGGCCGCCCGCCGCATTCTCTGGTGCCATGGATCAGCGGACAGTGGTACCTTTGACAAAAAGGATACGCGTCCATCTTCATCCCTGCTTGAGGCCTTGACAGCAACACCGGCTTTGTGGAGCATCGAAGCCAAAAAGATGTCAGAAACACGGCTGCATCTGGCCGGCCCACTCCAAGACGACCATGGAGCCGAGGCGTCAAAAGGCTCCCCTTCACCAGCACATGTGGCCCTGTAAACGACCTTGATTGAGTTTTAGGCGTCCTTACGCGTCGGGTAAAGGAGCTTTACATGCCACCGTGCCACGATGCCCTCCCAGCGGGGAAGATGGTGCGCGGCCCGGAAGACGAGGGACTGAGAGAAGGTAGGCTCATTGCGCTCCCCGCACCCCAAGGGAGTGCGCACTAGCCAACAACGCCCGACTCCAGTGGCCTTAACATCCGGCCACTCCTGAAAGATGGGGAACGGGGCTCTCCGCGGTGCACCAGAGCGGTGGTAGCTGCGAAAAAAACGGCCGTCGGCATCCCGCTTCAGCCCCGCAGCGCGTAGACTCGCAGCGACGGCAGTCGGTGTTACCGCTGCAGCATCAGGTCCACGGCCGGTCGACACGGGCCAATCCTCGTCGTTCTCGTCATCAATGACAATGTCGCTGCCGTCGTCGCTTCTGTAGTCGCTACTTGCGTCACTCCCGCTGCTGTCGCTGTAACCGCTGTGGCTGCTGTCTTCAGAGCTCATCTTCTTTGGCCTAGCTAGAGAGAACACAGGCAGGCAGACGAAACCCCCGAAAGAGCGCAGAAAACACCATAGCGTTAGAAGATATGCATGTGAATGTGGACAGCACGCGAGTTTTATTCTCGGTTTCATCGTCGTCATGTCCGGCCAGTGTCCCTCTTTTTCACCACCCAAACGGTATCACAGACGACAGAAAGACTACAGCGACATCACATGCCGTTATTGACGCGGTAGGACAAGGAACTAGGGGCGAGATGTACAAAAACAGCAGAATTTTGCGCTCAGCGTTGGGCGCGACCTGCTAAGAGCGTGGCCGTAGTTTTCAGCAGTCCTGCAGAGGGAGACAGCTTCGTCATAGGCGCCGTCCGCGAACAAGAAAGTGACAGAGGCGGAAGGAAATTGGTAATCTTGCTTGACACGCGCCGTGGCGCGGCCGTGGAGAGGGCTACAGCGCTGCAGCGGTTGCAGCGGCTGCGACACATCAGTAGCCGTGATGCGACTCAGCCGGAGCTCTACGGCTGAGCGTCCGTCCTTTACTATCAGCTGGTGCAGCTGCGGTTCGAGGGCGACATTCATAGACATGGTGGAGGTGTGGGCAGCCGCTGATGACGAGGCAGCCTGCATCGAAACGCTCGTGTCCTGCAGCTGCTCCGACGCGACCGACTGCGCAATAGGACAGATGACCGATGGTACGGCCAAGTGGCAGGCACAGCAGGCGCCTTAAGCTCTCGTGCGTTCACACGTCCGCGCGGGGGCCCGCCACATTGCAAGCTGCTGAAATTTCCAAGTGGTGTGGACACCGGCTGGAGCTCCTGCGGCTGCCGCTGGACTTGTGACGCGCGACCTGTGCATCGCTGTATTGCAGCACCTGTAATGTAGATGCCGCAGCTGTAGCTGGCTGCGCACCACGCTGAAGCCTGAGTCCGGCCTACTTCCACGGACGCGCCACTACTCGGCCGCAACAGACTCCATAGCGCATCCCAGAAGAAAACTCGGACCCAAAAAGTTTCGCAGCATGTCATAATGTGCTGTGACTGTGCTGTGACCATTATTCAATGTACGTTTCATTCTCTGGGCTTCTGGATGGTTCTGTGGGAGACAAGGGCGGTCACATATAATATAAATCGATGTTGTGAGCTGCTGTGAACTGCTGTGACTTGCTGCGAGGTTTTCTCGCACCCTATCAATCTTCTGGGACGCGCTCTAACAAGCGTTTGCACACAGGCGACAGCAGTTCTGTGAACAACTGGCTGAGCTGGGTGTGTTAGAAGCAAATGTAAATGAATATCTAGAAACTCCCGCGGCAGGGATGGTGCATGTGGGAGGTTGTGGGGGGATACGTGACTTATTCAGGAAATAGACGGCATTGTATCGGGATGGGTTTCTGACCCTCTACTGTTGACGGCGAAAAGGGTAGTGGGCCGCTCTAAAGCTGTTTGCTGCCCCTCGAAACTCTTTGTAACCTATCCACAAGAGACGTACGGTTTTTTGATCGCGCCCGCTGCGGGTGCCGTTCGCAGTTCTGCCGCTCACTCACAAGTTGGCGAAGCACTTGAACGTCAACCGGCTCCCTCAGCTCAAGTCTGTTTCACTCTATTAGTCCTCTGAGAACCGCAATTTTTTTGGAGAGACAAGAACTCCGTCGCTACGACCGCAAAGGGCAAGCAGTTTTCACACGAAGGATAGAGCCCCCCCAAAACTTTCTGCTGCAAGAAGTGGTACGCATTCTTCAGTCGGAAGCCCTTCATTGGCACACCGATATCGAAAAGATACGGCGCAGAGCTTCGTTTTGAGGCCTTCCGGCACACTGGGCGAGCCGCACGAGGTCACGCCACCGTTTCTGGCATTTGTCTCATGTTCCCATACTTCGCGCACTCGATTGCACTTTCTGCACAGCGCTCCAATGTCGCTGGCCGAAGGTCGACTACCGTAAAGAGATTGTCGAGAAGAAGCGTAACAGTTCCTTCCCAATCGGTTTTTGGAAGATGAAACGGCCGCGCCTGCCGAGGATCACACGCTGCCTCTCTGTGGGGGAAACCCCCTGTCAGGGGTGACGCGGCCCCGGCATGATCCGGGGACGGGTCGTGACCACTCACGTAACACCCCCCTAGGGGGGTAGCGTGGGACACCCCGCTTGGGCGGGTGTCCAGGGAGCCCGAGGGCCACACACGAAACGACCCCTCTAGAGGGGCGCGAAGTGATGAGCACCCGATCTGGAGGGGTCTGACACAGCCGAGGGAGAAACGTGTCTTCCCGAATCCGGGCCCTTTGGAGGTACCGGGAAGCTTGCGGAAGGTTCCGCTATCCGAGCGTATGCCAGACCGAGATCTGATCTCGACCAGGGATAAAATCTCACCAGAATTCTATCCAGGAAAATTGAAAAATCTTGGGATAAGTCCCGAGGTACTGATTTTGGGTGAATCCTGAGATCTAGGAAGTCTTGGTGACTTTCCTGCTTCCACCCGAGACGGGCGGGGGTCCTCTTTCAGTCGAAGGGTCATCGAGGATGCTGGGCAGGGGCCATTAGAAGCCCGGGCCTGAGACCGTGGCCCGTTGGGCACCGGTCCGCCCGAGGTGACGCCCGGGGTTCGGGATTGTGCATGTCCTGCGTCTTGTTTCTGAGGGTATATGAGTGTACGCTTTGGGGTCATCGTGCGTATTCGAATAAATCAGCGTTGCGTTTGCATTACTGCCGTCGTTCTGGTGCGCTTCGCGCCCCGTGATCCCGGCGTTGGTGATGTTTCGCCTGTGTTTCGCTGCGCATCCTGTGCTGGGCTTTTCGACGTGGCTATACCCCGTCGGCTTTGAGAGAAGGATCCACTACACTCTCCAGCGGGACCAGAACTGGTGGCCAATCATATGGCGGCTCAGTTTCAAAACTGCTAGGCGGCGAGAAGATTGACCGGCAGTCAACATAGTTCACGGGGAGAGCAAATGTTTTCCCGTAGGGCAGCAGGTGCAGGAAGATGAAGCCGCAGCTGCCTCAAACGTTCTAGAGGCCAGGAACGACGCGCCGATGGAGGGCACAATGGCACTACTGGGGGCCAGCCGTAGCCGAAGCTGCAGCTACTGTGCCACTCTTAGAGAAGCGTCACACAGGTGTCGATGAGCGAGTATCGTACGCGTCAGTGCCCAAAGTAATGCTCTGGTCAAGGTGACGGTCGAATGACAGCTGTCATCACGGATTAATCTTCTTTGTCGGAGACTCAGTGGACGTGAGTGGAATGAAAACCGAAGAGCGGACTGTTTTTCTCTCCATGAAAGCAGTTGGGGTGTGTCCTTTGTCGAGGCCGTGTGGTCGATACTCTTTAAGTGGGATGCAGTGCTGCGCTCTTTGATGCTTGATGTCTTTTCATGGAGCCTTGCGTGGACGAGTCTAGGGCTGCCAGTAGCACCGCAGGAAACAGAGGGTTCGCCCTACGTGGCTGCATTCTCTGAAAGAACTTATCCAGAAGCCTCTGCTGCGAGCACTACAGATCCCATGCCGTCGGCAGGGGGGGGGACGCGGCCGTCCCCGCGGCGCGTGACGGCGCGCCACGTCGAAGAGAATTCAGAGGGAAGAAGAGTGCAAGTCTTTGCGCGGCGAAACAGGTCGCACGGGCTGCTGTGAAGCAGAATATGACCCCCGTCTGGTGACCAGCGGCCCCATCCGGCACGGCCTCTGACTTGGACACAGCCAGTTACCCACAATATATTCCGAGCACGCGCCCGCTTCCCCTCGCGAGCGACAATCCTCCAGCCCTGAGGCGTTCTTTCGTGAGTTGCTCCTGCTGCAGGTGCCATCAACCCGTTCCCATCTTCCACAGGGCCAGCTCGCAGAGAGTTTCAAGACCACAAGGACGAAGGAGAATTTCCGGTGTCAATGACAACGCGCGCTCTATCCCGATGGGGGACCTTGTCGAGATGGGGCGTGAGGGCGTCGCGAACGCCCCGCCGGCAGGCACTGTCGGTGTAGATGTTCATCAGCTGTGGGCACACAGGGACGCTGACCATGCCATTACATGGTCAAAGGTTGTCAAGATGAAGAACTGACAACTATGTGACGGCGTGTTCTTGGCTGTCGTGACGATCGGCACCCCGTTTGTCTTCATTATGCCGGAGCTTCGCATTGATTTTGTGCTGCAGGACGAAAAGACAATATATTCATCCCATTTTAGGACCATGCGGGTCTGGAAAGCCACCTCGTGCAGTGCAGAAGCGGCGCCGTCGTACGTGAAAACAGCGACGGGGAATGCGACATCACTCCCTTATCTTTCTCAGAAACAGTGTCCTCCTCGTAGTTGCAAAAGTGCCGTCGTCTTGCGCCACTGTCGCCTCTGGCGCACTCTCTTCGTGCACGAGCACAGGAAACTAACTTTGTCTCACCAGTGTGATGTCTGCCTAGTACCTCGCTTATAGCCTCTGTTGAAGTCTCTCTATGAGCGATCTCGGATACCCTACCGACATCACCAGCTCGCTGTACATCTCGGTGCATCGCTTGTCACTTCAGTTTTACTCTCCATGCACAATCAGAGACAGACACGGATATCACTATGTTACTGGCCAGTACGTCGTCCGTGTTGTTGCAGTGCTTTTCAGGGATAAAACAGAAGCTACCAATGTTGACAATGCCAGAGCGCACTGAGAAAAGCACCTCAAGAGGGAAGAGAAGGAGAATCTTGAGTTGAAAGGTCTGCAAACAATCTTCGGCAAGTAGGGCTATGTTATAGAAGTATTGCTGCAGGACAGCAGCGTTTTTATATCATTCAAAACAGATTGAGCCTGTCAAGCTATTTCACGGCTCGTTTGGGTGGCCAACAAGAGTTAGAGCATGCGGTCGCTCCAGCCTTCAACAGTTTCAGTCCTGTGAGTAACTTTCTAGAAAGTATGACCGACTTCTCATATTGATGAGCCGTGCTCGTCGTGGCACTCATTGAAGAGCAAACTACTGCACTGACAGCACTGAAGGCCTATTGTGAAGAGGCTCGACTGATGTTTGACGCCAGAATCAGATACCAGCGGGTGTCGCCACTAGATGCAGGTGACAGGCAGAAGTGGAGAGCGGGCGGCCGTCATCGTCACCGCTGTCGGCGTCGCCACTTCTTGCTCCCTGTCCTCAACCGGCCCGCCCCCGGCCCACCGTGTAGTAGCCGACGCCGCTCGCAGGGAGAACAAGTCGAGTTCAACCATGGCCTACATGTTTCTCCCGAGCGACACTGATTAGGACATGGCATACGACACGGCAGCACGTTATCGGACACGGGGGGCCCGGCGCGATTGTCGGTCGTGTGGCCGCCACGGCGGCAGGGGCCGGGGAACCATCGGTCGATTTCCGACAACGCGGCTCAGGCTGAGCTCCATGGGATGCTCCGTCGATTGTCCTCACTGCAGGCGCGGCCCCCAACGATGGAAGTATTCTATTTGCATATTTGTGACGGCGCAAGTGGTAGACACTGCTCTTGCAGGGGCCGAGTGCAGCCGTGGTGGAGGTGTTGCATGGGTAATGGTAGTGCCCTGCGTTCTCTCTCCCTCCTCCTTATTGTCTTAGGGTTTTGTACTCGCGTGATGGGCAACCGATCGTTCTTGCCACCGTGGTGCTGTCGCTGAGGGACATAGATATTGTCCGTCAACCGGCATGGCGGGTAACGCATTTTGGGGCTGACGATACGCTCGTCAAGCCGATAGATACAGCCTCGATGCCTCTGCGCACCCCACCGCCACTCTAAGCCTGTTCTTCTCGCGTTTGCCTCCATGTATAAAATGGGCTGGTGCCTCGTGAAAAAGTGCCCGTGCGCGCATGCATCAGGCGATGGGAGCATGCTTCCTGCAGGCAACAGCGTCAGCGTCTTGCGTCGCGATCTTCAGTGTCTATTTCGCTTGTTTCAGTATGCAGTGGATGCTCTTTCTGCCCTGCCCCCGCAGCCTGACATGTGGACATCTGAATAATGCGCTGCGAGTGTACGCATTGTGGCAGGCGGAGAGGGCCTGCTCAGCAGTGGGTTGAAGGAAGAACCACGACCGAAAGAGTCGTACAACTGAAAATAGTTGGAAACATGAGCAGCGTGAGGGCATTTCGGAGCAATTCAGTTGACTGTGGAAACAACATGGGTAACAGACAGGCTCCATACAAGGACATGTATTGCTGATGCCCCAATTTTGTCCTCATCGGCCAAGACTGGGACTGCTTTGTAAAACGGGCCAACCATTGGTCTAATACAGCTGCAAACAGCTGCTGAGTGCGAATCTACGACGCGCCATTGGCTCTCCAACGGACAGGTCCGCGAAGAATCGAGATTGTCCGTTTCCTTGAGATATTCTTCCTTTCTCGGTCGTCTCATGAGGTAAAGTAGCTCAGAGCAGTTTGTTATCGAGATTTTCTACGAGATTCTCAGATAATCTCAGAAGAACGAGTGCGCCGATTGTGCGTTTGCGGGCCGTACGGGCACATTCTGTAAAGATGGGACCCGACATGCACTGCTGTCGATCCTCTTGGCCAATCAGAAACGTCCCTGCATAGCTGTTGCAGTCCCGTTCTCTGCCGATGAGGACAAAATTGGGGGATCAGCAATACCCTTCCAGGGTATGCACGTACTACTAGAAATGTACTTCCGGCACTGCGCGCTGAGGGCCTTTGTGTCGGCAGAGGGCGGCAGTGCCGACGGAGGGCGGCCGTGCCGGCAGAGGGCGGCAGTGCCGGCAAAGGGCGGCGGCACCCGCGGACGACCATGGTGCCAACGGGGAACGGTGAGGCCAACGGAGGACGGTGGAACCAATGGAGGGGGGTGGTGCCAGCGGAGGACCGTGGCGCCGGCGGATAGCAGTGGTGCCGATGGAGCGGGGTCGTGCCGGCGGAAGGGGATGGTACCGAAGGAGAGAGATGGTCCTAACCGACGAACGTCGCGTCGGCAGAGAGGGATACTGTTGCGGTAGAGGGGGGCGGCCGTTCGGTGGTGACCACGAAAGCAGCTGGCGGAGAGCTACCAGTCTCGCGAGTCGGGGGGTACGCGATAATTCCAGCTTTCCAGCAGCGCTGTCACGTGTCGCCTCAGAACGAGCAAGTGCCGAGGGCCGACACTTCCCAGGTTTGAAAAAGGGTCATTAATAATCAACACCGAGGAGCAGTGCGAAAAACAGCCAAAATGAAGCATGATTTTAGAAGAGTCCCTATTGTCGTCTACTGCTTCATTTTAAAATGTAATTTCGTCTACTGTTCTTGGTTACGACGTACTAAAGGTCAATTCCATGCATTCAGGCGTATGAAGAGAGAGTTTTCCCTGTCGTTCGAGACATTTTTTGGCCATGAAAAGCTACATAATTGGTCTTTGCGGCATGGGTACTCAGAGAAGAAAAGAAATTGCTCAATGGGTATTGTAGAGCTGAGATACGCCTCGGTGGTTCTCTGTGCCGCGAGAATCTCCCCGTTTTCTTCGTCTCTGCCGATCCGGAACGGATCCTGACCAATTCGGGATGCTGACACCGAATTACTGTACTTGCATATGCGGTGCTTCTTCTTTCGCTGTCCAGATCTTGTGCCTTGAAATCGTCTGTCTCGCGATGGAAACGCGTCCGTTCTCTTCGTGGCTGCCGGCCACAGATTGACTCCCGGCGTGCCTCCCTCCCCCTCCTGTATTTCGCTGCGATTGGCACCACCTGACCCACGAATCCGCATCCGGCGCCTGCCTCTGATGCAATGCGGTGGTGACGCTCGGGGGGAGGGGGGGGGGGGGCTTCCGCAGGTTGCGACGGGGAAGCGCTGCCCCATCTGTGGTCCCCCGGCCGGGGCGCCCACCCCCGTTGGCGGTCACACCGCGACCCGCAGCCCCGC
>Ga0114955_1000926_pt1 | contig 13323 bp, 20 predicted proteins | sample Porto_5metaG_FD_87302 | JGI IMG/M metagenome (GOLD analysis project Ga0114955, IMG submission 87302) | Marine algal microbial communities from Porto, Portugal - Porto_5 metaG | ecosystem: Host-associated > Algae > Red algae > Unclassified | place: Portugal: Porto | collected 2015-02-02 | reverse complement strand
GGAAGCGCCCGAACGTACTGTTTTGACCATCTTGTCGCACTCCGCTGGTTGAGCCCTGGTGAGAAAAATGGCTCATGGGCGACGACTCCTCGGCCTGTGGCGCGGGGATACGTCCCTTGTACATAGCGCTCCGACACGAGAAGAGGCCCTGACACATGCGTTCACGCCGATTTCCGGATTGGGTTGCACGCAAGCGCGCACGCGTTTAGCACGAAAACACGATTCTGTAAGGTACCCGGGTTTGGCCCCACTGCGCAGGTGTTGACTTTGGTTATCCGTCCAGATGGGATGCCCTCAACTCTACCGTGGTGCGTCGAGCAGTTCGCAAGCGTTTGGCGGAGACGGCGGCGGAGAAGCGACTCGCATAGGTTGCAAGGATCAACGTCCGGCGTGGCAATACGGGCGGTGTCATCGCATCCACCCGAGTGCGAGTTCTGCTTCAGTTTCTCATGAGCGTGCTTGTATGGCGCCGGCACGCCCGATTTTCACATTCAAGGTGTGTCGTCTTTCCCTTGTACTGTGACCTGACCTTCTAACCGGCCTTTCCGTCTCCTACAATCGTCCTCCTATCTCTTCTTCTGGTTCTTTGCATCTGCTGAGCATTTCGAAGGCGGGCACTGTACGCCGGAAAAAATGCGCCCCCCCCTTCTCCGGCAGCAGAGACCGCCGGCGCGGTCGGTCGTTCTGCGCCAGGTGGTACGGAATTGGCCGCCACAGGATCTCGGGAAAGCGAACTCCGACAGCTTGGCGCGGCTGCGTTGGCCGAGGACCAGGCATCGTTTGCTTTTGGGTCTGGGGATGACTCTGAGCGTGCTGCTTTTATGGAAAAGGCCCGTCGGGGTATGGATGCAGGGTTCTTACGTAGTAATACTGTGTGCGGTTTGACTGTTAGTGCGATGGATGTCGTTGTTTTGATTTTGACCCAGTGGGGTGAGCAGGGAGGGGTGCATCCGGATGTGTCGTCCCTCCCACTTAGATTGCGTGACTTGGTTTTGTCGTGGGTCATGTTACATCGCCGTTAGTGCCTTTCTGCATCGCCATCTGGTATATGTTTAGTAGATTATTCATTTCTCTCGTCTGTGTTACTCCCGAACGACAGGAAAAGAGGCAAACAGTTCGTCCCATGGACCACCAGTCCCACAATGCTCCGGAACGTTTCGAACAGCCTCCAAGAGGCTATACTCAAAGTGAGATGCACTGTTTGGGGGAGTCAACTTAGACAATGCAACCGCATATAGAAGCGTCTCGGTCACCCCGGGATACAAGTGGTGCGCGGTCTTGAATTGGTGTGAATAATCACTAAACACTTCTTCTATCGGCTGGAACTCCGGACTGTACTGTGAAAGACGCAGAGGAAAGATGCCGCTGGCTCGGATGAAAGCATCCGCCTCGGCCGAGTGGATAGGTGCGTTGTCGTAAAGTAGAACACACCGGTCTGGTTTCAGCCTCCACGGTAGCCCAGGAAAAAACTGGTTCATCGTCGTCAATAGCCCGTTGAGGAAGAGCAGCCAATCGTCTGAGTTCTACGAAGGGGGAGTGGGGGTGGTGACCGAGTGCAGCACCCCTTCTGTGCAGGAAACGACCATCATCGTTGAAGTTCTCAGCATCGCCCTCCGGTCACGCGACTGACACTCGAAACGCGCACCGCGGAGCCAGCGACCACGTCGTCGCCGCAAGTCCCCGCCGTCCTTGTGGGTCTCGTCGGCGGAAACGAGGCACCGAAGACAACTGACAAGAATGGATTGGCGAAACCCGCCGGCCTTTTTGATCACGTTCGCGGCACATGCGATGCAGCTTCTCGTAATAGCAGCCCGCAGCCCTCAGAACGCGGTCGAGAGTCGCGATAACCCGTCAAAGTTGATAAAAACATAAACAAGTCCTTCATTTCACCTAACAGCTGCTTAGGGTCCGAAAAAATGACGGCTTTCACAGCACGGACGAAGTGCTCGTCAAACTGAACATTGTCCGCATGACGATTACGGATGGCCGGGTCCAGTCACCACTCGCCGGTGTCCTTGTACGCCTTGATCCAAGCCACCGCCGTGCTGCGGTCGCATGATAGGCTCCTCGCGGCCTCCGCCGGGCTAAAACCTTCAAATAAAACCCAGGAGACGACTAGCATCCGCGCCGTGTCGTCAAACATGATGAGGGAGTGCGAGGGAAATCGGAGAACGTGCAGAAAGGAAGGCAGCACTTCAGCAGAGACCCTTCACTGGACCTGGCTGTTTGTGAGTAGAGGCCTGTGTGAAAAGCAGCCCGTATTTGCCTTTGGTAGAAAAAGATGGCATCGCTGTAGGGCCCCGATTGGAAGGACTCTCTCGACCTCGGCCAAAGCCCAGGAAGTGGACTGACTTGGAGTCTGTGAAAATTCAGACCGGACTTTCTTAGCGATAATGCAGTGCCAAGAAGGCTGTTCGATGGAGTTCCGGTGGAATGAGCCGTCTCGCTCATCGCGTTAGAAACATGATACGACCTACGTGCTATACAGAACCTATCTCTCTGTGCCTGATGCGGCGGGCGGGACGCAATATCAGTGGACGTTCTAAGCATACGGTAGAGGAACAGGACACGGAGACGCCTGCGGCCAACCCCCCCGCGGCGCATTCGCGCCGTCGCGGGGTGGCGACGGCAAGGGAGTGTCGTGGGACACCTGCCTCAGTCCCGTGGCACTTTCCGGGGCAGGTGCGGGGCAGATACGGTGAGAGGGACTTGGAGCAGGTCCAGTCCCCAAACGTGGGGTCCATGAAAGTCTATCCCACCGCGCAGGCGCCCCAAGACACAACATTACTCAGCAAGATACGACCGGATATACAGAGAGATGGATCACTTCAGCTCAATAGATGCCGTACGGGAAGTCATTCGTGCCAAAGGCAGGAGCAGATTCCCGAAAAAGAAACTAACAAAGTCGGTTGGGAGCGTAAGCGCCGAGGTGTAGCTGGCAGCCAAGATGCGCTTTGTTGTGGTAGACAGCTCGGCGATAGAACCTTGCGGAACCCCCACCGCCGAGGCGGCGGCCGCTACCCCGCTCTTGAGGGGGTGAAAGTCGTAGAAGCTGCCGACCATCGCCGCGAGGCGCATGAGCAGAAGATCTGCCAGCAGCCGGCGGAACAACAGCGACGCCGCTTGCGGCGGCTCGCAGGCCAAAAAGAGGCTGGTGGTGGGGGAGCATCGCGAGAGGTCGTCGAGCAGCCGCCTGATTAGGGCATGGATAAGGTCAGGCTCGCCGGCAGTCCGCGAGTACTGCAAGGGAAGGGAATGAAGAGACCGGGAGAGTAGCCCTTGCGCCGCCTCAGTTTTGCGCGGCGGAAAGACTCAGTGCGTCTTTTCTTCAACCCACGCCTCCACTTCTCTGACCGTGGGGTGGACAACCTCTCTTGCCCACCGCAGCTATCAATATCGACAGACGACAGCCGTCTGCTGGCGTTGCCTCTTAGGGGCGGTGACTAGCGCGCGGTGCGCCAAATCCCACACCGCGCGGGCCCGGACCTGCACGCACACGGGGTTGCGGGATGTGTGGTACTCGATGTCATCCCGCCGGAAGCTCGCCGTGGCCTCTCGCACCGGGTAGTCTTCGCACAGGGCGTAGAACCCAGCAGCTAAGTGCGCCTTGCGCACCACCGGGAATATTGGTTTCAGGCTGCCGACCTTGACCGAAGCCCACTGCCACTGCCTCTCGATGAACTAAAAGACAGTCGTGGTGGTAGCGTACAGGGCGTCCCGCTTCCGCCGTGCGTAGGAGCGTGGAGAAGAGGACCAGGGGATGAAGTAGGGAGGCGCCGGTGTTATCTCCTAGTGAGTATCTGGGGATGAAGGTGACGTCACAAGCATCAGCGCCGTGACCGCCACTGGCACGGGCCACCATCTCGCGGTGGAGATGCCGCCAAGGGCCGCTGCGGGCGCCGGCAGGAGACCTCTTACGAGGCATGGGCGCAATGATGGAGCGGTCGCCCGTCGAAAGCTTCTCGGCATGCACGGGAGCATGAGACACAGGGCGCTCGCCGACGATGAAGCGAAAGTCAGCCATCCGACTTTTGGGGTGCCGTGCCGGCACCTGCGTGCTATCCGATATGAATCTGCCGTCACCTTGGGATAGGACGTAAGCATTCTGCGCCATTGAAACAGCGTCGGCCCACCAGGTCTGCGCCTGCCAAACTGGTAGAATCATCAGCCACGACATTGTTCAACACGCGGTAGGCACCGATAAGAGAAGGAAAAGTCCAACGGGTCTGTACCCCTCCCCAGTCGATCGAGAAGGCTTCGACGCCGTCGCACCCCGGTGATCTCATCCGAGAGATGAAGCGAGCGTAACGGGTCTCGAGCGCCGACGCGAACATGTCCATTGTCGTCGCTCCCCATATCTGCTCCAGACGCGTGCCCACCATAGCGCCTAACGATCATTGGTCGCGAGCGCACATGCTGAAATAGAAGTGAGCCCACACGCCCTCAACAGACAGCAGCCAAGAATCCTCGAGGGAGACACCCAGCAACTCATAGACGACTTACAATCGTCTAATCTTGTCCATCAAGGCGCGGGAGCGGCTCTTAGAGCTGTTGATGACGTGCTTCTTGACGAGGTTAATCACCCTTACGTTCAGCAGGCTGCCTGAACGCAACCGTGTCCGCCCGAAGTTCGTGAGGCAGAAACGTTCTACCACCACCTCTTTGAGGCCTTCATCCTGGTCCGGCTGTGTGAGGGTGAAGCAGGCGGTGGCTGCCAGGAGCGTGCCGAGATGTCCGCCCCACTAGTACGGAGATTTGTCGGTCTCCAGCAATCCAACCGTTGGCTCCTACAGTGCCAGGCCGACTCCAGGCTCGGTCCCGAGCCCCGCCAACCAGCGCACGTCCTCCACTGATACGTTGGATAGGCGAACATAGCCGCGGCTGCGAACGGAGAGACGGGAACCTCCAAGCGGTTACCGGCTGTCCAGCGGCCCCGCTCTTTTGATGCAGCTTTTGGAGTCAAAGATTCTGTGCAGGAAGGGGTGCGTCGAAGAAACCACCAGGGAGCGCGAGACTGCTGTACCAGTGAGCCGAATCATTGACTGGTGCCTCATACGGTGTCCATGTCTGAACGCGGTGGTCAGCAGCATTCTAGCGACGGAGACTAGCGTGTCCAGAAATGATGCCGGCAGCAGCAGCAGTCTCCTGTGCGTCTCTAACAGAAAGACGAGAAAGGATACTGCGCGCGTGCCCGTGTGCAATCCATCCGTAGGGTGCACATGCAACCCCAGCGACCGAAGCAGGGCCAAGATTTCTACCCCCGTGTTGTTGGCGTCTGTGGCCGTGGAGAGATGACCGCGCCGCCACGTCGCCGCACAGTCGTCGACGTACGCCTTGACTTTGTGGCCCCTTTCAGGAAGCGCGGCGACGACCGGGTGCAGGAACTTGGTCCACGCCCACGAGGTGAGGCGCAACCCGACGAAGTGAACGTGCGGCTCGTAGAAGACGTCGCCCACGGTAAATATCAAGTATTGTAGGTTGGTGGGATGAAGAAGGATGTGGTAGAGCGCGTCCCGTACGTCCCAGGAGGCGAGGTGATCGTCGATCAACAATGACGACAGGAATCCGGAATTCCGCTCGTACTCGAACTTGCGAGGCCGGATGAAGCGGTTGATGTACCGCACGTCCACGAATAGCCTGTCTTTTCCGTCGCGCGCGACAAAGGAAGGGGACATACAGGGCGAACCCAAGCCCGCATCCGGCGACAGACGGCGCTCGTAGCCCACCGAAACGAAGCTCGATTCCTCTGCTCTGGACTGCGTCCGCTCTGCCGCGGGCATTGAGTACCCACGCGGCCGCGTGGGGGTGACATTAGGTAACCAGTGCATGAAGATGCCAAAACTTCAGATTCAAAGAATACAAGGGGCTACCCCTGCTCGCCCTTTTCTGTCTTATCATTCCTCTTCCTTTCCCGTCGCCTTGGAATTTAGCGGTCGCCCACCATCGGCACAGCGGACTACCTTGGCTCCCCCCACTCGTACAACTTCTTGGCGGCGTTACGGCCAACCCGCTACCCCCCCCTCGCCTGCTTCGCCTGCCTGCATAAATTGTGCTGGTGCCAGTGAGTGCAGCGGGGTTCGCCAAGACGGGCGCGGCGGCGGCGGCGACTGTGATTGTATCGCCGTTGGTGGCCGTGGCGTCGGCGGTCGTGTCGGCGGTGAGGGCGGCTGCGGAGATCGTGACCGGAACGGCCGCGACTAACACAACGGAAACGACCACGACAACTCCAAAGACCCGGGCCCTGCGGACCCGGACGACCGGGACTCGTCGGACCCCGCAATTCAGTGGGAGACGACAAAGACTACTTGGACGACGAGCACCGTGGCGGCTACTCAGCGTAAACGAACTAAATAACGCCCTCGGCGGCGCAGAGCACCCGCGTCACCCGCCCAGCCATCCAGGACGTTCTGTTGCCGCCGCTTAATGGCGGCCCGCGGCTGTTGCCGGAGCCGTTCGACGTCGTCAGCATCACGCAGTATGAGTGCTTCGTCGGCCGCTGGAGTGTAAGATGACTCATAGTTCTTCTTCCATACCAGCTGTGAGGCATCAGACGTGAGGACGAAGTGACGCCGTTAAAGCTAACACGGCATGTACATGTGGTCCGCTGATCTGCGATGTAAAATTGTAAAACGTTTGCATGGATTGCAGTGGTGTGTCACAGCAGCTCCAGGGCAATGACAAACGCTGCGCTGCTCTTGCTGATTTGACGGGGGTGCGTACTCCACCAGCGCGCGCACGTGGCGGACAACGTCATGTATGTAGCTGATGCGTGCGCGAAGGGACGATACTGCGGCACGGTTCGTCTCTCGTGAAGGAAACGCGAGTGGACGGAAGCACCTGGCAACAGAGAACCTGGATACATTTACTTCCTACGTGGGATTTAAACTAAACGTGATAATTCACATGCCCGGACTGCTCTCCTCGGCATGGGACTTGCATACTGCTACTTGGAACGTACTTCTTAAAGTGACCCCCGTTGTCTGACTGTGAGTTGTCCACGACATGTTTTTTCACACGCGTTTTTAAGCTTAGTTCAGAGTGATTTGGAGCCAATAAATCGACGAGAGCCCACCTGCACCAGCGACGAAGTCGATGTATCGGCGGCACCGCTTTACTCGAACGAATGCATGTATGACACGCCTACGCAAGAAGCCAGCGCACTGTTTACTCTTTCTTGCACGCTGCCGGCGTGGCAGGAGCTGCGAAAAGTAACGTGCTGAATAGAGAAACCGTTACAAGTCACTGTCGGGAAAAGCAGCAGCCAGAACAGGTCAACGAAAGACACGGATAGATAGCGCCCCCCTCTTCGGAGATGCCGACTGACGCCGCGTCAGGGGAAGATGCCGTCAGGGGAAGATGCCACAGCTGCACCGAACAGCTTTCGTTCCCCGTCAGCTCGTCCAACGTCGCACACCTTAAGGAAGCTCACGCTCCATGGAAAGGCAGCCTAAGCATACCAAACCTTCTTGACCTGTTTCAGAAAGAGCACCAAAAGAGCCCACCAAGAAAGAACAACAACGAGCACATCAGTTTTCTCGCTGAGTCAGCGTCAAACCCAACGGGAACCTCACAGATCGGCTGATCAGCTACACGCTGCAATCTTAAGCACCAGGTGAAGAAGTGTGGGAGGATGGCAGGAGCGAACCGTCGATTGAGCCCAGCAATAAAAAGGTCGGGGGGTGCCATCTTGAACGAGTAGTGAATCAAAGCGGACAGAAAGCATAACCACATTCATTTACTCTACGTCACCCACGCGTCTGGTGAAAAGAACACGATGGATCACGACACGTGCTGTACATGCCGAGGCTCCAGGTGCTCACATGCCTCATGTATTCGTGCAGGATGCAGTAGAGTGACAGCACACCAACAGCGAGCGAAGGCTTACCAATAGTGAGTACACTGTGCGAATATAGCAGTCCGGGTAGATGGAAGGAAGACCGGCGACCGTGACGGTGACAGGCGTCGGGAGGAAGAAGGACGTCGAATGCTCCACGGTGCGCGGCAGGGTGGCGGTGCTCCGGTCCGAGACACGACGCCGGAGACTGGCCTGCTGTCCAATGAATCGAAGCGGGCCACAAAAGTTCCCATCTGGGCTTCCCTCAATCAGAATTCCAATGCGGAAAATTTCGGTTCGAAGCAAATCTGTCACAATTCCGGGGCAGCCACCGGCCTTTTGATTGCTGAGTTGCGAAACTAAGTTACACCGTCGATCACATCGTACTTCTCTGTGCTTCGCTGCTTCCGACTCCTATTCTGTTCCGACCAGTGACTGTGAGGTAACTAGATACTATGCACACTTGGAATGAGATCGGTGCTTCGCTGGCCGTTGCACTCGATGAGTCTCGCTCTCACTGCAAGCGCATCACATCCAAGTGGCCACAGACACAATGCCGTGCATCCCGGACAACAACGCGAAGGGGTAGCTCGGGCATGAGCGCGCTCCGCGGCGCTCAAAGACCGTTCGCACAAAATTGGACAGGCGCACCGCACTGGGCCAACAACAGTGTTGTCGTGGTCCATCTTTCCAGATGAGCACACAGCCCCTCTCTCAGACGATTATGGGAGGGTAACTTGTGGGGGACTGTTGACGACAGCATTTGCTGACGATACTCATTCCTGGATGCTCATTGGTCTGTATCAAGCAAGCACGTGCCTCTTAGCCAGACAGCCTATGAACACCGATTGCCCTTGGCACACGTGTGGCAGAGTTCCTGACCCAAAGCATTACTCCTGTGCGTTGTGAGCCCAAACGCACTCGAGCTGATTCCAACAGCCGCTGGAGGGGCCACGTCAGCATTCGGGGTCTGAACGAGCCCAAACTTGATCACTGCGGGGGGGAAGAACAAAAATGTATCTCGCGAGGGCGTCCCAAGACAGCTTCTCACAGCGCATGCAGCGTGGTGGTCCACACCCAACTTGAACAAGATCACGAAAGTGTACTTCCTTGCACTAAAATTGACTTTTAAGTTGTCAGTCTTATGCGAAATGTAACTGTTGAAGGACATTACAACATGCGGGACTGAGGGAGTGTTTGGAGAACGACTGTGTGTGGCCTCATTCGGGGAACGACGCCGACGAGGGAGATGTGGACGTGAGCTCCTTTGGTGACTTGGTCGGCTGCTTTCTGGGGGCAAACACAACGACGGTCGTGTGCAAGCCGGGTGCCGTTGCCGCGTCCGGTTCAGGAGAGGGGGGGGGAGTCGCCGCAGACGGCGCGGCCGTTGACGGATGAGGCGGCTGGAAACTGAGTTCCTGCCTGTACCCCTCAGTCGCATGCGCCACCGAGCACCAGGAGCTCCCGTGCACAAAAGGCGCTCCTGTGCACCCCACCTATCGGCCGCACGTGGGCGATCGAGCGGACGGGCGCGGATGGCACGACCACCGCGCCGACACGCCCGACGCCGCATGTCAAAGTCGTGGCAGCAGCGCACAGTTGGCCAGGCCCCGGCTCTGCCATCTGGCCCTTTTTCCCGACTACCGTGACAGGTGGTGTTGTCAGACGCTGGATAAATAGACCGTCTTCCGTACGACATCGTGAGAGATTCGCCCACCCCGGCTGGCAGCGCTGTGCCAAATGGTGTGTCGGGTCGAGGCAGCGGGCCTCGGGTGCACGGGTGCCTTCAGCCGCCAGCGCGACAGCGGCGGCACCCTACGCCGGTTGCGGCGGGGCGCTGGTCGGGGGATATTGCAAAAAGGAGACGCGGCCCGTCTTCATGGGGAAATTGTCGGTCCATCCCTTCCCAAGTTCCCCTTCCCCCCCCTCCCCCGCCCTTCGCGTTGCATTTGCTTCACCCCTTACTTCTCCGCACCTCACCTCCCCCTCCGTCCCCCAAACCCCAGAACCCCTCAACCCTATATACATGCGGGAGGCCTCCCGCACACCCTCTTGATAAAGAGGTAGACATTCGTAATATTTACCTCGAGGCAGCTGAGCCACATTTCAAGCTGTGATACACTTCGTACCGACAGCCGTGCTCCCAAATTTCACGCACTCCAACAGATGCCAAATGGTTTCAAATCCAGGAGTGGTACATTATACTGCAGTATAGTTTTTCTTAACCATATCATATACATTTATCAAAACTATTGCTTGAAACTTTTTGTGACGCCTGCCAGCTGCCAAGAGTGCTCCTTTCCAAATGCTTGTCACACCCAGAGCCGGCTACGGACACTGCTGTCGTACACAACGCTGCACAAGCTCCTATTCGTGTACTACAACTCTCGCGTGGTGCCGGAAGTGCCGTCTTCGATACTGCCCGGCCCGATGGGCTCTTTGTACATCCACACGCACACGATGGAGCTCTCTGGGGTGGAAGACGGCGCCGATGACCCGAAAAAGTACCTGGAAACCTCTGCTGCAGTCGGCGCAATGGCGGTGGACGTCAAAGGAAAACCTGCGGGTGCGTTGACAAGCGCCGACCGCAGCGCTCATGACGGCTATCCGCCTAGTACTCAGTTCTTGTCTTCTCATTGATTTCTCGGCTGGGACCTTCCTCTTTCTTGTTCGTACATCGGCAGCATGCTAGTAAGAATGTGGATCTCTCGGTAGCGTACCCCTCCAGCCAATCACCTGAGCAGCGCGTCCGTATGGACGGCCGGTCACTTCAGCATGTCTCGTCGAACTATGGCAGTACAAAATGGGCCCTCCTTGTTTTCCCGACGCGGCCGGGGAAAACGTGCTGTCAGAAAACGGGCGGGACGCTCGACCAATGACATTCGCGCATCTCTGGTCCGCTGATAACGGTGGCAACATCTACAGGTCATTGTGTCTCGGGAAACATTGGGCCCGACGGATTAGGCAAATTCAGTCAAGAGGTGCCCCAGGAACATTACCCGCGCAAACATGGACCTCCCTGCGCCCTCCTGCCATCCCGACTTCGGTGACAGACCATCGCGTCCCGCGTAGTAGCGCTCGGCGCACTTAGAGCGCGCTTGCGCTCGATCACGCACGAGTAGCCAGACAGCCGTTGTCTCAGGCAGACATCAGATATGATATTGTCTGCGATTCCAATTTGAATATACCGGAGAGCGTAACATGTGGGCTCCCGCATCGCTAGACAGCCCATCTGCTGCAGGCGTTTCGCGCAGCAGCTCAGGAAGAGGCTGCCGTTGGTCGGCCCCTCGACGCATTCTTCCGAGTGACTCCTCCTTTTGCAGGTCGGTACGACTTGCCCCACTCATATGTACCGGATCTCACAATTTGCACGTCGCGGTGGACACTTGCTCTTTGTGGCCATCGCCGCGTCGTAGTGCCCGGTCTCGTTCGTCCCTCCACGCCGTGGCCCCCCACCGCTCGTCTGTACCACCCGTACGAAGGGGCACCTGGGGATGTCATGGAGGCGATGACGGTCATCGCCGTATCCCCATCGGCCCAACTTTTCAGCCGTTATCGCAGATGACGCCCTGACCTGGGGCTGGCGTCAGCCCTTCTGGTATTCTCAGGGCCTGAAACAGACGGCCGTTGGGCCTGTCCTTGCTCGCCAGCACTGCCCTCCCTCGCGCTCCCCTCGTCCCCGTCGCCTGAACCTCCCCCTACTTCCCCCCCCCGCCCTCCCCTCGTGCCCGTCGGCAAGGGAACGGCCTCACTCGCCTGTAATTCCCTCCCCACCCGCCCTCCCCACATGCCCGTCGACAACGGGGCTGCCGCACTCTCCTGCACTTCCCTCCTCCGCCCTCCTCTCGTGCCCGTCGGAAAGGGGATGGCCTCACTCGTCTGTACTGCGCTCCCCCCCCGCCCTCCCCACGTGCCCGTCGGCAACGGGGCGGCCCTCATCGCCTGTAATTCCTTCCTCTGCCCTCCCCTCGTCCCAGTCTGAAGGGGGACGGCCTCACTCTCCGGTTGCTGTTCAATCCGGTCTCCCATCCAAATGTGGACGCGGCGGCATCGTCTACTTGTGGGGACGGTGGACGCGGCGGCTCTGGCGGGAGAGAACTTCGGCAGGGCACCACCGCTTCGTGCCCCTCGGCGGACGCCGGCCGGCGTCGACGACGACCAGGCTCGCCCGGGTCGTGCCCCTCGGTCGACCACCACTTCCTGCCTGTCGGCCGAGACCGGCGGGCTTAGACGAGAACAAGGCACACCCGCATCGTGCCCATCGGCAGATGCTGGCGGGCGTCGCCGACGACCGGGTACGCCCGCTTCGTGCCCCTCGGTCGACCACCACGTCGTGCTCGTCGGCCGACAGCGGCGGGCGTAGACGGGCACAAGGCACACCCGCGTCGTGCCCCTCGGCGGATGCTGGCGGGCGTCGCCGACGACCGGGAACACCCGTGTCGTGCTCATCGCTCGACCACCACGTCGTCCCCGTCGACAGACATTGACAGGAGTCGAAAATCGTGTCACACCACCGCGTCGTGCAAGTCGCCTCTCTCCGTCTGTTGCGTCTGTGACGTAGTGTCACGCGTTCTGGAAAGAGGTGGGATGCGAGGGAGGACGTTGGGGGTGGTGTTTCTTGAAAGACGCTAGGCGTCGGTTGCTGCTCCTGTCCTCTCGGTCGCTCAAGGGCCCCGACTTTTGACGTGGCGGCTGGTGGGGGAAATCGGCTCAGCAAAGAGGCGCTCAACGTCCACCCGCGCGTTCTCGTCACTCTCGGCGGCTGTGGTCGCTCGCAGCGGCGCGGCATGTACAGCATCGAGGTGCTCTTTGTCGCACTTTCTATGCTACACAACAACGTTCCTCTTTCAATGATCTACAAGAACATTGGCGTCCGCACGTCGACCCTGTAGCGCTGGGCGGCCTACTATCGGTATCAATGCTCGCCATGGCGTGACCCCATCGACCGCAGCTTACATGCTAGCAGTTGCTGGTTTTAAGACCGAATGATGTCGGCGTTGGTGATGCTTGCTTGCGAGAACCCCCGGGCGCTGCTTCGGTAGCACGCTGCCACGCTCAAATCCATGAGGGACCATCATAGCGGGGAGTTTGTGGGTCTTCGATGATCTCATAGCACCGTCGAACTGCACATGCGACGACTCCGCTCTACCCGTAAGGTCGTGCTTCAACTCTTTCGGGAGTCGTTGGAGCCTGTTAATAGGGCGCACGCCGTTGCGCGACGACGCATCCCGCGTCGGTGTATCGTATCCGTCCACGAGGAGCACACGGATGGTGGAGACGTTTTTGGTGGTATGGCCGTGTTGAGCATTGCTCAGCAATTCCATGTCACTCAATGCTTTGGCGGGATGTCACATTGCAATTTGTTATGTACTTTGACATTGTATTTGATGTTATCGCATGTACTTGATTTTGGGGGCACCCTTTAGGGGATGAGCTCCGGGAGATTAGCGAGGTGCATGGTCGGGATTTTGAGGGGCTGTGAGCGTGTG
>Ga0114955_1000920_pt1 | contig 13361 bp, 11 predicted proteins | sample Porto_5metaG_FD_87302 | JGI IMG/M metagenome (GOLD analysis project Ga0114955, IMG submission 87302) | Marine algal microbial communities from Porto, Portugal - Porto_5 metaG | ecosystem: Host-associated > Algae > Red algae > Unclassified | place: Portugal: Porto | collected 2015-02-02 | reverse complement strand
CTATTTAACGGATCCTGCTTTTCGCGCTGGACTCCATGTACCTCCTGAAGAAGATGCGATGGGGGCCATTATGCATTGGACTCACGTTTTTGGAAATGCCGGACTAACATGGGAGGATTTAGCAGAGCTAAGAAAGTATACGTCTTTACCCATCATTTTAAAAGGCATCCTTCATACCGATGATGCCAAACTAGCTTTAAAATATGGAGCCGATGGGATTATTGTCTCAGACCATGGTGGGCGCCAGGTGGATGGTGCAATCTCAGCACTCGATGCTCTACCGGCCATTGTGGAAGCTGTAGAAAATCAAGTTCCTGTTTTAATGGATAGTGGAATTAGAAGAGGTGCTGATGTATATAAAGCCATTGCTCTTGGAGCCAAAGCTGTTCTCGTAGGACGACCATGTATGTACGGACTAGCTGTAGCCGGGCAAGTAGGCGTAAAGCATGTACTTTCTAACCTTCTTGCTGATTTCGATTTAACGATGGCGTTGTCAGGGTGTCGCGATCTAAATGAAGTGAACAAGGAGATGCTCATTCCGAGTAGTCGATAAGAAAAAAATGAGCTCGGCTTACGAGCTCATTTTTCTATTTCCATTGAACAGCTTCATGATGTCTTTGTACCGCAGCACTTCTTTTTAAATATATAACGTAAATCACCATTGAAATGAGAACGGATATACCTGCTGTTAAATAAATATCAGCATAGCCAAATGTGGATGCGATCAAACCGAAAAACATTGCCCCTAGACCTACTCCTAAATCAAAGAACGAGAAAAAGGTAGCATTAGCCATTCCTTTTCGGTGAAGTGGTGCTTCATTAACTGCCCATGCTTGAAGAGCTGGCTGCACAGAACCAAACCCAATCCCAAATAATACAGCTGCAAGAATGAGCATAAATTGATTCGCCAATAACGTAAGATCAATCATTGCAGCTAGAATTAAAAAGGCGCCTGGAAGAAAAATAGCTTTATGGCCCTTCCGATCATAGATTCGTCCTGCGAAAGCACGCACAAGCATAAGCGATACAGCAAACACGACAAAGTACCATTCAATTCCATCAATACCTAACTGTTCAGCATACAATGGTAGAAAGGTAGCGATTCCTCCAAACACCATTGTAATGAAGAAAAGTAATATCGAAGGCATTAATGCTGTTTTCTCAAAGATGTCCCATTTCTTTTTCTCAATCGGTGTTTTATTCGCAGGTTTATAGCGAATAATCGAAGCGATGATGAATGAAAGCAAACCGGCAGAGGCTGCAATCAAAAACATTGTTTTAAAACCAGAAAGAGCGATTAGGAATAAACCAAGAGCTGGACCAAAAGCCATTGCTAAATTTCCTGCAAGGCCAAAATATCCCATTCCTTCTCCCCTTCGCTTTTGTGGAATTAAATCCGTTGCGATTGTGCCTACCGCTGTTGTCGACATACCCCATCCGAGTCCCTGGACTACTCTCATTAGGAATAACAGAACAAGACTGCCAGTGAACGCATAAGATCCAACCGATATGACAAAAACCACTAATCCAATTAAGAAAATGATTCTTCTTCCAAGTGATTCCAATACGTGCCCGCTCCATGGTCGAATAAGTAAAGCGGATAAGGTAAAAATACCAACCACAAAACCGATTAGCTGATCACTGCCGCCAAGTTCATTCACAAACAATGGTAGTGTAGGTAAGGTCATCTGGAATCCAGCAAAAATAAAAAAGTTTGCCATGCAAATAAAAATAAAATCACGCGTCCAGATCTTCTCTTTCTGAAGATCTTGCTGTTTGGCCATAACGATTCCTTCTTTCTATGACTTTTGTTCTCTTCAATCTTACAGCATGACCACCCTTTTTAAGAGTTTCCTGCTCAGACAAGAAAAGCGAAGACGAGCGGTCAGAAACGAAAGGATTGGAGCTCTTGAACAGAAAAAAGCAGTGCCCTTTCACGGGGACACTGTCTTTTTGTGTTTACTTGTTTTATTTAGATGCAGGTTCATAAAATTCAAGCCATTCACCATCTGGTCCTGCGAAGAAAAGATACTTTGCTCCGTTAGGCAATGTGTTGATACCTTCATCAATGAACGTTACACCAAGATCATGAAGACGGGAGCGTTCTTGTTCAATATTTTTTACTGTAAAGGCGATATGGTGAACTTTACCTTCCGTAGGTAAATCTGAATCATAGCCTTCTATTAACTCCACTAAAATTTCACCATTAAAACCAAGAAAAGCTAGTTTTTTATCGCCATCAGGATGATCAAATTCATCAAGTAGTTCGAGTCCAATCATTCCTTGATAAAACCCCTTCGATGCTTCAATGTTTCGCACTTGTACACCAATATGTTCAAGTTTTTGAATCGCCATAAGTCACCCGCTTTCATACAATTCTTTCATCTCTACAACTTTAACACAGTAACGAAAATGAAGAAAAACAAATGCATTCCATTTTAAGCGTCTGATGGGAGGATTTGATTTACGATCTCACCAGTAAAAAGAGCTGATTCCAATCTTACTGAAACCGCTGGCGGAAGGACATTTTTCATTCCTTCAAATGGCACGCCAAGATAAAATATTTTTCGATCAATGGCTACAAAGGGAAAGGGAACGTCATACGCCATATGAACCGCCAACGGAATCTCTTGAACAACCGTTTCGGAGAGGATGATTGTTTTGCCTGGTGAGGATTTCAACGTTTTTATCCACTCTTTTGTTAACGATGTTCCGCTTGGAATAGAAATGATGATTTCGTGTGCTTTCTGAATATCATGAAATACGTCTTCCGTGTTTAAAGCATGACTCCATTTTAATTGAGCATGATGATGTGTAATCCACTTTCCTATTTGAATAGGTCCAATTCTTTCGTTTTTCTGTAACTGGTGCTCCACTAATTGTCTGAGCGTTTTTGATTGAGGCATCCGCTTTTTGAAATAATCAACGTTGCTAACATGTATGAATTTCCCTTTCGTACGGGTCATAGCTACGTTGATTAAACGCTCGCTATTATTTCCTGTAAGTAGCATTCCAGGACGGAATTCTGGATCACTATCCACAGTATCAAAAACCATCATATCTCGTTCGCTACCTTGAAATCGATGAACAGTTGCTGACAGGATATCTACTTGATCAGTCGGTGACAGGAGATTTTCTATCAGTAACCCCATGAGTTTTGATTGGGCACGATAGGGTGTGACATAACCAATTGAGGTCATTCCAGATTGCAATGATTCATAAATTGCTTGAAAAGATAAAAAGAGTTGCCATAAGTTCATCCGAGATTTTGACGAGTGGCCAGTGAAACAATATGCACCAGTATGACTCGTATCAATGAGAGCGGAAGCCATCCCTTTGAAAGGAAGTTTTTCAGTGATGGGTGCCCTTAACCCAGCAGTGTTGGGGTGATCCTTAACAAGGGAATGATAAATCGTTTTATTTGTAAAGGCGGAAATAACAGGATGCATGCGTCTCTGTTCATTTAAAAGGAACAGCTGTGGGTGAAGGCTACCTGATTGAACCGTTTCAATGATGCCTGCTCGATGGAAAACATCTTCTTTTAACCACTTCGAAACTAGCGGATGCCGGGCTGAAGCAATGGGAGGAAGCTGTTTAAAGTCACCACAGATCACGACTCGTTTTCCAAGCGAAGCAGCAAACGCTGCCTGTGGCACATAAGCCATACTCGCTTCATCAATAATGACAACATCGACTCTTTTTCGGTAGATCGTTTCATCAATCGCTGCCTTGGTTAAAGTAGTACCAATTATAGTAGCGTTTTTCACGAATTCCGCTTCTTTACGCCGAATCTTTTCCAGAACATTTCCTAATTTAGATTCTAACTTTAGCAATTGAGTTGAATCCCGATTGCTAAAGGAATGTGATAAATCTTCTTTTAAATTCTTCCGTTCTTCCATTATACTAGCTTTCTCTTCCGCAAGATCTGGATATTGTGTCATGAGTAACTGATCTGTATATAGTGGCAATATTGATGGGACATCCCGTTGCAGTCCGTAGCGCATGATTTTACCTTCTTCAAACTTCTCCCTTTTTTCAGCAAACAGAGCGATTTCACGCATTAAAACATCCACAGCTTGGTTACTATGCGATAATATAAGAACGCTTTTTCCTTTAAAAAAGTGGTTTGCGGCAGCTCTTGCCAGGTTATGCGTTTTACCAGTTCCAGGTGGCCCCCATACATAAGTCACAGGATTGTATTTTGACCTTAAGATTAGTTCGTGAAGTGGACTTTTAATTTTATCCACTGGATGTTTTACCAAATTCGGTGGATTCATTAATTTGCTAACCCGCGCTAACCGTCTTTTACTTTTCTTTATCTCTTCCAGACGTTCGTGCAGTTCATCAAGCAATTCCCAAGGATCATGGTAAAGATCGGCTTCTCTAATTTGATCGCCAAATTCACCTTCAAGCGCGAGAATGACATTTCTTCCCTCTGAAGATAATAATCTTCCTTCGCGTTTTATATGTTTCATTTCAATTCGAATTTTTGATCCAGATGGAATCTGAATAGGCGAATGTGCATCAAAATAGTATCGAAAATCATCACCGGATAACAAACGACCGTTACCGATTTTTATCGGACGACTCCCAAATTTTTTTAAATGCGCTATTTCCGCACGAAGGGCTAATTGCCATTCTTCTATTATTTCTTTCATTGTCTATCTCTTCCTTTTAATCATTCTCACCGTAATTTCTATACTATATCATGCTGATCTCTAACTCTCTACAGAACTTTTATGCTTCATGATGAGAATGGACGTGGTCGAGAAAAACTTCAAGAACCTTCGTTTGAAAGGGAGATCGCATTAATAGTGAAAACGTTCGTGTATACCTAAAATTGGGCAAATCAAGAATTTTAAGAGTTCCAAGTTTTAGTTCTTTTCGAATCGTCCATTTGGATAGGATACCTATCCCTATCCCCGCTTCGACAGATTCCTTGATAAGTTGTGTACTTCCAAATGCCATTTGTTGAGAAGGTGTAATGGATAACAGTTCCCACATTTTCTCCGTCGCTTCTCTCGTCCCAGATCCTTCCTCTCGTACAATCCACATTTCGTTCTCCAATGTATTGCTATGATCTACATTTTTATGTGAAGGGGCTGCTACGATGACCATTTCATCCTGTGTGAAACTCTCTACTTTCATGTCTCGTGCTGGATAGTCTCCTTCTATAATACCAACATCTAACTGATGAGAATAAACAAGATCTCCAATTTCTCTAGAATTTCCAATGGTGACAGCTGGTGTTATTAACGGATACTTTTCTCGTATTGATGCAATAACATGCGGCAAAACATACTCACCATAAGTGTAACTTGCCCCGATTGTTAGTTTACCACTTGCTCGATTCGTCAAGTCATCCAATAAATAGTTCATTTTTGCATATAAGTTCAATAACTCGATTGCATGATGATAAACAATTTCACCAGCTTTATTCATTTCTACGGAACGATTGTTTCTCTCAAGTAACTTCGTCCCAAGACTCTCTTCTAAGCTTTTAATATATTGACTAACAGCAGGCTGTGTCATGTGTAATTCTTCAGCTGCTCTGGAGAAATTTCGCTTATCGACGACTGTAACAAACACTTTTAATTGTTGATCCACTTCCTCACCTCTCGCTATAAGTTAGTACTTATTATAACCATTCAATATAATTATTTCACTTATAATACTTCGTAAAGTAAACTATAGAAGGAGAAACGGAGGAAAGAATATGATCAACACGTTAAGACATCAGCAATCTCTACCGGAACCCATACGCTGGATTCTTGGCACTGCCTTTACGTTTTTTATTGCGTTATTAGGTTATTTTCTAGCCATGGTCCCAGGGTTTAAGCTTACTGGACAACTAGCCTCGGCGATTTTAATTGCGATCGCATATCGACAAGTGGCTGGCTATCCGGAGTGGCTTAGAAAAGGCATCACATTTTCATCAAAAAAACTACTTAGGTTTGCGATTATTTTATATGGAATTAAATTAAATGTTAGTATGATTCTTCAAGATGGACTACCTATTCTATTATTAGGTGCACTTGTTATTGCATTTGCTCTATTATCATCCGTTTGGCTTTCTAAAGTAATGAATGCTAATAAGTCTATTACGCTGCTTCTTGGCGCAGGTACAGGGATTTGCGGAGCTGCTGCAATTGCAGCTGTGGCACCGATCGTTGAAGCGAAAGAAGAAGATACAGCAATCGGCGTTGGTATTATTGCTTTGTTTGGAACGATTTTTTCTATTGGGTATACTATTCTTCGCCCATTCCTGCCACTAACATCAAGTGAATATGGCGTATGGTCTGGAATTTCACTCCATGAAGTCGCTCACGTTGCTCTAGCAGCAGCACCAGGGGGAGAAACTGCATTAGCAATGGGCTTACTCGCCAAGCTTGGAAGGGTTTTTCTCCTTGTCCCAGTATGTTTTTTGTTCATGTATCTTATGAAACGCAAAAACAAAGGTACGCAACAAAAAGTAGCTTTTCCTTGGTTTTTAGTTGGCTTTGTGATCATGAGTCTAGCTGGAACATTCCTTCTCGGGCCCATTATCCCCTTCTCTGATGCAGCCATGAATGTTGTGACAGAGATTACAACATGGTGCTTAACCGCTGCTATGGTAGGTCTTGGTTTAAGCGTTAGTTTAAAAGATTTAAAAAATAAAGCACTGAAGCCAATGGCGATTATCACAATTGTATCCATCACGCTCTCTCTTGTAACTTTCTTTATCGTTAAATGGTTTTACTAGGCTTCTGAATGGTCATCTTCTTTGGATGACCATTTTTTTCGTAAATAATCCACGTATCGAAAAGCTGTCCGAACGATCAAAGCATGAAGAAGAATGCCAACAATCGTAAGGAGAATAATCACCATTTTTCCAATAAAAGAGGTTGGTTCAACAGAAAATCGTCCAACAAATATAATTGAACCGAATGACCATATCGCAGCATCCTGAAAAGAATCAACAACAGGCTCATAGAAATAAAACGGGAATGTTGAAACAATTACAAAGGCAAAACTTGTGAAAAACCATGTTTGAGGTGACATTCCCATGGCTTTCCCTAGAATGGGGTTACTAAATCGCTTTGCAATTGTTTTAATCCGCCATAATCGATAAAGTCTGGCAAGCTTTGCTCCTTGAAAAATGGAGTCAAGAGGGATCAATGCAACCAAATCAAAAGGATGACGTTTAATGTATTCCCATCGGCTTTTTGATAAATAAAGAAATACAATATAATCAATAAAGAAGACAATCCAAGTTCCAATTAAGATCTCCTGTTGAAAGGGAGACTCATACCAGATTGTTGATACCGATAAAATCACACATATAAATAAAAGATACTGATAGAGTCGTTTAAGCATGAAATCCCCCTTTCATTTCTATTTTATATCTCCTAATCTTTCCATCCCCGGTATCGTGCCGTTCGTACTTCTTTTATGTAAGCTTCTAAATCTGGCATCTGCTTTTCTTTCGCCAATTGAACCGCAAGTTCATTATCATATGGAACTCGAATCATATTAATTGAATAGCTTTCTACTTTATCTGAATGTAAATGACCTTCTAATATAACGTATGAAGCATCCGGTCTTTCAAGTGAATTACCGACACTTCCAGTATTAAATAGTGTTTTCTCGCGTAAATACTGCACAAAACTCCAGTGTATATCCCCATACCCAACAATATCTGGCTCATTATCTGTCTTAAGAAAACCATTAGTTTCCTTTGTATTTTGAAACATTGCCTGTCTTTTTTCTAAAGGATCACTTTGATACACTCTTACATGAACTCTATCAGGTGATGCATGAATGAGACGAACTCGGTGACCACTGAAATAAAAATCATGATGAAAAGGAAGGCATCGCAAGTATGTTAATCGCTCTTCCCCTAAAACTGCTTGATGCCACTTCATTGTTTCCAATTCCGAAGGTGCTGTCATATTTTCTTCCCAATTTCCTCTGACAACGACTTTACAATTTTCTCTTATAAGATCAACTACCAAATCAGAATCAGGTCCTTTTCCAACAAGATCTCCTATGCAATAGGTTTCGGTTACCTGTCTTTCTTTGGAATCTTTCAATACTGCCTTTAAAGCGGGCATATTACCATGTATATCTGAAATAATCGCGATTCGCTCCATAATTTTCCTCCATTTATAAAACCCATACCTATTATACCAGTCATCATGTATAGCGACGAAAAAACCTTACCCGATAATTTAAACAGAATCCTGCTTTTAGCACTCTATATTAAAAAAGGCTGCAATTGCAGCCATATTACAATACGTCACCTGCTAAACTAAGGATGATTTCATCTTCAATTTTCTCCATCTCTTCTTCATCAAGAAAGTTATTAATAATAACTGAAAAAACAAGAGGCTCTTTCCTTTTAATATAACCGGACAATGAGGTAACCCCTATTAGCGAACCAGTTTTAGCGAAGATTACATTTTCAGCAGAAGTTTGTCTGAACCGCTCACGTAGTGTACCCCCTACGAACCGTTCAGGAGATCCTGCTACTGGCAGTGAATCAAAAAACGATGAAAACCAATTCTTGTTTTGTAATGTATATAAAAGCTTCGAAAGTTCGTTTGGTTGAATAAGGTTCATTTGCGAGATGCCGGATCCGTCTCGTAGACACATGTTATTAGGATTTAACCCTTCACTTCTCAAAAAAGTCTTAACGACTTCTAAACCTGCTTCAAAGCTTCCTTTTCCTAAATGAACCCTCCCCATTTCTTTTAAAAGTACTTCGGCGTGTCCATTATTACTTAGTTTCATGAACGGTATGAGTAATTCTGAAAGCGGCATCGATTTCTTGGATAAAAGTGTTTTTGCGTGGATAGGTGTAGACGCAAACTCTTTTTTTCCTGATAGAGTGATGTGATGTGTTTGCAGCGATTCGAAAAAAAGGTCCATAACATAAGCGGAAGGATTCCAAACGGCGATCCAATTCGTTTTCGGATCACCAAACTGTGAAATAGTACCTGAAATAGTGATCGTGTTTGACCCATGATTCCGTTTAATAACAAGTTCCCCTTCCCCTTCTTCTTCAGTAGATACGGTGGTTGCCAAATTATTAATGTCGACATAATCAGTTTTAGGATGAAGCACGACTTCTGGTGCACTCCCGATTTCCCCTCCCGAAACAGTCACCATAATAGTTCCTGCATCGTAATCGGTATTTGGAGAAACGGTAAGCGCTGAAATTTGCGCTCCATAATATTCGTGCTCATCGCTCCAAATCATATCTTCAGAATGATGCTGATCATCAAACCACGATTCATCTGCTACTACATTTCCTTCGATCCGTTTCACACCAATTGATTTAAGCTCACTAACAAAGTGATCAAAGTCTTCTCTTAAAAGGGTAGGGTCTCCCTTTCCTCTTAAATAAAGATTGCCGATTAAAGTTTGGTCGTGTATTTCGCCATCTGTACAAACCTCAGTTGTAAAACGGTAATCAGAACCAAGCATTTCGAGGGCAGCAGCTCCAGTAATGAGCTTCATATTTGAAGCAGGAGTTAATCTTGTATCTCCATTATGATTAAAAAGTAAATCCCCAGTTTTTGCAGACCGAACGCTGACCCCAGCAATTGCTCCTTTAAGTCGATGATCGCTTAATATTCTATGTAAAGATGAGGACCATTTTCCTTTTTGATGTAACGTGCCATTCCCTTGTTTACAGCCCATAGTTAAGATAAGAATACTAGAAAAAAAAGTTCCATAACCGATCGTTTTTTTAAATAAAATAAGACCTACATCCTTTCCAATTAAAATAGAGCCGATGCGATTATTCTTTCGCGCGGCTCTAAGCTATAATGCATTTATGAAGAGACTGTCATGAAATGAAATCATTTATTCTCCTTCAACTCCTGTTCTTTTTGGCTATTCCTACTATAGATACCTTGTTCTTTTAATGCTTGCTCCTTACGCTTCATTTCCCATGGATAAGTTAACAACAAGCTTCCACTTAAAGAAACGGTTCGACGTTCTCTCACTTTTCTCCCCTCCTTTCGTTTCTTAATGATCTATTTCGCTATTCGAATGGTTTTTTCCTTTTTTTCTGACTAATTTAAATCTAATGAACTAGATTGCTGGCATATTGAAACATGAGATAGTAAAAAACGTCTAATTGGAGATGGTTTCATTTTTTCTCAAAAAAAATCTCCCCTTAGGAAGATTCATAATGACTGATGGCATTCCCTGCAAGCATGGAAATAACAGCGTCATCCATTGGTGGATTGTGTAAACCTGCTCTTACGTCACGATAATGTCGCTGCATTGGATTGTCTTTAAAAAGCGCTCTAGCTCCAACAATTCTCATTGCCTGATCTACCACATTAGCTGCGCTATTTGTCGCAACATGTTTAACAGCAGCTAGTTCCGGCCCCATTTCTGACCTTTTTTCAGGTTCAGAAACCCACCTTAAAGCAACAGAGTACATCATTTCTCGTGCTCGCATCAATTCTAGTTCCATTTCGCCGATTTTCCGCTGCACTTCGGGTACCTCTTTTATAGGACCGGGTAGACTATTCGGAGAATATGTAGATGCAAAAGCGATCGCTTCATTTCGAGCAGCTATTGCAACTCCTAAATAACATGCAGGAATGTGAAGAAGCCACGCTTTTGGTAACTTATTCTTAGGGGATTCAGGACCTTCCACTAAAGCATCCTTCGGTAGGAGAACATCGTTTAGTACAAGATCATCACTTCGTGTCCCTCTCATCGAGATCGTATCCCATTTTTCTTCAATCTTGACACCTGACAGGTTCATATCAATAAGGAAAAAACCTTTTTGACCTGTATCTCCAATTTGAGCAGAAACAAGCGCGTATTGGAGTCCAGGTGCCATTGAAGTAAATGACTTTCGTCCGTTAACAATCCATTGTCCATCTTTTTCTGTTGCCTTCGTTTGTGGCATTCCACCACGTGTCGGACTTCCTGTCGCAGGCTCTGAAGCGGCACGATTAAACAGCGCCTTTTCTTTCATAACAAGACGACTAAGTCGTTCAAAAACGTCATCTGTCCACGTTTGCTCGTCTCTCATTTCAAGCATAAGCCCAAGGTGCCAACCAATTGAGAGCGCGGTAGCAGCATCTCCTGTTGCAATACGCTCTTGAAGCATAACAAATTCATATAAATCTATCGCTTTTCCACCAAACTTTGCTGGAACAGTTAAGGCAACATATCCAGAGTTCTTTAATTCTTCGAAATTCTCAAAAGGAAAACGACCTTCCTTGTCGATTTCATCCGCCCTCTCTGAAAACGAATCTGCGAGCGTATTCGCCATCTTCAGTAATTTTTTCTGCCGATCATTTTTTATATAAGAATGATACAAGTGGTTCATAATAAGATTCCAGCCCTTCCGATTGATGTATACTATCTATCGTACACTACAAGAGGAATTAATCTCCAGTAAATCGATCGGAAAAAGCATATAGGATTATTTTCGAAGCAATGTATAACTGACTGATGTCGGAACCTCAATTATTAAAAGTCGCGTCTTTTCTTTAGCTTGAACGATCATTTTAACACTTTCTGCCCCATCAATAACAAAAAAATCTTTCGCTTCATAAACTTGCTCATTTAGTTCACCAGTACCATCTAAAACAAGAACACTGAGCGAACGTCCTTTAGTTAAGGATTGTTGAAACGTGATTTCGTCCTCTATCAAAACATCCCACATAAGTGCATCTGTTTCGAATAAAACAGGGGAATCATCTCCTAGAATTTCTTTTACTTTAACTCCATCTTTAACGATTGTTTGAAACTCTTCGTGTTCAAACTGTTGGTAAGTTGGTTTGCGTCGCAGTGCTTCTCGTAAATGAGGCTCAAACCAAATTTGAAACCCTTGCATATCTGGACCAACGAACCCTTCCTCATGAGAAACACCCGATCCTGTTTGCATCACTTGAAGGCCACCGGCCCCCACAACACTTCTAGTTCCTAGTGAGTCTCCGTGCTCTGCTTTTCCACTGATAACATACGTAATGATTTCAAATCCTTGGTGTGGATGGAGAGGGATATACCCTTCATGCTCTGCTTTAGCCCATGACCAATAAAACAAAGGACCAACTCGTTTTACCTCTGATCCTTCTCCTGGAAAGCCAATTGGCTTTTGCTCTGTGATTTTACCACCATCAAATTCTCCTACGCCCTGCTGATTTACACGAAAACGTTGTATACGCAATTGACTCATCTCTCCTTTTAATTATCTCGAATTCGAGATAATAGTAACCTCTTTTTAAAGCTTTGTCAAACTTAATGAAAATGCTACCTCATCCATTTATACAAGATATCCTTATAATAAAATTCAGGGGAAATCACAAGCGTCATTTCCTTTGCATTTCGATCGACAGCATAAATGAGCACAAGCCGAAATGAACCTTTGCTTTTCATCATGAATTTGTTCCAACCGTCTTGTTCAATTATTACAAAGTCGGCTGGTGCTACTTGCGAACCATTTACTTTTAGGTTCGAATAATAAGGCTTGAAGTCGAGGCCAGCTTCTTGATTGTTTTTCGCATAAAGTTCAAATCCAATATACTCTTGTGTTTTATCTAATTCTTTTAACTTGGCTTCTTCAGGCAATTCATCCAACACATGAACTTCCAATCGAAAAAGCTCATTCCCATCGATATCTTCTTCGACATATGGCTCACCAGGTTCATAGTACTCACGATCTTCCTGAGTCTCCGCGATAGGTGCTACAGAATCCACCGCTTCTATACTCGATTCTCGAATCATCGTATACCACACACCTGAGAAGAAAGTTACGATTAATACTAGTAGTACAGATCCATACAGCCATTTCCTCATTTTCTTCTCTCCCTTCACAATACTGACGTAACAAAAAAGGAATGGTTGCATACAAAAAGCCGGCACATGGCCGGCTTCATCTTAAAAATCGAAGTTGTCTGGATCAGGACCCATTCGTTCATTCTGATTTAACTCATCAAACGCGCGAATGTTATCTTCTGTTAATTCAAAATCAAAAACATCAAAGTTTTGTTTAATACGCTCGGGATTTGACGACTTAGGAATTGTTACTACTTCATGTTCAAGATCCCAGCGAATAATCACTTGAGCAGTAGATTTACCGTGCTGCTCTGCAATTTCTTTCACAACTTCATGATCTAATAGTTTTCCCTGAGCAAGTGGTGACCATGCTTCTAGTTGAATAGAATGCTGTTTACAATACTCACGAAGCTCTTTTTGATTTAGAAGTGGATGGAATTCTACCTGGTTTACCATCGGCTTGATTTCTGCATCTTTTATTAAATCTTCAAGGTGATTGGGATGGAAATTGCTTACACCAATGGCACGAATTCGACCATCTTTGTAGAGCTTCTCCATCGCTTTCCACG
>Ga0114955_1000910_pt1 | contig 13416 bp, 16 predicted proteins | sample Porto_5metaG_FD_87302 | JGI IMG/M metagenome (GOLD analysis project Ga0114955, IMG submission 87302) | Marine algal microbial communities from Porto, Portugal - Porto_5 metaG | ecosystem: Host-associated > Algae > Red algae > Unclassified | place: Portugal: Porto | collected 2015-02-02 | reverse complement strand
TCACAGCCTGCTAAAAAGACCATTAAACCTAAAAACAAAGGTAGCAACGCTTTTTTCTTCATTTTTCCACCTCTATTGTAATATTCACATAGGTTTTATTCTATCATACTCATACCATGGTATAAAACAAAAAGTGGAAAAAATTAATGATTAATTGAAATATTTCTTAAATTCATTAACAGTGTTGTCAATATTCTGGCTTCTACTTATAGCTGAAATAATTGATATACCGTCTGCATTAGCATCTGCAATAGACTTAACATTTTCCTCAGTAATGCCACCAATTGCAACTATTGGAAATGCACCAATTCTTTGTCTTAACTGTTTAATCATCTCTGGACCAACTGGTTCACTTGCATCACTTTTTGAAGGTGTATTAAACATAGGACCTACACCTATGTAATCAACATTTGTTAAATCAGACGTTTCATATTCACTTATATTACCAACACTAAGTCCGATAATTTTGTCTTGAAAGTCATTGGCAAAAGCTTTCACGTCTTCATCATCCTGACCTACATGTATACCATCAGCATTAATTTTTTTTGCTAGTGATACATCATCATTAACAATAAAAGGTACATGATAAGATTGACATAATGATTGTAATTCTTTTGCTAATTTCTCTTTTTCATTATCTTTCAAAGCATTCTCGCCCTTTTCTCGTAACTGAAACATAGTTATTCCAGCCTCAAGTGCTTGGGTTAAAACTGTTTTTATTGATTTTTGTTCAGGTATATCTTGAGTTCCACAGATAAAATATATTTTTAATTGTGACGCTTTAAATTCCACCTAATCAACCTCTTCTTTTTTAACATATTTTTCATAAGTCTTATAATCGAGTAAATACATTTGATCTAATAATTCAGGTAAAAATGAACCTGGACCTTTTACTTTATCTTCACTTTCAGCAATTTCACCTGCTATATTATAAAAACTTACTGCTTCGACAAGCGTTTCATGTTTAGGTTTAGTATTTCTGAATAAGAAACTCGCAATGATACCACCTAATAAACAACCTGCACCTGTAATTTTAGCTGACATAGATGAGCCATTTGAAAGTTTTGTCATTTTATTATCTTGCATCACAATATCATGTTCACCAGTAATTACTATAGCAGTTTGATATTTTTTATATGCATCTTTAGCAATGTCTAATACATTTAATTCACTGTCTCCATCTGTACCTTTCATTGTTGTATTTGAATCGATTAGTGTTAAAATTTCAGAAGCATTTCCTTTGATTACAGATACATCCACTTCGTCTAAAAAGCGTTTACAAAAATCTTTTCTATACTGTGATGCTCCAACTGCGACTGGGTCAAAAACAATAGGAGTTTCTAATTCGTTAGCGATTTTACCAATTTTTATTAAATCATCTTCATTATTATGTGTAAGTGTCCCAATGTTTATAAGCAAACCGCCCGCAACTTTATAGAAATCTCTCGCTTCTTCAGGCGCTTCACTCATTGCTGGACTTGCACCTATGCTTAATAAACCATTAGCAGTAAAATTTTTTACAACATCATTGGTATAACAGACGATTAGTGGATTTTCATTTCTAAGTTTTTCTAAATTATTCATCATCTAACCCTTCTTTCTTAAGATATGCGAAGTGATTAACAGGGCCACGACCTTTACCTATTTCTGGTGTATATTTGATACTTAATGAAATGAATTTTTTAGCTTTTTCTACCGCTTCATATATAGAACGACCTTTGGCTAATTCTGCTGTTATTACTGCTGAAAATGTACAACCAGTACCATGTGTATGTTTAGTTTCAAAACGTTCATCTTCAAATGTATAAACACCATCTTGCGTAAACAGAAAATCTTTAGCATTATTTAAATCTGCAGAATGCCCGCCTTTAATAACTACGCCCTTACTTCCAATTTCATTAATGAATATATTACCTGCTTTACGTATATTTTCTTCTGTATCAATCTTGATACCAGTTATTTCTTCAGCTTCTGGTATATTTGGAGTAACGACATCTGCTAATGGCAATAAAGTATCTTGAAGTTTTTGTTTGGTTTCATCATCCATAAGAGAGTCTCCACTTTTAGCAAGCATAACTGGATCAATAACATATGGAATTTCGGGATATTGTCGTAAGTAACTTTGTACTAAATGCATTGTATCTTCAGTTGCAATCATTCCTGTTTTAATTGCATGAGGTAACTCATCATTAAATATACTTTCTAATTGTTCTTTTACCCATGATGTCTCAAGATTATGAATATGCTGAACCCCTAATGTATTTTGAGCTACAATACTAGTTATTGACGCCATGCCATACACACCACAAGAATGGAATGACTTAAGATCTGCCATAACACCTGCTCCACCTGTTGGGTCTGTACCAGCAATTGTTAAAGCTATTTTAGGCTTATTCATATTTATCACCTCGATAATTCCATTTTTCATCTATATAAGCCATATTGAAAAAGTTTCTCTCATGTAGTGTACTTTGCAAGAAGTTCTCTTTAATTTCATTTTTTTCATTTTCAGTACATTGTTGAGTTAAACGATCCATCAAGTCATCAAAGACACGGACTAATTCATCCATTTCTGTACTATAAAATTCAAACCAATCAACTGTTTTTTCATCACGATTTAAATTTTGATCTTGCATTGCTCTTTTAGCAATAACGGCATAAACATAAGGGCATGGCGCCATTGCAGCAATCGTATAAGCAGCGTTTTCATGTGCATAAGCATTATAATACATATGTTTGATGTAGTGATCTCCACTTGGTGGCCATACTTTTTCTTTAACAATTTCATCATATGGTTCATTTATGAAAGCAGCTAAAGATTCATGAGCGGCCACTTCACCTTCTAACATAAATTCTATTTGATCAACTAAAAATTTCACATCTTCTAATTCTGACATTTTAGGTATCAATAATGCATATAAATTAGCAAATTCCTTTAAATACGAAGCATCTGCACGTAAATACTGTCGAACGGCTTGTTTCGATAATTCACCATGCAATAAATCTTGAATAAAACCATCGTTGTAAATATCTTCAATAATTGGTTCTGCAGCTACCCTTAATTCTTTAGAAAAACTCATCACAAATTGCCTCCTTGAAATAAAAAACTACTTCCCAAATATGAAAGTAGTTAATATCAAGGTTAATATGCGCCTTTAATAATAAATACTACTTTCCTACGTTGGTGCTAACCAAATCAGGTTGTAAGGGTCTGAATAAAATTCATCTCAGCCATAAGGCTCCCCTAGTAGTTTTCTTTTAAATTACTGTCATATATAACATTAGCAAAATAAATACATGAAATCAATTATCTAAAAGTTTCATTTATTAATTTAATAAAAATTCATAGACAATTGAAATTTCCACGTTTTTAAACTAAGTCATTTTTATGATAAAAAAATTCACCCTATCAAAATAGGGTGAAAGAAATATCTTATATTATGCAGTTACCCATTGGCTTGGGCCAGCTGTATCATATAATTTTTGAGCTGCAGCGTCTTGAACGTGTTCAGGAGCACTTGAAGCTGGTTGACCTTGATATTCAGATGGAGCTACTGAATCCCAAGTTGATTGTAAGAATTGATACTTACCTGAAGCACCAGTTGATGGGTTTGTAGCATGAATGTCGCCACCTGATTCACGTTGAGCGATTTGTTTTAAGTGATCATTTACGTTTACAGATGAACCACTTGAAGCTTCGCTTGAGCTTGATTGATTATTTGAAGTAGTTTCTTGTTGTGGTTGTTGAGTTTGTTCAGTTTGTGGTGCTGAAACTTGTTCAGGTTGAGCTGATTTTGATTGTTGTTGATTGCTTACTTCTTGTGCAGAAGTTTCGTTAGTTGATGCTGAAGCTTGTTCACTTACATCTTGTTGTGGTTGAGCTTGAGTATTTGAAGCTTCAGTTGATTGACCAGATTGGTGATAATCCCATGAGAAGTTTGTACCATCTGATTCAAAGTGATAAGTGAAACCATTGTAATCGAATGTATAGTTATAAGCACCTTCTTGGATAGGGCTTTCGTTTAATGTTTGATCATTTGATTGAGCTTTTTGAGCTAATTCTGCTTCATTAATATTTGCTTCGCTTGCGTGTGCGTCGTGTCCAGCATTACCTGCTACAACGCCTAATCCTACTGCTAGTGATGATGCAATAATTGTTTTTTTCATTATTAAAAAATCCTCCTAAAAGTGATTTGTTTTCTTTAACTAATTTACAAATACTACTGTAACATCCATAAATTCCTTGCAGGTTACAGCCAAATAAAAATGAAAGCTATTTTTTTACGTGCGAATTACATTATATTTTAGTGTAATTTTAAATTTTATCCTTTATGAAAACTGCCATGACAGTTTATATAATACATATGTCTGTGATGTGTTTGTAATACAATTGAAATCTATCAGATAATTCTGACGTGAATTGAATCAATTTTCCTGTATAAACTAATAAATAAACGACCTTTTTTAATATTAATTTAAAAAAGGTCGCTCGAGTATAATTGAAAGATGATAATTTATATTAAGATAGGATAAAGTATAAATAATTGGGAGTTATTGAATAATTAATGGATGTCTAACCTATATTAAAGAGTTCATTTGACTCTTCATCATATTCGTTAGAGAGGATATTGGATTCTTTTGCCTTAGAGGACATAAATTTAATTGTTTCTACATATAGTTCTGTTACAAAATGAGTCTGGTTATCTTTTTCATATTTTCGCGATCGCATTTGACCAGTTATTCCTACTAGTGAACCTTGATGTGTATATTTTTCAATGTTACTTGCAGTTTTGCCAAAAGCTTTACAATATAGATAATCGCATGCAATCTCATTATTTTGATCTTTATAATTTCTTTCAGTAGCTACACAAAAAGTTGCTACTTTATTACCGTCCTCCTTTTCATAAATTTGGGCATCTTTAGTAAGTCTGCCAACTATAACTATTTTGTTTAACATGTGTCACCTCCTCTTACCTATTATAATAATTATTTCTCTCATTACCGTCAAAATGCTATTTTTTCAAAATATATAGCTATTTACCCTTAATTTTTGATATATTTAAAGAAAATAATCAAAAATTGTATACTCCAATTAAAAATAAATCATTTTTTGTAAATATAAAACAAATGGGAAGTGACTTTATGAAGACATTTAAAGCTGTACGTTTTCAAATCGTAAGTGAAAACGGTGGTGTGACTGAATATGAGTTAGAAGATGGTGTCATTATTAATAAAGAAGGTAGTGGCACTGGTTGGTTACTAGAAATTGTAATTTCAAATGAACATTATCACACGTTTAAAGACTATATAGATAATGATAAATTATTAGATATTCGTGTCGTAATTACTAGACCTGCAAATGATCCTGCATTATTTGATGCCACTGTTAAAAGTGTTAAGCAATTTGATAAAACAATGTCAGTCGTATTTGAATGCCATATCTATACTTTACGTCAAGTTTATGCCGAAAGTTTATTAGAAGAACTTGTCGATGATGGATTAACTGGTGAAGAATTGAAAAAAACATTCAACCGTATGATGCAATCTAAACCTAAACTTAAAGATGAAAAATTTGAAAGATAATGACGCATATTAAAAGCCTACAGTCAGAATATCCTGATTGTAGGCTTTAGTTTATGATTTATTTTGCATCTTGTATTGCAAATGTTAGTTCACAACTACAAGCCAATTGGCCATCTACAGTTGCTTTTGCAGTTCCTTTACCAATTGGTCCTTTAATTTTAGTTATTTCTACTTCTAACATTAGTGTATCTCCTGGTGTAACCTGTCTTTTAAATCGACATTTATCAATACCTGCGAATAAAGCTATTTTACCTTTATTTTCTTCACTGTTTAACATTGCTACTGCACCAGTTTGAGCTAATGCTTCAGTAATTAATACACCAGGCATAACAGCGTAATCTGGAAAATGCCCTTGGAAGAATGGTTCATTACCTGAAACTTGTTTTAATCCAACGCAACGTTTACCTTCTTCGTATTCAACTACTCTATCTATTAATAAAAATGGTTGTCTATGAGGGATGATTTGTTTTATTTGATTATAATCGAAAATTGTTTCCATGATGTTTAAACCTCCATATTTGAATGAAAAATTAATTAGTCATTAATGCGTTTGATATCTGCACCTAATGATTTTAATTTACCATGTAAATCTACATAGCCTCTGTCTAAGTGTTTTAATTCAGTTACTTGTGTTGTTCCTTCTGCAACTAAACCAGCTAAAATTAATGCAGCAGCCGCTCTTAAGTCAGTCGCTTTAACTTGTGCACCTTGAAGATTGCTTTTACCTTCAATTTTAGCACTTCTACCTTCTACATCGATATTTGCATTCATTCTACGAAACTCAGCAACGTGCATAAATCTATTTTCAAACACTGTTTCTGTGATTACTTTGTGACCATTTGCAGTCAATAGTAAAGCCATCATTTGAGATTGCATATCTGTAGGGAATCCTGGATGTGGTAATGTTTTAACATCTACTGGGTTTAAATCTCCATCAGCAGATACTCGGATACCATCTTCTAAATATTCTAAGTTAACTCCCATTTCTTCAAGTTTATAAACTAAACTAGACATGTGTTCTTTGATTGCGTCACGTACAATGATGTCTCCACGAGTGATTGCGCCAGCGATTAATAATGTACCTGCTTCAATTCTATCTGGAATAATAGAATGTTCTACACCAGTTAAATGATCGACACCATGAATTGTAATCGTATCAGTACCTGCTCCAGTGATTTTACCGCCCATTTCATTGATATAATTAGCTAAGTCAACAATTTCTGGTTCTTTTGCAGCATTTTCTAATACTGTTTTTCCTGAAGCTAATGAAGCAGCCATGATTAGGTTTTGAGTACCGCCTACACTTGGAAAATCTAAATGTATAGAAGCACCTTTTAAACCATCTTTAGCATTTGCATAAATATTTCCATTTTCTAAATGAATTTCTGCACCTAATGCCTCGAATCCTTTAATATGTTGTTCAATTGGACGACTTCCAATTGCACATCCACCTGGTAAAGCCACTATTGCATGACCTAAACGAGCTAATAAAGGTCCCATTACTAAGATACTTGCACGCATTTTACTCACATATTCATATGGTGCTTCTTCATTTAATGTATTAGTAGCATCAACTACTACCGCATTTTCTTCTTTTTTATACGTAACATCAGCATTTAAAGTTGATAATACGTTGTTTATAGTTTCTACATCGCTTAATGCTGGTACATTTACTAATTTACTAGTACCTTCTGAAGCTAATAATGAAGCTGTTAATACAGGTAAAACTGCATTTTTAGCACCTTCTACTTTAACTTCACCTTTTAGTTGGTTACCACCATTAATTACTATTTTATCCATCTTAAATCCTCCACTTAAATCTCCTAGTTATTTACATTTCCCTACTATATAAAATTTATCATTCAATAATATATTATATCCGTTTTTCATTATGAAAAAACTAAAAAAGAACTATTTCATTATATATTTTAATTGAGTGGAAAACTGTAACAAATCAATTATAAAATTACTAACACTAGTACCTAATAATATAGCAAAAAATATCATGCATATTTGAATTTGTTTCGTATAACCTTTTTTAAAAAATTGATCGAGGCGAATTGCATTTAATGCCCAGTAAGCTATACATATACATATCACATGTAAAATTAAATGTATTATCGCAAATTGTCCTAGATAATCCATATTTTACTCCTTAGAATTGATTACTGTATAACATTGTACATGAAATAACATAATAATGATACTACTATTAACTGCAAAAACAGAAGATTTGTATGTATATTAAAAGGCTTGGAAATACCTTAAATGGTGAATTTCCAAGCCTTTTATAATTTATTTAAGTTCAGCCACACGTAAACGGTTATTTGCACGTTCTAACGCTCTTTTGGCTCTATTTATGTCACTATTATCATCATTATCTAAATGTGATTCTGCTCTTGCTTTCGCTAATTTAGCTCTTTCAACATCGATTTCAGTAGCAGTTTCAGCTGTTTGGACAATAATTGATAGTTGATGTTGTCTAACTTCTACAAACCCATCACTAACAGCTACATATTCATTTCCATTATGAAAATTCACTTTTACGTAGCCAGTTTTTAATGCAGAAACGGTTGGAATGTGTCCATTCATCACACCCATTTCGCCAGCTGTAGTTTGTAAAACAGCTAGTTCTACATCATCTCGTTCATAGATAGAACCATTAGGAGTGACAATTTCTAGGCTTAATGTATTCATTATCCATACCTCCTAATTATTAGACTTCAACACCCATGTCTTTAGCCTTCGCAATTACATCTTGCATGCTACCTACTAAACGGAATGCATCTTCAGGAATATGATCATATTTACCTTCTAAGATATCTTTGAAATCAGCTACAGTTGTTTTAACTGGAACATAAGATCCTTTTTGACCAGTAAATTGTTCAGCAACGTGGAAGTTTTGTGATAAGAAGAATTGAATTCTACGTGCACGTTCTACTGTTTGTCTATCTTCTTCAGATAATTCATCCATACCTAGAATCGCAATAATATCTTGTAATTCTCTGTATTTTTGTAATGTAGATTGTACATCACGTGCAACTTCATAATGCTCTTGTCCAACTATTGAAGGTTCTAATGCTCTAGAAGTTGAAGCTAATGGGTCAACAGCTGGGTAGATACCCATTTCTGTTAATTTACGCTCTAAGTTTGTAGTTGAATCTAAGTGAGCAAATGCTGTTGCTGGTGCTGGGTCAGTATAGTCATCGGCTGGTACGAACACTGCTTGAATAGATGTTACAGAACCTTTATTTGTAGACGTAATACGTTCTTGTAATTGACCCATTTCTGTAGCAAGTGTAGGTTGGTAACCAACGGCTGAAGGCATACGACCTAATAACGCTGATACCTCTGAACCTGCTTGCGTAAATCTGAAAATGTTATCAATGAATAATAAAACGTCTTGTCCTTGTTCATCACGGAAGTATTCTGCCATTGTTAAACCAGATAAAGCAACACGCATACGTGCGCCAGGTGGTTCGTTCATTTGACCAAATACCATTGCTGTTTTCTTAATTACGCCACTATCGCTCATTTCATAGTATAAATCATTACCTTCACGAGTACGTTCACCAACACCCGCGAATACTGAAATACCACCATGTTCTTGAGCAATATTGTTAATTAATTCTTGAATTAATACTGTTTTACCTACTCCGGCACCACCGAATAATCCAACTTTACCACCTTTAATGTAAGGTGCTAATAAATCTACAACTTTAATACCTGTTTCAAGAATTTCTACTTCAGTAGATAATTCATCAAATCCAGGTGATTGTCTATGAATAGGATCACGACGAACTGAATCATCAAGTTTTTCTTCTAAGTCAATCGTGTCACCTAGTACGTTAAACACTCTTCCTAGTGTTTCGTCACCAACAGGTACACTAATGTCTTTACCTGTATCTTTAACATCCATGCCTCTTTGAACACCATCAGTTGAATCCATTGCGATTGTACGAACAACGTCATCACCTAATTGTAGTGCAACTTCTAGTGTTAAGCTAACTGTTCCTTCTTCTTTTGGAACTTCAATAATAAGGGCATTATTAATATCAGGGACTTCGTTATGTTCAAAACGAACATCAATGACAGGACCCATAACTTGAGTTACACGGCCAATTCCCATGCTATTTTCCTCCTTTTAATTTTATTCAAGTGCTGCCGAACCACCAACAATTTCAGTGATTTGTTGTGTGATTGCTGCTTGTCTAGCTCTGTTATATTCTAATGATAAGTCATCAATAAGTTCTGTAGCATTATCAGAAGCATTTTTCATTGCAGTCATACGTGACGCATGCTCACTTGCTTTAGCATCTAAAATCGTACCATATATTAAACTTTCAACATATTGCGGTAAGATGACGCTTAAGATAGATTCTTTATCGGGTTCAAATTCATATGTAGACATATGACCATGACCTTGACTTGAATCTTCTTGAGATAATGGAAGAACCTTTTTAGTAGTAGGTTTATTTTCTAATACACTGACATAATGACTATAGTAAATATTCAATTCATCAATATTTTCTTCACTATATAAATCAATTGCGTGTTTTGCTAGCGCTTGAACAGATTTAAATGAAGGTTGGTCTGGTAGTTCAACTAATGAATTTTCTATTTCGTAGCCTCGTGTTTTAAGGAAGTCAACACCTTGTTGACCTAAAACAACAATGCTATATTCACTACTATCATTATGCTTTTCTTTGATGTCACTTATTAATTTTTTAAGAACGTTGGCACTATAAGCACCCGCTAATCCTTTATCACTTGTTATGACAAGATAACCACTACGTTTTACATCTCTTTGACGAAGCATAGGATGGTTTGAATTCTTGTTAGAACCAGCTACTGCTGTAATAGCATCTTGCATTTTATCCATATAAGGCTTGAATTGTTTAGTATTGTTTTCAGCTCTACGTAATTTAGAACTTGAAACCATGTTCATCGCCTTAGTGATTTGTTTCATCTTTTTGGTTGATTTTATACGTGTATCTATTTCTTTTAGAGAAGCCACTATCTCACCACCTTTAATTACTATTCTTTATTATTCTGATTTACTAAAGCTTTTTTTGAATTCGGTAATTGCAGAATCAAATTTATCAGCATCTGGTAAAGCACCAGTTTCTCTGATTTCAGAAAGTAATTCTGTCGCATTTGAAGCTGCCCAGTGGTTTAATTCATCCTCAAAACGAGTAATATCTTCAACAGGAATATCGTCTAAATATCCTTTAGTTAATGCAAAGATAATTAATACTTGGTTTTCTACAGGAAGTGGTTTATTTTGATCTTGTTTTAAGATTTCAACAGTACGTTTACCACGTTCTAATTTTTTAGCTGTGAATTCATCTAAATCAGAACCAAATTGAGCAAATGATTCTAATTCTCTATAAGAAGCAAGGTCTAAACGTAAAGTACCTGCTACTTTTTTCATCGCTTTAATTTGAGCAGAACCACCAACACGTGATACTGATTGTCCAGCGTTAATCGCAGGTCTTACACCTGAGAAGAATAAATCAGATTGTAAGAAAATTTGTCCATCAGTAATTGAAATAACGTTTGTTGGAACATAAGCTGAAATGTCTCCTGCTTGAGTTTCAATGATTGGTAACGCAGTAATAGATCCGCCACCTAAATCATCATTTAACTTAGCTGCTCTTTCAAGTAATCTACTATGTAGATAGAACACATCACCAGGGTATGCTTCACGGCCTGGAGGTCTACGTAATAATAATGAAAGTTCACGATAAGCTGATGCTTGTTTAGTTAAATCATCATAAACGATTAAAACATGTTTACCGTTAAACATGAACTCTTCGCCCATTGTTACACCTGAATATGGCGCGATATATAATAATGGCGCTGGTTCAGCTGCTGATGCAGATACAACGATTGTATAATCTAAAGCGCCAGCTTGTCTTAATTTTTCTACATTGGCTCTTACAGTTGAATCTTTTTGACCAATAGCTACATAGATACAAATTGTATCTTCATTTTTTTGGTTTAAGATTGTATCAATTGCAACAGTTGTTTTACCTGTTTGACGGTCACCAATGATTAACTCACGTTGACCACGTCCAATTGGAACTAATGCATCGATAGCTTTAATACCAGTTTGTAATGGTTCATCAACTGATTTACGATCCATTACTCCAGTTGCTTTTTTCTCAACCGGTCTTGTTTTTGTTGCGTTGATAGGACCTTGTCCATCGATAGGTTGACCTAATGGATTTACTACTCGTCCAATTAGTTCATCACCTACAGGTACTTCCATAATACGTCCTGTACGTTTAACTTCGTCACCTTCACTAATATCTGTGTATGGTCCTAAGATAACCACACCAACATTAGATTCTTCAAGGTTTTGTGCTAAACCGAGCACGCCGTTTTGGAATTCTACTAGCTCACCAGCCATAACGTCATTTAATCCGTGAATTAATGCGATACCATCACCAATTTGTAATACTGTACCAACATCTGTTACGGACATTTCTGACTCATAATTCTCAATTTGTGAGCGAAGTAATGCACTGATTTCTTCAGCTTTTATGGCCATCTATGTCACTCCTCTTTATTAATTAGTTTGCTCTTTTAAATTTACGTTGTAATTGAATAAGATCATTTTTAACACTGCCATCCATAACAGTCGTGCCGACCTTAACTCTAAAACCACCAATTAAATCTTGATTAATTTTAGTACTAACAATTACTTTAGATAAGTTTGTTTGTTGTTTAACTAGTTCAACGATTTTTGATATTTCTTCATCATTTAAATCATATGTTGATTCTATTAATGCGAAATCTTGATTGTTATGTTGATTATACTGTGATTGAAAAGCTTTAAAGACATCTTCAATGTGTGAAAGATGACGATTTTCCGCTAGCACTTTCAACATATTAACAATGTACTGATTAGCATTACCATAAACCTCATCTACAAAGTTTTGACGCTTTTGTAATGTAAGTTTAGGATTGCTATCAATGGCTTTTAAATCATTAATGTAATCGAATGAAGAATGACTAATTGTTTCTAATTCTTCATAAATGCTATCCAATTGATTTGTATCTGCAGAAACATCAAACAATGCTTTTGCGTATTTGTCAGCGATTTTTGTCATTATTTATCGCCTGCCTCTTTTAGATACTTTTCAACTAATTCTTTTTGATCTTGCTCTGAAATTTCTTTTCTAAGAACTTTAGAAGCAATAAGAACTGATAATTCAGATACTTGGTTATTAATATCTGCAATGGCACGTTCTTTTTGACTATTAATTTCACTTTGAGCAGTTTCAATCATGCCATTAGCTCTAACGTTTGCTTCATGAATGATTTCTTCATGTTGTTTACGTGCTTGAACTTTCGCATCTTCTAGAATTTTTTGAACTTCATCTTGAGTTTCTTTAAGTGTCTGTTTATTTTCTTCTTCAAGTTTTTGTGCATTTAACTTAGCTTGTTCCGCATCGTCGATATCTTTGTTGATATCACGTTCACGTTTATCCATTATTTCTTTTAATGGACCCCAAGCAAATTTTTTCAATAACGCTAATAGGACAATAAAAGTAAAAATTTGAACTATTACTGTGCCCCATTCAACGCCTGAAGCTGCACCGATAACGAACATATTAGCTGTTGCAGTCACGGGATCATGACACTCCTTTCGTCAAAATAATCATTAAGCAATAAAAAATAAAACGAACGGCGAGAGTCTATTAGACTTCGCCTTAAATAAATGTCTTATCCAGCAAATGTCATGAATGCAATTACAACACCGATGATAGGTAAAGCCTCAACTAAACCAACACCAATGAACATAATACCCATTAATTGACCACG
>Ga0114955_1000909_pt1 | contig 13419 bp, 7 predicted proteins | sample Porto_5metaG_FD_87302 | JGI IMG/M metagenome (GOLD analysis project Ga0114955, IMG submission 87302) | Marine algal microbial communities from Porto, Portugal - Porto_5 metaG | ecosystem: Host-associated > Algae > Red algae > Unclassified | place: Portugal: Porto | collected 2015-02-02 | reverse complement strand
CCGCCCCCCCCGCCGAGCGGCCCCCCACCAGCTATGACGACGTTTGGCTCCTGCCCGTCTGCCCCGTCTCCCCTGTATACGCTGCGCCCGAAGCCGACATCACCACCGCCATCGCGGATATCGGCACGCCCGGCGACATCGTCGGCGACGCATGGCTGCGCCGCAACCCCCAAGTCTCCACCACCCGGCTCTTTTCTCCCACGACTCGCTACGGTCTCGGCCACGACGTCCCCTCCTCCATTGGCCGCCTCGGCGTCCGCCTCACCACCGTCGACATCCACGGCAAGCCCCTGACTTTTGATCTGCCCAACGTCCACGTCCTCAACCACACCGCCGTTCCGCTGCTGCTGGGCCTCCAATCGCACCGCCACCTGTCCCTCGTCATCGACGCCCGCCGCAACACCATCCTATTCGGCCGCTCCCGCCGCCCCGTTTGCTGCCTCACTCGACGCGGCCACCTTACGCTCCCGCCTTCGCCTCGCCCCCTCCCCGCCACGCCCGCATCCTTCTACATTCGCGCCGAACTCGGCCTCGCCCACCGCAAATTTGGACACGCCAGGGTTGACGCCCTCCTCCGCGCATTCCCGCCGACAACGTTCTCCGCCGCCGACATCTAGACCCTCAAGGACCTCGCCAACTCCTGCGTGCCCTGCCAGCAATACGCCCACCTGCCCCGCCGCCCGCGCTATGCCCTGCCCCCCCGCCCTGTCACGTTTAACCGCATCATCGCCCTCGACACGTTCCAACTGCGCGCCGACCTGCCCAAAGTCCTGCATATCACTTGCCTGCACACTGACTTCGGCCTCGGCCGCCTGACCCCCTCGATGCGCGGCGACACGATGTTTGCCCTGCTCTACCTCACGTGGCTCGCCATTTGGGGCAGCCGCGACACAGTCATCACCGACCGCGGCTTTGAAGCCGAAAACGACGCCTTCTTCCACGCCCTCACTTCGATGGGCATCCACTGGCGCCCCGCCCCGACCGAAGCCCTATGGACCATCGGCCGCAACGAGCGCCGCTACGGCCTAACCCGCGACGCCTTCCTGCGCATCACCGCCGAGACGCCCGCCTTCGCCCCCGACCTCGCCCTCGCTATGGCCTACAAAGCTTGCAACGACGCAACCCGCGCCCACGGAGCCTGCCCCACGACCGCCGTCACCGGTGACCCGCCCCGCGTGCTCATCGGCCACAACCATCACGCCGACCCCTCCATCGCCGCCCGAACCCGCGCCATGCAAACCGCCCGCAACACGATGGAGGCGTACACCGCCGCCGACCGCCTCCGGGGCGCCCTCTCGCACCCTGGCACAAACGTCCCATTCGTCCAGGTCGGCCAAAACGTCTGGTTCCACCGCCACAACCACGGTTGGCTCCGCGGCACCGTCCATTCCCTCGACGGCAAAACCGTTTCCGTCCGGCACAACTCGAAGCTGTTCTCGTCCTACGAAGCTCGCACGAAGCCCCACGTCTCCCGCCACCCGCCCGCACGCCTTCTCGCCGACGATCCGTCCGCCATGGCCCCGCCCGCCCCCATCGGAACTAACGCCCCCGCCCCGCCGCCCGCCGCCACATTGCCGCACACCTCCCGCACGTCCCTCGCCCACCCGCCGGAACCCGACTCGCCCAACCACCCCCGCTGGGACGCCGCCAAGTTAACCGAGATCAACGTCTTCATTTTCATCGACTGCATGACCACCGTGCCCTCCCGCTCCGTCCCGCCCTCCACGCAGATCTTCAACTACCTGTGGCGCGTCACGTACAATCCCAACCGTGGCAACGGCAAGCCCGCGGAGCGCGCCCGCTACTGCGTCGCCGGAAACCAAGACTGGCACAAGGCCAACACCGTCGCCACGACCCCCGTCACGCCCCAAAGAGCCATCCGCACGATCATCGCCGCCGCCGTCATCCTCAACTTCACCATCCACACCGAAGACTTCCTCCGCGCCTACCGGCAATCCGACCTCCTCGCCGACCCCGTCCACGTCTGGGCGCCGCCCGAAGCCGGCGAGCCCGCCGTCTCGGTCTGGTGCTTCCACCGCGCCGTCTGCGGCCAGAACGACGCCGGCCGCCACTTCCACTTCGACACGCAGTCCCACTTCCTGACCATCCCTGACATCACCCTCAGCTCGTCCTTTGACACGATCTACCTCGTCCCCAAGCACGGCACCATCGCCACCTACGTCGACGACACCCTCAACGCCGGCGACGCGCCCTTCCTCGCCTCCGTCGGCCGCATCGTCGACTCCTACAACACCCACCGCCCCGACCACGACAACGTCCAATTCGCCTGCATCACCTCCCACACCGACGCCTCCGGCGTCCACTGCAACGCCGGCTCCTACGCCTCGTCCGTGCCCCCGCTGCCCCTCCACGCCCCCCTCACCTCCCCCAGCGCCGTCCCCAATTCCCTCCACTCCCTCGCCGCCAAGCTCCTCTGGGTCGGCCGCGTCGCCCGCCCCGACGTCCTCACCAACGCCACCCAACTCGCCAACATCGCCAACCCCACCGGCGCCGACGCCCGCCGCGCCAACAACACCCTCGTCTCCATCACCGACACCCCCATCACCCTCCACTACCCCCGCCTCCACCCCGACTCCCTCCGCGTCGACGTCTTCGCCGACTACTCCGGCTCGGCCACCTCCCCGCTGCCCAGAAGTGAACTCGGCTACCTCATCGCCCTCGTCGACGACACCCACCGCTTTTCCCTCCTCCACTGGGCATCCCACCGCCCCCACCGCGTCTGCCGCGGCTCCTGCGCCGGGGAACTGCTCGCCGTTGCCGACGCCGTCGCCGCCGCCCTCGACGTCCGCCTCTTGCTCCAGGAACTACTGATGCGCCGCGTCCCCATGGCCGCCTACACCGACTCCTCCGCCGCATACGACCTGGTCACTTCCTTCAAGGACCCCACGGACATGACGGGCAAAAGCGACCTCTTTATGCTCCGCCGCTCGCTGCTCGCGGACACCATCCAGGACCTCGCCCTCGTCGACGGCGCCCACAACCCCGCGGATGCCCTCTCCAAGCCGACTTTCGCCCGCCCGGCCCCCAACCCCGCCCTGGCCAACGCGCTCCGCTCGGGGCTGCTGCGCCCGCTCATCCGCTGCCACACCACGTCCGCGGCCAACCGCGACGACCCTCGCCGCCCCGCCCGCACGTGACCAACCCGGCTCCGCCCACGACGGTCCCGCCGCCCCCGCCACTGACCAGGTGGGGGCCGGCCCTCGCCCCCGCGCCTCCCGAGCCCGCCCCGGCCCCGCTCCGCTCGCCACGGGGGGCGCCCTCGTCCCGCCGACCCGCCCGACGCCGACTCTGCCGCGCGCCCCCCCCCATTTCGTCGAGGGGGGGAGATTTTGACACGCTGAACACGACCGACACCACGCCTTCGACCGTCCCTTCGTGCCCACACCCGCACGCCATCGACTCGGCCTCGGTCCCTTCGCCACGGCTTGCCGACGACCGGGGAGTGTGGAACGCTCGGCCTACATTCCCCTTTGCATGCCTTAACTCGCCTTGCTAATTAGTGGGATTTTTACTCGCATCTCATCCTGATTTTGCCTGATCTTATCAGACTTATATAAACTGCCGCCCACCGCCGGACCACCACCGGCCGCGGCGGACAACCTTCTTTAACATATATCACGCGCACGGCCTCGGACTGCCGCATCGTCGGGACCGTTCCAATAAAAAAGGAGGCGGATTCGGTGTGTGACCTCCTGGCCATCTGTTTTATGGCGTTCCAGTGTCCACGAAGTTAGGCCGGCGACAGGCTCGACGGCTCTCGACCAATGGCACATGACGAGATGCAATCACCGGAGCCAAAGGTCGCCGAGAGGCCGAGTGACGGACCAAAAGAGACCATTCCAGAGGACGACAGCTTTCCCCAGATCTCCCTGTTTCTCCAAAGGTGGAAAATCGCCGGCGATGGACCTGGTCGCTTTTCTGTCATAGCCAATCATTGCCCTCCCATGCATCCTGCGTGATTCGTTTTTTTTCCAAAAAGCATCGACGGCCGGCAGGATCTGATGAGGATCATCTCGTGACAGCACATTTTCTCGGTATCGATCGCGTGAGAGACGCCGTTCGTCATTACCTTTGGCCCAACACGCTCACGACCGTGTCGCGAGTGCCCCGATCCGACAAGATCGCAGACCGCAGACCACCACCTTGGAAGATAGGACACTGGCCGGCGTTTACTCGCGGCCGGGTTTCACAGTTTGAGTCGTGGCCGTGCCAGGTGTCGGCCTCTGTGCCGGTTGCAGTGGCTTTTTCCTTTACGTTGTCATACCGTTGAGCGAGCAATGGCAACATATTCACCGCTTCGCAGCGACGTGGCGTCCTCAGAGCAAACCTAGCAATGAAGCACTAACAAAACGTGTCTGTACTTTTGCTGCAACGTGTCTAAATTCGCTTATTGGTCCACGAACGGGCTCTTGTCAATGTAACCGACCCTAACGAACGTCGAACCACGATGAATCTTCGCAACGGATTTAAATAATTCCTTTACGGTTCGATAGCCTCGGTGTCAAAATAGAATACGCAAGTTCTATTCGAAGGCGAAATATGGCACGCCCTCCCTAATCCAGACGCGGAGTATCCTAGACGCCCTCTCATTGGCCGAATTTCAAATGAGACAGAACTCACACGTGTCCGTCACCGCACGACCACGTCGCCAACGACCGCCACCTGATCGCTGCTCCCTGCCACGTGACCGAGACTCAGAATCGCGGAATCCATCCCATCTAGGGGGGGAAGGTGCATCCGCCTGCACGGTGTCTGTGAGAGCCCTATAAAACCGACTGGGTAGCTCAAGCCACTCTACCCCAGACGCTGAGCTTCTTAGGACCAGAGCAGGCGACCCTGACCATGTCTCGTGCAAAGTCATGGGCAGATCGCAGCATGCACGCGAGAGTTGTAGGCGTCCCGACATGGACCGAGAAACCGTCTCCACGGTGGTTTCCAGACACACAATTCCCAGCGTTGTGCAAGCGCGCGCCACCCGTGCAGCGCCGTTGGGTCCACACGACCCCGCCTGTGATTCTCGCATGTATGATTGGCTGGTATGACGTCATCCCTCTGCACGGTGGCAGCCTGTGGAGCTCCCATGTATCACTCTATCGACGTTTTAGAGGACGATTTTCCATTTCTTGGTACGCGTGTCCTTCATTTCTGCTTCGTGTCAATCGATCTTTGCTTTTCTATGGTGTGACGATCCCAATCTGCGGCGGGTCTCGCGGATCACGCCTCGCTGGCAGCTCTGAGGTTTCGCGATCGAGTTCCTCCCAGGGAATGGGCCACGGACCTCCCACCAACAGCTGGGGCTATCGATCGAAAAGTAGCCCGGTCACGAGTAACTCTATTGCACATGTTGCCCATTTCAGGCCACTTCGTTAGGGGGCGCACGAGGGGCCGCCACGTCGCAAGCCCAATTGAGATTTTAAGGATAGTCCCTTTACATTGCTAGGTTTGCTCTCACTGTGATCTTTTCAAATACTTTGCAGACTCTCTTCCTAAGCCTGCACTCATTAAGACCTGAATAGGAGCCTGGACCGATCCTTATTTTTCTCGCCAGCATGATGCACCAGAATGGGGCATCGAACAACCGACCAATGCCTGCCCCAATTCGACCATCGAGTGACCCGTTTCACACGGCAGGACCGGTAAGTGCATGCTGCCTGACCCCAAACTGGGTCGCCAGAATGGGCTTTCCACTCAGCGTGCCACACGTTTCACCCCTAGAATGGGCTAAGTGGAGAATGGGGCCGACGTTGCAGGGTTTGCCCCTACGTGCACCCGAGAGAGCAACGCACTTCAACGCCGGCACTGATTTGCATTCGCTGAACCCCGAGCGCGGGATTCTGCTGATCAAGTGGCTCGTCGTCGGGTGCCCCAGCAGCTCCGAAGATCGACACTGGCCCACATTGTGACCTCCTGGCAAACTGCAATAAGCGTGGCGGCCAGCGGCCTCGCCGAGCCCTGCCCCACGGATGAACGCGGCCCAGCCCGCTCGACGCTCGTGCGCAGTCAAGACCGCTGCCAGAGGCGTTCGCGCCCCTGACCACCGATGCGGACTATCGCCCCCGCCGCTGGGCGCTACCCCCGCCATTCCGCACCCACGCACGGTCGCAGCCGCTGCCGGCTGCAATGCCACCGCCCGACACCACCGACGCTGTTTTGCGCCCCTGCCGGAGCGCCCCCCTACCAACAGTCACCGCCCACTTGCGGTCGCAGCTACTGCCTGCGGCGTCGCCACCGCCCGACACCACCAACGCTGTCTGCCGCCCTTGCCGTTGCTCCCAGCCCCCGACGCTTACCGCGCACGGGCGGCCGCAGCCGCTGCCGGCGGCATTTCCGGCGGCCGTCACCATCGGCGCTGTCCTCCGCCCCAGCCGGTGCGCCCCACGCGCGTCGCTCACCGCCGGCGGGCTGTCGCAGCCGCTGCCGGCGGCGTCGCCAGCGCCCGTCACCACCAACGCTGTCTTCCGCCCTTGCCGCTGCACCGCATGTTCCTCCCTCGCCACACGCTAGCGGTCACGGCCGCCTCGGGCTGCGTGGCCACCGCTCATCCTCAGCAACGGTGTCTGGTGCGCCCACCGCTTGGCGCTGCGGCCGCTGTTCCGCACCGGCGAGTAGTGCCGGCCGTTTCCGGCTACGCCGCCACCGCCCTACCTCCGAAGATGCCTTCTGCCCGTGTCGGTGCGCGCCACTTTCGCTGTTCCGCGCACGCGCACGGTCGCAGCCGCTGCCGTCTGGGTCGCTGCCGCCCGTCGGAGCATGTCAGAGCTTGTGCCGCGTTCTGGTGGCGCGGCTGTCGCAAGTGTTCGGATGCGAGGAGCGGCTACGCTGTGATTTGGCGGCGGCCTGTGCACGTATGCAGCCTCAAAAGAACCAAGGCGCGAACGATAGCGACGGGGTGAGGCCTGCCCGTATCCCGCCGGAAGGACGCTGCGGCGTGGGCAGGTCTAACGGCTTGTATGCAGGCGTGTGCCGAGAGTAGCGTGCATGTTCTCTAAGGGTTCAAGTAGACGGCGCCGGAGGGCTAGCCTCGGGCGCACGTGAGAAGTAGACAACGTTTTCCTGGATGTGCTTGTCACTGACTCGGCGGTTGTGATGCGAGTGACGCGACGCAGGCGGCCGCCGAAAAGCAAGGAGCTTCAAAACAGTCCTTCAAGGTCTGCAACGACCTAGCAGCTGGGCGGGCACTTTTCGGCTGCCTATTGTGCTTGCCCCGCCGTCTCCGCACCGTTGATGCAAGCCACTCGCGTTGTTGGCTGCATCCGTTCAGTTAGCCCTTGTTTCGTGGGCGTATGAGGTGGACTAGGATGGCTCCAGGCTCCTGTGCCTCTCGTGCCCGCCGCAATGATGCCTTGTGGGGAAGAGGTGAGCAGCCCACGTGCCGTACACGCTTCACCAGCCGAGAAGTATGTGTTCTGTGTCTCGACACAGTAGCCGGTGGATCTGGAGCGCAGCGCTCATACAAGGTCGATCAAGCGGTATGTTGGTAGAGGCGGAGAGGCGACTGTCGTCTTTGACTGTTGGGATATCGTGTGTCCAAAAAGAGCATCAGGATTGGTTTTATACGGAAAATGAGGCATACCATCGTGATCAGCGCACTTGAATGCATCAAGTAAGATCCTTTGCAGAGAACGCGTGTTTCGGTCGTTTTGCTCTGGTTTCGACCGGAAAGTCCACGGCGCCCCAGCCAGAGACAGGGCTGCAGACCGGTGCAGATGAGACGCGTTTTCCAGATGAACAGCTTACTATGGTGCGTGTCCCAAAAATGAGACATCCCAGAAATCTTTTTTCTTCGCGGCCCGTCAGCTTTCTGCAGCGGTCCACTCGTGTAATGTGGACCTCTCGGTCCAACTGTGTTTCCAGAACGGCTCCTCACTGTACGCGGCGAGGCGGCACCATGTCACATGTCATCGAGATAGCTGTCTGTTGTCGCGGCCTCGACACGTGACATTCACGCTCCCAAATGAGATGCACCCATACTAGAGAAGACGGCAGCTGTCACAACAAGAAAGAATCAAAGGCGGCGATCTTAGCAATAAAGATGTGAAAAAGACCGCCATGTAGCCCCCAACGAAGAAAAAGCGATTTGGGACACCCCTCATCGAAGCCCCAGTTAGCAGATCAGCTGAGGCGGTGCCAACCGGTAACCCTGAGAACCTGAAAAATACTGGTTTCAAGATCGTGATTTACTAAGAGGTCCACACAACAGGGCCCACAGGCACGCATTAACGAGTTGTCAGCCAAGAACGCGTCGGGACAGCCTCTTTCCATGGAGGCCAGTCGAGAATTTTCCTGTTCCCCACCCCGCTTGCCCCCATGCAGTGATGTGTCAGTCCTCCGGAAAACGAGCATGTCTCATTTTTTGGACACGCACCATACAAGGGAGGGGAGGAGCCCGCGTATGCCGAGTGACGTCGTGTATTTAATAGATGAGCTGTAGACGAAAAACAAATCCAGAATGTCCGGAATTGAAAGGAATCAGTACAGAGAGTGGCCCTCGCGTGTACCACAAAACAATGGTTGTGCGCAACCGCGCGCGAGCGCCCCGACCCAGCGCAGTGGTGCTTAAATGGCGGTTCCACGCAACCGGCGGATTCGTTGATTTTCGGCCGCATGATCTTGCGGATTCCCTCATGAAGACACCATACTTGACGGTTTTTGACGATTTCAAGCTCAGATGGATGCGTTATGTATTTCCTGGGACCCGTCACGGCTTTCCTTGCACCGACGGGAGCGTCTGGATGTAATGCATTCAGCCCTGGGCATGCCGAGCGCGGAATCACTCCGCTGTGCGCTTCACGCGGCAAGCGCAAAAGGCTATAGCACCTGCGAGCGCAGAGGCGTGCGGCACCTGTCCATAAGATGATCACCAGAGGCGGTGCAAGCGCGCTGGGTGCGGCAATCTCCTTGGTGTCTTCACAGTAAGCAGAAGGAAGTAGGCGGTGACCAGTGACTTGGAGGTGACACAAGATGATGACTACCGAGGTTCAGAACCGCAAACGCAACCGTAGCTACTACACTGCTGTGGAGCAACACAGCCACTCGTCCGCCCCCTAGTTTCGCGTACAGAACCATGGCTGATGTACTACTGCGGAGCCACAATTCCACTACGTCGTCGATAGTTCCGCCCCGCCATAGCTGTCCATGCCCTTGTGCGCCAAGCCTCGTCGCGCAACCCCACATATTTCCCCATCGCGGAAGTGTGGATGGAGCAGTGGGATGGCGCCGGTGTCGACTTGCCTGTGTGGGCAAAAAGGCAGAGCGTGTCCGTGCCGCCGCTCGATGCATATACACGCGGACTCTCGCACTCCCTCGACCCAGCGCAAACCGCCATATGTCAAAACGGATCACTGCATATTTGCCTTAATTGGCGCTCACCATTGGTGGACCGGCTATGTGTTGGTGCGCGTTCATTGGCTGATTGCTACTAACAGCATTGTCAGAATTGGGGGATATCATTTCCTTCCATTTCGTGGCTCCATCCACATTTCACGAACAGAGCCGCATCGGTGCATCAACCGCAGATTCTTGCGAAATGGGCATGCTTGCGGATGCTCCCGCAGACGCTGCGGACCTGAGATTCGAGCAAAATCGGGCTTGCATGCAACCCCGGTTTAAGCACCACTGCGCAGGGGGTGGAGGGCGGGAGGCGAAAAAACAGCGGACGTGAGGAGTCGGGGAGCAGCGCGGGGGGACGCGGGCGGCGCCGCCTTATGCGGGCTGGGGGCGGACTTGGTCCGCCGCTGCGTGTGGCTACGCGGCGGCGGCTGCTCGGGGCAGCTGGTGCCGCCAGAGACTGATCTCCGACGGAATCCGATCCCGCAGCTAAATCCCCGGTTGCGCTTTTACTCGGTCCCAGGCCAACAGCCCGCCGACTATACTCTGGGGGTAAACCCCTTAGTCCAAAAGGAGAGCCACAAATGGCGGAGCCGCCAGCGGATCCCGCCCCATCGTAAAAGAATTGGCAACTCAGGCCAAACCAGTCCGCGCATTCCACCGCCACAACATCAGGGACACATCCGCCAGTAACCCGGTCAGGGCCTCACGGTGGTTCTCCGCTCCAGGAGCCGAAGAGTGAAAGGACCCTGTGTCCGGCCCGACCCGCCCGCACGCCTCCCATACCAGTGGCGTGAAGGTGTGGGGCGGGTCGCCAGCGGGAAGGTGTGGCGTGTAATTGCCGACCTGCTCCGCCTCGCGCACCCAGGCGGCCCCAAGCATGCGGGGGGAGCTCACCTTGCCGGAGACGTGAGCGGCAGCCGTTGATGCCGCCACGGACACGTCCCCCCACAGCGGCGCTCCGGATGACACGCGCGTCGCCCGCAGATCGGGTCGCAGCGCCGGCGCTTGTGTGCCTACGGGCAGTGGCGGCTCTGCCACCACCCCCGTCCACCGCGGGTCGACCCGCAACGCCGCGGCCACCCGCTGGAGCACCTCCGTGCGGTCCGCGAGCGTGCCACGGCGGCACTCGCGGGCACACGCTTGCGGAATAGGAGTGCCTCCCAACCACAGCCGCACAGCTGCCGCCATCTCGGGGCCAGCCAAGGCGCCGCCCCGTGAGCCACCACACGAAAGCCTGTTCAACCACAGTCCGGAGCCGGGGCCGCAGCCGGCGGCCCAGCGGGCGCGCGCCGACATGGGCAGCGGCGCCCACATGGCGCGTGCCGCCGCTAGGTGCGCCGCATTCGCCAACTGCAGCTGCATGAGCCGCGTTGGCGCATCGAGCAGCGCCCTCCAGGTGTTCGAGATGCCCCTCAGGGCACGGGGTAGGCCAGCGGCCTGTATGTTGGCCGTGTTCAGGGGGAGGGTCAGGGAAAGGAGAGGGTCGGTGCTCGGTGGAGCGACGGACTCGAAGGGAGAGGTGCCAAGAGAGCCCTCCGTAGGAGAGGTCGCCTTGGAAACACATGTAGCCAGACACGCCTGCAGGCATGGCAGCAGCGGTCCCCACAAGCCGCCCTCTGCGGAGGAGGCGGCGAGAGAAGCGGGCATCGGCGCACCCATCGGAGCGGCGGCCAGCGGGGGTGCCAGTGGTGGGGGCGCAGCTGCACTGGCTGCCACGGCAGCACCTGGCCACGCACTTTTTCCCCCCCAATTAGATGGCAAAACGTCCCCCCCTTCGTCGGTGGTGGGCGTTCGCGCGGCACCTACCGCCAGCTGGCCCGACGCGGTGATCGCCGGCGGTGCTGACAGCGCCCGCGCAAGCTCGCGCAACACCGGCACCGACATGCCGGTGGCCCGCAGCGTAGCCAGCCAGGACGCCACGTGCGCGGCCGGCACGACAACGGAGCGGTCGCCAAGCCCAAGCCCCCCAATTCTGACGGAATGGGCGGCGCAAGCTAAGAGCGCCCGGCGCGTGTCCTGTCGGTCGTCCGCCGCGCGGAGAAGCAGAAGCGCCCCCTGAATCGTCGCGTTTACTTGCGCCGCAAGCGCTGTCGCTGCCGCCGGCGCCAAGAACCGCAGCGCGTACGTCGTGAGCGGGGACGCGCACATGCGCAGCAGCAGCAGCTGCTCCTGCACGGCGGCAGGCGGGAGAAAGGCGACGGCGCGCACCACTTGGTCGTTCGCCGCCGCCATCTTTGAAGCCTCCGCCGTGACAAACGCGCCCCCACCCCACCGGGACACCGAAGTATATCAGCCCTGTGGTCCGCCACTGGATGGCGAGGTCGGCGGGCGGCGCGCGAGGCGTCGGCGACCACGCAGCGCACTTGGCCGGTGCCAGCTCGGCGTCCACGTTGGCGCCCAGTTCCGCCGCCGAGCGCATGACGGCCGCCAGCTCATCTATAGGGCCAATGACCGAAACGTAGACATGCAAGCCCAGCACCGAGCACCGCGCTTGGCGCGTCGCCAGCGACTTCAGGGCGGGGTGCAGGGCGAGCGCGTGAATAAGAGGCCCGAGCACGTCCCCCTGCTGGGTGCCGCGCTCGACCCTCCATACTAGCCTTTCCGGCAGCCCCCCGTGTCCGTCATCCACTCCCCAGCCGTACACTGGTGGCGGCTCGCCCGGATATATGCACCTGAGCTAAGGCACATGCGCAGGGAAGGCTGCTTCCGCCACGACCATCGCCGCCTGGATGGAGATACTTTTGATGGCGTTTTTGAGATCGAGCTGGTTTGCCTCCCACGTGGGCTCGACCGCCAACCGCGCGTCCGCCTCGTGCACCAGCTCCTCGCACGCACCTGACACACAGACCGCCCGCTGCAGCGGCATGAAGTACCGCCGCGCATCGGGCAGCACATCCCGCATCAGGGCCTTGCCGACAGGTTTGCGCAACGTTTCTGGCATACCTATTAGCCGCAGCCCTGGCACGCCGGCCGCGTCGACCCCCCCCGCCTTTACCAGCAGTAGAAGGTTGGCCGCGCCGAGCGCGCGGCGGGCCGCCGGCGGCACCTTGTCAACGCCGTCGGCGGACGCCAGCAACTGTACAACGCGTAAAAGGGCGTCACGCCCGGCCGATTTCAAGGCCCAAAGATGCTCCATTCGGAGCCCCGACGGGCCACGCGCCTTGCCGCGTGCCGCCGACCGGATGGTGGCGACCACCGTCTCCGCCGCCAGCGGACGTGGCGCCGCGCCAGCCCGTGCCTCCTCGAACGCCTTGGCAGCAGCCAGCTGGACAGGAAACGTGGCGGCCAATGTATCGGCAGTTGCCAGATTGAGAGTGGCGGGCGGAAAGAGGGTGCTGGTCTTGTCCCGCAGCGCATCTGATTCGGCGGCCACGAGGTGGCCGGTGAGAGTTTGCACACAACCACGCAGCTGCCCGTGAGCGAGCCGCCGCAGCGCCCGCCGCTGCCGCTTGGACGGCTGAGGCACCGCAGCCGCCGGCCCATGCGGCTCAGCAGGCGCGGCCGCCTCCCCCTCGTCAAGCTAAAGACGGCGATGTCCCGTCCGCCGGCGCCATACTCCCGCGTCGCGGTCCGCGAGCGCGTCCTCAAACCGGCCATCTAGCACGGCGGCGAGGCGCACCGCCCGCGAGAGCGGCTTGGGTCCAGATGCGCGCCCCACGCCCCGGGCCGGGACGTGAAAAATCAACTAGGGGATTAGAAGAAGCCAAAGCCACGCATGGGCATGCTCCGGTGCTCGGAGCACCCACCGAAGCATATCCGCGCCCAGCTCCGCCCACCCCTCCGCAAACACCGGCGGCACCGTCCCCAACGTTCGGGTACACGACGCGACAAGCGGCGCCCAGTCAGCCCCAGCCGGCACGGCGGTCTGCAGGAATTCGCCGCGCCGGCGCGCCCACTCCACGTAGTCCGCCCTGAAGAGCGGCGGCGGCGGGGCGTCGTGGTCCGGCGGCGCCGAGGAGGCCGGTGACGGTGGCGTCGGCGGCGGCGGCGGTGTGGAGGGCGGCGGCGGTGCACCCGGCGGCGGCGTCGTTGCAGAAGGCGGCGGCGGGGCGGACGGCGGCGTCGGTG
>Ga0114955_1000908_pt1 | contig 13442 bp, 12 predicted proteins | sample Porto_5metaG_FD_87302 | JGI IMG/M metagenome (GOLD analysis project Ga0114955, IMG submission 87302) | Marine algal microbial communities from Porto, Portugal - Porto_5 metaG | ecosystem: Host-associated > Algae > Red algae > Unclassified | place: Portugal: Porto | collected 2015-02-02 | reverse complement strand
TGGTGTTTATCATGGTGAATCTCCATAGTTTCTTTATCGATGTGTGGTTCTAATGCGTCAAATGCATATGGTAATTTTGGTAATTCAAATGCCATAAATAATCATCCTCCTAAAATGTCTGTATCTTAATCATAACAAGCAGTCACAATTTCGACAATAAATGTGCTTAATATATAACTGCTAATTATTGTTACATGTATTATATATCTCAAAACGATGATATTTAAACATTTATTTACTATAATTAGTGAATTCGTACTAATGGAGTATGTTTTTTTAGTATTTATGTGTATTTTCGCTTTCTAATATAAAAATTAGCCATAGTCTTCTTGTCGATAGACTATGGCTAGTAAGATTAATGATTTACTTTTTGACATTTTTCACAAGTACCGTAAACTTCGAGTTTGTGAGTATGAATATCAACATTTGGTAAATATTGTTTAACTTGGTCAATTGGACAAAAATCAATAACTTTAGTATCACCACAATTTTCACATATAAAATGATGGTGATGATGATTAGTACAAGCGATTCTAAATTTCATTTCTCCATCTAGTTCAGTACTTTCAATAATTGCTAAGTCTTTAAATAAATGAAGGTTTCTATAGATGGTATCAAAAGATATACCTGGATAATCTTTATCCATAACTTGTTGAATATGTTTAGCATTAATGTATTTATCTTCTTTAACAAATATATTAAGCATATCGTTACGTTTATCTGTATATTTTAAACCATTATCTTTTAATATTTTAATAGCATCACTAGTGTTCATATTTACGATCCCCTTTTTGTGACTTTAATTTTAACTTTTGATAAGTCATTGTAATCATTAGCATAATGACTAATAGTACTACAATCACGCCACCAGGTGAAATATTAATGTAAAATGCGAGAACTAATCCAAGTATCACTGATAATTCACCTATGATGATACTAAGGATAATTAATTGTTTGAATCCTTTTGTCCAACGCATCGCTATTGCTACAGGTAAAGTGATTAACGCACTAACTAACAATATACCTACTACTCTCATAGAAGCAGAAATAACCATTGCCACAACTACAATAAATAAAAACTGAATCCATTTTGGTATTCCTATAACTTTACTATACTCTTCGTCAAAAGATAAAATAAATAATTCTTTATAAAATAAAGTTATGAATAATAAAACTAGTATTGTAATGAAGATAATTGTAGTTAAATCACTGAAATTAACTGCACTAATTGAACCAAATAATAGACCAACTATCTCTTGATTAAAACCATCTGCTAATGAAATAAATATAGCACTTAAGGCAATACCTGCACTCATAATAATTGGAATGGCAATTTCTTGATAATTAGTATATGAGGTACGCAATTTTTCAATTAATAATGCACCAATAATGGCGAATAATATTCCAAACCACATAGGATTAATGAAAGTTAGTGCTGGCAATACTGTTATAATAAACATGCCAAATGATATACCGCCCAATGTTACATGGCTTAGTGCATCAGCAATAAGTGACAACCTTCGTACTACTATAAAAGCTCCAATTAATGGTGCTATAAATCCTATTAAGATACCACTGATCAAGGAGTATCTCATAAAATCAAAGTTTAATAATGCATCTATCACGAGTTACACTCCTCAAATTTATTTCTATGAATCGATTCTAATTTAGGTACAACATTCTCTATCATGTTGATGATCAACGAATTGAACTGGGTGTCCATATATTTTGGAAATTTCAACCTCATCAAGAGATTTAAAATCTTCAGTCGTACCATGAAAATGAAGATGTTTATTTAAGCATGCAACTTCTGTTGCTGTATCTGCTACTACACCAATATCATGTGTAACTAATATAATGGTTATGCCTTCCTTTTTTAATCGATCAAGCGTTTCATAAAACTCATTTACATGTTTAGCATCAATACCATTAGTAGGTTCATCTAATACAAGCACACTAGGATTAGAAATCAAAGCACGTGCAATAAGCACACGTTGTTGTTGGCCACCTGATAATTCTGCAATGTTTTTATCGATTAAATGTTCAATATTTAATCTTTCTAAAACATGTTCTACTTTCTTGATGTCTTTATGATTAAAACGTTGAAAAAGCTTTTTTGTTTTAGTTAAACCACTTAAAACAACTTCTTTAACACTTGCTGGAAAACCAGCTGTAAACGAAGAGGCCTTTTGTGAAACATAACTTATTTTTAGAGCTGATTTATTATTTTTAATAGGATGACCATCTATAAAAATGTCGCCGGATTGTAATGGCAGCAAACCAAGTATGATTTTTAAAAGTGTTGATTTGCCGGCTCCATTAGGACCAACAATTGCTAAAAATTCACCTTTATTAATTTTAATATTTATATTTTCTAAAACTTGTTTATGATCAAAATAGTAATCTATATTTTTAAGTTCAAATACTGGTGTAGTCATTTTTTCACCTCATTGTATACTATACATGTTGATGAACTTAATGTAAATAGTAATGCTTACGACTAATAAAAGACGTTACAGAAATATCTGTAACGCCTACTTTTAATATTATTAGTTTAAAATTTTATCTTTTAAATCTGGATCAAATGTCTGAGATTTTAACATTTCAATTTCATGTTTATAAGGTGGTTTCTTATTCTTTTTATCTTCACCAACATAAGGTGTTTCCAAAATTTTTGGAATGTCTTTGAAAGTATCGTGATGAACAACGTAATTTAATGCATCAAAGCCTATATGACCAAATCCAATATTTTCGTGTCTATCTTTATGTGCACCTTGTTCATTTTTACTGTCATTTACGTGTACGACTTTAATTCTGTCTACACCTATAATTTTATCAAATTCATTTAAAACACCATCAAAATCTTCTTTGATATTGTATCCAGCATCATGCGTATGACATGTATCAAAACAAATGGATAAGCGTTCATTATGTTTCACGCCATCAATGATACGAGCAATTTCTTCAAAGTTACGACCTATTTCAGAACCTTTACCTGCCATTGTTTCTAAAGCGATACGAACATTGTTATCATTTGTTAATACTTCATTCAGACCATCGATGATCTTTTGTATACCTACATCTGCACCAGCGCCAACATGAGAACCGGGATGTAATACAATATCTTTAGCCCCAATTGCTTGTGTACGCTCAATTTCGTTCTGTAAGAAATTGACACCTAATTCAAATACTTCTGGTTTAGTTGTGTTAGCAATATTAATGATATATGGAGCATGTACTACAATATTAGATAGACCATATTGTTCCATCACTTCATGACCTTTTGTAATATTTAAATCTTCAATACTTTTACGACGTGTATTTTGTGGCGCTCCTGTGTATATCATAAATGTTGATTCGCCAAATTTATGTGCTTCTTCAGCAGACCCTTCTAACATTTTTTTACCACTCATAGATACATGTGAACCTAATAACATCTTTTTCACCTATCCTTTTCTATTCTTTCTATCTTGACGATTTTGACGTTTACTGTATTGTTTACGCTCTTGTCGTTTCATTTTCTCAACTTCCTGCTTAAATTTCTTTTTATAACCAGGTTTAACTTTACGTTTGGTTTTACTACGTACTTTATTTTTAACTTCATTTGTTAAATGATCATCTTTACGTTGTCTAGTACGTCGAGTGTTATGCGCCTTGATAGGTGTAAGTTCATCATTTTTGATATCAACATTTTCGAAAACGTATCCTCTATCTTCGATTGCTGAAATATTTTCTTCTTCATCAGGACTATATAACGTAATAGCAACACCGTGATAATTACCACGACCAGTACGTCCAACACGATGAGTAAAGAAATCTATATCATTTGGTACATCGAAATTAATAACATGACTAACACCTTCAATATCAATACCTCTTGAAGCTAAATCACTCGCAATTACAAATTGGAAATCAAGATTACGTATGCGTTTCATTTGTTGTTTACGTTCACGAGGTGTTAATCCACCATGAATCATACCAACTTTGATACCTGCTTCATTTAATGAACGTGCTAATTCATCGGCATTGTCTCTACTATTACAGAATATAATACATAGGTATGGATTTAGAATATCTATTAATTTAAGTGTTTTTTCAACTTTGGCTGCACCTTTTGTAGGAATTAAATAAAATTCTATATTTTTCTTATTTTGAGACTGACTATCAACTTCTACAAAATCTGGTTGTTCTAAATATTTATTTAAAAATGGTTGTAGAGATTTAGGAATTGTTGCACTAAATACTGCAATATTTGAACTATCTTCTAGGCGAGATGCTATAAGGTCTACATCTTCAATTAAACCTAAATCAATCATTAAATCAGCTTCATCAATAATTAAATAAGAAGCTAAATGTGTGTGTAAATGACCACTTTTAGCTAAGTCATTAATTCTAGTTGGTGTACCAATAACTAATTGTGGTTGTTGATTACATCTTTGCTTGTCCTTTTCAATATCAGTACCACCAATAAATAGTTTTACGCTTACGCCTTCTTTAAAACTACTTAAATGATTAGCGGCTTGATATAGTTGTTGTGCAAGTTCTCTAGTTGGTGCTACAACAATAGCTTGTGGTTCTTGAATATTTATATCTATTAAACTAATTAAAGGTAATAAAAAGGCATGTGATTTTCCTGTACCTGTTTGTGACTGTCCAATAATATTAGTTTTCTTTAAAATTCTTGGAATAATTCGATTTTGAATTTCTGTCGGTTTTTCAAAATTTAAATCTTTAACTGCTTCAATCATACTATCTTCAAGACCGAAGTATTCGAATGGATGTTTTGCCATGTTATGGCCTCCTTATAAGTTCATCTTTACTATTATAATGTAATTGATGAAGATTTTAAATATATGTGAAAGGATCTGTATTAATATTAGAAGCAACAACTTTGATATCATTTGAATTTTCTTCTAATAACCATTCCTGTAGTAAAAGTTTTAATCCTTCTTTCATCACATATTCACTATAGTGGTTGATATCTAATAAATTTATTCCTTCTATTTTCGCATCTAATGCATCATGGTGTTTGATGTCACCGGTAATAAATATATCGGCACCTAATTGAGCAGCTTTATATTCAAAACCTATTCCAGAACCACCAATCATAGCAACTTTACTAATCATAGCATTTGAATTACCTACGTATCGAACACTTGGAATTTGAAGTTGTCTTTTCACTTGTTCTACAAAGTCCTCAATTTTCATTGGTTCTTTTAATTCTCCCATTATTCCTAAACCGTAATTACCTTCTTTATTCAATTCAATAAAGTCATAAACTGGTGTTTCATAAGGGTGATAGTGATGGATAGCTCGCTCAGTTAACTGACGTTGTTGATAAGATATCATAAATTCTAATTTCACTTCATCAACGTATTCTATTTCATCAATTGAACCAATATACGGATCTGCATCACCAACAGGTTTAAATTGACCTCTCCCTTTACTTTCGAAGAAACAATATTCATAATCGCCTTCTTTAGCAAGACCAATATCATTGAGCTGTTGTTTAAATGTTTCTAGATGATCTTCAGGTATAAATGTTTGAACTTTATAGTATTGAATTGGTTCTTTATTAATTAACTGTGTATGTTGTAAACCAATTTTGGAAGCTAACATTGCATTTACACCATTAGGATTAACATCTAAATTCGTATGCATAGCTATTAAATTAATATTATTTTGAATAAGTAATCTGATTATTTCGCCATATCCTTGATTAGTAATTGATTGAATGCCTTTAAAAATAAGTGGATGATGACTAATAATGGTATTAACATTTTCATTAATTGCTTGTTGAACAACATCAATAGTACAATCTAATGCTGTTAATATTCCATTCACTTCTTGAGATTCATCGCCTATTAATAAACCTACATTATCCCATGATTCAGCAGTATTAAACGGAACATGCTCATCTAACATAGCCATTAATTCATTAACTTTCACTATTTAACACCTCTTTAATCAATTTTATTTCTGATTCTATTTCATTATATCGATGTAAGTGTAATTCTGGATTGAGTTGTTGCTTAATCTTTTCTAATGCCTTCAATTCTCTTTCCCATTTATTATAAAAATGTTTATTTTTATTTTCTAGTAAAATAGGACCGAATTTGAGTTCATATTCATTATATTCAAAAGGTGAAGTTTGGTATTCGGCTATAACTATTTCATAGATATGGCCTTTTTCTTCTAAAATGATTTCATCTAAAATTTTGTATTGAATACTTTGTAATAATGTTCTTACATTCTGAGTTTGAATATTACTTTGTAGTATTAATCTAGGATGAGAATGTAATTTATGTTGGCCTTCTTTTAATATTTTAGCTATTAAAGGCCCTCCCATGCCACATATCGTTATGTTATCTATCTGTTCGTTGTCACGAATTACGGTAAGGCCATCACCTAGTCGCACTTCAATTTCATTATCCAGTTCATTTGCGTTAACATTCTTTTGAGCAGCTTCAAAAGGTCCTTTGATAACTTCACCAGCAATTGCTTTAGTACATAAATTAGACTGAATAGCAAAAATAGGTAGATATGCATGATCGGACCCAATATCGGCAAGTGTACCTTGTTTAATAAATTCTGACACTTTTAATAATCTTTGGTTTAATGTGATCACTAAGGTATTCTCCTTTATTTTATTAAAATCATAAATGCCTCTATATGTATTAAAATAATAAATCATCGGTTTATAAAAAATAAAGACTGGGACAAGCTTTATGCCCCAGTCCAAAACTATTTAATCCATAAAGTCTTTAAGACGTTTACTTCTACTTGGATGTCTTAACTTTCTTAATGCTTTAGCTTCAATTTGACGGATACGTTCTCTAGTTACGCCAAACACTTTACCAACTTCTTCAAGTGTTCTAGTTCTTCCATCATCAAGACCAAATCTTAAACGTAAGACATTTTCTTCTCGGTCTGTTAAAGTATCTAAAACATCTTCAAGCTGTTCTTTAAGTAACTCGTATGCAGCATGGTCTGAAGGACTTTGTGCTTCTTGGTCTTCAATGAAATCACCTAAATGACTATCATCTTCTTCACCAATAGGTGTTTCTAATGATACAGGTTCTTGAGCAATCTTAAGGATTTCTCTAACTTTTTCAGGTGGTAAATCCATTTCTTCACCAATTTCTTCAGGTGCAGGGTCACGTCCTAAATCTTGTAATAATTGACGTTGAACACGAATTAATTTGTTAATTGTTTCAACCATATGCACTGGTATACGAATAGTACGTGCTTGGTCAGCAATAGCACGAGTAATTGCTTGACGAATCCACCAAGTTGCATAAGTAGAGAATTTAAATCCTTTATTGAAGTCGAATTTTTCAACTGCTTTAATTAGACCCATATTACCTTCTTGAATTAAATCAAGGAATAACATACCTCTACCTACATATCTTTTAGCAATACTTACTACTAAACGTAAGTTTGCTTCAGCTAATCTAGATTTAGCTATTTCGTCACCTTGTTCAATTCTTTTAGCAAGCTCAATTTCTTCTTGTGCACTTAATAAGTTAACACGTCCGATTTCTTTTAAATACATACGTACTGGATCGTTAATCTTAACGCCTGGAGGTGCACTTAAATCATTAGGATTTAATTTAGCATCTGTATCTGAATTGTCTTTTTCATTTACTAATGTGATATCATTGTCATTTAATTGATCAAAGAAATCATCCATCATATCAGAATCCATTTCGAAATTCTGTAATTTTTCAGCAATTTCTTCGTGACTTAAATGACCTTCTTTTTTACCTTTTTCAATTAATTGTTTTTTAACATCTTCCATTGTTAAAGTCGGATCAATTGTTTGTTTTTTAATTTTAACTTTATCAGACATGAAACGGCCTCCCGGTATTAATATAAACTTTCAATTTATTCATTTTTATTATTAGTAATTTGATTATAATGATGGTAATGCTAATAAAATATAGACTAAATTTCATATTTTCGTTTAGTTAAAAGCAATGTATTTTCAATGATGCGTTAAATAAACCAGTAGATTAATCATCTTCTGAAAAATATTACTTTCTTATGAAATATCAGTCAAAATAACTCCCTTTAAAATACATATAATTATTCTGAATAGTCATTTTTAGATATTATTTGTTTACCCAATGTAAATACATGGTAACCATTCATAAATCTCTAAAATACAACGATATCATAAATTTTTGTAAGATTACATTCTACTTTTGTTTTTATTAACAATTAATTGAAGATAATATTTTTGTAGTTCTGTATCTCCTATACGAGTTGCTTCTCGCAATTTATGATTTAAAACTTCTAAAGATTCGCCATCTTTATTCTCGTTCATGATATTAATATAATCTTCTAATTCTTGTTCAAATGGTTCTTCATTTAAGTTATATGAATCAAGTGATATCAACGCTTCTCTTAAGTCATTATTTTCTATATATTGAATCATTGTACTTAATTGGTAAACATCATTATTAGAAAAATAATCATGCAAAGTATTAAATATACGCTTGAAATACTCATTTGTAAAGTCGTCAGAATTGACTTTTTGATAGTAATTTAAAAATGTATCTTTATCTTGCATAAAGTGTTTTAACAAGGAACGTTCTGCCTTTTCATGACGATTCAATTGATTGAATTGTATCGTTTGTTGCGGTGGCTCGTTATAAAAATAAGATTGATCTGGGTAAGAAGACTGAACATTTTGTGTTTGCTGTTGATGAGCCACTTCATAGTCCAAAGTCTCAAAACTAACTTTAAACAATTCTGAAACGTCTTGCAATACCTTTTTCTGAAGTATGGATGAACGCATTAAAGCTATATCCTGAGTTACTTCTTTTAAATATCTTTCATAAGCCAAATCATTATTTTGAATTTCATCTTTATGTGTTTGAACTTTAAACAAGACGAAAGATTTTTTATCTTTTTGAACAAATTCTAGAAATGCTTCATTTCCATACTTTCTAATATATTCATCTGGGTCCATATCAGAAGGCAATTGAACGACAAATACATTTAAACCTTGCTCTAAAAGCGCTTGTCCAGTTTTTAATGTTGCTTCTTTACCTGCAAAATCTCCATCAAACATTAAAGTAATATTGGATGTTAATTTTTTTATGAATGTGATATGTTCATTTGAAAGTTGAGTCCCCATACTTGCTACAACAGATTTCAAACCAGCATGGTCTGACTTAATAACATCCATAAAGCCTTCAAGTAATATAATTTCATCATTTTTTCTTATATTTTTTCTAGCTTTATCGAGATTATATAATAACTTTCTTTTCTGGAAAATAGGTGTTTCTGGACTGTTTAAATATTTAGGCTCTTGATTAGTATAGGTTCTTGCTGAATATCCAACAATTCTTCCTTGAGCATTTTTAAGAGGAAACATAATTCTATCTCTAAATCGATCATAATAGCTAAAGTTTTCCTCATTTCGAGATAAAAGTCCCGCTTCATACGCTAATTCGATATCATAACCTTTTTTCTCTAAAAAATCATGACAAAAATGAGACGAATTAGGCGCATAACCAATTCCTCTTTCTTTAATTAATTGTTCTGGAAAATCACGTTCTTTCAAATAATTAAGCGCTTGTTCACCTTCAACAGTTTTCATAAGTGCATAATGGTAATATTCTTGCATGAGTTCATGCATTTCTATCATTTGTAAATCATCAGTTGCGATTTGTGTGTTTGTATTTTGATATTGGCTATTACCCACATCAACTGATATATTGACACGTTCGCCTAACTCTTTTACAGCTTCTGTAAAGGAAATATCTTTTATTTCTTGTGTGAATTGAAAAACATTGCCACCCTTTTTACAACCGAAACAATGACAGATTTGTTTATCTTCTGACACAGTAAAAGAAGGGGTCTTTTCATCATGAAAAGGACACAAACCGATATAATTGCGTCCTCTTTTTTCAAGTTTTACATATTCACTTACTAAATCAAGTATATCTGTCTTATCTTTGATTTCATTAATGACCGATTGTTCTATACGCAAAATAAATCACCTATTAAATATTAGTCTTAATATTATACCTTTTTTATGCATTAAATGAAATTATTTTGTTTTATTATTTTCAATATAATAGATGATGTCATTAGCTGTCTCTTCAATTGCTTTATCTGTTACATCTATAACTGGACAACCAACTTTCTCCACTAGTTCTTCAAAATAATTTAATTCTTCTTTTATTCGTGCTTCAGTAGCATATCTTGCTGTGTCACCAAGACCAAGTTGTTTTAATCTTTCTTTTCGTATTCTATTTAATTTTTCTTCACTAATTTTTAAAGCAATACATTTTGATGAATCAATATTAAATAGTGCATCAGGAGGTGTAACTTCTGGCACAATTGGTATGTTCATGACTTTATAACTTTTATGAGCTAAATATTGTGATAGTGGTGTCTTTGATGTTCGAGAGATACCTAAAAGGACGATATCTGCTTTTGGTAAACCTTTAGGATCTTTCCCGTCATCATATTTAACAGCAAACTCAATTGCATCAATCTTTTTAAAATAGGCATCGTCTAATCTATGGACAATACCTGGTTCATAGTAAGGTGTTTCTTCAATTGAACCAGATAATAAATCCATTAAAGGTCCCATAATATCAACTGATTTTAAATTATGTTCTTTTACTTTAGCTACCATATATTTTTTGATTTCTGGTTTAACCAAAGTATATACGATGATAGCATCTGTATCTTCGGCTACTTGAACCACTTCATCTACGTTTTCAAATGATTCTATGTATGGGTAACGTAAAAATTCATGTTTACATTGCTTAGGATTAAATTGTGAAACACCTGCACGAGCAACTAACTCTGCAGTTTCTCCAATTGAATCTGAAGCAACAATTATGTTTATATTATCCATATATTAACCACCTATTCTTTAAATAATGATACAAATAATTTTGTAATTGTCGTTTTAGATACTCTTCCAACGACTTCATATTTTTGATTATCTTTTAATCTTACAATGGGAATAGCATCTATTTCTTTATCTATCATTTGATTAGCAGCATAGATAATTAGTTCACTTTCTTCTAAATAAGTAAGATTAGGCATACGAGTCATATTAACGCTAATCGGCATTGTATGAATATCATTTCCAATCATTGAAGCTCTCAATAAATCTTTTCGTGAACAAACTCCAATAAAATCATTATCCTTATTTGTGATAAACAAAGTACCAGCATCTTCTAAAAATATAGTACAAATGGCATCGTAAACCGACATATCTTCTTTTACCACTACCGGTTGTGACATATAATCCTTTACAACATACTGGCGTAGTTGTTCATGGATGATTTTATTTTTAGATTTGCCTGAATAATAATAACCTACTCTAGGTCTTGCTTCTAAAAATCCTGACATCGTAAGAATAGCTAAATCTGGTCTTAATGTTGCGCGTGTTAAATTTAATTGATCGGCGATATGCTCACCTGTTATTGGTCCATGTTGCTTGACGATTTCAACTATTTGTTCTTGTCTTTGATTCAGTTCTATAGGTCTTCACCCCTCTTATATACATTATATATTATAACCGTTATTTTTATTTGCCACAAATACATATAAACGCTTGCTATTAAATATTTAATCAATTAGAATAATTATAAAGCGAGCTAAGGATGGTGTAAGCTTAGCATATAAATATTGGCATAAAATTAAATTTATTTTAAAGCGAGTGGCTACACTAATTTGGGTGGAACCGCGGGTTAAATGATATTTTAATGTATATGAATTATACTAAATAAAAATTAACTCGTCCCAAGATGATTAAGCATATTTAATTGTGTTTTATTGTCTTGGGGCGTTTTTATGTGTAAGGAGAGAATTATTAATGGCAAATGATATGGAACAAATCGTACAACTTGCAAAGCACAGAGGATTCGTATTCCCTGGTAGTGACATCTATGGTGGCTTATCTAATACTTGGGATTACGGTCCACTAGGTGTTGAATTAAAAAATAATGTTAAAAAAGCATGGTGGCAAAAATTCATTACACAATCACCATATAATGTTGGTTTAGATGCAGCTATTTTAATGAACCCTAAAACATGGGAAGCATCAGGACATTTAGGTAACTTTAATGACCCTATGATTGATAACAAAGATAGTAAAATTCGTTATCGTGCAGACAAACTAATTGAAGATTACATGCAACAAGAAAAAGGCGATGAAAACTTTATTGCTGATGGCTTAAGCTTTGATGAAATGAAAAAAATCATTGATGATGAAGGTATTGTGTGTCCAGTAAGTGGTACTGCTAATTGGACTGATATCCGTCAATTCAATTTAATGTTTAAAACATTCCAAGGTGTAACTGAAGATTCAACTAACGAATTATTCTTACGCCCAGAAACAGCACAAGGTATTTTCGTAAATTATAAAAACGTTCAACGTTCTATGCGTAAAAAATTACCATTTGGTATTGGACAAATTGGTAAATCTTTCCGTAATGAAATTACTCCAGGTAACTTCATTTTCAGAACACGTGAATTTGAACAAATGGAACTTGAATTCTTCTGTAAACCTGGTGAAGAAATTGAATGGCAAAATTATTGGAAAACATTTGCTAGTCAATGGTTAAAAGATCTAAATATTAATGAAGACAATATAAAATTACGTGATCATGACGCTGATGAATTATCTCACTATTCAAATGCTACAACTGATATCGAATATAAATTCCCATTCGGTTGGGGAGAACTATGGGGTATCGCAAGTCGTACTGACTTTGACTTGAAAAAGCATAGTGAACATTCAGGTGAAGATTTCAAATATCATGATCCAGAAACAAATGAAAAATATATCCCATATTGTATTGAACCTTCTTTAGGTGCTGATCGTGTAACATTAGCATTCTTATGTGATGCTTACGCTCAAGAAGGAGTAGAAGGAAGTAAAGATGAACGTACAGTCTTAAAATTCCACCCTGCTTTAGCACCTTATAAAGCTGCAATCTTACCATTGAGTAAAAAATTATCAAGTGAAGCAATTAAAATCTTTGAACAATTAAGTCAAACATTCTCAATAGATTTTGATGAATCACAATCTATTGGTAAACGTTACCGTCGTCAAGATGAGATTGGTACACCATATTGTATTACATTTGACTTTGATTCATTAGAAGATAATCAAGTTACAGTACGTGACAGAGATTCTATGGAACAAGTTCGTATGCCTATTTCAGAACTAGAAACATTCTTAGCAGAAAAAATTAAATTTTAATTATGTTGAGAAAATTTCTCATTGATTAATACTAAAGACCGCAATCACATAGCTTTTGTGATTGCGGTCTTTTATATAGATTTTAAACTAATTATTTATCTAAATCATTTAATTCTAATCTTTTCAATTGATTGATTAACTTTTGACTTTTAAAAAACATGCCTGCATATTCTCTATAAAGCATTATCATTAATTCTGA
>Ga0114955_1000905_pt1 | contig 13479 bp, 9 predicted proteins | sample Porto_5metaG_FD_87302 | JGI IMG/M metagenome (GOLD analysis project Ga0114955, IMG submission 87302) | Marine algal microbial communities from Porto, Portugal - Porto_5 metaG | ecosystem: Host-associated > Algae > Red algae > Unclassified | place: Portugal: Porto | collected 2015-02-02 | reverse complement strand
TTTTTCATTGACCGATGACCAAGTTGCCTTTCGCCAAACGGCTCGTCAGTTTGCGCAAAAAGAGCTAAAGCCAAATGCTGCTGAATGGGATCGCAACTCACACTTTCCAGTAGATGTGATCAAAAAATCTGGTGAGCTTGGCTTTTTGGGACTGTACACCAATCCAGAATATGATGGCTTAGGCCTACCAAGACTGGACTCAGCGATGGTATTCGAAGAGCTTGCATGGGGCGACACGTCTGTAGCAGCGTATATGAGTATTCATAACATGGCCGCATGGATGATTGGTGAATATGGTAGCGATACGCTATGCAAAAAATATCTACCCAATATGGTCAGCGGTGAGTGGCTTGGCAGCTATTGCCTAACAGAACCAAATGCAGGGTCTGATGCAGCCTCCTTACGTACCAAAGCGGAAAAGCAAGGCGAGCATTACGTACTGAACGGTGAAAAAACCTTTATTTCTGGCGCAGGCTCAACCGATGTATTGGTGGTAATGGCACGTACGGGCGCGGCAGGGCCAAAAGGCGTGTCAGCGTTCGTCGTAGATGCCAATAGTGCTGGTATCGAGTATGGAAAAAACGAGCACAAAATGGGCTGGAAAGCACAGCCAACACGAACCATTAGTTTTAAAGATGTAAAAATTCCAGTAGAGAACTTGATAGGTGAGGAAGGCCAAGGCTTTCGTATCGCGATGAAAGGACTAGATGGTGGTCGTATTAATATCGGTATTTGTGCGGTAGGTACGGCACAAGCAGCGTTAGAGACGGCAACCAGTTACGTACAAGAGCGTAGCCAGTTTGGTAGTCCGATTGCTAGCTTACAGTCAGTACAGTTTAAACTTGCTGATATGTTGACTCAGACCATTGCCGCGCGCCAAATGCTGTATCTAGCAGCTGATAAAGTCGACAACAATGATGGGCAAGCGTCTACCTACTGCGCAATGGCTAAACGTCTATCTACGGATCTTTGTTTCGATGTTGCCAATGAAGCCCTGCAATTACACGGCGGCTATGGTTATCTAAATGAATATCCACTTGAGCGCCATGTACGAGATTTGCGTGTGCATCAAATTCTAGAAGGCACCAATGAGATCATGCGAGTGATTATTTCACGTCAGGTCTTGCAAGATGAAGGGTTAAGTCAGCTTCGCTAATTTATCTCGTTTTACTGAAACAAGGATGTTTTATGACAGAGTATACCAATCTACAGCTATCAATTGATGGTCATATCGCAACATTGACGTTGAATAATCCACCGGCACATACGTGGACGATGGACAGTCTACATGCACTTAAGCAGCTCATTACCGACCTCAATGCCAACGATGATGTTTACGCATTAATCGTGCATGGAGATGGCGAAAAGTTCTTTTCAGCTGGTGCAGATTTAAATAATTTCTCAGACGGCGATAAAGGCCGTGCCATCAGCATGGCGATTGCATTTGGTGAAGCATTTGAAGCGCTATCTGCCTATCGTGGCGTCAGTATCGCTGTCATCAATGGCTATGCGATGGGCGGCGGACTAGAGTGTGCGCTCGCATGTGATATCCGTATTGCAGAAACGCACGCCCAAATGGCACTGCCAGAGACAGGCGTAGGATTGTTGCCATGTGCTGGCGGCACACAGAACCTACCTATGTTAGTAGGGGAAGGTTGGGCTAAGCGCATGATACTGTGCGGTGAGCGGGTCGATGCAGATACGGCATTGCATATCGGTCTGGTTGAAGAAGTTGCTGCCAAAGGAGAAGGGTTAAAAGTGGCACAAGCACTAGCGCAAAAAGTTGCTAAACAGTCTCCTGTTGCTGTCAGCTATTCTAAAACGCTTATCCAAGCTGCGAGAAATACCCCGCCTGCACAAAACCTCATCCATGAGCGTGAAGCGTTCGTGAAGTTATTTGACACCAAAGATCAGCGCGAAGGGGTACAAGCATTTTTAGAAAAGCGTAAACCCAATTGGCAAAACAAATAAACAGCAGTCAAAACAATTGAGCCATTTTTATTATCTAATTTGTAGGTCACTTTTATGACAGCAGCGACGAATGATACTAACTCCCAAACGTCAGTTAATAATGCAGCACAAGAAGCGTCTGTATTGTTCAATACTGAGCCGACAGATTGCGGACACTTGATTGGAGTCATGACACTTAACACCCCAAAATCACTTAATGCACTCAGCGTTGATATGTGCCAATTGCTCTCAGCGCAGTTAGAGCAGTGGCAAGCCGATGATCAAGTGGTTGCAATGGTATTAAAAGGTGCAGGCGACAAAGCGTTCTGTGCGGGCGGTGATATCCGTAAGCTCTATGACAGCATGTCTACCAGTGCACCAATGCCAAACCCGTACGCTACTGAGTTTTTTAGTCACGAGTACCGCCTCTATCGTCAAATGCACTTTTATTCGAAACCATTAATACTTTGGGGCGATGGCATCATTATGGGCGGCGGTATGGGGCTGATGGCAGGATGTAGTCATCGTCTGGTCACTGAGGGCACACGTTTTGCCATGCCTGAGGTCACGATTGGACTGTTCCCTGATGCATCTGGTAGTTGGTTTTTGCAGCGTATGCCTGCTAAGACGGGTTTGTTTTTAGGTCTAACTGGCGCGATGTGTAATGGCAGTGACGCGCTATTGGCCAATCTGGCAGAGTATGCCGTTGCCAGTCAGGATTATGATACCGTCATGCAGCGTCTCAAACAGAGCAACTGGCAGGCAGTCGATAACGCAAGCAGTTCGAATAAATGCCATGACAATAGCGCACATAGTATTGTCAGCCGTGCGCTTGCTGAGCTGTCAGTAGCGGAGCTACCAGGTAGTAAGCTTGCAACATACTGGCAACCTATTCAGCAACTGATGAATAGTGGTGGTCTGGCTGATATCGATGCGCTGCTACAAAGCGATGAAGCGCTCGCCCAGCTAAACCAAGACTTTGCAGCAGACAGCTGGACGCAGCGAGCAGTCGCCACTTATCGTCATGGCTGCCCAGTAACAGCCGCATTGACCTATGCGCTCTATTACAAAGTCGCTGACTTATCGATCGAACAAGTACTGTATTTAGAGACCAATGTAGCTGTTCACTGTGCAGCCAATCCTGATTTCAAAGAAGGCGTGCGTGCACTATTAATTGATAAAGATAGAAGTCCTAAATGGTCGCGCTCAATGGCAGACTGTCTGAGTGTAGAAGGGCAGGCGTATATCGATCAGCACTTTGTTAATCCTTATCCAAAAGGTGAGCATCCTTTAGAAGGTTGGTTGGGTGATAACGCACTAACTAGTCAAAGTGTCCGCTAACTGCCTAAAAGACATTTATAACGTAAGACTATCAGCGATTTTATAAAGTTCTAAAGAAGGGTGCTAAGACATAAGATAGCAGCATTCATTAATAAGCAATACTCACTAATAAATACTGTTAAATAGTATGTAGCAATAGCTACATTAAATCATCAAGGAGTGATGAGATGGGTACAAAGGATATAAGTACGATGGATAATAATAACTCTAAACCAAATATTGCCTTTATTGGGCTTGGTAATATGGGTGCGCCAATGGCAGAGAACTTATTAAAGGCAGGTTACGCGCTATCTGTCTTTGACTTGTCTGATGCAGCGACTAAGCGCTTGAAGCAAGCAGGGGCCAGTGTCGCAAAAAGTCCTAAAGATGCTGCAAGTAATGCTCAAGTTGTGATTAGTATGTTACCTGCAGGTCAGCATGTACATTCGGTGTACTTGGGTGATAGTAGCTCTGATGGTCTGCTAGTAGAGTTGCCAAAAGGTACGCTTGTGATTGATAGTAGTACGATTGCGGCAGCTGATGCAAGGAAAGTAGCAGAGGCGGCAAGTAAGCTTGGCATCGACTTTTTGGATGCACCAGTCTCTGGTGGTACAGGCGGGGCAGTTGCTGGTAGTTTGACCTTTATCGTTGGTGGCGATGATGCTGCTTTTGCTAAGGCTGAGCCAATACTTGCCGTGATGGGGAAAAACATCTTTCATGCTGGCGAGCACGGCGCAGGACAAGTCGCAAAAATCTGCAACAATATGCTGTTAGGTATTCTGATGGCAGGCACGGCAGAAGCGATTAATCTAGGCGTCAAGAATGGTTTAGACCCCAAAGTGCTATCAGATATCATGCTACAGAGCTCAGGACGCAACTGGACATTAGAAGTTTATAACCCTTATCCAAAAGTCATGGAAAATGTGCCATCTAGCAATGGCTACCAAGGCGGTTTTATGAGTAAGCTGATGCAAAAAGATCTGAACCTCGCGATGCAAACGGCTCAAGATACGCAGGTGGATACACCGATGGGGGCAAAAGCGACGGAGCTATATGCTTCACATACGATAGAGAATGGTGATAAGGATTTCTCTAGCATCATAGGACGTCATGATGTCTCATTATTGTCTTAAGCATGACTCTCTTGACTTTGTCTCTTTTGAATGCAACCTTCTTAGACATATTAATTTTTAGGAATACAAATTCTTAAACATACTAATATTAAGAATTTGTCGTGTCACTAGTAGGTAGCATTAATTAAGAGAATGCATTTGCTAAAAAGAAAAAGGTCTACGCTAAAATCATAGCGTAGACCTTTTTTGATGGCTAATAGCTAGTATTAGCTTTGTAGATCATAGACGAGCGTCTGAACGTCTTGCGCGGCTTTTTGTAGACGTGGTACATGAGTCAGCAGATCGTCAAGTGATACCCGTATGGTTGGTGCATGCAGATAGAGAGAAGCTAGATAGCGTTGCTTTTTATCCAAGATAGGTACAGCCACTGCGACCATCTCAGAGATAAACTCCTCATTATCGATGCCGATACCAGTATCAGCAATGCGATCAAGCTCGGCATTTAATGCATCGATATCAGTAATCGTATTCTTAGTAAACTTATCTAATGGCAATCCTTGTAGTATTTTCATACGGCTAGTTGTAGATAGTTGGCTCAGATAGAGCTTACCAGTCGCTGTACACCACATAGGTGACTTTGCCCCGACAGGAAGATAAATCTGTAGTGGCAAAGTCGTCTGAGCACGGTTGGTATAGATCATATCCATATGATAGGGAATGCCAATACCGCAAGTTTCTTTAAGCTCATCAACCAGTTTTTGCAAAATCATCTGCCGCTCGTTAAAGAACAGTCGTTGTTGCCATAGCTCAACGCTCAAATTGCGTACGCGCTTACCAGGGATAATACCGCCACCAATATCAACAGTCAAAAAACCATCATCAACCAAGTTTTGAATCAATCTATGAATGGTCGGTTTAGGGATATCGAGCTCTTGTGAAAGCTCGAGTGGAGAAAGCGGTTTTGAAGCATAAGACACTGCTTCGATGATTTCTAGGACACGGGTAATCGACGATACTTTAGGCATATACATAGCTCGGTAGGAGTAAAGAAATAGAGCAGACAGCATCACAAAGTTTTCATAAATAAGACAAATAGTGACAATACTGACGTTCTATAACAAATCTGTTATAACAACTAATTTAGCATAATATTCGCTTGAGGCAAGCGTTAGTCGCGTTATATGAGATCATTTATATCGTTTTATTTGTTAGTGTAGATTTTCTTATATAAGTAACAATAGATACGTCAACTCACAAGGCACACTATTCTGTAAGGTTAAGCCATATAACTGTCATTGATTCAAAGTGCGTTCTAGATAATTATGTGGACATGTTTTGCAATACCCTTACATAAACATCAAGCAAGCGAAGTCTCATGTTTACGCTGTTTGGTTACTTTAAGGACGTTATGTAACATAAAGGCGAATTTTTGCAGATTGGTGTAGCAATTATTACAGTACCTATGCAATCTTTACATAATGGCAAATAAAAACAGCATCAGTAGGGGTGACTTTTTAAGTCAGAATTGTTTTAATCACCTCAACAAAATGATGGTTTAACAAAAGCACAATCATCGTTTTTTATGGGCGGGTTTATTTCACACTTTAGGAGAATAATTATGAAATTTATTAAATTGACGGCAATCTCTGCTGCTGTTCTAGCATCAACTGCTGCATTAGCTGCTGATCCAGTTATCGTTGTTGATGACAACGCTGCAGTTGCATATGAAGCTGAGCCAGTTGCAGTTGCCTATCAAGCAGAACCTGCTTCTTATGCATACGATGCTAACGCTGGTGTAGTAAGCAACACTACTGGCGCTGTTGTTGGTGGCACTAAAGGCTTCTTCAATAAAGTAGTAAACCCAGCATCAGTTAGCGCTGAAGTTGGTACTCTAGGTTATGGTGCGAACATCGGTTGGTCACTTAACGAAAAAACTGAATTGCAAGCTGGTTGGGCAGGTGGCGATGCTGCTGACCTTTTCGGCGGTGACTTTGATGCAGACGACGTAAACTATGATGTTGATACTGATTTTAGCAATCCATACCTAGGTGTACAGTTACGTCCTACTGGAAACTGGTTCACAATGGGTGCTGGTATTATCGTTCCTGATAACGATATCGATGTACGTGCAAACGCTGAAGATGGTAACTTTAGAATTGACGATGTTGATTATGATGCGGATGAAGTCGGTACTTTAGAAGGTACTATCGAACATCGCAATAAACTAGCTCCCTATCTAACTGTTGGTTTCCGTCCTAATATTACCAATAACTTCGGTTTGTTTGGTGAAGTTGGTGCAGCTTATATGGGTAAAACAGATGCTACTGTACGTGCCGCAGGTAATGGTACAAATGCAGCGACAGCTGCTACTGCTGCTTCAGCTGCTGAGCAAGAGCTAGAAGATAAAGATTGGTTAGAGTGGTTCCCAATTGTTAAAGTTGGTGCAACTTACCGTTTCTAATCTAATCACAGTTTAAATACTGTCATTAGTAGAAAACAAAAAAAAACGATCCTTTTTAGGGTCGTTTTTTTATGTCTAAAATAAATTAGTGAAAATATTCTGAAATCAGGTTTGAACTTTGCTCAAAAAACGATGACAGTTTGCTGAGATTGTAACGCGGCAATGCGGTAAACAGATTGACAGTTAGCATCCTCACTATCACTGAGTATAGAAAGAGAATTAACCTCTTTATTATTTTCAATCAAGCTAGGGATAAGGTGAGAGTAATCCATACCCAAGCCTTGAGCTAATGTATATTGGTTCACTTTGATAAAGCTTTCTTTTATTTGCCATAACAGTTTGGCAGTGCGTTCACGCTGATCTGTAGATAGCTCCTGTAAAATGGCCAACTCGCTCTCTGAGTAGAAACGCTTGACTACATGCCATGCAATATTATTGGTCTCTATATCGATACCAGAAGGACGCTGACAACTGATAACAACCGCTATTTTACTGTGTAAACGCGTCAAATTTGTCTGATTCGATTCTGTAGTTTGCTTTGAACTACTAGCTCCTGTATGGCTAAAGCATACATAATGCTGACTGTTTACGAGCCGATAGGGAAAGCATGACTCATCTAAGGTGTCATCTATTTCTAACTTCTTAAGCAGCTCTTGCAATAGTTGCCTGACACCTTGTCGCTGCTGCTGACGTTGTTTACGCGCTAGAGTAGGTACTGAGTGTCTAGGTGCTGCTGTCGCCACCTGATAATGCCAGCTTAGACTATTAAGCTTAATGATGTTTTTATACGACGTATTACATGATGATAACCATAATGACTTATTCGACAACCTTCCAGTGACTAAATGACTGATTGACTCGCTCACTTGAGCCGTCACACACCATGTCGTGGTGTCGAGCTGAGTGTACTGTATCTGGGTAAGGTTGGAAGTCGGCATATATTACTAGTCGTCAAAAACGATTATTATAGAATCGAGTATATAAAATTGCGTAAGTCTGAACGCTATGTATTTGATACGTAGATAGTCAGATCTCAATAACTACGTCTAAATAATCTATATTTAATTATCTGGTCAAAAATATCAAAAGCCCAACAATATACTATTGCTGGGCTTTTATTAAACTATTGAACGCTATAAATAACGTTTAGTAAGACAGCTCAGCACGACGGTTTTGTGCATACGCATCTTCTGTGTTACCAGCTGCTGCAGGGCGCTCTTCACCATAGCTAATCACACGGATGTTGTTTGCAGTGACACCTTGAGCAGCAAGGTAGTTACGTGCAGCTTGTGCGCGTCGCTCACCTAGTGCCATGTTGTATTCACGGCTACCGCGCTCATCAGTGTGACCTGCGATAACGACAGTCGCTGCTGGGTTTGAATTTAGCAGGCTTACGTGTTGGTTAAGGACGCTCGCTGATTGAGCAGTAATTTCGCTGCTATCAAAGGCAAAGTAGACCACTGCTTGAATATTCTCAGCGCCAGTGATGACAGCGTTTGAGTTATCAACGATAACCGCACCATTGTAGCCAACTTGTCCACCTGGAATACCTAGTGGGGCAACGACAACTTCTGAGGTAGAACGCTTGGTAGCACAACCGGTGGTTAATGCAACAGCGCTTGATAGTACAGCAAGAACAGCGATCTTAGAAAAACTGATTGACATGACGAGCTCCTAAAATTTTAATTAAATTTGTTTTTTTAAACTGCTTCCGATAAAACTTAGGCAATCTCTATCTATAATATACTAAATGTTAATTTATGTAAGTATTTTTACTGTAAATTACGATAGATAAAATCGAGCGTATTACCAGCGGTGCTTGCCCCAGTTTTCAGGGTTAGCCCAGTAGTCAGCATTGAGCCAATTTGGTAGCTGTTTGTAATCATATAGGTTAAATTGCCAAAGCGTTGCAGTAACGGTTGATGAGGTAATAGATTGAATGTCATCAATATTTAGAGATGGCTCACTTAATATATCAAATGGCGTAAAGCCATAAGGTTTTAAGTCTATAGAGCTATCTAATGCAATAAGTAAATGCGCGGCATACAGGTCACGGTAGCGCATCAGTAGCGGTACATAGTGTTGAGTCAGCTCTTCTGACAAGGTGGGTAGCCAAAAGCAAGCAAGCTCATAACGATCAGGTACATGCTGTTTAGCAAGATCTGATAACGTCGATAAGTGTCGTGCGTTCAGTCTCGCTTCAGTGTTCTCATTAGTAGATGTAGTATCGTCAAGTTGTGCTTGTAGTGCTAATAAATCCGCATGGTTATGTGTTACCCATAATGCTTCGCTATTATCTTTTTTATGCTCAGGTGACTGTTCTGTCTGAGCCGTCAATGAGGGTAGTAGCGCGTCAATATACTCTCTAAGCAAAGGTAGGGTAATGTCTGCGCGTTTCACCGTATTTTTTGTCATATAATAGGCCGTTAGTTAAATGATTGGTCATCAGTACGACTATTAAATCATTTTCAACGACATTATCCAATTGATAATGTATGTTTCATATTTAAATCGTCTTGAACCGACGATATCTTACTTTGCATACTTGAAATTTGGCGATTTAGGTCAATCTAGCTATAAGCTTGATGAGAAAACCAAATTAGTAATAAAAATTAGCTTAATCATTGCAAAGCTTTGTCTATGTGCTTAGTTTACTAAGTGCTTAGCTGAATAGTTAGCCTAAAGACTAAGTCTTTATTTGCACTAGAGCCTTCTGCAAATAGCGAAATGATATTACTCATTATTATATTGCTCATCCCTAGTAAAACTACCTTATAACCAAATCACTGATAATAATAGGACACCATATGTCTACTGCTGAAACTGATGCACAAATCATCAATCCTGAAATGCCAGATGTGCCGCCCCATGCGCCAAGTAAGATTAACTTAAAAGACTATACCAAACCAAGTTATGATGTCGAGACAGTACATTTAGATATTAAGCTGTTTGAAGACTATGCGCAGGTAGACAGTACGCTTGAGATGGTACGTCAGACAGCAGGGGATATTGTTTTATTTGGTGAGTCATTAGAGCTGCTAACGATTACGATGAACGGTAAGGCGTTAACCACTGAGGATTATCAGCAGGAAGCGGGTAAGCTGACGATTTATAATGCCCCTGAGCGAGCTACTTTAGACATTCAAGTGCGTATCTGCCCACATACCAACACCGCGCTTGAAGGTTTATATATGGCGGGCAGTGGCGACGACACGATGTTTGTGACGCAGTGCGAGCCAGAAGGTTTTCGTAAGATTACTTTTTATCCGGATCGCCCTGATGTGTTGGCGATATTTACCACGCGAATTGAAGCAGATAAGCGTTATCCAACGTTATTGGCCAATGGTAACTTAGTCGAAGCAGGCGAAGTGGCCGACGCGCCAGACCGTCATTATGCCATCTGGCACGATCCAACCAATAAGCCAAGCTATCTATTTGCCTGTGTGGTAGCCGATTTAGATGTATTGACAGATTCTTATACGACTAGCGAAGGTCGAGAAGTATTGCTTGAGTTGTATGCCAAGTCTGCTGATATCGATAAATGCGATGTCGGTATGCAAGCCCTAAAAGATGCCATGAAGTGGGATGAGGTCAATTATGGTCGAGCCTACGATCTAGATCGCTACATGATTGTGGCGGTCAGCCAGTTTAATATGGGTGCGATGGAAAATAAGGGCTTGAATATTTTTAATACTGCTTGCGTGTTATCTAGCCCTGAAACGACCACCGATGCGCGCAGCTTTAGCGTAAAAGCCATTATTGCTCATGAGTATTTTCATAATTGGACTGGTAACCGTATTACCTGCCGTGATTGGTTCCAGCTATGCTTGAAAGAAGGCTTTACCGTTTACCGTGATCAGTCATTTTCAGCAGATCAGCAGTCAAGTGCGGTACAGCGTATTGATGACGTGGCGACCCTGCGTGCCCATCAATTCAGCGAAGATGCAGGTCCATTAGCGCATCCAGTACGTCCAGAGAGCTTCGTTGAAATTAATAACTTTTATACGACGACTGTCTATGAGAAAGGCGCTGAAATTGTGCGTATGATTGCCAATACGTTAGGGCCAGATGACTTCCGCAAAGGAACAGATGAGTATTTCCGTCGCTATGATGGACAAGCGGTAACGGTTGAGGACTTTTTATCAGCGCTGAGTATCACTGATGACAAAATCGAGAATTTTATTGATTGGTATCGTCAGCCTGGTACGCCAGTGGTATCGGGTTCTCAAACCTATGATAGCGCAGCACAGACGCTGACCATCACTTTGAATCAGCAGACACGCCATGTCAAAGGCTTTGATGCGCCAAAAACATTGCCGATACCTGTAGCAACGGCATTGTTTGACAAAGACTCAGGCGCTATTGTTGCTGAGCGTATGTTATTGCTTGACGAAGCGACGCAAACGTTTGTCTTTGAAAATGTCGCAAGCGAGCCTGTCGTGTCATTACTACGTGATTTTAGTGCGCCGGTACAGCTCAACTATGACTACCAAGATGCAGACTTAGCATTTTTGCTTAATCATGAAACCAATGGGTTTAACCGCTGGCAGGTTACTCAAATGCTGGTAAATCGTATTTTACTACAAGGACAAGGTGGGAAGAGCGGCCCTGATGTATATTTGGAAGCATTGGCGCAGACACTGCCTGTCTTAGCGGCTGACGATGCGATGCTGGCCGCAAGATTACTTGATATTCCATCAGCGCAAGAGTTAGCTTCTGCTATTTCTAAAAACTACGATCCAGCGCTGGTTAAAGAGCAGCGCGATGGGCTGTACAAGCAAGTAGCTGATAAGTTAAAAGGCCAATGGGCTGAGCTGTACAACAACCTGCCAATGCAGTCTTATGAAGACAGTGCTGAAGCACGAGGTATTCGTGCGCTGCGTAATGTCGTGCTTGATATGGCGTTGACTGCTAATGTAGATGATGCAGCAGACTGGGCACAGCAGCAGTATGACAATGCAAGCTGTATGACTGAGCGCTTTGGTGCACTGAAGGCCATGGTCAATCATCAATTGGCAGGTGCAGATAAGTACTTAGCAGACTTCTATGAGCGTTTCCAAGCAAATGATTTGGTTATCGATCTGTGGTTCAGTGTACAAGCTGCCGCTGACGATGTAACGCCTGATATGGTCAAGTCGCTACTGACACACACAGATTTTGATTGGAATACGCCTAACCGTGTCCGCTCAGTTGTCAGCGCTTTTAGCTCGCAACCGACGGTACTTTGGACGGCAGAAGGTTTAGAGATGTATACAGGCGTGATTCAGAAATTAGATGATGCTAACCCTGTACTGGCATCACGCTTACTGCAAGTACTAGCCCGCTGGAATACGTTGGCTGAGCCGCGTCGTCAAATGGCGCATGAGCAGCTGGTAGATTTACAGAAAAATGTCTCATCTAAGCATGTGCTCGAAAGTTTAGAGAGTGTATTAGGTGCTGCAAATAGCTAATTGAAAGCAATGCAATATGTATTGAAATGCAATATTAATTTTATGAAAATACCATTTCCAGAACAAGGTTAGCTCTGACCAATTAACGAAACAGGTATCGTTGCTGGTCATTGCTAACCAAGTTTTAGAATAGAGTATTTCTTATAGAATGTTCATAAATAAAAAGCCCCTTTCGTATTAGTATGAAAGGGGCTTTTTATTGTTTGCTCGACGATAATTTATCGCGGATAGCGATTAGCGATTTGGTAGCACATCTTTCACCATATCACGTAAGTCACGTAATGCTGTGACGGTGCTATCCCAATCTAGGCAACCATCGGTGATCGATTTGCCGTACTCAAGCTGGCTTAGATCAGCAGTCAATTTTTGATTGCCGCCTTTCAAGTGACTCTCAATCATCATACCGATAATTGATTTATTGCCATTTTGGATTTGTTCAGCAACGTTTTTGATAACCATCGGTTGTAGGTAAGGGTCTTTACCTGAGTTAGCATGGCTAGAGTCAATCATAATCTTGCTATTGGTTTTGCCTTTTGCTAGCTCATTTTCAACTTGAGCTACCGCAGTTTCATCATAGTTAGGTTTGCCGTTACCACCACGAAGTACTACATGCGCGTAAGGATTACCCTTAGATTTGATGATAGAGACTTTACCATCTGACGATAGACCTAAGAAGCTATGACCTTCTTTAACCGCTTGCATGGCATTTACAGCAACCGTCATACCACCATCAGTACCGTTCTTAAAGCCAACTGGGCATGATAAGCCAGAGCTCATTTCGCGATGCGTTTGGCTCTCAGTAGTACGTGCACCAATAGCTGACCAGCTGATTAGATCCTGGATGTACTGCGGTGTATTTGGATCAAGTGCTTCAGTCGCGCAAGGTAAACCTTTTTCGTTCAAATCAAGTAGCAGTTTACGAGCCGTGCGCAAGCCTTTTTCTATATCAAAGCTGTCATTCATGTCAGGGTCGTTGATCATGCCTTTCCAGCCAACCGTCGTACGAGGTTTTTCAAAATAAACACGCATGACCACAAATACACTGTCTTCGATTTCTTTTGCCAATACGGCCAAACGATCGGCATATTCGTGAGCGGCTTTAATATCGTGAATAGAGCAAGGGCCAATGACCACAAACAAACGCTTGTCTTTACCATCCAAGATATCTTGAATAGTATTACGACCTTTTAGTACGGTGTTATACGCGTCGTCTGACAGAGGCAGC
>Ga0114955_1000902_pt1 | contig 13489 bp, 9 predicted proteins | sample Porto_5metaG_FD_87302 | JGI IMG/M metagenome (GOLD analysis project Ga0114955, IMG submission 87302) | Marine algal microbial communities from Porto, Portugal - Porto_5 metaG | ecosystem: Host-associated > Algae > Red algae > Unclassified | place: Portugal: Porto | collected 2015-02-02 | reverse complement strand
TTTGGAATGTAACTTTCATTAGGACTTCTTTCAGCCTCAGATAATACTGCTTCAATACGGCCTAAATTTACGTATACATATCTATGATCAACACGATCAATAACACCTGTTAAAATGTCTTCTTCTTTGTCGATAAATTCATCATAAAGAATTTCTCTTTCAGCATCTCTTAAGCGTTGCATAACAGCCTGTTTTGCAGCTTGAGCACCTACGCGTCCGAAATCTTGAGGTGTTACGTCTTCTTCGTAAATGTCACCAATTTCATATGCTGGATTTTTAACTAATGCTGTACTAATATCCACTTCTTCTCTGTCATCGAATACTTCTTCAACAACTTCTTTTCTTGCTATAACTTTGAAAGTACCTTCATCCATGTTTAACTCTACTCTCACGTTTCTAGCACTATCATAGTTTTTCTTATATGCTGTAATTAAAGCTGCTTCAATTGCATCAATTAAAACTTCTCTAGGAATTTTCTTTTCCTTTTCTAAATATTCAGTAGCTAATAATAATTCATTACTTGACACGATTTTTCCTCCTCACCACGTTAAAGCATTACTGCGTGACGTGCTTTTGCAATTTTATTGCGTGGTATTTCTATCGTTTTAGTTTTAGATTTTTCTTTAACTTCTATTAGTATAATATCCTCTTTGACATCTTTTAAAATACCTAACCATTCTTTTTCTTTTTCAATAGGTGCATAAAGTGATACAAAGATAGGATGTGTAATTGCATCTTTAAGTGCTTTTTCATTTTTAATAGGTCTTTCAGCACCTGGAGAAGCAACATCAAGGTAATACATTTCAGGTATAGGATCGTTTTCATCCATTGCTTCGCTGATTTTTTCAGATGCTAACGTACAATCATTTAAATCAACGCCACCATCTTTATCTATAGAAATTCTTAAAAAATGATCTTTACCTTCTTTAACATACTCAATTTCAACTAGTTCAAAGTTAAGGTCATCTAATACGGGTTGAATAATAGGTTCTACTTGATCAGCTATTTTACTCATACAGGCCTCCCTTTTAGGCAAATAGAAAAGAGCGGGTATATGCCCACTCTTTTGCCTGAGTTACTAATTTTTTAAGCAACATAAGTATATCATAAGTTTCACTTGTAAACAAATCACAGCATAATCACTATGGTTGTTCATTAAAATGAAATAGTTATTCTATAAATTGATTACTAAAATTAACTCTTATTTTTAATTTACATATCGAAAATTGATAATTGTGCTTTATCAGGTAAGCCTGGTAATGAACCTAAATCATCTAAGTATTCAATTACCTTTTGTGATAGACCTGCTTTTTTATTTAAGTCTTCTTTTGATAAAAATGGTCCTTCTTCTCGCGCTTCAACAATTCTCTTAGCAACGTTTTCCCCTAGTCCTGGAACAGCAATAAACGGTGGAATTAAACTGTCATCTTCAATTATGAAATCGAATGCTTGACTTTTTTCAAGACTGATAGGCTGCATGCGGTAACCACGATGTGCCATTTCATTCATAATTTCAAGAACAGTTAACACGTCTTTTTCTTTTTTGCCTAAATCCATATATCTTGAGTACATATCTTTAACTGTATTTTTAATACTTTCTTTATCTTTAATCATTGTAATTAAATCAAAATCAGATGCTCTAACAGTAAAGTATGATGCATAATAATATAGTGGATGATGCACTTTGAAATACGCAATACGAACTGCCATTAATACATAGGCAGCTGCATGGGCTTTAGGGAACATGTATTTAATCTTACGACATGAATCTAAATACCAATCTGGGACATCATTTTCTTTCATAGCTTCAACCATTTCATCAGTCAAACCACGACCTTTACGCACAAACTCCATCGTTTTGAAGGCCATAGAAGGCTCTAACCCTGCATACATTAGATACACCATAATATCATCACGACAACCAATTACTGATGATAGATCACAAATGCCTGCACGGATTAATTCTTGTGCATTACCTAACCAAACGTCTGTACCATGAGATAATCCTGAAATTTGAACTAACTCAGAGAAAGTAGTTGGCTTAGTATCTTCGAGCATTTGTCTTACGAATCCAGTACCGAATTCAGGGACGCCAAACGTACCTGTTTTACATAAAATTTCTTCTTCAGTAACGCCTAAACTTTCAGGACTACTAAAGATTTTCATCGTCTCTTTATCATCAACAGGTATCGTATGAGGATCAATGCCAGATAAATCTTGTAACATACGTATCATTGTAGGATCATCGTGTCCAAGTATATCGAGTTTCAATACATTATCATGAATTGAATGGAAATCGAAGTGTGTTGTCATCCAAGCTGAACTCTGATCATCGGCTGGATATTGTATTGGTGTAAAATCATAAATATCCATATAATCTGGAACAACAATAATACCACCAGGGTGTTGACCTGTAGTTCTTTTAACGCCTGTACAACCTTTAACTAAACGGTCAACTTCTGCGCCACGTTTATGAATACCTTGATCATTTAAATAACCTTTAACGAAACCGAATGCTGTTTTTTCAGCAACTGTACCGATAGTACCTGCACGGAAAACTTTATCTTCACCAAACAATACTTTTGTATAGTTATGTGCATTGGGTTGGTATTCACCACTAAAGTTCAAGTCAATATCTGGTACTTTGTCCCCTTTAAATCCTAAGAATGTTTCGAACGGGATATCTTGTCCTTCTTTAATTAAATCATTACCACATTGTGAACATTTCTTATCAGGTAAATCAAAGCCTGAACCAACAGAACCGTCATCAAAGAACTCACTCGTTTTACAATGCGTACAAATGTAATGAGGTGGCAATGGATTAACCTCAGTAATCTCTGTCATCGTTGCCACAAAACTTGATCCAACTGATCCACGTGAACCAACTAAATAACCATCATTTAATGATTTTTTAACTAAACGTTGTGAAATTAGATAAATAACTGAGAATCCATTACCTATAATACTATCTAATTCTTTCTCTAAACGATCAATAACTATTTGAGGTAGGTCTTCGCCGTATAACTTTTTAGCATTGCTATAACTTAATTCTCGAATTTCCTCGTTAGCTCCATCCATTCTCGGTGTATATAGTTTGTCTTTAATCGGAACAACACGTTCAATTCGGTCAGCTAAAGCATTAGTATTAGTTACTACGAGTTCATATGCTTTTTCTTCGCCTAAAAAGTGTAACTCATCTAACATTTCATCAGTTGTTCTAAAATGTGCTTCTGGTAATGTCGAACGATTTAACGGATTACCTGGTTGTGAAGCAATAAGTATTTTACGTGCAATAGCATCATGTTCATATAAATAATGTGCATTACCTGTCGCAATAACTGGGATATTCGCACTTTTACCCGCTTCTATTAATCGATTATAGATTTCATGTAATGTTTCAGTATCTCTGATAAGTTCTCGATCGATTAAATCTTGATACAATGCAGGAGGTTGTACTTCTATAAAGTCATAATATTTAGCTATTTTTTCAACTTCAGATTGATCACGTTGCATTACTGCAGTGAATAACTCACCTTCATCGCATGCAGTTCCAACAAGTATACCTTCTCTATATTCATTTAATAACGATCTAGGGATTCTAGGTGTTCTGTAATAATAAGTAACTAGCGATTCACTTACTATTTTAAATAGATTTTTCAATCCTTGTTGGTTTTGTACGATTAAAGTGACGTGTGAAGGTCTTGCCCTTTTATAAGCATCTTCATTGGTTAACTTTTTATTTATATCAATATGGTTAGTTACACCTAATTCTTTCATTTGTTGTACCATTTTAATGAAAATATAAGCAGTTGCTTCGGTATCATAAATGGCTCTGTGATGTTGTGTTAAATCCACGCCATATTTTTTGGCAAGGAAATTCAAACCGTGTTTTCCGTATTCTGTATTGATTGTACGTGATAATTCTAACGTATCAATAACTCCGTTAGTTGATGGTCCAAAGCCTAATCGTTCATAACCCGTGTCAATGAATCCCATATCGAAAGAAGCATTGTGAGCTACAAATATTGCGTCGCCAACCCATTCTTTAAATTCTGTAAGCACTTCTTCGATTTCTGGAGCATCTGTTAACATGTCATCTGTAATATGTGTCAAGTTAATGATTGTTTCGGATAGTTTTTCATGTGGGTTACTGAATCTCTCAAATTTATCAATGATTTCTCCATCGTGTACTTTAACGGCAGCTAATTCAATAATCTTATCGTATTGGTTTGATAAACCTGTAGTCTCAACGTCGAATACTACATAGGTAGCATCTTTTAAATCTCGATCAGTAGGTTTATATGCAATTGGAACGCCATCGTCTACTAACATACCTTCCATACCATATATCATCTTAATACCATTTTTCTCAGCTGCTGCATGGGCATCTGGAAATGCTTGAACAACATTATGGTCAGTAACAGCTATAGCTTTATGTCCCCATTGAGCGGCTTGGTCAACATATCCGCTAATATTAGGAATACCATCCATTTGACTCATTGATGTATGTAAATGGAATTCAACTCTTTTTTCTTCAGCTTTATCTTTTTTAGGAGATTTTTTAATTTCTTCTATGTCAGACATCATCATAACTAGGTCTCTGACAAATGTATCTTCTTCGATACGACCTTGTGCACGTACCCATTTACCTACACTTAATGCTTTAAAATGATCTAAATCATTTTTATTTTTACGTGTAAACATTTTTAACACTAATGAATCGGTATAATCTGTTACTTTTAATTCTACAATGTGGCGTCCACTTTTTAACTCTTTTAAGTTGATATCAAAAATAACACCTTCTACAGCCACTTTAAATTCTTCTTCGATAATAGACTCTATAGAACGTAGATTTTCAACTTGAATTGGTTTACCAATTTGACACTTATCTACATCACTTTCATTATTATCTTGTTGTTTAGCTTTTTCAGCTTTCATTTTTTCTAATTTTTCAGTAGCTTCTCGTGCACTTTGTTCATCTTCTTCTTGAATATGTGCTTCTAGTGACGCTAAGTCATCATCATGATTGGTATTATCTGTTTCAAACACAATTTTATCAATATCAAATCCGCAATTTTTAAATGCTGCTATTAAACTACCATTACATGCTTTATCAAAGTGATTACGCTCGATATCATTAGATACCATTACTTTTAAAATGTTACCTGACATAATCAAACGTTTTTGTTTTAACTGACCTTTAACTTTAGGTGACAATGCTGTTTGGTCAATACAATGCCCAAAATATTTGATAGCATGTTCATCTTGATTATCAGTATTTTTTACTGTGAAATAGCATTTTACAGTAGCTATTTCTTTAAACTCTTCTACTATTGCATGATTAAAGAGTAGGTAGTCTTCATGTGATAAAAAATGCGGCAATGTAATATGAAATTCCCATGTTCTGTTTTTACTTGAGACTTCAATTCTTGTTAACTCGCCTTGCTCTATGATTTCTGAATCTAGCTGATTAGAAATTTTAATTTGATCAGCAAGTACTTTAAATTTTTCCTGATTTGTCATTGCCAATACGAAAACCACCTTAAATATATAATTCTCTCGAAAATTTCCATGATTAATATTATAACAACGCTACAAATTATACTGATTTATGCTATGAAGTTCAAAGCAAATTTATATTATATTATACGCTTAAATGACTTATATTTCATTGATTACATTTTGAAATTTTAAAAGAAAATAAAGGAGTGGATAAGAACTCAATTTGAATTCGTTATCACACTCCTACTCAATGCTCGAATACTAAATAATGTAAATATTTCTTATACAATATTTATTAATCGTAATTTAGTTTAATGTTAAATATAAATCTTTAATGTAATCATCTAATTGATCAATATGAATTTCTTCACTTTCTCCTGTTGAACGTTGTTTTACTTCAACAATTCCTTCTGAAGCAAGTTTACCCACAACAACTCGAATAGGTAATCCAATTAAATCTGAATCATTAAATTTAACGCCCGCACGTTCTTGTCTATCGTCATATAATACATCATATTGCTTCATTAATTGATTATACAATTGGTCTCCAAGTTCACGTTGGTCATCTTTTTTAGGATTAATAGTGATTAAATGTAAATCAAATGGTGTTACTGATTTAGGCCAAATAATTCCATTATCATCATTATGTTGTTCAACGATTGCACTTAACGTTCTTGATACACCAATTCCGTAACATCCCATAATAAGTGGCTGAGCTTTTCCTTGATTATCTAAGAACGTTGCGTTCATTGCTTCAGAATATTTAGTACCGAGTTTGAATACTTGTCCTACTTCAATTCCTTCAGCAAATTGTGCAGCAGAACCATCAGCTAATGTTTCTCCTTCGAGAATGAATCTAAAGTCTCCAAATTCATCTACTTTAAAATCACGGTCTAATTGTACATTATCGAAGTGATATCCATCTTCATTTGCACCCACAACTAAATCAGATAAATCTTTCACAAAATGATCTGCGTAAATTTTTATATCTTTATCGTGAACTGGACCTAATGAACCAGGACTAGCACCCAATAAATTGACAATTTCATCTTGCGTAGCCATTTCAATATTATCAGTACCAAAATAAGCTTTTAATTTTACGTCATTTAATTCATGATGCCCTCTAACCAACACCATTATAAATTCGCCATCTACTTTGAAAATCATTGTTTTAACAATCTCATCTAACGGTCTGTTTAAAAAGTCTGCTAATTCTTGAGATGTTTTAACACCTGGTGTAGCTATTTTTTCCATAGCTTTACCGCTTGATTCTTTAGGATTGGCATGATATACGACTTCAGCTTTCTCAATATTCGCAGCATAGTCTGTCTCGTTACTATAAACAATAGTATCTTCACCAATTTCACTTAATGCCATAAATTCGTGAGTATGACTACCACCAATAGCACCAGAATCTGCTACAACTGGACGCGCATTGATACCTACACGTTTAAAGATGCGATCATATGCGTTATACATGTCTTGATATGTTTCATCTAATGAAGCTTCATCAGCATGGAAAGAATATGCATCTTTCATAATAAATTCTCTTCCACGTAGTAAGCCAAAACGAGGACGTTTTTCGTCTCTAAATTTAGATTGAATTTGGAATAATGTTATCGGTAATCGCTTATATGATTTTAATTCATCTCTTACAAGTGATGTTACGACTTCTTCATGTGTAGGTCCTAATGCAAATTCGCGTCCATTACGGTCTTTTAAACGCATTAATTCAGGACCATAGGCACCCCAACGACCTGATTCTTCCCATAATTCAGCTTGTTGTAGCGCTGGCATTAAAATTTCTACTGCATCAACGCTTTCCATTTCTTCACGAATAATCTTAGAAATGTTATTAAGTACACGAGTTGCTAGTGGTAGATAACTATAAATTCCACTCGTACTTTGTTTAATTAAACCTGCTTTTAATAGTAATCTATGACTTAAAGCTTCTGCTTCTGCAGGTACTTCTCTCATTGTTGGTATAAAAACTTTAGATTGTTTCATAGTAACTTTGCCTCCCTATTTATAAGAAATATCGTTGTATGTCATTCCAAGTAACTAAGATCATAATAATAATTACGAAAATAGCACCGACTGCAATAATAGTCGTTTCTGCTTTTTTGTTTATAGGTTTTCTAAATATTGCTTCGTAGAAAACAAATAAAATACGTCCGCCATCTAATGCAGGTATTGGTAATAAATTCATAATCCCTAAGTTAACACTTAATAGTGCTGTATAAGTAATTAAATTAATGATACCTGATTTCACCACTGAATCCACATTATGGTATATACCAACAGGACCATTTAACATATCAAATGAAAATCCGCCTGTGAAAATACTAGCTATCATTCCGACAACAGCTGTAAATATTAAAGTGCCTGCTTTGAAGAATTGTTCAACACCCATAACTAAAGGTTTAAATACGGTGTGTTCTTTCTCTGGTATAAAACCAATTTGATAAACGGTTTCAGATTTATTTTTAGTTTGTTTGATTTCTCTTTTCTTAGGTTCTAAATCAATTGATTTAGTCTTGCCATCTCGATCAACTTTAATAGTTGTTTTAGCAGATTTATTTTTATCTAAAACCTTTTTAATATCATTGTAGTCTTTAACCTTATGATTGCCGACTTGTACAATTTTATCTCCAGCTTTTAGGCCTGCTTTTTCAGCTGGTAAACCTTTTGCCAAATCTCCTACTGTTGTTGTAGGTGTACCTTGATAATAAGCTAACCCAATAAATAAGACGATTGCTAAAATAAAATTGAATAATGGTCCTGCAAATAATGTTAAAAATTTAGGTAAAGGTTTTTTATGTGTGAATTGACGATCTCTTGGGGCAATTTGAATTAAACTACCATTTTCAACAAAATATGCTTTCTTAGCAATATTAAAGTGATGTCGTTCTTCATCATATGAAGTAATTCCTTCAATAAATAAATTATCTTTAAAATCACATTGTTTTACTTCAATTGCTTCAATTTGTTGAAATTTGTGTTGATCATCTAAGATGATATGTGTAATTTCATCTTGTTCATTTAATTTAATTTTAACGTTCATACCAGGTTCAACAGGTGGTTCTTCAAGTCCATCTCCTGCCATACGAACGTACCCACCTACAGGTAAAATTCGAATTGTATATAAGGTTTCATCTTTTCTAAAACTAAATATTTTAGGGCCCATACCAATAGCAAATTCCGGGCACATAATGCCTGCTCTTTTAGCAAAGAACATATGTCCATATTCATGAACAGTGACTAGTACACCAAATACTATGATGAACGCTAATATTGTAATTAAATAGCTCACGCGCTACACCTCAATTTTTTAAGTAATATTTCAATTTATAACTTCCATTAATAATAAGACAATAATAAAAACATTATATTACGATTACCAAATTTAGCATACAAATTTGGATAAGTATTTCAAAATTTCTAATTTTTCCATAAAAGTTATGTATAAGTTATGAAAAGGAGTTAAGAAATGATAATTCATTTCAATAACTCCCCCATTATAACATTATATTTATTTGAAAATGATTGATGATATTAAATTTGAATTAAAAGAATGTTTAATAATGGTAATACAAACATAAAGCTATCAAATCTATCTAATATACCACCATGTCCTGGTAAAATTCTTCCTGAATCTTTAACACCAAAATGTCTTTTAAATCCTGATTCTACTAAATCACCTAATTGACCAAACATGCTTAAAATAATAGTTACAAGCAATAGTAACCATACATTTAAGTTGAAGTCTACAAAAAATTGCATGAGTAGAGGTACTAATAAACTACAGAAAATACCACCTATAAATCCTTCAATTGTTTTATTAGGACTAATAACCGGCCATAATTTGTGTTTTCCCATTAAACGTCCAAACAAATAAGCACCAGTGTCAGTTAACCAAACAATCAAGAATGCAAATAATATATAATGTAAACCTTCAGAACGTGTTTCATAAAAATACATAAAGCCTATTCCTACGTATGCAACACTCATTAAACAAAATGCCGCATCCATAAAACTAAATCTATTTTTAGATAAAACAGTATAACTTAACACTATAAAACTCATAGCAATTAAACTTTTCAATTGAATGACTTGTACCCAATTTCCAGCATCTTGTGGCAACATAATGATAATTAATCCAATAGCACTAATAATCCCTGGAATTGATACAAATTTAATCATATTCATATTTAAAAGTTCTTTTAATGCAATTAATGCTAATAAATTAGCAAAAAGCATTAGTACTAATCCACCCTTTAATAGGATGGGCAAGAATATTAATAGAGCAATAATTGCTGTCAATGTTCTTACTTTCATACTACTTTACTCCTCACTCAATCCTCCAAAACGTCTTTGGCGAGATTGGTAAATTTTTAAACAATTTTTCAATTCTTCACCATCAAAGTCTGGCCATAATTTTTCATTAAAAATGAATTCACTGTATGAAACTTGCCAAATTAAAAAGTTACTTATTCTTTGTTCGCCAGAAGTTCGAATTAATAATTCTGGATCAGGATAATTTTGGGTCATTAAATGCTGATCTATCATCGTTTCATTAATATCATTACTATTAAGTCCTTTTTCTTGAAACTCATCAAATATCATCTTCATACTTTGGACAATTTCAGCACGACCACCGTAATTAATTGCAAAAATTAATTTCAATCCTGTGTTATTTTTTGTCTTTTCTTTGGCATGATCAATAGCTTCGATTGTTGATTTCGGTAACCCTGTTTGAAAACCAATTGTTTCTACTTTAACATTCTTTTCAATTAATTCAGGTAAAAATGTTTTTAGAAAATTAACTGGTAAATTCATAATATAGTTTACTTCACTTTCAGGTCTAGACCAATTTTCAGTGGAGAAAGCGTATAAGGTAAGATATTTGATACCGATATCACTAGCTTCTCTTGTGACTTTCTTGATTGTTTGCATACCTTCATAATGTCCTTTTATGCGAGGCATTCTGCGTTTTTTAGCCCAACGCCCATTTCCATCCATAATAATAGCAACATGTTCAGGTATATTATGTAAATCTAAATCATTAAATTGATTATTTTCACTCTTGTTATTATTTCTAAGCTTTTTAAACATGGTCTTTCCTCCGAGCCTGATCATCTCTGTAATATAGTATAGGTTGTTTAAACAATCATCTACCATTTTATCATACTCATTTATAGCATTGAATAAGCAAATAAAAAAACTGTACCAAAGTCTTACTTGGTACAGTTTAGACTAGAATGAAAATAGCATCATTTTGTCTTTCAATTTCATCTCCAGATGTATTGTATCTGGCAAGATGAAACTATCGCATTAAAGTTTAATTACACTGACATAATGTCTTTTTCTTTATCATCTACTAATTGATCAATTTCTTTAATTGAATTATCAGTAGCTTTTTGAACATCGTCTGTTTGACTTCTTAAATCGTCTTCAGTAATGTCACCATTTTTTTCATCTTTTTTGATTTGGTCGTTTACGTCACGACGGATGTTTCTTATAGAAACTTTTGCGTCTTCACCGATTTTTTTAACTTCTTTAACTAATTCTTTACGACGTTCTTCAGTTAAAGCAGGTACAGAAATACGAATTACTTCACCGTCACTAGTTGGATTAACACCAAGGTTAGCAGCGTTTATAGCTTTTTCGATATCAGCAACAGATGATTTATCATATGGTGAAATAACAAGTAATCTTGCTTCAGGAACATTAATACTTGCTAATTGTTGCACTGGCGTTGGTGCACCATAGTAATCTACATTTACACCATTTAATAAATTAGAATTGGCTCTTCCTGCACTAATATTAGCTAATTCTTTAGATAAACTATCGATTGATTTTTGCATTCTTGATTTAGTATCTTTAATAATGTCACTCATTTTTTACACCTCGTATTATTTTGTAATTAATGTACCAATTTTATCGCCCATAACAGCACGTTTAATGTTGCCTTCTTCCATAATTGAGAACACATTTAATGGAATATTATTATCCATACAGAATGATGATGCTGTTGAGTCCATAACTTGTAATCCTTCTTGTAACATTTGAATATGTGTTAAATGTTCATATTTAACTGCATTTTTATCTACTTTAGGGTCAGCTGAATATACGCCATCAACATTATTTTTACCCATTAAAATGACATCAGCTTCGACTTCAGCTGCACGTAAAGCTGCTGTAGTATCCGTAGAGAAATAAGGATTTCCAATTCCAGCCGCAAAGATAACAACACGTTTCTTCTCTAAGTGACGAATAGCACGACGACGAATATATGGTTCTGCAACTTGTTTCATTTCGATTGAAGTTAATACTCGAGTATCGCAATCTAATTGTTCAAGGCTATCTTGTAAAGCTAAAGCGTTCATAACTGTAGCTAACATGCCCATATAGTCAGCAGTACCGCGATCCATACCTAAATCGCTTCCTGTTTTACCTCTCCAAATATTACCGCCACCAACGATGACAGCAATTTCACAATCCATTTTTGCTACTTCAGCAACTTGTTTAGCTACACTTTTAATGATCATTGGATTTATACCAAAACCTTTGTCACCTGCAAGTGCTTCACCACTAAGTTTTAAGACTACACGTTTATATTTTGAAGTTTGAGCCATTTTCTTATCCTCTCTATAGTAGAAATATGTAAAAGTATATAAGTAAAGAAGACACGGATGTCTTCTCTAAAGCAAAGTATCTACTTCACTTTGAGAAAACCTTTCAGGTGTCTTCTTTCTTGTTAACAATATGACTAATTATTTCATTTGTCCTTTAACTTCATCTGCGAAGTTTTCTTCACGTTTTTCCATACCTTCGCCTACTTCATAACGTACGAAGTCAACAAGTTTACCACCTTTAGATTTTAAGAAAGCTTCAACTGTTTCGTCTGGGTTTTTAACGAAGTTTTGGTCAACAGCACAAATTTCTTGTAAATATTTACGTAAACGACCTTCAACCATTTTTTCAACGATGTTTTCTGGTTTACCTTCGTTTAATGCTTGTTGTTTAAGTACTTCTTTTTCATGGCTAATTTCATCTTCGCTTACTTGATCAGATGAAACGTATTTAGGGTTGATTGCAGCGATATGCATAGCAACATCTTTAGCTGCTTCTTCGTCAGTAGTACCTTCAACAACTGTTAATACACCGATACGTCCACCCATGTGTAAATAAGCACCAAAAGCATCGTTATCAGTTTTAGTTCTAACTGAGAAACGACGGATACTTAATTTTTCTCCAATTGTAGAAATAGCTTCTTTCATTTTTTCGTCAACAGTTTTACCGTCTTCAAATTTAGTTTCCATTAATGCATCAACTGATTCTGCTTTTGTAGCAAGAACTTGGTTAGCAATTTCTTTAACTAAATTTTGGAAACCTTCGTTACGAGCAACGAAGTCTGTTTCTGAGTTGATTTCAACGATAGCTGCTTCGTTACCATTGATTTCAACATGTACAAGACCTTCTGCAGCGATACGATCAGCTTTTTTAGCTGCTTTAGCAATACCTTTTTCACGTAAGTAGTCGATCGCTTTATCCATATCACCATCAGTTTCAGTTAGCGCTTTTTTACAGTCCATCATACCAGCGCCAGTTTTTTCACGTAATTCTTTTACAAGTTTAGCTGAAATTGCCATTAATTATTCCTCCAGTATATATAATTCTATTATAGATATATCTAAATTCTACCATTATTGTTAGTAAAATTTCCAATACTCTATACTTTATTTTTATTTTTTAAAAAAAGGTGATAAGCATTAGTATCTTATCACCCATTTAAACTATAACTTAGTTTGATTCAACAGAAGTGTTTTCTTCAGTTGTTTCTGCTTTGTCAGATTCTTCTTTATCATCTAAATTGATGTTTTGTTCTGCAGCTACTTCTTCGTTTGATACACCTTGTTGACCTTCTAAAACAGCGTCTGCCATTTTACCAGTTAATAATTTAACGGCACGGATAGCATCGTCG
>Ga0114955_1000900_pt1 | contig 13509 bp, 23 predicted proteins | sample Porto_5metaG_FD_87302 | JGI IMG/M metagenome (GOLD analysis project Ga0114955, IMG submission 87302) | Marine algal microbial communities from Porto, Portugal - Porto_5 metaG | ecosystem: Host-associated > Algae > Red algae > Unclassified | place: Portugal: Porto | collected 2015-02-02 | reverse complement strand
GCATACTCCCGCTCTGCAATGGGCACTCATACAATCGGCGCTGGGGTTGACTACGACCCGCTCAGAAGAATTTAAGACTCTTCGGAGGGCGGAGGCATGCGCACAGCTCTTTGGCAATGAAACAAGGGCGGTTGCGCCGCACTGCCCAGCCCGCGCACCGCGATTTGTCGCCCGTTGCGCCCATCTCCACATATTTCCTATCACCTCCACTATGCCTTAGCCCCTTCGTCTCTTTGGACGCGCTATGAGCTTAGGCCTTACGCCTATTCGCACTCTCCGCCGGGCCCGGGCCCGATTCGGGAACTGCAAGTGTTAACCCCAGGGAGACACTGATCAATTCGGTCCTTGCACGCCCCACTCAGCGCAGATCGGACATTCCTGCAGCTTTCAGCAGGAATGCTTAGTCAGATAAGTGAGTACAGAGCACCGGCAGGCGCCAGAAGACGAAAGGGTGGCCTACCGACTGGGCGTTTTTCCTGTCCGCGGCGACGCCGTGCGTCAGGTCCCGGCTGACGGTAGAACGCCGCCATTCTGGATTGAGCTCTGCACATGTTGGGATCACGCATGCCCGTCTCCTCTCGGACGGAGCGCGTGCCTAACCTTTAGTCGCTCTCGTCCGTGCCGTACGCGCCCCGTTCTTCTTCCCAACCCTAGACACCAACAACACGTTGGCGCGCGCGAGCAGCCCGCCATGGCTCGAGATGCGCGGGCTCCTCCTGCTCCCTCCTCTGAATCCCGCCCACCGGCCTCGTCGACGCCCCGCACCCCATCGCCTCCGCGCACCCCGTTGCCTTCCCACACCCCACACAAATCGTAAACGGGTCGTCTGTTCGATGGCGGGTGATCCTCATCGGAGCGACAGCCGCCGCCCCGTCGGCATTCTTCTGGCGCCGCAGCTGCCGGTGGCAGGGGCGGTCGCAAGCATCGCGCCCCTACCCGATGTCGGGGGGGGTCTGTGTAGCTCATCACGTGGTCGGTCGCGGCGTGCGAGGTGTTCCAGTCGTTGTTCGTGGACACTTGAGGTAGACGCGCGCGCTACAACGCCAGAACCGACAACACAAAGCTGAAGAGGCTGAACGATTAGATCCTAGAGAAGCTGCGTAGGGAGGCGCGGGGCGCTTCCTTCGACGTGTCGGGCATCAACAACAAAGCCAAGAGCTGGACAAGGTCCTGGCACGTGGTGCACGGCTCCGCGGACGGAAATCGCAGCCGTGGTGGGAAGGCCGAAGACATCAGAACCAGTACGGATACGCATCGCATCGCAATCGTAGGGTGGGTGGTGCTAGGGCTGCGGCAGTGCGCTCGCTCGAGCCAGATGCTTATCCCCAGGTCCCAGGTGTTATTACTGGAAATTCGACCTCCGACGAAATCGGCGAAATCACCATCAACGTGAAGCAGACGCCGAGGTGAGTACAGCGCACCCGGGCGCGTCACGAACAGAGACGATCCGGCGCCTCGGCGGCCCGTCAAAGTGTGGTCGGAAGACGGCTCATCGACTGAGCCGAACTCGGCTCGACCCGTCAAACCAGTAGGCCGACTGGTCCGGCCAAAATAGACTTCGCATCGCAAAAACGTCCAAACATCAGAAATCATCATCGACGTGAAGCAGACGTCGAGGGGAGTACAGCGCACTAAAGGTATATTCCATGCATTTACGCGTATGAAGAGATAGTTTTCCCTGCTGTTCCCCTTTTTGCTTGGCCATGAGAAGCTACAGAACTGGTCTCTGTGGCATAGGTACTCCCAGAACAAAAAAGGCGCTCAAAGGGTGCTGTAGACCTGAGGTGTGCCTCGGTGTTTCTCTGTGCCACGAGAATCTCCCCTTTCGCTCCGTCTCCGCCGATCCGGAACGGATCCTGACCAATTGGGGATAATGACACCAAATGATTGGACTTGGATTAGCGGTGCTACGTCAGTCGCTGTTCAGATCTTGTGCCTGGAACTCGTCTGTCTCGCGATGGAAACGAGTCCGTTCTGTTCGTGGCTGCCGGCCACAGATTGACGCCAGGCGTGCCTCCCTCCTGTATTTCGTTGCGACTGGCGCCACCTGACACACGAATCCGAATCCGGCGCCTGCCTCTGATGCAATTCTGTGCTGACGCTTGGGGGGGGGAGGGGAGGGGGGCCTCCGCACATTGCGAATGAGAATCACTGCCTCATCTGTGCGCTCCCGCACGACGCGCACGCGCGAGGTAGCAGTCATACCGCGAACTGCAGCCGCGCCGACTCGGGCGGCTGCGGCCGCCGTCACGCCATGGGAGGACGCCACCGTACCACGAGCAGGGTGGCGCACGTGGGGATCCATGACGGTGGGCAGTGACTAGGCGCGTGAACCGCGGCAGCTTGCGCCCGCCAAGCCAGCCGAGAAGAACAGTACGTCAGTCGGCCTGCTCGGATCAAAGAGGCGCCACGTTCGACTGAGTGCGACTGGAATCTGCGCTCGGATAAAAAAAAGGGCGCTACTCCCGACAGACGAGCAAAGAATCACTACCGGGCTTGTAGCCCCCCCATCCAATTTCCGATCAATCCGATCTGGCATTGCTTGGAACTGCGCTTTCTCTCGGCTGGTTACGAGCATCACCAGCCCCCCACCACCACGGCCCATGCGCTTGAACGGCCAAGAATGCTGTCCGCATTAACATGCAGTACCTATGAAACGCATTTTGTCGCCAGGCCACGTCGAAATGCTGCTTGTACCGTCACCAGCGGGCACCCTATTGCAAAAATTGCCGTTTATTACAACGGTGGGATGCAAGAAAAACCTCTATCTCACCAGCCGATCGTCGTAGCTGCCTGAACGTGTGTCATATAACTGCTGATGAAGTGGACTCCAGGATGCATGCATGACGAGCAAAAACGCTTGAGCCATTGCTGAGTTCTGGGGTCCGCAATATGGGTCACCTCCATGCGCCTTAATGCGTGGAATCGACCTTTGCGTGCCGCTCCGACAGGAGACAATCCGGCTCGTCGGCGGCCCGTCAAAGTGTGGTCGGAATCCCGCTTCATCGACTTAGCCGACATCGGCTCGACCCGTCAGACCAGTAGGCCTACTGGTTCGGCCACAATCAACTTGCACCAAAATCAACAGGGGCGACCACTGCTAAACTGCGGCTGCGCCACTGGACGTCCTCAGTGGCGCGGCAGCGCACCAGGACGGTCCCAATCGGCCGTCCCCGGAGTCGGCGCCCCGCGCAACCGCGCCCCATTTCCGGCTCCACGTAAGTGGATGGTAGCGCAACCGTCCACAGCAGACGCCGGCCCGCAGCAACGTCGACGGAGGTCGCAGCCACGAAACCGGCGCTGCGCCACTGGACACCTCCAGTGGTGCCATGGCGCCACAGCACTCCCCCAATAGGGGGTCGCTAAGCTAGGTGCCCCGCGCAACCGCTCCCAGGTCTTCACCAACCCCAACGCCAGCCTGGAAAGCCGTGAGGGCCGGCGACGGCAGCGGCCTGGTGAGCCCGTCTGCCGGCATTTCGGCCCTCGGTAGAAAGTAGAACGCCACATCCTCGCGCGCCAGGTAGTCGCGAACCACGTGGTAGGCGACGTCGACATTCTCGGTCCGCCACGTCGCGTCGGGGTTGTTGACCAGCGAGAGGCACGATTGGTTCTCTTCTCCCATCGGCACGGCCCCGCCCTCAGCGTCCAGCTCAAACAGCAGTTTCCGTAGCCACAGTGCCTCCTTAGTCGCCTTCGCGGCGGCTACGTTTTCAGCCTCGGCCGTCGACGTCGCCACCGTCGACTGGCGCTTGCTCGCCCACAAAAAAAGTCCGCCGTTGAGCGTGAAGACGAAGCCTGTTGTCGAGCGGCGGCCGTCGGTGTCTGCCGCCCAATCGGCGTCAACATACCCTTGTAGCGCGTCGTTGGCGCCATACATCACACGAAGGCGAGTAGTCCCGCGAAGGTAGCGCAGCGCACCCTTGGCCGCGCGCATATGGTCTTGCTCAGGTCATGACATGCAACGCGAGAGCACGCCCATGGCAAAAGCAATTTCCGGCCTCGTCGTCGTAGACAAGTAGAGTAGAGAGCCTACCAGCTCCGCGTACCGGTTGCCGTCGGGAAGAAAGTTGACCCCCGTCTTGCTCAGGTTGACGCCCGACGACATCGCCTTCTTGTTGGTCGTGCATGTGTCCATTCCAAACGCCTGACCCAGCGCCATGATGTGGCCGGGGTTACTCAGCGTGAGATTCTTGGCCTTTTCATCGCGCATGACCTTCATGCCAATAAAGTCTTTGACCTCCCCCATGTAGAGCTTTTCGAACTTGCTGAGACGCCAATCTTGATGGCCTCCACGCCAGCAAAGCTCTCGCCCGCCACAATCGAGTCGTCGACGTACACGAGGATGAAAACGCGTCCGTGAACAGGTTTGTGCCACTCGTAAAGGCACGGGTCTACCGTAGACCGTGTGGCTCCCATCTGATCGAGCTCCTTGTTGAGCTTGATGCCCCACAGCCGCCCCGCTTGCTTGTTCCCATACAGTTCCAGGCTCAGCCGGCGTGGATCCGCAGGCACCCCGACTCGACACCGTCAGGGAGCTTGATGTACACCTCTTTGTCCATAAGCGCGTCGAGGAAGACCGTCTTGACGTCAACGTGGTGGACTTCCGACGCGTTGGCTGCTGCTAGGGCGAACAGGAAACGTGACGTCGCCGTGTTTGGTACAGGCGCCCACGTCTCGTCGAAGTCGGGCCCAGACGCTTGCTTGAAACCTTGGGCCACCAGCCGCGCCTCATGGCGCGTCTTCTTTCCTTCCGCGTCGTGCTCAATGTCTAAAACGAGACAAGTCTTGACAGCCTTGTGCGGCGTGTTGCTGCCATTGATGGTGGACCACGTGCCGAGCTTCTTGTGCGCCGCCACTTAGTCTTTGATGGCCTGTTTCCACCGCAGCCAGTCCGGAAGAACGCGTGCCTCTTTCTCGCTGGCAGGGGGCTTGGTCAAGTCGCAGCCATCTTTGGCCGCCGACTCGGCCCCGCTGGCCATGTATGCCTCGGGTCGATCTCCCACCAGGTCAGTTTGGGGGCTGGCCTACGCGCAGAGCGACGAGGCCCCGGAGCTGCATTGTAGACTTCCGAGGAAGCGTTACCGACCGAAATCATGTAATCATTCTGACTCTGACGTTCTTCGTCGGTGTTGTCGCCAGCGAAGCTGTCAGGAGCGCCGTCATCCTCACTCTCGTTGTCTTCGACGGAAAGATGCTTCTACCCGACATCTCCTTCGGCCTCTAGCATGTCCATTGACCCGTGCACGCCTTCTTTGTTGTCGCTGTCTTCGGTCATCGTCAGCTGGGGACCAGCGCTTGAACCGTCGGCCGACGTCCCGGCCTTGGCTGGCTTCTCTTCCATAAGGACGTCCCGACGCTCGAAGACTTTGTTCGTACCGTCCTCGAGGATGCGGTAGGCCTTTCCACCAACCGTGTATCAGACAAAGCGACCCACGTCCGTCCTCGGCTCCAGCCTGCGCTGCTGCTTCTCGGGCTTGAGCGCCCAAGCTCAGCTTCCCCAGACGCGGAATCCTAACACGTTAGGGCTTCGCCCCTTCAGCGCTTCCAGCGGCGTCACGACTAGCCCCTTCGTGGGCGACCGGGTGAGGAAATGGACAACGGAAGCGAGGGCCTCAGCCCACAGCTTCTCTTCAGCCCCGGCATCGAGCAGTGCAGCACGCACGCGCTCCATCAGCGTGCGGTTGACCCTCTCTGCCTTGCCGTTCTGCTCCGCTTTTCACGGCGCCGTCTTCTCAGACGTGATGCCATTGCCCTCGAACCATGCAATCAGGTCATTGGTGAGGCATTCCTTGGCACCGTCGTGACGGACGCGCTTGATTTCGACCCCAGTCAACGTCTCGAGCTGCTTGATGCGCGTCTTCAGCACTTGCGACGCCATCCCCTTTGTCTTAATGGGCGTCGCCGTGATGAAACCAGTGCTGTCCTCGAGCGCCGTGATGAAGTAGGTGGAGGCACCCAGTGACTCCGTGAGAGGGCCACCCATGTCGGTGTGGACCAACTCGCACTTAGTGGTCTTGGTTGAAGACTGCGGATGCGGCGCCTGTACCACCTTGCCATCCACGCAAGGCACACAGACAGTGCCGACCACACGCTCAGCGTCAGCCACCGACGATGGCATCCCATCGACCATCTTGAGCGCCCGCTGGAGGTTTTCAATCCCCAAGTGGTTGAAACGGCGATGCCAAAGCTCTTCTTCCCCTGCGATGCGCGTGGACGCCGCGTTCGCCGACATCTTAACCGGCGTCACCTTAAGCACACACTACTCCCGGTCGTTGAACTTTTCAACGACCGAGGCCTCGTCAAGCACTCCGCTCACACGAACGGCGTCCCCGTCGCTGAGGATGTAGCAGGCGTTCCCGAAGAACACCACGGCACCTCTGCTGCGGTCAACCGCCCATACTGACAGCAGGTTTCAGGTCACGTCCGGCGCCAGCAGGGCCTCTGCTAAGACCATGCCCGACTTTGTGCTCCCCTTTCCAGCGTCCATAGAGACGTGGCCGTGCCCTTTAATTGGGACTTTGTCGCAATTGGCTAAGGTGACCTTGGCCCCGCTCCCCGCCGCCTGGACGGTTAAGCCCTTGTCCCCGGCGGCCATGTGGTCGGTCGCTCCGGAGTCGAGCACCCAGGTCGACGACCCGCTTGTGCTACCGTGATCCTTTCTGGAGCTGAGTTGACCGGCCGAAGCAGTGTATGCCAGAGCGGCACCCATGTGGGGCCCGCCCCCATGGCCGCTGTCACGGCGGCCGCCACCGGGCTTGTTCTGGCCCTTGGCCTCGTCAGACTCCCGCTTTTAGCAGTCACTATTCATGTGCCCCTTCTTGTCGCAGTAGTAGCACACGACCGACTTCTTGTCACACGGCTTCTTTGGCGCCGCCACCGTGAAGGCTTGCGCGACTTGACACCACCATCTGGCGTCAATGAGCCCCCAGCAATGCTCCGCTGCTCGACTTGAAGCAGCGTACCTGTCACGTCCGACATGGCCAGCTTGACGGCCTTGTTCTCCAAGACCGTCCCGAGCATCCCGTACTCGGACGGAAGCCCCGGCAAGACACGCAGCGCGAGCGCGTTGTCGTGCACCGGGTTTCCGAGAATGGCCAGCTCGTCCCGGATCATCTCAGAGCGCGACGCGAACTGGATGATGATCTCGTCGTTGCCCTCCTTCCAGGTGCTCACCTTGTCCATGAGCGGAATCAGCTGGGCGCTGTCGCGCGCCTCGGACATGACCCTGAGCGCGTCCCGCGCCTCCTTGGCCGTGTCGACCGAAGTCACCGTGTTAAGATGCACGGGCTTAACCGACATCTGGATGGTCGCAAGAGCCGCCTCATTCATGGCATCCCACTCTTCGACCACCGGGTCGGCCTTATTGTCTTCCGACCCAGAAGCCGGACGGTCCGTCACAACGGCCTTCCACAGCTTCTCTCTTGAGCTGCGCACGTTGATACGCCACCCACACTTTGTAGTCGTCGTCCAGCTGTGCGAACCGCGGGCCGCCAAAGCGGCCGTGGTCCGACATGTTGACGACCGTGGCACCGACCAGCACCACCCTGTCGACGCTAGAGGCTGTACCTGCCCGTCCAACGCCGGATCACGCCACGACCCGAGCAACGTCGTCCTCCTCGCGACCGTAGGAAAGAACGATGATGACGACCAGCGACCACTGGGCCCAGAACTCGTGAAGCGAGAGGTAAGTGGGTGGATGCGATGCTTTACTTTCCACCGGCCTGAGGCGCGAGGCCAGCTGCCTCCTACCCCCCCCGGGGGCCCCTCTCTCAACGTCCTGGAGGCACACCCCCGCCAACGAAGGGACAGGGCCCACGACGCACCTGCCGAGGCAGAGCTCCCTCCCTTGGAGGATACATGCTCTCACCACCCCACAAACCGCGACGCCCCTCAAGGAGCCCCCGAGAGTCTCCCCGAGCTCAGCTCCGAAATGAGCTCCCCTCGAGATACAAGCACACGTAATTACACCACGCTCATACAGCAATGCATGTCAAAGGCACAGACAATCAAGCCGGTGACCGCAGGAGTACTCCTGGAATATTCCGGGCAGCCCGGGGTGGCTCCGACTTACCAGCGCGGGCTTGGGGGGCTGCCTCAACAGGGCCCTCATCCCGCGGCCTTCTTCCTTCCTTTCAAGACACTGACTGAGGAACTCCGTGGGACTGCCCGTGGAACGACGCCAGTGCCCGCGGAGACCCCAAACGGGGCGCATGCCCTGGAGGCGCTGTCCATGAGGCCAAAGGTCCTCTCTCCCGCCCTCCGTCCCCCCTCCCCGCATGGGCAGCAACTACTTAGCACCCGCGCGCTAACTTCTGAAATCCCGCCGCGTCTTTATTCTGCGCACCTCTCGTCAGCGTCCGTCTACGAGGAGTTTCGCGCTGCAGCCGCCCCGGGAAGGGGTTAAGGCTGGGATTGGCGGAAGAGTATTTGGGCCGTCGGAAGGGGCAGGCGCGGGGGAAAGCCGGTGAGGTATTGCTGGTCAGACAAGCCAGCAAGGCATCTGCGAGTCTGCTTCTTGGCGGCGGAAGGGATCGCGTCGCGGGGCATCAAGTCCTTCAGACCTACAGAAATACCGGCACACATATCACAGCTCTGTAACAAGCGCGACAGGCCCATCAAATCGTTTATGGTGGGAGCTCACTCTTGCAAGCGCACGGAGAGGACGACGTGGTTGCATACCCATGTGGCCGGGACAAATCCACACGCGTACGCCGCTAGAACTGCATGGACGCCGCAATGGCGCACGGCTCTGACTCCGATGCCGCCCGCTTGTCTCGATGCTGTCAGCTGCTGTCACCTTCCCTGTCGCCAGCACCAGCCATGAAGATGTTTTTGATTCATTTCACTCGATCCAAATCAAGAACCCAGTGAGATGGCACGAACCCCGACGTAGGTTAGCAACAACCTGCTGAGCAAGGCTGAAAGGGCAGGTTTTGCTGTCACCCGGGGTGAACTCAATGGGTTCTCGAATCGTCCCCTGGACTTCCAGCACAGCTCCTCTCCCACCGTCTCACACCACGACTGTCCGACAGCTGCCTACATGCACCCCTTCCCCCACCCCAACCCTCCCCAAATCCTTTGATCTCAACCCCCCAGCTCCCTTCACAGCCGAAGCTGCGATGCGCTGGCTCCATGACCGCATTTTTCTGCTTTCCAGATGGTCGGGTGGGGACTGTGTCTGCCGGGGTCAAGCTGTCTCGACAGCGGCCGTTGTTAACAGGGGCGGACCTTCCCTCTTCCACGGCATTCCATTTTGTGCGAATGAGAGGTCCTGAAAACGCGTGCTCCGCGGTCTCCGTCATCACCCGGCACGTCGCAGGGAGTGGCACATCCGCGTCTTCAACGGTCAGGGGCGGGAGCGGCGTTCCTGCGCCCCACCATCGCCCACACCCCCATAGCCGCCCGCTTCATCCACTGGCAGCCTGCGACCGCCTCCGTCGCCCAGTTTCCGCCTCGTGAACTCCGACCGCCTCCTCAGCCGCGTATGCGACGGGCGAGAGTGGCCCGGTCTCGTCTTCGTTGTCTGCGTGAGACGTGGCCCTCAGGCCTCGCGTTGCGCCGAGCGACGGCTACGCTATCGCCAGCAACAATGTCCAAGCAATAAAAGGAAACGAAGGTTGAAACCGGGTGTGTACCCGAGGATTTGAACCGGCGACCTAGCGGACTGCAGCCGCTCGCTCTCAAGATCAGAAGAACCACTGAGCTATTCAACCAGCCCCCGTTTGTCTCTGAGACCGATGGTGTGCAATTATAACGGTACAATGACCACCAGGTTTCCGCAAAGTGGAGCTCTGGGCGTCTCTCGGCGCCACCAGCCATGTAGGCTATCTCTACGCGTAGCTCTATAGTAACAGAAGCTTCAGATGGCACCTGGTTGGAGAAGATCTTTCAGTCGTTCGCCGACGCGTCCAAAAGGCCAAAGAAGAGAGGGATGGCTCAATGACAGTTGTACCCGTCGCCAGAAGAAGACTTAAGGGTACCACCAACGTGATCTTCGGCGCACCTCTCCAAGATGTTTCGCAGGGGGCGGCGTGCGGCATTGAAAGGTAGTCAGGAAACGCGACGATGAGGTGGAAGCCGGTGGGGTCCACGAGCGGAAGCACCATTGGCACATACAGAGGCTTGGATAGGAAAAAGCCGCGGCGCTCAGAATCTGTCAGACTTGCTGTACTACCGACGGCTGCTACTGTGTGGAGGGCTACGTCGTCTGCCTCTGTCACATCGAGCACAACACGAGGGCACCCAGTCTGTAAGACTCGAGAGGCCACGTGGCCTTTCAAAAGTAAACTGGGGAGTCGATGGTGCGGGAGACTGCCTCGGTGAGGACGATCGTCACGAAGGATGAGGGGTCAGAGGACCTCAGCAGGTGCGACGACGGTCGGAGTGGTAGAAACAGGTCACGAGCAAATAGGCTGTTTTCTGCTACTGAGGCTATCTCTCTCCGTTCTTCTGGAATAGTTAAAGTGTGCTGGACAATTGACCCTCCTTAGCGCCCCTAAGTAGACCCAGGACATACATGCGCTCGTCTCCGCACAGTGCGGCGCCAGAAACGCCAAGAACAGAAGAAGGTGTGCGTGTGTCGCCAAAAGACAGCACAAGATAGGCCAAGAACAAAGGCAACCGGGGGTGTACCGCCAGAAGGCTGCACCAGAGTGTTCAAAAACCTAAATACAGAAGCATGGAAACGCATCAGGCCTGCGATACGAATGCCAAAGACTGGGAACACTTCTCATTGGACCGTGCGGCGCTCGAAAACCCCGACAGCAGGGCGTGACCAGTTCCGCCCTGTTGTCCTCCGATCGCCATAAAGTACTTTACGGAACGCTGATATTGCTGTCGCATCGCATTATGGCTACAAGACTGATACCAACTCCCATTGTTGTCCTTGAACTGACGCCGAGAACTCCAGAGCCAGGCGCCGCATCAGGATCAGTCAGCGGGGCGCTAGGTTGCCCCATTCCGGATCAGGGTCATCGTCGGGTTCATAGATTCCACAAAGAATATGGATGCCGCCGCAGCGGATGATGGGCGCGTACACATGGTCACGAAGAAAGCGTGCCACTTTCAGATTGATGCTTAACATGCATGAAACTTTGAGAGTATGTCGCCACGTGGCGTGAAGGGCCAGTGGCCTTACGCCAACGCCAGAAACTGCATCGTGTCGCAAGTGCATCTGCATGCGAGCTCATCGCTTCACTAGGCCGAGATGTATGCCACCTGGACGGCGATGAGTCCAAGGTGACATGGAAAAGTACCTGGTCCTGGAACTACTCGCGTACGCGCCTCCGCACATTGGACTGAATTCAAGGAATCCTTTCGCCAAGTCCTGTGCACTGTCAGTGATCTCGGGCAGTAAGAAGAACTCCAGTGCCTCACTCTGCGAGTTAGCCACGGGCACAACCAGCATGGATTGCTTCAAGACGCGGGGTGAGACGAGTCCTCGCAGAGTCGTCCGTTGCACTCTACACTGCTTCAGGAGCGGTTGAAGCTTCACTCGCACCATGCTCTGATCGCGGCATGAATGCCAGGACATGCGCGTTAGAGCAGATTACTGGTGCGTGGCATCCGACCTCCCCGTTGCGGGCAGTGGCGAAGCTACTATTTTCCGTCAGCGCCGCGAGCTCTGAGAAAAGATCCTCAAATATCGCAGCTACTGATTTCTTTCCTGTCCACAGCGCCCTGTACCGCGTCAGCGCTCCCTCGGCATCGCGCTTGATATCGAGCTCGATGTGAGATCTGATCGTGATTTGCTTCTTGTCGCTCACCTTGGTCTTGGGGATCAGATTCCGAGTTTCTCGCGCGAAACGACCTCGTCCTTGATGGCGTTATTCCACAACGTCCATTCAGGAAGGGCACGCGCCTCCTTCTCGTTTTCACGCGGCTTGGTAAAGTCCCAGAAATCCTTGGACGCCGACTTGGCACCACTGGCCAGGTACGCCTTGGGGTCCTTCTCCCACCAGGATACTTTGGGGGCTGTCCTACGTGTAGAGCGACGAAGCCCCGGGGTGGCACTATCGATATCCACGGGAGAGTGAGCAACAACGAGAAACCATTCATTATCACCCTGTATTTCCTGGTCGTCTTTGTCTTCAGCGAGAGGGTCAGGATCATCGTCTTCATCTCTCTAGGAGGCCTCTCCAGGACGTTCCTTCTCCCCGAACTCTCCTTCGGCATCGAGCATGTCCGCCGCCGCCGCCCCCGCCCCCTCCGCCGTCGTCACCGTCAACAGCACGCATGCGCGGGTGTGTTGTCGATAACGAAGACATCGGGATAGGATGGCGCAGGCCCCCCAGGCCGACTCGCATGCAGCGAGGCGCGGCTCTCGGTCCTCCAGGTAGCAAACAGCGGCTCGTAGCTTGCCTGCAGGATGAGAGCAAAACGGCTTTCAAGACCGCAGGATGTGTTCGACGGCGAATGCCACTCACCGGCGCATGCGAAGTCGGTCTGCGCTTGACAGCGCCAAGCGGTCGTCCTTCAACACGTTGATCGTGTGAACGGATGGCTTGGGTGCCGCCAAAGGGCGGTCACCGCCGAGGTAAATCCCTCCCCGCCCATTCATTAGACGGCGGGCGACAGGTCCACCGACGGCAGGACGATCAGGAGGGAGCGGGGGACGAAGAGGGGCTGTACCACAGGAGGGGTGGGCGGCAGAGGGGGGGCGGGCACCGCGGGGGAGCGGGTCACCAGAGGAAGGGGAACCTCAGGATCAGGGGGGGGCCCAGGAGGAAAGCTCGTGCCACCTGTTCGGGAGGGGGGAGCGCTCGACCCTGTGCCCGGCTGCATTCGCAGCCCCGCTCCCCGGCCGGCCGTATTCAAAGCGGCAGCCATCTGTGCAGCCGCCAACAAACCACTCGTGTCTGCAATATGTTCAACAACAAAAATCGAGCCACAGCCATAAACATGATAATCTAGAGCGCGTTAGACATAGAGCGAAAGCGACGGCACAAGTAGCAGGGAGTCCCTCCACTCGATCGTGGCAAGCAACGGCCGCCCGGAGATCGAGGTAGAAGAGTAGGTGATGCGACAGAGACCTGTGTGGTTCCTCGTGGATCGGCGGGTACCCGCGTGGGACTGGCGACGAGGCACCATCGTGGACGAGGGCGACAAAGAAAAGAAGGCCCCAAACAACGGCCGGTTGCAGCACACGGGCAGGCCCGCACACCAGCGTGTGCGTGGTGGTGACGGCGACGCGGCAGGCTGGATGGTGGTGCTCCTTTGACACCGCCAGAACAAGGGGGTGCAAATAAATGTGCTGGCAACACTTTTTAATTGCGTTGTGGCCACTAAATACTTCCGGGTATACGCAGAAAAATCCTCGTAGCTGACCAGCCGCCAGTGGCAAGTTGCTCTCTGGACGACCCGACCCCCGGTCCCCCCTTCCCCCCCAGCATCCACCTCAACCCTTCCCCTCCGACGTCATTTTTTCCCGCTTCTAAACATCGCCGGGAAAAAGAGGCTCAGAGGGGGGGGGGGGGGGTAGGAAACCCAGGGGTTTGCCGGGGGCAAAAG
>Ga0114955_1000899_pt1 | contig 13514 bp, 13 predicted proteins | sample Porto_5metaG_FD_87302 | JGI IMG/M metagenome (GOLD analysis project Ga0114955, IMG submission 87302) | Marine algal microbial communities from Porto, Portugal - Porto_5 metaG | ecosystem: Host-associated > Algae > Red algae > Unclassified | place: Portugal: Porto | collected 2015-02-02 | reverse complement strand
TCCCGCATAACGGAACGGATTGACACGTTGCTCTCTTGCAGACAGCATGTTCCCGAACGCATCATAGGTATACGCGTTTAGAATCTCGCCCTGTTGTCCTGTGAGGTGGGTTACGTCACCGTGAATATTATTTACATAATAAGCCACATCGCCCTGATCGTCCAGTTGTGTTAGCCATTCATGACCGCGTATATAAGATGCTGCACTCGCTCCGTTTCGACCAACTCATTGACGACATGCCAGCCGTCATGCACAAAGTGGCGTACAGTTCCGTTCGTATCCAGCCTGCTTCGCAAGCCTTCCGGGTCGTAACCGTGCTGTAACACACCGCCATCTGCTTGCTCGACTCGAATGGTACGGTTGAATGCATCATAGGCATAGTTTATCGACTGCTCCCCTTGATGCTCTCGGATTAGGTTTCCTTGCGCATCATAAGTGTAGCGAATGTTTTTCCCGTTTGCTCGCTCAGCGGATACACCTTGCTCCTCTTTCTGCAATGCTTCCTCAACTAAGCTGAGCAGGCGGTTCCTTGTATCATAGGTGTAGCTTGTCCGCTGTCCGTTCCAGTCACGAGAGACTCGGTTTCCTGCGGCGTCATAAGCGAGTTGCTCCGTGCCGTATCCGGCATACCGGGCTTCCACCAGTCGATCCAGTGCATCGTATCGATACTCTGCGCGATCTTCCGTGCCATAACAGCCAACCGTATTCCCGCTTTGGTCATACGCATATCGGTTGTCGAGCAATACTGTTCCATCCGCTGCGCGGGTATGGAGCCGCGATACTTGCCCTTCTGGCGTATACTCATACGCCGTCTGCACACCGTTGCCGTACAGCATGGACGCGATTCAGTTGCCTGCTGCATAGGTGTACTGAGCCAGGTCTTTCTCCCCTTGCCGGATGGCAACAACCCGCCCCACTGGATCATGCGCGTATTCGACGCGCGTTCCGCCAGCATCCGTGCGGCCACCGTTTGGCCTTCTGCATCATACTCGTAGCGTAGCACTGGACGCGAAGTGGTATCCTTGCTCGGATCACCAATTCGGCTCTGATATTTGGCCGTAAGCAGACCGTCTTCGTTATAATCGTAGTCATAACGCACTTCGTTATTCGCGGATGAAATCAGCTGGCCGTCTTCGCGGTAGGTGTACGTTTCTTCCTCACTGCTGGACAGCTCCCGTCTGCGAATGAGTTGGTCATTGAAATTGTAGACCATGTCCAATACCCGCTAGTTCCGGACGTACCAGTATGACCGGGAAGGCCGCCTGGCAAGGCAGCAGGACCGGGTAAGCCGTCCGGGCCTGTAATCGCGGACACTTCACCCAGGGAATTATACGCATATTGAGTCGCATGTCCCTTCGCATCCGTAGAACGAGTTAGATTACCCGCCACGTCATAGTCATAGTGCTCCGTCGTGCCGTCTGACCGTCGCCATCCCGGAGCCCTCCGATATGCCCTGCAACATCGTATTCATATTCCTGTCGCAACACCGGGGTGCGATCTGGGCCATTGCCCTACACTTGACGCACCTGGCCAGCCAACGTATAGGCATACCTCGTTTCGACGCCATATTCCGTCACGGCTTCCTGCTCCTCATAACGGTTTATATAGTAATCCACTTCACCCTGAACATCTAGTTTTGTTAGCCATTCATAACCACAAAAATAGGAAGACTGTACTCACTCCGTTCGTTTCACCCTGCTTTATAGACCTCTAGGTTATAACCTACTACAACCTTTGCCGTTTGACTGGTCCGCTTAACCCCATCGAATTAGTAAACTATCTGTTTTCTATTCCAGTGGGAAAACCTGTTTCCTTAATGAATAAATCTTCTACAAAGTCATAGGTAATAAACTTATTTCAAAATACAAAAACCCTGATTGGACTAACCAAATCAGGGCAAAATGTTGGTAAAATTATTTAGTTATAGTCTTGTATTTCTTTATTCCCTATAGCTACCACTCTTAGAGTTATCTTTCTTTAGATAATTTTCGAGCGCCTCCGACTCCCACCATTTCATATTTGGACCAACTCTATGTCTTAACAGGTACTTTCTCCCCTTTTCGGAATTTATTTTTGATAAAGCTATAATGGCAAATGCCGAAATCGCATCAAGCTTATATTTTTGAAGTATAAGTAATTTATCTTCTACTTCTATAAGAAGATCCTCTTCAAAATGCGAAATCCAAAAAGAAGCTTTTGCAGAAGCATCCGTCGAGTAATCATCCATAGCGATTTTGACAAGTAAGTCTAATAATTGCTTGTCATTTAATCGGTCCTGAAAGTAATTGGTTGCCTCCTCTATACCATGTACAGCATCAATAAGCTTTTCTCGAATAAGTTTTCTAAAATACATTAGCTTTCCTCTTTTTTAATTAATCCAATTTCCATAGCAACGTTGTCATTTATAACATATTCTTTTTCCTCTGGTAAACAAAAGTTGTAATTATTTTCAGATATCATTTTTTTATACTTCCTAACGTCATAGGTTATCTCTACAAAATCAACAATAAAGTCATTTACGTACATATCCAAAATTTCATTTTTCAACCCCAATTGAACAGCCTTCCTCTGATTCTCCCGCCCATAAATATCTCGATCAGGATCTAACTGGCATAATACATTTGTTGTGTTAAATTTCTTTTTCCACTCACTGTTTGCGCCATGAATTTTAGGTTTGAATTTTGTCAATACTGCTTGAGATAAAATATTATCAAATCCTTCCTTGGTAAGCTGTATTGAAAAAATTCTTTCCTGATTTATTTTAGTTCCCCATTCAGAACGGTGCATCATCCATAAAAAAGAGGTTTTAATCCACGATGTTCTATTAAGACTAAACGAAGGACCGAACTTACCATATAATAATAGTTCATCAGCAATGTTATTGCCGAATGCCTGATAAATAGTTACGTACTCTTTTGAATATGTTGCAAATATATTCTTACTCGTCATAATAAAACAACCCTATCATTTTTTAATATTATTTTGTTTTTAATGTTTCTTCTAATAATCTTACAGACAATAGATTCTCTGGTAAATTGAACTTACTGAGTTCTGAAGGAGTAATACCATAGTTTATATCTGGACCTTTTTTAGGTAATCCTTCATAGTGATATCTTATATTCCTAGATTTACGTGAGCCTCTTTGTGGTACAGCAGTACTTTGGATATATTTATAATAATCTTCTGAAACCACATACTCTATAACCCCTTCATTGGTTCCTTTTATAACAAGGTCATTTTCAAATCCACCTTGTTTTGGTGGAGCAGTTAATTTATTTAGACTAGTTGTAACCCATTTCTCAGAATTCGCACCATGAATTGCCTGCTGAAGTTGCTTATTTTCTAAGGTTGAGTTAATTTCCTCCATACTCATTTTTCTGTATAGCGGAATCCCATTCACACCTGAAACGTTTTGCTCATGGACATCACCCTTGTTCACACAAGACGCAGGACTTGCTCCACTCCCCGCTTTTGCATACCCACTCGGGTCTACATATCGGATCGGGTTGTTGGCGACATACGCATACAGATTCAATCCATCGCCACGGTACGTGTCTTCCTGCGTGAAACGCGCGATCAGCGGGTTATAGAACCGGGCGCGCAGATAGTAATGTCCCGTCAGCGCATCCTGCATTTCTCCCGCATAACGGAACGGATTGCTGCGTTGCTCTCTTGCAGACAGCATGTTCCCGAACGCATCATAGGTATACGCGTTTAGGATCTCGCCCTGTTGTCCTGTGAGGTGGGTTACGTCACCGTGAATATTATTTACATAATAAGCCACATCGCCCTGATCGTCCAGTTGTGTTAGCCATTCATGACCGCGTATATAAGATGCCTGCACTCGCTCCGTTTCGTCCAACTCATTGACGACATGCCAGCCGTCATGCACGATGTGGCGTACAGTTCCGTTCGTATCCAGCCTGCTTCGCAAGCCTTCCGGGTCGTAAACGTGCTGTAACACACCGCCATCTGCTTGCTCGACTCGAATCGTCCGATTAAACGCATCATAGGCATAGTTTATCGACTGCTCCCCTTGATGCTCTCGGATTAGGTTTCCTTGCACATCATAAGTGTAGCGAATGTTTTTCCCGTTTGCTCGCTCAGCGGATGCACCTTGCTCCTCTTTCTGCAATGCTTCCTCAACTAGGCTGAGCAGGCGGTTCCTTGTATCATAGGTGTAGCTTGTCCGCTGTCCGTTCCAGTCACGAGAGACTTGGTTTCCTGCGGCGTCATAAGCGAGTTGCTCCGTGCCGTATCCGACATACCGGGCTTCCACCAGTCGATCCAGTGCATCGTATCGATACTCGGTCTGATCCTTCGTGCCATAACAGCCAACCGTATTCCCGCTTTGGTCATACGCATATCGGTTGTCGAGCAATACTGTTCCATCCGCTGCGCGGGTATGGAGCCGCGATACTTGCCCTTCTGGCGTATATTCATACGCCGTCTGCACACCGTTGCCGTACAGCATGGACGCGATTCGGTTGCCTGCTGCATAGGTGTACTGAGCCAGGTCTTTCTCCCCTTGCCGGATGGCAACAACCCGCCCCACTGGATCATGCGCGTATTCGACGCGCGTTCCGCCAGCATCCGTGCGGGCCACCGTTTGGCCTTCTGCATCATACTCGTAGCGCAGCACCTGACGCGAAGTGGTGTCCTTGGTCAGATTACCAACTCGGCTCTGATATTTGGCCGTAAGCAGACCGTCTTCGTTATAATCGTAGTCATAACGCACTTCGTTATTCGCGGACGAGATCAGATGGCCGTCTTCGCGGTAGGTGTACGTTTCTTCCTCACCGCTGGACAGTTCCCGTCTGCGAACGAGTTGGTCATTAAAATTGTAGACCATGTCCAATACCCGCTGGTTCCGGTCCTGCTGCCTTGCCAGGCGGCCTTCCCGGTCATACTGGTACGTCATGGGTAAGCCGTCCGGGCCTGTAATCGCGGACACTTCACCCAGGGAATTATACGCATATTGAGTCGCATGTCCCTTCGCATCCGTAGAACGAGTTAGATTACCCGCCACGTCATAGTCATAATGCTCCGTCGTGCCGTCTGGCCGCGTCAGAGCTGTAATGTTACCCCAACCGTCCAGTGTACGGCGCGTCATCCGCCCCTCGCCATCCCGAATTCCGACGACATGCCCTGCGGCATCGTACTCATATTCCTGTCGCAAGACTGCGATATGATCTGGTCCATTGCCCCACACTTGACGCACCTGGCCCGCCAACGTATAGGCATACCTCGTTTCGACACCGTATTCCGTCATGGCTTCCTGCTCCCCATAACGGTTAAAGGCATGCCGCTGCATGATCTCGCCCAACGGATTACGGATTTCGGTTAGACGGTTCAGCACATCATACATATATTCTGTTCCTGCCCCATCGTCACGGGCTACATCGTACAGGCCAGGTGTCACCTTTTTGGCGAGTTTCCCTTCGGTATTATAGAAGAGCCGGGTGATACCACCCCGCTTGCCTACAAAACGGATCGGTCGATTTCGAACATCGTATGCATATTGTATCCCATGCCCCAACGTATCCGTTTCTTCTGTCACGTTACCGCTACGGTCATACTTCAGGTACATGGAGCTGGCCTTCGCTCCTGCATGCTCCCGGCGGCTGATCTGTACAATCCGATCTATGCGATCATAGCTAATCTCGGTTTCGTGCCCATCGTTGTACTCAAATTCAACGGTTCCATACGCCGTCGTTATTCAGCCCACTCAATTGAAATACATCTGATAACACTTGATTGTGACTGAACATTCTACGATTTTGAATTTTGAGAATCGTGAAAAACAAAAAACAGGTCAATCATGGTAATATTTCACCATAACAAACCTGTTCAATCTTATGGAATCGGATTATATCTGTCCAATAATAACATCTATTCGTTACGACTCTTAGGTAACTTCAATCGAGACAACCTCTACACCCAATTTATTCGTTATTATAAATTTATTTTCTTCCCACTTGGATTTTTTAAAGTAATCTCTTCGATCTAAATAATCTGATTTACTGGTCAACCACTCAACTCTGGTCTGACCTGAGATTCCATTTTCTAATTCAACACACCATGCTTCACCAGATGTTTTATTTAGACATCTAAAGACATCCGCCTTATATTTTCCTCTTTTTGATTTTTTTGACAAAGTTTTGATTTTTCTCTTTAATGAGAATTCCATTTCTATCACTTGTTTAGTTGTAGCTTTTATTGAACTGTTTTTCTCTTCATTTTCACCAAGTATGTTTGTTATATCAACTAATACCTCTTGAATAATATCTAAAACGAATCTTTCTGCATCTTCTGAGTTTAGGAGTTCCAAAGTCTTTATTTGCTCTTCTTCAAGATAATATGACGAGGCATTAAACGCCTTATAATTGTTGTATTTCTTGGCATTTTCTCTTCTATTCCTCGTAGCCAAAATAGTCAATTGCTTATTCCCATCTAATTCAATTTCAGGAAATAACTCCATAAATAATTCAGTTACATGATGCGACTTCCATCTTATAGGAAATATCTGTTTCTCCTTTTCATATTTAGAATCTCCCTCTAAGATAATCTTTTTCAATTTCAAAACAAAACCTCCTATAATAAATCCTAGTATTCCCCACTATGTATTCTCAGTTTTATCAATACATAGTAGGATTTTTTTCATTTTTAAGGACAGATAGTTCTCAAGAATCAAGGGCTCTGATTATAAAATCTAATATACTCCTCTATTGAAGAGACATTCGGTGTAGGTAATACATGGAATTCAGATGGTTGATTTCCTCCATTTCTAGCTGCATGTTTATCAGTTATTTTTTGTTCAAGTGTTTTGGCATCAATTCTACTTAAATCTTTTTCAATAAGAACTGCACGAGTATCCATACCATATTCATTGTTAAGTGTTGATACTTGAGGATTAGCTCGTGGCGATGTTCCATTCGAATTTAATGGCTGCCCACTAATACCTACCTTCACCATATTACCATTCCCATCTACTATTACATAGACGTGATTTGGATTGGTACTTGATAATGAATTTCCATGTGTTCCATCTGATGGTTTAGGGCTAGGGCTAGGTATGCCAACCTCTTCATTACTTGCATATTTCCCATCTGCTCTATGCCATTTCCCACTACTGTCTTGATAATAGCTTCCAGGTACATCCGTCTCCTCAGACGAAGCATGTCTGTTTCCCTTATTCACACAAGAAGCTGGGGTTCCTGCTTTTGCATACCCACTCGGGTCTACATATCGGATCGGGTTGTTGGCAACATATGCATACAGATTCAATCCATCGCCACGGTACGTGTCTTCCTGCGTGAAACGAGCTATCAGTGGGTTATAGAAACGGGCACGCAGATAGTAATGTCCCGTCAGCGCATCCTGTATTTCTCCCGCATAACGGAACGGATTGACACGTTGCTCTCTTGCAGACAGCATGTTCCCGAAAGCATCATAGGTATACGCGTTTAGAATCTCGCCCTGATCGTCCAGTTGTGTTAGCCATTCATGACCGCGTATATAAGATGCCTGCACTCGCTCCGTTTCGTCCAACTCATTGACGACATGCCAGCCGTCATGCACGAAGTGACGTACAGTTCCGTTTGTATCCAGCCTGCTTCGCAAGCCTTCCGGGTCGTAGCCGTGCTGTAACACACCGCCATCTGCTTGCTCGACTCGAATCGTCCGGTTAAACGCATCATAAGTGTAGTTATTCGCCTGTCTACAGCATCACCGAATTGGGTTCAGTTCTGAACCACAGATTATAAAACAGGCCTATCCCTAATAGGAATAGACCTTCGACATAATAAAGTGATTGCTTGAGCAATTAAAAATTCGAGCACATTTTGTGCTTCATACTACAATCAAGTATCAACTCAATGTACTTTCTGAACGGAAGATATATTAACTATCTCTTCCTATGTAAAAATCTAAAGCAGACAAACAATACAAGTGATAATTATAAACCGTACCACGTTACAACTCTATTCATTCTTTAGATTATCATATGCGTCTCCTAATGGTTCAAAATCATCTTCATCCCAAAAGCATGTAGTCCCTTGCCCCTTCGTTTCAACAAGATTACTTAGTAATTCTGTAAAGCTATTAGAAATGATCGCACAACTTCCTGCAACAGCATGTGTATCCCAGTGACTATCGTAGCATCTCCCTAATCTATCTTTATGAAGATCCATTGTAAGAAAATCTCCATTACGATCATCAGCTATAATGTACCAATTAGAAGAAATATCATATTCGCACAACTCATTAACTATGACCGGGTTTGCCAAAACAAATTTTTCTGGAGAAACAATATCAACTCCAAAATCTTTCCCTTTAAACAGTTTTATCCCTCCACATATTCGATAAAACTCTTTCACATCTTCAGGAAGTATATGGTTCTCACTGAGTCTAGGTAAACCTATAGGAAGAGAAATCATACAATCATCGAATTGTTCAATTTGTTTAACAATTGTTTTTATTTTCATTTATTATTCTCCTTTGTGATTGTATTTTCACCTATAAATTAGATCCCTTATTTGATTTGAAAATTCCATTTTCTGAGTCCTACTCGTTACCCCAGACGAAGGTAAATTGTACAAAAATTAATTGAACGTTCTGTAATATTCTCTACGTGCAGAATCGGGGGTTTTAGAAGCATTAAACATATCTTCAGAAAGTTTTTGAATTTGTTGTGGAGACATCTTAGTCCATTCGATCTTAGCCCCAACTGGTCTACCGTAATTCTCTCGACTCCATTCTCTAAAAATCTCTTTGGTCAGCTTATGGTTGTCTACAATTAAAGCTACTGTAGGAGACACATTTACAAATATAGTATATCTCGGTACATTTTGTTCAACCCATTCATTCATTACACCATAATGATTTTCAAGCCCATATTTCCCAGTTATCGGTCTATAGGGTATCACATCTTACTCTTTAACAACTTTATCTTTTGGATTAGCATACGTTTCACCCTTCACCTCACACATATGCCCACTACGTGAATCGCGCTATCAGCCGATTTTAAACCGGGAACGCTGATAGTGATGTTCCATCATATGAGTCACATTACCGTGGTAATCTTTACATATTCCACATGTAAAGAACCTTGAATAGCACTAAGCTACTCAAGGTTTTTTCTAAAAATAACATATATAACACATATCACTATCTATTTAAAGAATAATTGGTTTGTAACTATAAAGCTTTTCAACTATTTCTTCTACAGTTATCCCATTTCCAGACATTATCGTTTTTATCACTTCTGGATTAGAGGTTGCCATAGATATCTTAGATACCCATTCAGAGAGTTCTGCATCCTCACCTTCTCCCTTCCTAATTTTATTTACGAGTTCTGAAACTTGATCCTTGGTTAATTTCCCCAATTTGATATCATTCCTTTATTTAATCTATTTTGCCATGCAATACTTGGACTAAATGTTACACCCCTGAGTTGCTCATCAAATTCAGGTAAAGCTAAAACCTTTTTCTGTTCCAAGTAAGCCATTACCTTCTTAAAATTATTAAGTATCTGAGCAAGATCCGTTTCCCATGGTTCATCATGTAAATTGATACGTATCCCCCCCACTCAGCTTTAGATACTATTGAAGGTGCTTTTTTAAAGAAATCTTCACCAAATAAATCCATAACTTTCCCACTAAAATATGTTCTCATGGCAACTCCGGCTGGCCCGCTTTGTATAAAGTCTATAGGGGTAGGCTGAGCACAGTAATCCATCAACAAAAAAGACTTTTTATCTCTAATATCCATTTCATTTGGTGTCGGCCTAAAAATATGAGTAATCCCATAGCTCGGTTTAACAATTTCCGCAAGTTTGTCTGATAAATCAAACATATGCGAGAAGTAATATGGAGTTAAATTTTTATCAAACTTAAAATTCAAAAAGGATCTTGGACTCAATCCTGTTGAGAATCTTCCTTCAAACTTGTTAGATTTATTTCTTCGCAAATATATCTCGGGGAGCGTTTGATCTAAAGCCTCCTCAAGAATAGCAATTCGATTATATTATTCCTTTGATTTTTCGTTCTTCCCCCATATCGTTGGCTTAAAATATTCATTTGCTTCAAACACATCCAATATCCTGGTCAAAATGTCTCCTTTAATTGATACAGTAGGAAACATTCTAATGAGAGAAAACTCCGGATTAAATTCATTATGCAGATTAAATCTCTCCTTAAAAAATTATATTTTCTTCCAGTAACCTCTGCCTTGTAAGCGTTCATTACTCACCCAAACATGTTATATTTTACCACTACTGGGTTCTGTATAGAATACCTTACTTTCTTGAGCTAACGGTCCACTAGGTCTTGGTTTTGGAGGACTGTTCATCAGATCTGGTTTTTCACTTGAGATTTAACGGCATGTACTCCATCATCAGCCTCAAGTATATTCCGCTGTGTGCGCATTTGGTCAGTGTTATAAACAACTTGATCTCCTTCGCCAGTAAGATGCTTGTGGTCATGTACCAAATCTATCTCCTTATCACTATTTCGAACTAAACTATCAGGTCGTGTAGTATATTCATCCGAAGTATGATTTTCAACAGAACCACTGTTATTATTTTCAAGTTTACGACCAAGATGTTCTTCTAATGTTTCTCTACCTAAAGGCTCTTGCTCATAACCACTTGACCTATTTTTGTCTATTCGTTTATTATAAACGCCCCATTTTGTTCTTGATATTGGCTCAAGACCTTTATTCGTTTTTTGCTTGCAGTAACGTTCATACCTAGCTTTATCAGCTTCTTCTTTATCTCCTCTAGCTTCTGCCTAATCTATTTTGTTACGATAATACTTTTCTTGTTCCTTCGTCAGCCCATTCTTATTTAACTTACCGGATTCATCAGAATCCTTGTCTTTCTTGCTCTTGTCTTTATCCCCTGAAGGTTTGGAACTTCCTGAATCACTAGAGTTTTTATTGTTTTCGGTGATCCCCTGATTTTTATTCTTCTTGGAATTACCACTTAACATATTCATGAGAATCATAGCTTTGGTAAGTGTATCCGAGTCTACATATTGACTTAATTGCTCTAAGCCATAACCCATCGCTTGATCGATCAGCAGGCTCTGCATAAATCCGGTAGCCATTCCGCCCGCCGTCTTGAGTCCGTTCGTCAGATCCGCTGGACTGAACCCTTCGCCTTGGTCATGACCTTGCCCAGTGCACCAGGCGCCAACTACTTCAGCAATGAGTAAAGGAAACTTATAAATATCATGTCATTAAATTTTCAAGAATTTCTTATTTTTCTATGATTTTAAGCTTGCAAAAAAAGCTCATTCCTCCTCGTTGATTGATTTGGAACAAGCCTATGAAAATTATCACACTTTGATTAAAATCCCCTTCTTAAAGATCCATAATTATCAAATAATTCAGAGACTATTTCTGTTTAATTAACTCTTCCAAGTTTTTATCTATTTTTAATATTTCTCTCCTACACCATGTTCAATCGATACTTCGTCTGCTTTGTAATTTTCAAAATTATGACATCCAATCAGAATAGTTAAATTAATTTTAGTTTATTTCTTCAGGTTTCCTAAATAAACAAAGGGTGTTGAGTGCCTCATAAATGTCATCTCCGAATTTGAATAATGAAGAACCATTTTTTCCAAAAACCTTTCCTGATTTCGAAATAAACATTATTATATTTCCACGATATGCCTCTCCAACAACTACAAGCGGCTCTTTCACCCGTATCTCAAATTCCTCAAAATCTTCTTTTTCATAATAATCACCCACTGCTTCTTCAGGACTAAAGAGAAAAGTTTCCCAACTCCCATCTGGGTGCTTGTACTTGTATTCAAACCCTCCAAACTGGCTCAATGCCTCAATAACTGGTTCGTATACTTCATAACCCATTTCTTTCAAAAAATTTATTGTCTCGGTTAATTCCAGTTTTTCAGCAGGATTCCACCCTGCTTGCAAGAGAACTTCTCTTGTTTCATCTGATAATTTCTTCACAAAAAAACCTCCTATATATTTAATATACTATTCATGGAAATCATTAATAAAATCAAAAAAGGTCTTTTCACAGTTTTTACATGGTCCTTTGTAATTCCCTCTGCCATTAACTGTTCTTATTAGTATATTTTCCATTTTTGTGCCTGACCACAAAAGCAGATTGACCGCCTGAATCTCGGCACAGTTTTCAACATGCCATATTTCGAAACTATCATCATCTTTATAAGGATTATTCGGATCGTTCCTAGCTTTATTCTTTGTTTCTTGCACTATCTTAACTATGTCAGGATGTAGCTCCATTACACTTGGATTAAATTGACCTTCCCTAGCTCCATTATACCCAAATGTTATTTTAGGTTGTTTACCGCCAACCGTTGTTATGTCTACAGCCGCGCTTATTACATCTGGCTTATATTTCCCACCACCATATCCATTTTCATCTATAGGTTTTTTGATTCCGCCGTCTTTAAGGAATTTAACATGTTCGTCTAATTGTTCTCTAGCAAAATCCCTAGAATTCTCAATTTGCTTTTGTCTATCAGCATCATCCGACTCCTTAGAGCTTTCCCCATCCTTCTTGGAATCTGATGTTGACGAATCCTTCGAATCATCCCCAGTTTTCCCTTTGGATTTATCCGCTTCCTGATCTTTCGGTTTAGGTTTGTTTGGATCATCCTTGGTTTTGTCTTTCGTCTTGTCTTTGTCTTTCGGTTTTTCCTTATCTTTGTTACCCAAATCCTTGTCTTTCTTACTCTTATCATTATTCCCAGAATTTTTATTGTTTGATGTGATCCCCTGATTCTGATTCTTCTTGGACTTACTATTCAACATACTCAAAAGAATCATCGCTTTGGTAATTGTATCTGAATCCACATATTGACTGAGTTGTTCTAAGCCATAATTCATTGCCTCGCTGATCAGCAAGTTCTGCATGAATCCAGTTGCCATGCCGCCCGCCGTCTTAAGTCCGTTCGCCAGCTTCGGCGACTTCATCAGCAGATCGTTCAGCTTACCTTTTAGCTTGTTCGCTAGATCCATCGGACTGAAATTACTCGCGAGTCCCTTTACCTTGGTTACGACCTTGCCCAGCACTGTTCACAAAAAAAAGTGTTTCTCTTATCTATGTATATCCATTCCTCGCTTGCCAATCAAATAGGCAGGCTTCCGTAATCTAACCGGAACCTGCCTGACCTCTTTTTTTCAATCTCTGTTAAATATAATACTGAATATATCGCTCTTTTTCAGGAATATCTTCATCTCCTAGCAAATCCACCTGCGTTAAGGCATCCTTGTGCTCAAGTTCAGCAATGAATAGAGCGTAGAAATCACCCGTTGTGGGATAGGTAAATAAAGCATACCCTTTCGGAGAGATCAACTTATTTACCTCCCTGATCTTTTCAGGAAGATACTTGTAGTCGAACTCTCCCAACTCTTCTAGCTCATCTGGGGTTCCCAGTTCAATGTCATGATTGAACTCATAGTCCAAGATATAGTTCACGATTTCATGACTCTCTTCTCCTTTATAATCCAGAAAC
>Ga0114955_1000897_pt1 | contig 13522 bp, 17 predicted proteins | sample Porto_5metaG_FD_87302 | JGI IMG/M metagenome (GOLD analysis project Ga0114955, IMG submission 87302) | Marine algal microbial communities from Porto, Portugal - Porto_5 metaG | ecosystem: Host-associated > Algae > Red algae > Unclassified | place: Portugal: Porto | collected 2015-02-02 | reverse complement strand
CTCCGGTGGACCCGCTGCCTTCCGTGGTTCCTTGCCCCGCCCGCCCGCTTTCGCAAATCACCGCGGACGTCTCGCGCACCACCACCTCTTCGTTCTTCCACGCTGCCCCCCACCCCGCCCCCCGCCCTGTTGGGACCGCTGCCTTTTTCGGTTCCGTGCCGCGCCGTCGCGGCGATGCCCGGGCGTGCGGCCGTTGGTAGTCAAGCCGTCTCGCCCGGTAGGCCATCTCCTGGTCCTCCGCCATCCTCTCTTCCTCTATCCCATCCTCCCGCGCCGGCGCTGCCAGTCGGCCATGCAAGCGGCGCCGGCGCGGCCGGCACCTCTCCCCCGCTGCCCACAACATCTTCTCCAGGAGCTGGTGCCCCGTCGGTCGCTCCCCCCCGCTGTTGATTCCGCCCAACTCGTGCAGCGGCTCGTCGGCCTCGGGATCCACGCCGCCACGGTTGCGGGGGCCTTCGAGGCCGCGTTCTTCCATGACCCGTCCGATCGCCCGGTTTCAGAGTTTGAGGAGGACGTGCTCGAGCGCGCCTTGGCCGCCAATGACGGCGACGTTGGGCTGGCTGGCGGCGGCCGGCATTTCGGCGGCAAGCGGCGCCGAGAATGAGCAACGGTGGAGTGCGAGGAGGGGGGAGGTGAACGGGGACTGGCCGAGGGCCAAGAGCGCAGTCCGGCGCTGCGGGCGGCCGCCGTCGGTGCCACTGCCGATGTCGTCGTCGTGAACGAAGACAGCGATGCGCCCGCCGCGGTCTTCTCCTGCACCACAGGCGCTGATAAGGTGAGCCGGCAGGAAAGCCTAAGCTCTTCCGACTCGCTCTCTGTCGCCGGTGCCGCCGCATCGGTCGCTTTGGACGTGGAACCCTCGGTGGAGAGCCGTGCCGGCGTCGGTGCTGGCGCCCTGGTTCCTGCAGACGTCCATCCCCCGGTGGTGGGCCATATCGGCACGCACCTGCAGACGGCGGCCGACGTGCTGAGCGCCTCTCCCCTCGTCGCCGTTGCCGGTTCAACTCGTGGCGGTATGGCGCTTGCCACGGCGCCGGTGGAGCTGACCTACCCTCTTCCCCCGACGTCCTCCGGCCCGATGTCTGCGGAGGTCTTCCTTCTCGCTGATGACAGGGAGACGGCCGGCAGCGGCCCGTCGCGCCGCGCATTCCTGAGAAGGCTCCGCCTTAGCCCCGCCTTGGCTAACCGGGTCGTCACGCGCCGAATCCCGACTGGTGACGCCATCCTGGTCGCACGGGGCACGGCTGCCGGCGGGGCGGCAGTTCCGGGCGCGCCCCCGGCGGGAGCCGAGGTTCTTCTCGACCACGTGGTCGAGCGCAGGACGGCTGACGACCTCGTGGCTTCGCTGCGCGACGGGAGGCTTGACGACCAGGCGGAATGGATGTCGGCGTCGGGCCGCCGGTCGCAGACGTTCGTCATTGAGGGCAGCGAGGACGATGCTACTGTCTGTGATGCAGGAGCCCACGCGGAGGTGAAAGACTTCCTCGCGTCGCTGTCGGTCAGCACTGACATCTTCGTCACGACGACCGACGACGTCGGGGGCACGATTGACTACTACTCCTCGCTCGTCCGCCACTGTTGCCGCCGGATGGGCACTGCTACCGGCTCGGCCGGCTGGGTGGACCAGAACCGCCTGAAGGACAGCGCCGTCCCGGAAGCGCGTGGTGTCCTCACCTACTCCCTGTGGGAGAAGTACATCAAGGAGATGCGCGGCGAGATGAAGCTGCAGCAGCTGTGGGCTCTGCAGCTCAGCATTGTGCCCGGCATCGGCCCAGTCCGCATCGGCTATATCATGGCGGCCGAATTCAGAACGCCCGCCGCGTTGTCGTCGGCGCACGGCCGCGTCACGACGGAGGAGGACGGCAGGATGCTTCTGTCAGGTTTGTCTCCGGCACAGGGGGGTTGCCGCATCTCCAAGACAGTGTCCGCGTACATCTACGACCTCTTCACGGCCGAAATGTACGGTACTCGCTAGTACAAGGGTGAGGACGTTTAGGGGGACGGGAGCAGACGAGAAGAGAATTCAGGTCGGTTGTCCGCATGAGGCGCGTGACCACATACGAGTGGGTCCGTCATTGCACATTGAATACATGGCACTTCACTTTATCTATGTAGCACCTTGTCTCTATGCTCACCGTCCAGTGCATCCGCCGGGACACGCGGCAGCGCTTGCATAACAGCTCTAGGCGCTTGTTCTGGTGTGCTCCAAGAAAGTGGGCAGTAAGGCTTTGGCACGTCGTTGCAGGTGACCAGTATTGTCCTTGTGGCGACGACACCAGCAGCAGTGACACCAGGACGCGGCACTGCCTACGACAGAGAAGTAGCATGATTGCTGGCTCGAGCTGATGCGCCATGCGGGGGTGGCAAGGCAGGTGGGGGAGGGGGAAACGCGCCATTGGGAGTGCGTCGTGCCTGTCGCTTGTGCGGAAACCGGGCTACTGAACGTCGAGTCAGATAAGTGCATGCCAGTGAACGAAACAAAACTGGCTCAGAGATTGGGACAAGAGATTGTTCGGTTTCGCAGCTGTAGTACGACTGCTCGACGGGTGGCGCCAAGCCACCCATCATTCATGCATTTGCGTGACCGCTTGGCGGGCGGTCACGCGTGCCGCATGCAGTGCGCTGAAGGTGGTATTCCGGGACGGCCGCGCGACACAGGCAAAGCCACTCGATGTAGGGGTGGCCGCGCGAAAGCGCTACAGTTCTTTGCTTGGACTGTGTCATGGCGGCTGAGCGAGATGGGTGCCAATGAGGTGAGTGGTGGGATCAGGTGTGCATCTCGGCGTGCACGGCCGCGCCATTCAGGCGAGCATGGTGACAGTGGTCGCAGCGGTGGCAGCAGCCCGGCGTTGGTGGCGGCCAGTGGAAATTAGTGGGGGTTGGGGCCTGCTGTTTGACTGGTGGTGGAGGGGAGGAGCGACCCAGGGCCGAGGCGGCTCGTAGGGGGCGTGTCGGCGCCCGGTGCGACGGGTGAAGCGGTAGGGATGTTGACAGTTTTGAGTCTTCCGGCCTGCTGAGGCTGTCCCTGTCTGGTAGGAGGCGGGTAGTGGGAGGCTGGTCTTCGAGACAGGGTGGTTCGCCTCTTGTTTCACGGGGCATGCGCCCGCGCCGGAGACTTGGCCCCGTCATCGTTTTTGACGTGGTTGATGTTATGAACAGAACAGGGGTGTTGGCTGGGTAACTAAGAGGACAGCATTCCCGCGTGTCGTTATCGCGGCTGCTGTCTGCGAATACAACCCATGCGGTTATCTGAGAACAGCTCTGCTACACGAATGGCAGTAGCTGGATCAGAGCTGCACTCCCCGCCTTCACTGAAGGGCAAAAAGTCACCCCGTGGTGCTTCCCTGTCGACAAAGTAGCAATCAACTGAGGTGGACCGGTGGCGTTGCTTCTCCGGAAAAGAACCAGACTATGGGCATCGCGGTCGACTCGAGGAACAATCTAGCAGCGGCCTGACAAACTAGCATGCAAAGAAGAGCATGACGCTGAGAACAACGTGCGGGCGGTGGAGGTCAGAACTTCCAGCACCACCCACCGGAGAGCCAGCATGGTCACTCTCAGGTGGTTGAAGCACCCCCCGCCTGGACCCCCGAGAGGCGGTTCACTCATTCCCGTCGTGGACCCCCCAGACGCGGTTGAAACATTCCCCTCCGTGACTTCCCAGCTGCGGTTGAAACATCCCCCTTTCTTAGACGCCAGAGGCGGCTGAGACAGCCCTCTTCCTGACCCCCTAGAAGCCGTTGCGATCCCCTCACTCGGAAACCCCCTCCTTATGGCCAGGACATGTGATCGGCTGACCAATGGCCAATATACGAACCTTTCTCTGTCTTTGTGTGACATTGGGGGCTACATTATGCCTTAAGCGAAGTGATTAGCTGCCTGAAAGAACTTGACGGTCTTTAGATGTTCGATCTGGAGTCTGAGTGTCGGTTCTCGACAGATACGAGGATGGAAGCGAGTGGTCGGGAGCCTAGGAGCTATCTGCCATGGACTCCGCAGGACCCGTGTCGTCAGGCAACATGACTATAATCGGAGGCGAGATTGCCTGGCCATATTGTGTCCGCCGTGGCACTTGCACAACCGGTGTCGGCGCGTGCCCGCCAGGCACACCATCCAGGCTCTCGCCTCCGGTGGCTTGTGCCGCCCAGGCCTGCCAAGCTGGCACCCGCCTCCGTCGCTCATCCGTCCGCCGCTTCCTTGACGACGCCACCACGGCACTGGCGCGGGTCGACTGCTGGTGCTCCATGGACACCATGGGCGCCGCTGCTTTAAGGGGCCAGACGGTTGGAGAGCCAGGTGCCAGCTGCTAAATGTGGTGGGGGCTCGGTCGCGGCCCCTTTACGTTTACCTTCTCGCGGGCGTGGTGGCACTGGGACCGGTTTTTTCACAACAACCATGGCTGCTCCGGGCGTTTTCCCGGCGCGACCGCCCCGCCCGCCCCGCTTAGGCAGTGCCTCCATTCCTCCGAGTGCCGTGCAAGTGTGGACACTGAGAATGTACGTTGCCTGTTGTTTCCCGCAGTCCGCGACCCATAGCTGCTGTGTACAGAAGAGTCTTGCTGCACACGGGGCTCCGCAGGATCGTTGTGTGTATGATTCTTTGTCCCTTGTTCCAATGTTGGGCTTGAAGCTGCCTTTGACCGCCGCACTGAGCAGGGAACCGCTAGTCAGTGCAGCCCACTCACTCACTACCTACTACGCTTCCTCTTTCCCGGTGTCTGTGGTCTGACGCTCTGTTTGATTGCAGTTGTGAGTCCCGGGCAACACACCGAACCGGCATCTGCATGCAATGCAGGAGTGCAAAGAGAGCCGACTGCACGTCGACAGAGCTGCCATCTCGACGTTAGTGCTTTCGAGCAGGTGCGTCATGCGGCACCTTTCCTGTCTACTCTCCGTCCGTCTCAGTTGGCGGTGTGCGTGAAGGTCGCGCGTCTTTCTTCGTCTTTGTATTCTTACGCGTTGCATTTTCTTCTTGCTGCGCACCCCCTCTTCACACCTTCCTCTCCAACCCAACTGACCCTTCGATCCTAACGTCGTCTCTTCACGAACACTCCTTACCCATTTCGCAATGCTCCACAATGTTGTTGTGGTAGTACGTCTCCACCGGCTTGTGTTAAATCTCAGTCGCGGTCTTGGGTTCCCCGGCGGGGCGCGCCGCCGCCGCTGACGTTGTCGCGTCCCGCCGCTGGGACACCCGGACGTTGTTATGGGCGGCAATGTAGCGAGAGCACACGATGAAACGCCGCGGTGTCATGTAGGACAGGCTGTTCCTGGACTGTTTCTTGATCGAGTGCTGCCATTCCGCCGCGGAGGTGTCGTGGCCACGAGTGAGGTTGGGATATTGGTCCGCGTTGAAGACCGGCGAGCAGGTGTGATTGCATCTATGGGAACGATCGATGAACCATGCCGTGCACGCCCCGTCCATCAGCCAAGGCACACGCCGCAGGGCATTCCGCTGAGCTTGACCAGCAGTGACAAAGTATACGACCCGAGGGAGCTTTTTGAAACGCTGCACGAGAGCCGCGACGACATGCGCGGGGCGCTCTGTTTCGCGTAGCAGCTCAAGACCAATGATATAGTCACACCCACAGACAAACGTCACAGCACCCGGCGCCCTCAGCACGCTGACGGGAAAGTCATGCCGGCAGTCGTCCCCGTCCCACGCCTTGACCTCCTTTTTCTTGGCCTTGTCTTCTTTCTTGCCCTCCCGCTTGTCCACGGCCTTGAGCCGCTGCCGCTCCGCCGTCGAATCCTCAGGAAAAGCGCGAAGCAGGGGCCAGCCCGGCCGCGACTGTCCCGTCCGCAGCTCGTTCGCTTGCTCCACGACGCGGTCCTTCGACGCCGGCCCGGAGACGACATGGGTGACGGCCGGCCTGACGCCAATGGACTGCAGCCACTCCTGGTAGACGGCCGCGTCCCCGGGCTCCCACTTGTCTCGGTACGCTTTGGCAGCTGGCTTGGCCTTGGCTTCCCACCGCGCCATTGTCTCCTCCTCCGCCAAGACGCAGAACAGGATCAGCTCGGTGACGGCTTGGCACAGGTTGGGCTGCGCATCCATGTACTTGCGGACAAAAAAAGAAACTGCCACAAGAACACCGCGGGCGTCACGCATGGCGCGAGCTGGATCCACTCGGTGCTGGGCTCCCGAGCGATGAGCGACCGCGCCAGCACCTCGACGTCGATGAGGTCGCAGCCGCCGAAGATTTTGAGCCCTGGCTCGCCCAGCATGGCAGCCACGAACGTCCGCAAGGTCATCCAGCCGTCCTTGTCCACGTCTTCGTCGTCAGTCTCAGAGAAAATGTCCTCGCACAAACACAACACCTCATTCGACTCCTCCGGGGGGGGCAGCTCAGGCGCCGCGGTCTGGTCAGCGGGCGGCGCCTCGCGCTCGTACCCAGGCTCGAAGGTGGGCGCGAACTCGGCGCCGAAACTCAACTCCCCGTACGCGGCCGCTTCGTTCAAGTCGGGCAGCGCGATCGCCGCCGGCCTCGTCCGCGGGCGGCGGCTCGTGCTCGTTCTGAGGCCTCAAGGCTCCCGCAAGCTCGGCGCCGACGACCGACTGCACGTATGCCACCGCCTCGTCCGAGTCTGGCAGGGTGCTCGCCGCCGCCTCGTGCGCGGCAGGCAACGGCTCGCGCTGGTAGTTGGACTCAAAGACGGGCGCGAACTCGGCGCCGAAGACCAAGTCCCCGTACGCCGCCGCCTGGTCCGAGTAGGGAAGCGCGTTGACCGCCGCCTCATGCGCAAGAGGCAACTCGTGCACGTTGCGGGGCCGCACGGCTTGCGCAACCTCGGCGCCGACGACAGACTGCACGTACGCCGCCGCCTCTTCCGAGCCGGGCAGGGTTTTCGCCTCCGCCTCGTGCGCATGCCGCGGCTCGTGGTTGTATTTGGCCTCCAAGGCGGGCGCGAACTCGGCGCTGACGACCAAGTCCCCGTACGCCGCTGCCTCTTCCGAGTGGAGCAGCCTGTTGGCGGCCGCCTCGTCAGCGGGCGGCAGCTCGTGCTCGTTGTGGGGCCCCACGGCTCGCGCAATCTCGGCGCCGACGACCGACTCCACGTACGCCGCCGCCTCGTCGAGCAAACAGCCGCGCCCGCCACCACCGCGACGGTTGACGAGCCAGCGACGGCGACGAGCGGCGCGGCCGCCAGAATCGCCGAGGCCTCGGGGAGCGACACGCCTTCAGCAAAAGAGCCGCCGTCGATCGCCGCCATGTCGTTGGTTTTGGTGGCGGCCGAGGCGTCCACGGCTCGTGCTCGAGAAGGGGCGCCCATCAAGGAGCCGACGGAGGGCACCAGGGAGGCGGGCTTCCACGGTCGAGAACGTACGGGGGGGGGTGCTGGTGCAGAAACGATGGTGGCGGGCTCACGTTGCGACGGACGCCGCAACACTACTGCTCAACAGGTGCGCGGTGGATGACGGTTGAAGAAAGGTGGGCAGCACAAACGGCAAAAGCGCGCGGGGCGGGGAGAACCCCCCCCATGGAAGCGGTCACAGAGGGGGGCACACAGGCAGTCATGACCCGCACTCGTGTGCCCTGCGCTATTGACAGTCGCACGCAAGCGCAGCACTCGAGGGCAGCCCACAGACACGGGCAGGCAGGGAGTGGCGGGCTGTCGCGCCGTGCCGGTTCGACCATGATGGCGGAGCCGGTCGACGGACGTCGGCCATGAGCGTCGGTAGAGGCTGGAAGGGAGTGTCACGAACGGGTCGGACACAAGAGGGGGCGGGAAATTGGAGGGCCACGTCGCTTGGCTGCCCGCCGTGAGCGGGAGATGGGCATTTGGCGTTGCTGTTTGTCAGGTCCTGTTCCGCAGGTGCCTGCTGGAGGCGCTTCCCTCGGATGTTCCAGGAGCCCGATTCAGGCGTCCGGGAGCAGCAGAGCTGGACGAGCAGCGGCATATATACTCGAATAACTCGAAATTCTGGCGCGCTACCTTTGTATTGTATCGGGATTCGATCATGCAGTAAATGTGCCATGTTGAGACCTCCCTACGCCTGCACGTGTGTCACGCCAGGCAGGCATCATGCGCTGTACACACGAGCGCAACGCAGTTACGCAAAAGGCATCGACTGTCTTCAACAGTGATAAAATGTTGCCCCCTGGTGAATCCTTGGCAGTCTTGGCATTGTTGCGGCGTGCTGCGAGCGCGAGCAAGACGGCCATCCGCGATCCGTGTAAGTCAAAGAACCTGCGCTATGGCCGAGCAAGCCAACTGATTACATGCACTGGCCCGAGCGCAAGGGTATGCACTTTGTGTTCAACCTCCCCCAACACGGAAAGTAGCAAGAACCGCGAAGAAGGCGTGCCGCGGTGACCCGCAAGAGGTAGGGCAAAATCACCAAACCGCGTGCCTCTCGCCAGTAAAGCCCCACCGCGATGACGGGACCCACGGTATGTGAGCGGAAAAACAAAGGACTCGACAGCGTCCTCCAACGACCACCTGGACAAAAGCCGTTATGTAGAGAAGACTATGAGCACAAAAAGGAAAGAGAAACTTACAAAAAGAGAAGCTGACCCCCCCCCTGCACGCTTGCTCTCGGCCTCGCCCATCAGCCAGTTCCGCCAATGATTACCGAAAGAAGCTCAGCCGCAATGCGGCGACGGTAGTACGCGGTGCTCCTCGTCATGGTGTTGACGTCCAAACCCCGGGAGACATAGTCCATGTTCTTGATCGTGAAGACCCCAAAATCGTCACAGTTTTCTTGCAAGCGGCACTTAGGGTGCTCAACCGTCTACGGTTGCGTCTCGGAGCCGTAGAAGTCGGCCTCGTCGATGAGCCACCTTTCGATTCTGACCGTCACGACCAGGTACTCTGCCGCGAATGAGTCGTAGACGCGGACGGTACCAGGCCCCTTCTCCACCACCACCAAGCTCCAGTGCGTCGTCGAGATGTTCACCGGCATGAAGATCGTGTCCATCGCGAGCACGTCAACGTTCTTGGTCCACCGCTGCACCACGTGGTAGGAGTACTCGCCCTCGTGCCGCAGCTTGGTGTAGACGAAGGTGTTGAAATAGTAGTGCTTGGGTGCCGACCAGGGGCTGACGTGAATAAATGGCACTCTGATATACTGGATAGATATACTCGGATAGACTCAGATTCCAGAAGAACAAGCCCGAATATGCGTACTCTTATCTGAATGGCACAGCGCCGTTAATGGCTCTGAAGCGATAAACGAGAGTACAACGACTTACTAGTCTTCAAACGAAAGCAACCCACTGCCTCAGGTAACGTGACTCGCCCAGCAGCTCCGAACACTCGAAGCCGGCACGAGACACGCAGTAATATGTTCGACACATACTGGATAGCAGTGAGCCAACTCAGGGCACATCGTCGACGGCGAAGGTGATTGACAATCTGAGCGATTTTTAGTCTTTTGTCGCACGTGGCAGCTGACGGGCGGCCGGTACGACTCGGAACGCTTCTCCTGCATGCAGGTTAACTAGGATAGCGAGATGGGCAACGATGCTTGCGCATCTTGCCTGGCAATCGCTGTCCCGAGCGTGTCATGGTCTCGCATAGGTCGCGTTCACACGTTCCACCACAACCCGCTCTTCGTTATTTCTTGGCAATCAGCAGCGCAAGTCCTTCTTATCTGACTTAGATGTTGCAGAATCGGGTATATTCCGATTAGAAGCCCTATTCATATTCATATCTTACAGATTTTAGTTCCGGATATATATCCTATCCGTAATCACGAAGTTGCGTCAAAACTCTTATCTGACTCTAAAAATGCCAATGCTGAGGAAATCAGAGTGGGCCGAAAATCGGCAGATTCATAAGCCCCTGGTGCCGACGGGTTGGCCGCCACGGTACGGTCGTTTCGGGCCTCCCTGAGGGTGACGTGGCAGTTAATGGCCTCTTCGTTCAGCCAGTTGTAGGGCAGTAGCCGCTTGATAGTCGAGTGCACAATGGGGATATTCCCCACCATCACAATCGGGAAGAGGCTCAGCGTCCGTGGCTTCTTCGCCGCCTGGCTGGCTGCGCGCAAAGCACGCTAGGTCAACGGCGAGGCGGGGTCGGTTGCGTCAACGGCGACGGGGTCATCGCTCTCGGCCTCCAAACCTGTGTCCTCAACCGACGCCAGCGGCACGACCCACCGGTCCACCGTGCGCGGCACGGTCGCCATGCAGGACTCGACCTCGACCATCTCGCCGGCGGCGCCCACCTCGCCGCTTGAGACGTCATTGGCGGCGCCCGCCTCGCCGCTCGAGACATCATGGGCGCCCACCTTGGCGCCCGCGTCGTCAGCGCCACCGGCCTCGTTGTCCACGCCGTCGGCGTCGCCCGACTCGGCCTCCGCACCGTCGGCGCTGCTCGCAGCAGGGGGAGAACCATCTGAGCCGTCACCGGCTTGAGCTGGCGTCGTGAGAGAGGCGGCGCTCCCGGTAGCCACCTCAATCGTCAGAGCCTCGAGGCCCACGTCGAGGTGCTGGGCGTCAACGTCCATCTCCGAGCTGCTGCCGCTATCGCCCGCCGACTGCTCCGAGTCAACGCTGGAGTACTCAGAGGCGCTGCCCGACGAATCGCCGCTGTTGTCGGCGCCATGGCCAACGCTCAGAATTTCCACCACGCTGCCTTCCTCGCTCGAGTCAGACAGCGCCCCCCCGTCTGTGTCGCGCGCGGCGTCAGTGGCGGTGACGGCTGTGGTCGAGTGCACTTTGCGGACAATGAAGAACTTGTGTAAGAGGGTGCTTTCCGCCCACAACAGCGCCTTCGCCTGCTCGACCCCGGTGCGCACGCCGCGGCTCTCCTTCGTCGGCGCCGGTGGCGGCGCGGGCGGCACACCGTCCATCATCGCCGCAAAGGGACGAAACTTGAGCACCTCCTCCGACGTGACGGCGACCGCGTCCATCGCGCCCGATCGGATACGGTGGCGGATCACCGCCCGCACTGTGGCGTTTTTTACGCCGCACGCGTACGTGATCGCCATGTCCGCCCGCGAAGCGTCCATTACCGGCCGCAGCATGGGCATAATGTACTGCTGCAAGACAGCAAAGATCTGCCCTTCGCCCACCACGAAGTTGAATCGCCCGCCCGTGGCCTCGTCCTCCCCGCAGTCCTTGTAAGTGAAGGCGACGACGGGAATGACGAGCGTCTCGGAGAACTCGCCGACGGCGCTGGACACCTGCTGCCTCGCCTGGCCGTTCTCCCCGTCCCGGTAGGCGCCCGTGTTGCGCAAGACACTTGTGAGGTACTCCGCCGCCGCTGCCATCGTTGACCGAGCAATGACACAAACCCCTTTCACCGAGTCGAGAAAGACGCGCGTGTAAACGATCTCGGGATGGCCAAACATAATCCGTCCTGAGCGCCGTCATACTCGACGAGGTGGCCGTTAGAGCACATCCACGAGCCCACCACGACCTCCAGGCGCCCGCGCGTCGTGTAGAGGTCAGCTGAAAACGACTTGAATTGGCAGCCGCGAGCCGGTTCCACACAAATAAGGCACGACGGCTCCACGTGTACGTGGTCCAGCCGTCTGAGCCGCTGCTCTCGTCGGAGTTAGTCGACGGCGGCGCTGTAGGCGTCGCACAGCGCGACCTCGGTCGAGCACGGAAACATGTTCCTTTCCCGGCGTGGTTGAGGGGGTTTGGGAGGTGCGGCAGCGGCAGTGGCGGCGGCGGGTCGGCGGGTGGCCGCAGACGCTGCCTCAGCGGCTTCCTGCTCGTTGAGGATGCCGTCGGGGACCAGCGGCAGAGCATCCTCCCTGGCCATCTCGGCACGTACCTCCTTGGACGCCGCGTCCACCCGCGTCAACTTATTCACCGCTTTGGCATGGATACGGCCCCGAGGCCGTGACTTGCACGACAATTGGCAGCGGGTTGCGGGCTGGAACTTGTTGCTTGATGGGCGGATGACCACGGCCGTCCACGTGCCGTCGTAAAACACCACGTAGATCGGCACGTTTTGGCGCCTACCGGCCTGCATGCCTTCGTAGATGATCGTAAACACCGGTGCACAGTCACTGCGCTCTCGATCAATGGAGCCACGCAGCGTCGGGAAGGTCGTAAGAAATTCTGCCAAGGTGAACGACCCGGCGCTGTACACCAACGCCTCGTAGGCGCGCAGCAGCGCCGTCGCAGGCCGGCAAGAGCAGCTACGCCCCAGTTCCGCTTGCATGGCGGCATACTCCATCGCCAAGCCGGTTAACGACGAGCGGCTGCCGCCAAGGACACCCTAGCAGCTGCACAGGACAGAAAGATGCCGCCGGTGTACGTCGTCCACGTGACGATCGGGTCGTAGGCCTCCAAGACGATGAGCACCTGTGCGCCGTAAAGGCAGGCGGCGGTTACGGCTGCAGCCCCTCCCGTCCGCGCGGTCATTCCCACTGCCACCTGCAGCTCCGTGGTGTAGAAATCGACCAGCACCTCCTCCTCAAACGGCAGCTGATCGGTTTTTGTCGTCGATTGACCCCGACGCCTTGGTGTCCAAGGGGCACCCGAAGCGAGCGGAGGGCGAGGAACGCGACTGGACGCTCGTCGACGGAGAGTCGCGCTGAAGCCACCGACCTGGGAGCCGTCGGCGGACGTTGCCCCATCGTGCGTCGAGGATGCTTCGGCGATCATGTCATTGCCAGCAGTGGCGCCATCCACAACTGCAGGGGCGACGCCCGCAGAAACCGGAGGGGCGACGCCTGCCGCCGGTCGGGAAAGGGCGGCACGATCACCGTCACCACCTTGGTCACCATTGATGAGGGGGAGGCGAGCGTCGTCGACGTCGGCACCGGATCCGTCCTGATTGCCACAATCGTTATCTCTGGGACCGTCACGGCCGCCGCCAAGACCGCCGACATGCCCGCCGTTGCGCTGGCTCGCATGATCGCCCACCTCCCCCATCCCCCCCCCGACTCCAACACCGTCCAAGCCCAAAGCACCATGAGCAGCTTGGCCTTTGTTCTCATCATCGCTCACACGACGCACGTCGGCAGGTGCGACGGCCATACCAAAAGAGAAAGACGGAAAGGCAATCATGGAACCGTCGGCGTCGTCGACGTAGACGGAGGGGCGTGACAAGAAGGCACATCTCAGCCGCTACTGAGCCATTGCGCAGCCACGGGGGAGTGCCACCCGGGTCGACGAGGCCGCGGCCGCGACCAGCGACCGGCGTGCCGGCAGAAGCCCCCCGCTGGCGAGCTCCTGTACAGAGCACGCATCGGCGTCCGTGCCCGTGCCGTCCCACGCGATGAAGATCGATGAAGCTCCGCGGCAGCGAGCGGGGTCGTGACGTGGTGCGGTGAGCGGGGCCGAGCCGGGGAGGCGGCGAGCGCGGTCGTGACGGGGCGGGAGGCAGCGAGCGTGGCGGTTGCGGGGCCGCGCAGCCGGCGGGCCCGGCGGCGGCGGCGGCGAGGACGCGAACACAGCGGTGGCAGGCCGGTCGAAAGATGCGCCGGAAAGCCCCCAAGACGTGGCGGGTCGCAATGACTCTGGCCAACGGACCGACCCAAGAGCGCGCGCAATCGGAGAGCACAGTCGGCTGACCGGACCAGTGTCGGTCCACCAGTGGTCCATCAGTGGTCCACG
>Ga0114955_1000895_pt1 | contig 13541 bp, 20 predicted proteins | sample Porto_5metaG_FD_87302 | JGI IMG/M metagenome (GOLD analysis project Ga0114955, IMG submission 87302) | Marine algal microbial communities from Porto, Portugal - Porto_5 metaG | ecosystem: Host-associated > Algae > Red algae > Unclassified | place: Portugal: Porto | collected 2015-02-02 | reverse complement strand
TGTCGACGGCAGGATCGAGAGGTGCGCGCCACGCCTCCTGTAGCGGCACCCCCGGCGGCGCGGCAAGATTGGAGCCCGCTCCCCGCCTGGATAACCCACCGCCCCGGGGAAAAAAGGTCGCGCGGCGCCCGCTTGCCGCCGTCGACGTCGAGATCAGCAGGGGCGGCGGCACCCGGGCGACCAGGCGGCGGGCGCCGCCGCAAGCGGCGGGGCCTGCGTCGACGGAAGAGGCCATGGTGTCGGCGCCGGCCACCCTGGACTGTGGGACTGCAGCGGGGGCGGGCGCCTCCAGTGCGCCGGGCGCTGCGTGCTCCAAGGCGATCGGCGAAAAGGGGACCGACGCAGTCGGCCGTACGGCGGTCCCGAAGTAGGTGGCCCGCGCGGGCGTCAGCTCCCCGGGCCCCAGCAGTGTCGGCAACGACGGCGACGGCAATGCTGGCAGCAACGTCTTCGGGGGGGGCGTCGTCGGTGGCAGGCCGGCGGGAGAGCTGGGCGCCGGGCCGACGGGGACCCCCACGGTGCGCGGGCGGACAAGATAGGCCACTCGAATGGCCGACACTAAATGGCTGCTCGCTCCTCCCTCCGGGCGCATCGCCAACTCGGGCGGCGGCTCGACTGCTGTGGGGGGGCGTGGCGGTGGCAGCGCCGCGCGTCGACGACTCTGGCGTGGCACCGATGACGGCCGTCTCGGGGGTCAGGGCGGGCGGGCGCGCCCGCTGCCGCGGCTTCAGTGGTTTTGGAGCGACCACCGCACCCGCACACCAGGGTAAGAAGGCCAGTGGGGTCGCCCACCCGCCGTCCCTTTTGGTAGGCGACCCTGTGATCGAGCCCGTGGCGGCGTCGGGCTCTGGGGGCACGATCCGGGTGGACGCGGGCGTCGGCGAGCGCCGCTTGCAAACGAGGACCACGGCGTCGCGCTTAGCTTCCGTTGTCTGATAGTCGGCCGGCGACGATGGCGGCGGCGCCAACCGAGGCCGAGGCGGGTGCCACGCCATCGACGAACCACCGATCGGCGACGACGCCGCCCACAGTGGCAATCTGGAGGCGGGCGGGGGGCGCCTTGGCGGCAGCAGCAGGCGCAATGGGGCGGGGGTCCATGGGATCCTTCCCCCACCGGCGTTGGGGGGGGGGAACGGCGACCAGACGAGGAAGAGCAAGGTTTCGTACAGCGCGCCGGCTAGCGTGACCGGAGTCGCGGCGGCGCCGCGCGGCGAGATCGGCTGGCCGGCGCCAGCGCCTGACGCTGAGGGAAGGGGGAATGGCGACCAGAAGAGGACGAGCGAGATTTCGTACGGCTTGCCGGCCAGTGTGACCGACGTCGCGGCGGCACCGGGCGGCGAGATCGGCTGGCGGACGTCAGCGGCCGCCGCGGGGGGGGGGAGGGGGGCCACTGGCGACTGCGGAGTCAGCGGCAGCCGTTCATTCCAGGGCCTCGGCCCCCCCACCGCAGCCAGGACCAGTGCCGTCCACAACTGTGCTGGGCGCGACGGGGGGCGTGGCGGGAAACGGACACGAAAAATCTCCAGTCACACCCCCGCAACAAGATCCCCCTTCCCCATCGAGAGTCCGCTACCTCCGGGTGGCTGCCACGAGGCAGAGTGGCAAGGGGGAGCAGCCGTCTCCTGATGCAGCGACCGCTATGTCCGCGACGGCGCCAGCGGCGGGACGAGGGGGCACGACCATCGGGGGGCCACAGAAATGGGAAAGAGCGGAGAGGGAGAGCCATGGTGCACGGCGCGGGGCAGGCTCTCGGGAAACGATGCGCCAGGCACGGGGAGGACGGCGGCGCGCACGCCAAGCGGGCGGGTCGAGACGCGAGCGGGGCGGGGAAAAGACTGCAATGCAGAGCCGCCGTGGCCCCTGATATGTACACTTTGGAAGCCTGACGTCGTCACACGACCGGCTCCAGCACCATCCAAACAGACTTTTATTTTAAAGAGTGGCCCACTTGAAATCTGACATCGTGACGCCCCACTGATGAGCGCCTTCAGGGACGGTTGGCTTGTAAAATACAGTCGAAAGAGAGGTTTCAGAAAATCAGTTTACTTTCCGTGCCCCCGTTCTGCCTCCCTCTCCGATTTCCCCCTGCACCGTGCGTCGAGCGAAACACCCCAGTGCTGCTGCGCCGCAGTGGTATGGTCAAGGCTGAGGCAGGTGCGTAGGCGGCGGCGAGGCCTCCGAGCAGCGGGGGGCGCACGGGGATGAGGACAGTGCAGATGGCGAGCACCGCCGCGGGAGAGCCACCGAAGTCGGGGGACACGGGGAGCGCCAACGCGCCTGCGGCCGCGCTGCCAGGGGTCACAGCGGCCATGGCCGAGGCGGACGAGGTGATGGCTGACACCGCGACCGCCGTCGTTACCGTCGTCGTCTGCGGTGGCATGACGGACTTCGTGACGGGGGCGGAAAAGGTGTGGAGCGTTGAGCAACGGCCGTCGTGGCCGACGTATTCGGGAACATGTCGCCCACGAGGCGATCGCCGCCGTGTCTGGCGCCACCTGTCGCGGCACGGCCGCCTTCGTGGCATGGGAGATGGGCGACTCGGTGGGTGGGGTGAGCGCTGCTGTCAGTGGGGTCGCTGGCGGCAGCTCTTGTGCGAACGGGGCGTTGGTGGTAGATGTGCATTCTGGTGATCATGCGGCGGATGACATGCGCGCCCCTGACACAGGCGTTTCAACCGCAGGCGTCTTCACGGAGATGTAATTTTCCTCCGTGCCTCCTCGGAGCATCGGCGCGTCTCGCAGAATCCATCAAGTTTGTTTCTAGTCGGTAATGCGTCCGTTGCGCTCGAACCTTCTTTTGTCGTCACGGGGAAGGTAGTAGACCGCCCTCTGTTCCTGTATCACTGTCTGTCTTGCATCCGTGTGTTTCTTGTGTTTCCTGTATTGTCTCGACTCGAGGATAGCGGAGGGGGCAGACGTCCGGGAGAGGGTAGCCGCACATGGCCCCGGAATGACAATCGCCTCAACCGCCGGCAGCGCTGCGGAGGTGGCATGTACCACCGGCTCTCTCAGAGACTTGGCGCGTCCCTCAGCATCATATGTACGTTCCCATAGTCAGCAATGCGTCAGTTGCGCTCGTATTCTCTTGATGTCTTCAAGGGGATAGTGGCAGACAGCGTTCTTCTTCTCCTTCTCATTCTGTTTTGTTTAAAGCTGCTTCTTCTCCGTCTAAAATGTTCCCGCCGGAGTCTCGAGCTCAGAGTGATATCTTCCGGGTTTGCAGCAGACGAAGTTGAAGCAAGAGGCGCAAAAGAGTACAGGCACGCGGTATGTCTCTTTGTTAGAACAAGAAGCTCACCAAAGTCATGCATTCAGTTCCGTCGTCACTTTCTCCGCCGCCCATGGCTCCAGGACCGAAAGCGAGGCCTTGTAGCCTCTCAAGACCGCTTGACGCAGCACAACTCCGCCAATCTGACCTGCCGATGACTGTCAAAAATGACTTCCAAGAGCTGATTTCTCCTGTCCTTGGGGGACTCCAGCATGTACACGAGCGCAAAAGACTGTCCTCGTGCGTCGAAGTCCGAACACATGACAATAAGATCATCGTATGGATTCTCATGCTGCTTCAAAAGTAGGGCCACATGACATAAACCATGCGATTTGGTCCCAATGCACCACTGAAGATCGGAAAGGCGAGACTGGGATCCTGAAGGTTCCCCATTATTCTTGTCTGAGGCGCCTTCGTGTTGGCTTTCATGCCTGTGGCCCCTGTTTGGCCCACCTTCTGCTGGAAAATCGCCTCGACCTGGTCCTCAACTAGGCTCTTTGGCCCCGTACTGGAGGGGGGATATGGCCTCCAATTCGCAGCCCCACGTCATCCGCCACCCTCCGCGCACCGTCCGTCTTCGCAGCTTCCCCGTGCTCTACAATCCGTGCTCGGTCTGTCGTCACCGCGCTTCTGTTCGACGTCGCGGCGGTACCGTCCGTCGTTGCGGCATCGGTGCATATTCGTCTGGACACGACAGACAATGATGTGACACCGGAAGTAACTGTTTTGACAAGCGATGTCATGATGTGTGAGTTTACAAAGGGGAGTTACTGGCAGAGAGCGTGACACAATATTTCTCAACGTGCCGTTGTAGCTGGCGGATGGTTCCATGGGTACGAAGGTGTCATAGCGTGGAGTTGTTCAGGCACTGACCCGCATGTTTGTGCTTTATATTCGACACACATGCGGCGATTGCCTCCCCTATCCCTCCCCCCGACGCTGTCGCAGATGCTCCTCGGGCTCCTTGTCAGCCGTCGCTGGGCCCACGTCGCCAACGACGACACCGTCAAGCGGCTGTCGCATATCGGCTGGATCGGCATGCAAGCTGCCGTCTCCGCCGGGCCACATCCAACCGGCAACGGGCGTCCTTGACCCTCTTTCCGGGACCGGCTCGTGACTCGTCGACACCGCTTGCCCCTGGGCTCCTGCTAAGTGACGTCGGGCGCCGCCGCCACCTCGGCGGCCGCGGCGGCGGCGGCGGCGGCAGCGACGGTGGCGGCGGCGGCGGAGATAACGGCGGTGGCGGCGGTGGAGGCGGCGGCGGCTGCGGACTGGGCAGTGGAGGCAGCGGGGGCTGTGCCTGCGATGGCGCTGACGGCGGCGGCGGCGGCCGCGCCGGCACCTGCCGGTGGAGGTTATTGTTCTCCTCTACCACCTTCCTGCCGCGGAGGCGGTGCTCGTTCCCGGCGGCTGCCAGGTGTACCGGCGTATGGCCGTGCCCGCGGAGTAGTTGCGCTCGGAAATTCCCGTCCTCCTGCATCTGTGGATGGTTTCACGACGCTCGAGGCGGTGGCCGAGACGGCCCCTGACGTGGTTGTCAGCCTTGTTGACGCGAATGCGGCCGAAGCGGCGTGTGTCCAATGACTTTTGCGGTCCCTGGACCGTTTCGGGCGCGGCGGTGGATGTGGCCACCGCGGGAGACGCCAAAGCTGCCGGCGTTGCCAACGCGGCAACCGAAGCTAGTTCTACAATTGTCTAAGTGGCAGGAAACGCGACCGTCGCGGGGTACGAGCGTCGCACGGCCGCCGACGACAGCGCGGCTGACGCGGCGAGCCACGAAGCCGACGCGTTCTGTGCAGAAGCCTGCCGCTTCCCGGTTCGCCACCCCGCGCGGCTGGCGCCTCGTCGGGCGCTGCTTACGTGGTTTCGGCGCGAGCCGCCCGGGTGGCGGCCTATATGCGCTACGCGAAGGCGGCATTCTTGGCAGCCGACGCGGCGGTCAGTGCCGAGGCGGCGGTACAGGCAGCGGGAGCTCGCCTTCCAGAGGCGCTGACCTCTGCGGCTACATCGGCGCGCTGAGGCACTGGCGTCGGGCAGGATGCGTACGCGCGTGCCGTTGAGCTCAGCGGCGCCGCGTAGGATCATGCTGGGCTGGCGGTTTCCAAAGCGGCCAATGTTGCCCCTAAGAGGCCAATGAGGCGACGGAAGAGGGCGCCGCTTCGGCGGATTTAGCTGTGGATCACGTGGGGAAGTCTGAAAACGCAGTGGCGGCGACGGTAGCTGCCGTTTACCGACGCGGCGCGCATGTGCGCCGGGCAGGCGGCCAGAGATGGCGGCGGTCAAGACTCCGGAGCTCAACGCGGCGGCCAAGGGTATGGTTGAACCGCTGATGGGCGAGGTAGGGCCCCCATTGTGAAAGGGAGGCGTACTGGCTGCTATTGTGTATAAATTGGCACTGGGAAGGAGGGCGATGGAGGGGCGGCCATGTAAAAGTGAAGGCCCTTTCTTATCTTTTCTCTCTCGTGCGACGCGAAGGGCGCCTGATGCCGAATCATATCAGCTGGCAACAACCGGCATGGAACAACGACGTTGTGGCATGTGCGTCGATGGGCACTCCCGGGCGGGGGGCGACGGAGATGCCGCACTTGAGCAATGCACAAGCTTCTTCTCTTAATCTTACGAGCGCCCGCATCTCATCCGGCGCAGCCCCACAGGTGTGGGACATTAAGTGAAAGAGCGGAACTGGCTCTAGGTAGCAGAACATGACGATTCGGAAGTCAGCGCCCGCGGATGCTTGGCGGCGGAAGTGGCCACAGCCTTTCCCGCGGACTGTTGGTTCTCCAGCGTCGCCGCAGACCCCAACACGGTTTACTTCGGCGGCCGTCGCATCTTCAGCAGCGGTACAATCAGCTCCCATTTCTCCGCCGCTGCTGGGGAGCTGTATACACACTGCATCAGGGCCGCCGCGTGCCCACGCATCTGGACCGCACGGGTTCTCGTGTCTTCTGTGCGAGCGCCGAGGCCCCGATGACGGGCACATGCGACGGAGAGGGAGGAGGTGGCTGCCGCACCGCGGCGGCCACGCCTCGCTCATCCCTGATCGCGCCTCCGCGGCCGGCAGCCCCGCTACCGCCCCTGCCGCCATCGACGCTGCCGACGTTGAAGCCCAAACAGCTGCCGCAGCCGGCTGACAAGACGCGGCCAAACGAAGTCAATACGGCGGCGTCGGGATCTCTGGATGTCTCCGGGAGTGTCGGCGCTCCACTCGGCCCGAGCCACCCCAACTGTGGTGGCGGCGGCGCGTGCGTGGCCGCCCCCGCCCCGCCGAAAACGGATAAGGTGGCAGGACCGACGCGCTCCACCCGCCCGACGTGGGCGACACCTCAATTCCCGCGCCCGCCCACAGCTTCTAGGGAGCTCCGAGGCGCTGTGGGATCACATGTTGGTCATCGACGCCGTCGCAATGCATCTGCTGGGAGTATGGGCAGTGGGAATGTAATTACTTGAATTTTAGGCCATGGGGATGTGTTCCCTTGGGGTGCAGCCGATACAGATGCAGTCCCTGCCGCTGGTGCCTCTGCAAATGCAGTCCCTGGAATTTGAGACCCTGAGCCGGCAGGCACTGAAGGTGCAGGGCGTGAGCGGGCATCCTCCGTGGTTACACGTTCGCCGGCGGAAGACCTTGGGTGGTCAGCCCGTGCGTGGTCGGGCCCTGAGGCCGTGGGCTGTGGGGGGCACCCGAACATCCTCCCGATGCCGAGGGCATGTGAATCGCAGCCGGCGACGACCACAGCCGCCCCTACGAGGCGAGCCTCGCCGTATACGGCCCGGCAGCGGGCCCGCGGCCGAGCTCGTTCCCCCCCGCGGGATCGCTGTTACGCGGCATGCGCACGGGCGGCACCCGCAACCGCCCGTCCCCCGTCGGCGGTTGCGGCCGCACCCCAGCCCGCGCACCTGCATCCGCCGCCGGTCTCGGCGCGCAGATTCCCGGCGGACTTGCCGCGGGCGCCCGACCAGGTGCCGTCGCTGGACCGGCCACCTTCCATCGGCGGCGCGTCGCGACGAGGCCATCGAGGCCGTCTCAGAAGGTGGCGGCGGCGCCGCCACTGCCGTAGTGCGGCGCTGAGGCGGGAGGCGAAAGCCCCTAGAGGGCCCCTGCCGTCGGCGCCGAGGCGCCGTCGCCCGGCCCGGCGGCGGCGGCGGCGGCGGCATCCCCCCCCCCCGCGCCCCCCGCTCCGCCGCGAGAGCGGCACTGAGCGCATCGCGCGCAGCCAGAGATAGCAGCGACGGGACTCCAAAAGGGACGGCGGACGGGGTGCGATGGTAAAAAAACTGTCAGGTGTGGAGGCCAGCCCCACCTGCCGACAATTCTGCTCGAAAGCGATGCCTTCATAGATCAATGCGAGCTCAGGGGCTCCTGTCGTGTAGTGCCGTCTACACAATGTCTTCGTCCGAGAGCCATCGTCAAAAGAACGCGTCCATAAGATCTCAATGACGGATCAGGTCGCGGTGGAAGGGGAGTACGGCCGACTCACAAGAATACCATGAGCCGCATTCGAACAAATATAAAACAAAGTGGCAGGTGGTACCGAGTGCCGGGCACATGGAACTATTAACGAGCCCGTGACGATCGCAAAGAGAGGCAGTCGGAGCGCTGGATCCGGGGGACGGAGACGACGGTGACGACGGTGGCCGGTGGCGGTTCCAAAAGCTCGATTCGTGAAGCGTCCCGGCAGAGCAAGAACCTACTGGGACTACGATCCACGAAGACATCGGGGGGCACCCGGGGATTGGGGAGATGTTGCATGCACTCAGATATAGAGAGTGTTCCCACTGAGCCGTTCAATCAGGCCTTCAATTATGTTTAATCTTGTCCGGGCCCGATGGCCGCCCACGCCAACGAAACATCGCACAGACACTCCACTGAGTGATCTCAAATGACGTCACGAAAAATATGGCCCCCTCCGTCCTACAGCTCTCTGTCCCTTCGTGGCCGCATCTTCTGCGCGGCTGCCGCTCCTACAAGCAACAAGTTCGGTTGGCAAAATACAAATCCATCCCCGGTATTGCTGACCTCCAAAAAGTGGCGGTTGCAGAGTAGCTGCAATCATTCAACAGAGTACGTGGACTAATGGAAAGACCAGGAATCATCTGAGTTCCTTACAAGTCCCCCCATGCAGCTCTGCGCACTGGAAACGCACATCAGGATCTCAAGAAATCTGAAGAAATTTGTTGATTTCATAAGAAATCAGGGGTCTGGCGCAGAACCTTGTCCATGCCCTCTTCAGGCCCAAGCGAGCGTCGCAAAAATCTCAGGAAATCTCATTGTGGGTGGCAATGGCTCTGCGTGACTCCTGCAAGACACGGTGATTAGCTTGCAAGATTACTGGCGGCAACTCTCAGCCAATAGTTCGATCGGGGCTTGTCAAACAGCCTATCAGACTTCCTTTTTACGCCCCGTCGTCGGCTCTGCCTCCCTTCTCTCTGAAACCGCCCTTTTTGGAGTTTAGCAGGACTTCTCCGTGACCTTCATTCTGAGGAGCAGGACGTTGGGCAAATTTCTTTGGTACAAACTAAGGACGTAAATACTTTGGCTATTCTTCCTTTCGGTTGAGCGAGGGGTGCTTCGGTTCTCACAAGCGGTTTCCTTGAAGTCAGAGCATGCACTAAAGAGGTCGTCTCTCGGCTTTTGTCATTGGAAGACAACATTCGTGCTGCTGGCACGAGTCGTTTGGTGCGGAACTGAGGCGAAAGCGGCTGGCCAGCAGGTTTCGATGCAACCAGATTGCATTGAAGCCTGCTGAAAATATGGCGCGTCGCCATAGATTGATCGGATCCGAGAAAGTTCCACAGAAAGTTACAGCATGCTGTGACCGAGCTGTGACTGTGCTGTGAAAAAAAATTGCATGCTGAGGGCTCCTGGATGGCTCTGTGGGAGGCAAGGACGATCACAGAAATTTTAAATTCTGTGCTGTGAGCTGCTGTGAACTGCTGTGACTTGCTGTGAGCTTTTCTCAGATCTGATCAATCTTTGACGACGCGCCATATCGTCGGGCATAAACGCTGAGTCAACCATCTGCGGCCAAGGATGCTCTATTGCGCTCGAAGGCCGTCGGTGTGCGGAGAACGATCGCCTGCGGGTACCACCAAAGCAAGGGTCTGGAATGTCGTCGCGTGACCACCAAACGCTGACCCGAGCGTCCCGGTTTATGCTCCGCTCTGCCGTATTACCGAGTTTTTTCAGGAACCTCGATGTGCCATGCACCGTCGCCATCGTGGGCACCCTCCTTCTTCCCGCAATCCCTCATTCCCGCCTTGCAGAGCCCCCCTGGCACCGTGCCCCCCCCGGTTCCCCTCGTGCTCCTCCCAGCCCTCCCTCTTGTGGCGCTACCATGTACTCCAAGGAGACGCGCCAACACACCCTGGGGCTACTGGACGAGGGGTATGAGCCGGTGGAGGTTTCAGGGATCATGGGCTGCTCGGAGCGATCACTGCGGCGGTGGTTGGCACACATGCGCCCGAACGGTACAGTTTGGGCCGACCACGCCCTGCGCAACAGTCACAAGAGTGCAGCAGCGCGCAACCCGGCGTTGACGTACGCCACCCTAGAGCTCGTGGTGTCCGAGCCGGTGGCTATTTTTTTAAGGACCTCGTGAACCTACTGGTCGCTTCTCGCATGGACTTCGCGGAAAGTGATCATCGCTACGTCAGCGCATCCATCGTCTACCGCATCTTGCGCTGACACGGTTACACGCGAAAGCGCGTGCAGCGCCTGTCCGCGGAAGCGTCCGAGGCCTCCCAGCGTGCGTTCGCTGTAGACTTCAATCAGATTCCGTTGCGGTGTGTCATTTCGGTCGATGAAACACATACTTCGGGGACCGACATGTACCGCACCTACGGCCGTTCCGTGCAGAACGTCCCCTGCATGCTGATCGACCGTGACACCCGCCCGGTATTTCGGACCAGCAATATGATGGCGGTGACGCTGTCGCACGGCGTCCTTTGGAGCCAAATGGTGGTTCTACCCGGGGTTCAAGTCGCCGACGACTGGCGGCTCTTCTTGCATTGCCTCAAAGGCCAGATGAACACGTACGCTCCTGGTCTCCCTTGGGCGCTTCAGCCCGACGCGTGTGTCGATTTTCATGACAATGCGGGAATCCATGATTAGGCGGGGGAGCAGTTTATGCTTTTCAACGGCATCCACTTTGTGAGGCTTCCGCCTTACTCTCCGAACCTGCAGTCCATTGAGGGCGTGCTCGACCAACTGAAGCGGAATGTGCGCGACCTCGTCTACCACGACAATCGATACATGCGCAGTTCAATGATGCTCATGGCGGCTGCAATCGCCATGCTGACGCAGGAGCAGATTGCGGGCCAGTTGTGCGCATCTCCAAGACCCTGACGCGCCTGCTGCTGCCGCCGGTGGTGCAGGGGGAGCAGGAGCTTGAGAAGGAGCAGGAGGTGGAGGAGGAGCACCATGTGTGATTAGCTGCTTCGTGTGTTCTTCATGCCGTAGTAGGTTTTCTGTCTTGACCATGAGACAGTGACTGGGATCTGGTTCTATTAGAGTTGCTCCTCCATGCGCCACGCGATTTGTGCCACATTGACAATGTTCGGGGCTTTCGGCGGATGCCAGCCGGGGACGTCGCCGGGGCATGCCACTCAGATGGCTGCCTGGATAAGCAGGCCCTTGCGACGTCGCTTTCACATTCCCACCCCCACCAGCTCCACAAACCTCGTCCTTCCCGATCCCCTCAGCCACGCGTCGGCAGCTGGGACGGCAGATCCCCGCAGAGTGGGGCAGCCACTCACATACACGCGAGCCGTCGACAGCGAGGCACTGACTTAATCGCCGTCGGGAGCACTCCGACCACTTGTAGAACGTGGGTGGTGCCCTCGCTGTACACGACCCCGAGACGATTTGGCCACCCGCCGCCGCCGTCTTGTTGCAGGCAGTGGCGCCGCTGGTGGCGGGCGCCGTCGCCGTCGCAGCGGGGGGGCGGGGGGGGGCGGTGGCTGCCCCGGAAGGGTGCGGCGGCGGCCAGCTCGGGTGAAGGCAGCACCGGGCGCCCCTGCCCCAGGGTGGAGACCGGCGCCGGCGCGGCTGGCGGCGTGCGTCGTGGGCGCCGAAGCGGGGGGGAGCGGGGGTCCTGTGTCAATGCCAGTATGGTGCGGCGGCTGCCGCGAAGTGCGGCCGCAGCACTCGCTATCCCCACCGCAAGGGGGCGGCCGGCTGCAGCGCCGATGGTGGCGGGCGGCGTCGCCGCCGGATCGCGGCAGGGTCGCAGACCGGTGGTGGCGACGGCAGAGTGCCGCGGCGGCCGCGTGGTGCGGCGGCAGCATCCGCCGCCCCCGCACCAAGTAGGCAGCCGCCCTGCAGCCGTCACGGTCGGTCGCCGTCCATGTCGCACCTCCGCCGCACGATGCGGCGGGGCGGCGGACGCAGCGGCCGCGGCCGCCGCCGTGTGCACTCGTCTCCCCATCAGGCGCTCATGGCCGTATCCGCCGCACATTGCTTCCTGCGCCGCGCCGTGCCGCCACCGCCGCCCACGCCACCATGCCAAGCGCGCCACCGCTCGCACCCGCACCCGGTTCCCCCCTTCACCCCGTCACAGACGCAACCCCGCCTTCCACCCGCGCTGCCAGCCGGCATTGAACATGCTGTCGGCCGCCACTGTTTGTTGAAGGGGGGAGCCGCCACAGTCGGGGGGGGGGAAACGGCGAGGTGCCTTCGGACGCGGCCACTTCGGCCGGGCTGCCGGCGCTCGTGCGGCTGTTGTGGTGCCGCAGGCTGGGCGGGATTGGTGCATGTGGGCGTCGCCATTGACTTGGCCGCGTTTCGTGTTCGCGCCACTATCACTTCACCGCGTTTCGTGCGTGACTTGCGTGACACGCCCGCCGCACGAATCGCCGCGAAACTAATATCGCGCAGGGATGCAAAACCTTTCGACTTGCATGGCCGAGGAGCGCGATCGGCGGCGACCACTGCTGAACAGCCGATCTCGATGCCCACTGGTGTCCAGCGTAACTCCACGCGTTTACCGCCATTTCACGGGGATTGTTCGGTCAGGAGATCAAATGCCAGCGATCGCGTTCCCGGAATCCAGTGGACAGAGACAGAAGACAGATGCCCCGGTGGAATGCACCTGGAGCTGAGCCAATGGGGAGCGATGGAGACTGGTGACCCCCCATCGGAATTGTTTGCCCCCTCAGTTCACCTCCGACAACAAATGTTTGTCCCTGCAAGAATCAATGTGCCCTGACGCATCCATGGTGAGGGGTCCATTAAGAAACCATGCCTCTAATCGCGATCCCAATACGAGGTTTGCCCAACCGGTTCAGAAACATTTGTTGGCGGTCCAGCAGTGGTCCCGGTCACGTGGCCCAGGGGCTATATGGACGCGGATCCACCAGTGTGGACCAGATATCTTTCCTGCAGCTCTCTACCCCAATGAACTCGAGCACGCCAAGCGGGGGACTGCTTCGTCTTTTACCATGAGAAGAAACCCGAGTTCGGGTCCGACACGCTCTCTGCGGGGTGTTGGAGGCACTGACATTGCAAGATCCGTCCAGAATTCAAACTGATGCGACATCATCGTGGCCACTTTCCAGAAAACCACCATATGAGTCACACGCGTGATCCCTATCCAGCGCACAACAGCCCATATCACTGATCTGTTGAAGGGGCGCACACCTGCTGCAGTGCTCCTGAAAAGGGTGGGGTGCACAAGCATCAAATCGGCACGTTCTGGGTTACGAAACTTCTTGACACGCGCCTCACAGTACCCTGTGGCCCAACCTTTTCGTACAAGAGGTTTGCAACAAGGTTTTGCTCGCATCGCACTTGTAAATTTCATATCGCAAGAAGCCTCTCGCGGCAGTGCAGACGGTGAATGTTAGAGAGTACATTTTCATGCTGCAGAACTGCGCTTCAGAGTGCGTCAACACCCGCACGTGTCGAACACTGCAAGAATCTTTCAATGAGGGTGCTCCATGCGCTTTGAGTCAAGGCTCTGGAGCACTTATTGGCCGGTTACGTATCCAGGCTCTACCCACCGACCACGAATAAACAACAACTACAGTCTTTCTTCATTCCTATGCACCCCTTTTGTCGATCGTCCTGGGAGAACCAGGACGAGAAACCTAGCCCAATCGCGTTGCATTCTGCGCCAGATCACTGATGGATCAGGAAGGATCGAAGGGTCGATTGCTGTCTCCAGGGTTGAGCGGCGATGATCGTAGGATATTCTCGGTGGTTGAGTCCATCCATCCAACGAATTCCTTGATCGGGCTGTTCCCATTGTCTGTCCGTCCTCGTCGCAAGGCGCTCTCGA
>Ga0114955_1000891_pt1 | contig 13566 bp, 13 predicted proteins | sample Porto_5metaG_FD_87302 | JGI IMG/M metagenome (GOLD analysis project Ga0114955, IMG submission 87302) | Marine algal microbial communities from Porto, Portugal - Porto_5 metaG | ecosystem: Host-associated > Algae > Red algae > Unclassified | place: Portugal: Porto | collected 2015-02-02 | reverse complement strand
GCTCCCATTGCAAATTCACGTACACCGAACCAGATATTACGTCCGCTGTAATCAGCTGCAGTGAAGTCTTCTGAACCTTTAATCATTGTTTTATTTGATCCAGCTAAGTCAGCTGAACCGCCGAAGAATTGAGGTACAGCTTGTGCTACTGCGTTTAATACTTCTCCAGAAGAAGCACGGCTAGCTAAGCTTGAACCCGTTTCGTATGCTGGAAGCGTTTCTTCCCAGCCTTCCGGTAATTTTCCTTCTACTGCTAGTTCAAATTGACGACCTAGTTCAGGATATTTTTCTTTATACTGTGCAAATACATCGTTCCATTCGTTTTCTTTCTTTTGGCCATCTTCAGCAATTGTAGCTTTGAAGTGAGCATACACTTCTTCTGGCACATAGAAATCTTCTTCAAATGTCCATGCATAAGCTTCTTTTGTTAATTTTGTTTCATCGGAACCTAATGGAGAACCGTGCACGCCAGAAGTACCCGCGTGGTTTGGAGAACCAAATCCGATTGTTGTTTTTACTTCAATTAGTGTTGGGCGTGTTAAATCGCCTTTTGCTTCTTCAATTGCGTTTGCAATCGCTGTCAAGTCATTGCCGTCTTCAACGCGGATTACTTGCCATCCGTAAGCTTTGAAACGATCTTCTACGTTCTCAGAGAACGAGCGATCTAAATCTCCGTCTAAAGAAATATCATTTGAATCGTATAAAACAACTAAGCGTCCTAATTTTAAGTGTGCCGCTAATGAAGCTGCTTCAGCAGATACACCTTCCATTAAGTCTCCGTCACCACAAATACCATACGTAAAGTGGTCTACAATTTCTAAACCTTCTTTGTTGTATGTTTCAGCTAAATGACGTTCTGCCATTGCTTTACCAACAGCCATTGCAATACCTTGTCCTAGTGGGCCAGTTGTTGCATCAACACCTGCTGTATGACCGAACTCTGGATGACCTGGTGTTTTGCTTCCCCATTGACGGAAGTTTTTAAGGTCTTCAATTGATAAGTCATATCCAGCTAAATGAAGCAAGCTGTATAATAGTGCCGATCCGTGTCCTGCTGATAATACAAAGCGGTCACGGTTGAACCAGTTTGGATTCTTTGGATTGATGTTCATAAATTTTGTCCACAATGTATATGCCATTGGAGCAGCTCCCATTGGCATACCTGGGTGACCTGAATTTGCTTTTTCAATCGCATCGATTGATAAGGTACGAATTGTTGCAATCGAAAGATCTTCAATACGTTGTGTCATACTCTTCATTCCTTTCAAAACTATGTACATATGTTATCATACTAATGATTTGCTTATTTGTACAATACTTGAACCAAAAAAATTTCCACTTTTACAGTTTTTGTGCGCCTTATTAAAAATATACAAAAAACTAGAGGGAACACTCCCTCTAGTTTTACTAGAACGTCTTAGTGAAGACGCTTCTTTTTACTCTCTTTTAACTTCTTAGGCGTAACATCTTTACCTTCTTCGTCCACAACTTTAATCGTATGAAGGTGATTTGTCATAGATTGTCGGAAAACTTTTAAATATTCCTGACGTAGCTCTTGCTGTTCTTTCGCTTCAGATTCTGTCAGACCTTCAGCCTTTGCCTTTTTCGAAAGAGCATTAATACGAGCAAGTTTATCTTTTGATAGCATATAAAACCTATCTCCTTATAATCAATAATTAAAATTACCGAACCGTTCCGGCAACATGTAGTCATCTTACTAAATCTCTTTCGTTTTATCAAGAGATTGAGCACTCTCTTGGTACTCTTGATAGCGACGATGTACCGTCGCTTTTGAAATATTATAGCCAAAACCTTTTAGCGTAACTGAAATTTCAGCAAAGGTTAAGCCGTTATGACGAAGGCGGACAATTTCTTCAATCGGCGCTTCTTTTTTTTCTCTTCCCGAGTTAACTCCTTGATTTTTTAAATTTTTCTGCGGACGATAACCGTTTTCTACGGCTCTTTTCATTCCTCTTTTAATTTTAGCATTATGTAATTTCCGCTGATGCTCTTCCACTAAGCTAATAATATCTAACACCATCGAATCAGATTCTGAAAGCTGAAGCTGACCTTGATGACTAATCGTATAGATCGTAGCATTCTCTTTATGAAAAGCATGAAGCAGCGCAATTCGGGCATTTCCTCTGCCTAATCGTGTTTCGTCTTGAATGAGCAGCACGGATATTTTTTCTTCCTTCATTGTATGAAGAACATCCAAAATACCCTCTCTGTCTACTTCATATCCGCTTGCTTTTTCCATTACGACTTTTTTTACGTCTAGATGGTGAAGATCAGCAAGCTTTTTTAATTCTTCTTGCTGGCGCTGTAAAGATGTTTCTTGGGTTTTTTTATCCGTACTGACACGGCAATAAATAATGGCGTCCACTTTTATCACGACCTTTTCGGCTTCTAACAATATTCAGGAACGGCCGTTACACACTACTGTTCAATTGCCACTTGATTACGTAACTCTTTTTTTAAAACAGGAATATATAATTTATCTCCAGGAGATAAAGACTGGGCAGTGTCTGAGTTTAAATCATTGACGTCTTCAACCCATTTGACAAATTCATTGGTGGTCAAATGATGGTGATTATGATACTTGTTGGACAATTCCCAAAGCGTATCTCCTTTTGTAATAGTAACCGTTGAATATTTGTCTAAATCTACTTTATCCGCTCCTAAAACCAGCGTCAATACATATGTAAGTGCAGCGATAACTGCAAAAAAAATAGCGTAATGTTTCATAGAATGTAAGAATTGGTGCATATTATGATCCCCCTATCAGAATATATGTTCTTATTTTATTGAGAACATTTGTTTCTGTCAATGGAATTCTTCGAACTTATGTTTGTATATTGACACATCACGTGGTATAATTCACCTAAAGAATAGCTAAAATCGAGGTGAAAAATATGAAGCTATCAAAACGTCAACAAGACATACTAGATTTTATTAAGCACGAAGTAAAATTAAAAGGTTATCCGCCTTCTGTTCGTGAGATTGGGGAAGCGGTAGGATTAGCCTCTAGCTCCACTGTACACGGGCATTTAGCTCGTTTAGAAAGCAAAGGGTTAATTCGCAGAGATCCAACAAAACCAAGAGCAATCGAAGTTCTTCAACTAGACGAAGTCAACATCCCTAAAAGCAATGTCATTAATGTTCCTGTTATCGGTAAAGTAACAGCAGGTCTTCCTATAACAGCCGTTGAAAATGTGGAAGAATATTTCCCTCTTCCAGATAAATTCGTTTCTCCAGATGATCATGTATTTATGCTTGAAATTATGGGAGAAAGTATGATTGAAGCAGGTATTCTAGATGGCGATATGGTAATCGTACGTCAGCAGCAAACTGCTAATAATGGAGATATTGTGGTCGCTATGACCGAGGACAACGAAGCAACGGTAAAACGTTTCTTTAAAGAAGAAAATTTCGTTCGTTTACAGCCTGAAAATTCAACGATGGCGCCTATTATTCTTCGCCACGTAACGATTTTAGGAAAAGTAACTGGTGTATATCGCACGATTCACTAATCACACACTGTATGTAAAACCAACTAATCATGATGTTAGTTGGTTTTTTTACGTTTGTTTTCTAAAAAAATTGGCATATTATAAATGATACGTCGGATCATTGCAGGCAGGTAGAGCGGTTTTTATAAAGCCTGTTTTACCTTTTACTTTCTATCTGCATTTTCTCGACTCTCAAAAGGAAATACAACCGACCATAAGAAGGATGTAGTTTATGACCAATACACCAAGGAAAACAGAACCATTTCAAACTATTATGCCTACCAAAGCAATGAACATGTTTCTTTTTCCTTTTTCCTTTGATCGAAAAAATAAAGAGCAGCTTGTTCATGCACTGAAAGAAAATTTGTTCGAGTTTTTTTCCATTCAAAACAAACATTTAGAAAAAGAATACTACGGAGAACAGTATTACGTATCTCATGATAGCTTGGATCAATATTTTCTTCCTTACATTGAATGTATTCTATTTCCTGATTCATGCGAAAAAGAAGGGTTGCTTCGATTTTCAAAAAAAATAGACCATACCGTTACGCTACAAACTTCCTCCGCCACCGTGTCTAGCAACGTGCTGTCTGTGGATGTTTTTTTATGTCCTTTTGAAATTGGCGTCATGACCATTCGCACTGAGATGAGTCATAATCATTACACCTATGATGATATTTTAGAATTCATGAATCATTTTCGTGTATTAGAACCGAAGCTTGCTGAAGAGCATGGATCCACCATTACCTATGAACATCATCGCTATAGCAAAGTACAGGATTATATTTTTTCACAGCTCGCGCCATTTTTGAACGAACACATCAAAAAAGAAGCCACACGTGAACAGCACGTCGGGAGTCTTCCTTATTTTATCGATGAACGGATGTTTGTATTAAGTTATGTAACGGTAAATCAAGAGCAAGAGATTAACTCCACAACGTTATTTCGTACCGGGCAGCTAAATAGCTATACGCCTGACGGGAAGCCGTTTATCTCTGCACACAACCATGAGTATATTAAAACGTATAATACCAAACACGTGTATTCCAGATGGGCTCCTGAAACCTATTACGTCATAACAGACCATGTGTTTTCGTGTATTTCTAAATCGGCAGACTCTAAAACGGATCAGCTTTTGATGAATCATCTATTTGGCCAGCATTACTATAATTTATTTTTACATTTTTTCTATAAAATCGTGTTGTTAAAATTATCTTATGAGTATTCTCAGCTCACGTTTCATAAAAATTCAGAGGGCATTGAACGACTAATCCGCTCTATTACCGTATTTTCAGGTAAATATTTATTTTTAGAAATTAGCTCTCGCACAGAAGGTCAAGAGTTTTCTGAGCTCTTCAAAAAAATCTTCCACATCAATTCTCTTTATCAAGAAGTCAAAGAAACCCTTGGCACTTTGTATCAAAATCAAGAAAAAATCGCGGCCAAGCGTCACAATTACTTATTATTAATTTTAACGATTTATACCGTTCTTTCCGGTATTTACGGAATGAATTTAGTTATTAGCAAACTAAAGGGAAACATCCATTGGGATAGTATGAAGCAGTTTTCTATCTTTGAATATATCGCTTTAATAGTAGCTTTATCAGGAATTTTGATCAGCATTAGTCTCGGAGTGAGTTCCCTATGGAATTTATTAAAAGATCGATTTAAAACATAAAAGCTGTTCGCATCAGAAAACACATGATAAAAAAGAAGAGATAAAAACATAACTAAATCAATCGAATCTAAAGGGGAACAAATGGAATAAATAAGCTAATAGGGATTGCTTGTTACACCGCTGCTGATTTCCGTGCAAGACTACGCTTTCCACGGGCGGCTGATGAGCCTCCTCGTCGCTTACGCTCCTGCGGGGTCTCACCTTTTCCCGCAGGATTCTTCGTCTTGCCCTCCAATCAACTGCCGGAAGGAACTAAACAAATGAAACCTACGTTCACCATAAAAAAACAAACCACTAATCAAACATGGTGATCAATGGTTCGTTTTTCACTTCGACTAAAATCCTTTTTTTCCAACCTCTTTTATCTATTACTAAATCACTGCCTACTCCGCTGAACCTTTTATCAAACGTTATGCCGGTATTGTAATTTCAGAACAATCTAACATTATCCTCTATAAGAAAAATATATACAAAATAATAAAATATGGTATCATAGGGTAGGAATTTTGTACCTTATCTATGAAATAATTTGCAGGAGGTAATATGCTTAACTCATTTTTATCCAAAAGCCTGATTCTTTTATGTGTCATTATTCTTACGTGGTCTCTATGGGGCAGTTATAGCGCGATGACAAATTCATTGGAATTAAAAGGCTTGGCTTTAAGTAATTCATTTATTAATGAAGGAATATTTATCACTTTCCTTGTCATTTTTCTAATAGCTATTGCAAGTAGATACATGAACAAAACTGTTTTTTTTATTTCACTGATCGTTTTGACCTTAGGTATTCGATTAGCATGGATGCTTTCTGTTCAAACGCCTGTAAAATCTGACTTTCTTGTCATGTTAGATGCCGCGCGTAATATAGCAAAAGGTAATTATGAATTTAATCAAAGCGTTTATTTCACTACATGGGTATATCAGCTAGGCTTTTCATTCTATGAATCTGTTATTATTCGCTGTTTTGGAGATAACATTTTTATATTAAAATTGTTAAATATTTTTTATTCCACTGGAACCGTTATTTTTATTTATTTAATTGGCGGTAAAGTATTTAACGAACTTGCTGGGAGAATGGCAGCTTTTCTATATGCGTTCTACATTCCGAACATTCTCTATAGCTCAGTGTTAACCAATCAGCATTTAGCTACTTTTTTATTTTATGCAGCTTTTTACCTTATTATAAAAAGATTTGCTCATAACAAGTTTAGCTGGCTTTATATTGGCCTTCTATTGTCGTTAGGAAATTTAATGCGCCCTCTAGGACCGATTATTATCGTTGCTGTTTTCATTTATTTCATCTTGCAAATTCTTCAACCTTACATTAAAAAGAAGGATGCTGCTGAGTTAAAAACTCGTCGAAAGAAAATAGGAAAAAACCTCGTAGGCGTACTGGCTACTTTTTTTATTGCAAATGCGCTGATCAACTATTCTTTTGTAGCTAGCGGTATTTCTAAATATCCTTTAAGTAACAGAGATCCTTTATGGAAATTCGTCATTGGCTTTAATTACGAAACAAGCGGTTCTTATTCTTCAGAGGATGCTAGTCGTTTTATGGGCATGCCAATTGGAGAAAAACGAGCTGAAGCGGAAAAAGAAGTAATTAAAGAGCGTGTAGCAGATAAAGAGCAACTTTTAGATCTCTTTCACATTAAATTCCTGAATATGTGGGGAGGAACGGATGCATCTACATTTTGGAGTATTTCATTAACTCCTCAAGAAGATGTACCTTTTAATAAAGAGAAATTAATTAGTGCTGCTCAAAGTTATGAAAGAATCATTTACGTTTCAACTACTATTCTTTCCATTATTGGCCTTATATGTTTATTCCTGAAGAAGCAGGATAAATATCCGTATACACTGTTTTTATTACTAATCGTAGGATACGTTCTTATTCACTTGCTTATTGAAATTCAAACTCGCTACCGATTCTTTATTTTCCCAAGCTTTATGCTGCTCGAAGGGTTTGGAATTTCAGTGATTCTATCCTATTTAATAGTACGATTTACTAAAAATGAGCCCCAGACAAAATCTGAAGAGATAAATTAAATGGAAGGGATTATGCAACCGTGATAAAATTCCTGAAATTCGGATTTGTAGGTATAATGAATACCCTGCTTACTATTATCAGTTACTTAGCACTCATTCATTTTGATATGAATTATATATTGGCTAACGTACTATCTTATTTTATCGGCGTCATAAACAGCTACTATTGGAACAAATCGTGGGTGTTTCAAGCAACTGTACATAAATGGATGTTAGCTCAATTTTTCATCGTAAACCTTATTACTTTAGCAATTAATACATCTTGCTTATTCCTTCTTGTACACTATACACCTGCTAATCCAATCATTGGACAACTGTTGTCTACTTGTATAGGAATGTTTATCAATTTTTTCCTCAATAAAATATGGACGTTTAAGCATACAAACAATCATTCGATAGGAGGTAAAGCATGAAAGAACTAATTTCAATCGTGGTACCTATGTATTTTGAAGAAGAAGTAGCTAATGAATGCTACAATCGCTTACTTTCCGTCATGCATAAAAACTACATTAACTATGAATTCATTTTCGTCAATGACGGTAGCACAGACCGAACAATTGAAATCTTGAAGGACGTAGCTGCTATGGATTCTAATGTAAAAGTTATTGATTTTGCTCGTAATTTTGGGCACCAAACTGCCGTAACAGCAGGCATTGATTATGCTCAAGGGGATGCTATCGTTATTATTGATGCAGACTTACAAGATCCGCCTGAAATGATTCCTGAATTAATTGCTAAATGGCAGCAAGGCTATGAAATTGTATATGCAAAGCGCAAGAAACGAAGCGGAGAGACCTTTTTTAAATTAGCCACGGCTAAGTATTTTTATCGCTTCTTAAATTATATGTCCGATATTGAAATCCCGAAAGATACGGGAGATTTTCGTATTATCGATCGAAAAGTAGCGGATGTATTCAAAAAAATGACTGAACGTAATCGTTTTGTACGGGGAATGATGTCTTGGATTGGCTTCAGGCAAACATATGTAGAATATGAGCGCGATGAGCGCTTTGCTGGTGAAACAAAATATCCTTTAAAAAAGATGATCAAGTTTGCTTCAGATGGAATTATTGGGTTTTCAACGAAACCTTTACGTTTAGTAATGGTTATTGGCCTGTTATCGGTTTTTGTATCACTTTTAGTTTTAAGTTATTCGATTGTTGTTTGGCTGATAGGTAAAAACATTCAGCCTGGCTGGACTTCCATTATGGTAGCTATCACCTTCTTTAGCGGTATTCAGCTACTTGGTTTAGGTCTAGTCGGACAATATATCGCAAGAATTTACGATGAAAGTAAAAATAGACCTATTTACGTTGTACGTGAAACCATTAACTTCTCGGAAGCTTCAACAGATTCTCCAAACGTACGTGAAAAAGTATATAGCTAAAAAAACAAGGAAGAAAACAACTGTTTTCTTCCTTGTTTTTATTCTTTTTGAAGCTGTAAATCACTTGGCACCCAGTCCGGAATTCCATCATCTTCATCAAATTCAATAATGACATCCGTTACTCCTTTTTCCTGTAAAATACGATTTTCCAGCCGATCTTTAATATCATCAGCTTCTGCCACTGTTAAAGAAGGATCAATTTCTACTTTTAATTCAACGTGAAGCTCTTCTCCTTCTTTCATCACCATTAATGTTTGAATATCACGCACTTGTACATCTTGCATGACAATCGCGCCAATTTTTATTTCCATTTCTTTATCTGCTTCGCCAAGGGCTCCCGCAGCGTTGTCTAAAAATACTCGTCCTACTACAAAAAACATCATAAGCCCAATTAAAATAGAAGCAATTCCTTCAGCTTGGTGAAAAGGTGTAAACCGTGAAATAAAAACCGCTATTAATGCCAGTACGCCTCCTCCAGTAGCTACCAGATCTTCCATAAAGACCAGCTTAGTTGCTGGCTTTGCTTTCCTTAAATGAAAAAAGCTTTGCGTAAAAACATTGACCTCTGCGGTATTGATCCCGACATCGTGCAAAATTTCTTTCATTGCCTTAAATAGGACAAACATCTCAAGCAATACCGAGATGCCAAGTACTGCAATATTTAAAATAAAGCCTGAAGACTTCGTCGGATGGAGGATGTGATGATATCCTTCTTTAATCGTTTCAAACGCCATAATTCCTACTACAAGAACAGCTCCTAATAGAACAAGATTAACCAATCGTCCGAAGCCGTTTGGAAATCGTTTGGTCGGGGCTTTTTTACTTAATGCCGAACCTATAAAAACAAAAAACTGATTAGCTGCATCTCCTAAGCTGTGCATCGTTTCAGCAAACATTGCTACGTTCCCTGTTAAAGCGAAAGCAATCCCTTTAATGATAGAGATAATGGTATTAACTATAGCAGCCATGAGGGCCGATTTATTTCCTTTTCGCAACAATTTAATTAATTCACTCATGCAACCCCTCCGTTTGCTCCTTTGATGAGATTCGATTACGGTTAGTGTATGTGAATTTAAAAATTAAAAACCTCCAACATACAAGTTGGAGGTTTTTAGTCATGGTTCATTATTTTTTAAAACGATACGGTACAGTTGTAACAATTACATTTTTACGGTAAAGCAAATGTGCTTTTAACAGCAGACTCGACTGATTGTGAAGGATGTTTTGCCAACTTTTTTTCGTGATGAATTGCGGAATAACGACCGTAATAGCCATATTATTTTCCCGTGCTTTTTCCTCAGCCATATCAATGAATCGAAACAGCGGCCGCACTAAGCTGCGGTATTGAGAATGAAACGTAACAATACGAATATCAGGCTGCCACTTCTCCCACTTCTCCTCCATTCTCTTTTCGCTTTCTCGATCAAAGGCCACGTGCACTGCAATAACGGTATCGCCAATCGTTCTTGCATAATTTAATGAATTTTCTACTACTTTTGTCATTCCTGCTACAGGAACAATGACCACACTTCCTTCAAGCTTTCCAATCTTTTCTCCTTGCTTAATGCGAAGCTGCTCTCCTACCGCTTCATAATGCGTATGAATGCGATGAAAAATATAAACGATAACCGGTAAGAAAACGAGAACGGACCACACTTGTGAAAACTTCGTTGTAAACAAAATAATTAACACCGTTAATGTAATGAGTGCACCAATTAAGTTAATAATTAGCTTTCCTTGCCAGCCGGCCGGCTTTTCTCTAAGCCATTTGACAATCATTCCTGTTTGAGAAAGCGTAAATGGAATGAACACTCCAACTGCATAAAGAGGAATTAATTGTTCCGTTGCTCCTTTAAAAGCTACAAGTAAGACAATAGAAGCAATTCCCAGAGTCACAATTCCATTAGAATAGCCTAGTCGATCGCCACGAATTTGAAACATTCTTGGCATGTATTTATCAGACGATAAGTTTACAGCAAGCAAAGGAAAAGCTGAAAAGCCCGTATTCGCCGCTAGCACTAGGATTAGAGCTGTGGTGCCTTGAATAAAATAATAAAATCCATTTCTTCCAAATACACTCGATGCAATTTGTGATACAACCGTTTCATCTGCTTTTGGAGAAATGCCAAGCCAATAAGCTAAAAACGTGATGCCGGAGAATAAAACGGCTAAAATACCGCCCATCAGCATTAATGTATGAACAGCATTTTTTGCACCTGGATCTTTAAAGTTAGGCACTGCATTTGAAATAGCTTCTACACCAGTCAATGCCGAACAGCCTGACGAAAAAGCTTTTAATAATAAAAATAAACTAATACCTGGCACCACTGTACCGAGAGATGTATGAAGCTCAGGTGAAACTTGACCTGTCACTATTTTGAAGAAGCCCACCGCTATTAACAAAATAAGAGCAATAACAAATAAATAAACCGGATAAGCTAATACAGAAGCGGATTCTGTTACACCTCGTAAATTTAAGACGGTAATAAAAATCACCAGCAAACACGCAATTACTACATTATAATGATGCAGCGTTGGAAAAGCCGAAGTTAAAGCATCGGTTCCTGCTGAAACACTCACGGCAACTGTTAAAATATAATCTACTAACAGTGATCCCCCAGCAATAAGCCCAGGATTTTCTCCTAAATTGGTTTTCGAAACAATATAAGCTCCTCCGCCTTGCGGATACGCATAAATAATTTGACGATATGAAAGAATTAAAGCCGTCAGCAGCACCAATACCCCAATCGCAATTGGAATTGAATACCAATAAGCAAGGACGCCGACTGTCGCAAGTACAATCAAAATTTGTTCTGTTCCATAAGCCACTGAAGATAAGGCATCTGATGATAAAATAGCCAGTGCTTTAAGCTTACTAAGCTTTTGATCGCCTAACTCTTTTGTTTTGAGCGGCTTTCCAATCAATAATCTCTTGAGAACTGAATAGTTCACGTAATTTCCCTCCGATGATTGCTTAGCTACTATTTACTGTTCGTTGCTAAGCTCCGTTACAAGTTCACGAATAAGTGATATTACCCCTAAAAAATACCTTTTTATGTTAAAAAAGCGCACAAAAAAAACACTAAGGGTTCTCAGCGTTTTTACACAGCTTAAACCTCCTCTCCAAAACGCTTATGGGGTTAGCTGTCGGATTCGGGCTATGAGAGTAGCCCTACCTTTAAAAAAGGATTCACCCCAAGTGACAATGCACAAATTTGGGTCCCCCACTTCTGACGAATTAAGCGATAACAGGTCAATATAATTTTCGGTTAAAGAGTATGATTGATAACATGTTTCTTTCATAACTATCCTTTGTTCTTAGATAATATACTCCCGTACAAATGGTTTGTAAAGCATTATTTTACGTAAACTAGAAAATAGTGCTTAAGGCGCTTTTAAGGGGAAAACAAAAGGCCTTCTGCCTGCTTGCAGAAGACCTTCTTGCTTTAACTTTTTGCTTTTAAAACGGCTGCTAGCTTGTTTTTTGCTTGAGGACCATAAATGCCATCTACATCATAAGGAAGATACACAAGCTGAAAACGTCTGACTGCATCTTTCGTTTGTACTCCATATATTCCGTCTACTGACCCTACTTTAAAATTCACCGCGTTTAATGCTCTTTGAAGCTGTTTCACAGCTTCTCCAGAATCGCCTTGCTTTAAAATTCTGTCGGGAAGTGGATATTGTTCAGAAGGTGGTGTTGGTGTTGTTCCTGAAGGAATAACAATTGTTTTTCCAACCTGTAGGGTTAAAGGATCAGAAAGCCCTGTATTCGCTTCTTGAAGCGCTTGTACTGTTATTCCGTACTTCTGTGCAATACTGTACAGCGTATCTCCTTGCTTGATCATATACGTTTTTGGACCCGGTTCAGAAGGTGAAGGATTTGGATTTGGTGTTGGAACTGCACGACGAGGTAAATTTAAATAGACGGCAATTCCTTTTGCATACGATTCACCCATGCTTTTTAAAAATGCTTCGTTTTGAAGAAGTGCTGCATCTGTGCTGTTATCAATAAAGGCTATTTCAGTGAGAACTGCGGGCATATTTGTTAAGCGAAGCACCGCATAATTGGCTGATTTTCGTCCGCGATTCGGATGATTATACGACAATAGCGTTGGCTGTACTTGGCCATGTACAATTGATTGAAACGCTTTACTGGCATTGCTGGCGCTTCTATAAACATAATCTTCGTACCCTGTTCCTCCACCGGCATTTACGTGAATAGACATAAATGCATCTGCCCCCCACGAATTAGCTTGAGAAGCACGCTGAGATAACGATAAAAAAGTATCTGTGGTACGAGTGGTTTTAATCGTAAAGTCACTGTAGGTGCTATTTAAATAGCTTATTAAATATTGTTGAATTTTTAAAACTAAGTTTTTTTCATACAGTCCGTTCGCTCCAACTGCTCCTGCATCTGCCCCACCATGTCCTGCATCAAGATAGATTTTTTTCATATTACTTGTCCCTCCTTATTTTTAACATATGCATGAAGGCAAAAAGTGCTACGTATACTAGCCTACTAAGTAGAAAATTACTAAAAAAAGAACCGCTACTCAAAGGTAGCGGTTTATTCTGCGTTGTAGACAGAATATTAAATAGGGATAGCTCTCAAGGAGTGACAGCTATATGCAGAGTGTTGATTCGTTGATTAAATGATAATAATTATCATTTTCATTTAAAGTATACACTAAAAGGAAAGTTTTGTCTATTCTATTATGAGAACGAGCCTATTTAAAAAGCAGAACGCCTATCACAATGAGAATAATCCAAATTGGAAGGCTTATTAATATGCCTATTACTAAGCCTTTAAAAAAATTTCCTTCTTGCATTTTCATTCCATTCCTCTCCCACAGTATTTTCTAATGATACCACGACTGGCTGAAAATTCTCTGAAGTTATACTGAAGTGCAGAGTGAACACATAAACAATCTCTCTAT
>Ga0114955_1000887_pt1 | contig 13624 bp, 16 predicted proteins | sample Porto_5metaG_FD_87302 | JGI IMG/M metagenome (GOLD analysis project Ga0114955, IMG submission 87302) | Marine algal microbial communities from Porto, Portugal - Porto_5 metaG | ecosystem: Host-associated > Algae > Red algae > Unclassified | place: Portugal: Porto | collected 2015-02-02 | reverse complement strand
TTTAGTCACGCCTTTCATTAGCGTTCTTCTTCGATTTCGATTGTAGGCGAGGGCCAGGTTTTCCTGTATCGTCATGGATGGAGCTGTTCCTGCCATAGGATCCTGGAAAACGCGTCCGATTAACTTTGACCTCTTATATTCTGGTAAGCTTGTAATCTTCTTATCATCAATAAAGACATCTCCAACATCAGGTGTTAATACCCCGGAAATCATATTCATTAAAGTTGATTTCCCTGCCCCGTTACTTCCGATCACTGTAACAAAATCACCTGGATCAAGCGTTAAATTAATATCTTCAAGTGCAATCTTTTCATCAAGCGTACCTTCGTTAAATACTTTGTGAATTTGATTTAGTTGAAGCATACTCTTCGCCTCCATCCTTCATTTCTTTTAACTTCAACTCTTGCTGAAGACGTTTTCGCTTCTTTCGATTTCGTTCTTTTTGACCATCTATTAATTGTGGAAGAACAAGAGCAGCAATTACAATCACAGCCGTAATCAATTTCATATCGCCTGTCTCCAGGAAATCCACTCGCAGAGCTAAACTGACAACAATTCGATAGACGATCGCTCCTCCAACTACAGCAAATGTTGTCACTGCTATTGTACGGGTTCCAAAAATTGCTTCTCCAATAATCACTGAAGCAAGTCCAATAATAATCATTCCAATGCCCATGCCAACATCTGCAAATGAGCTATACTGTGCAATCAATGCGCCGGCAAGTGCTACGAGAGCGTTCGAAAGCCCAAGTCCAAGAATCGTAAATTGATCCGTGTTCGCTGAGAAACTACGAATCATTCGTTTATTATCACCTGTTGCTCGAAGTGCAAGACCAATTTGTGTGCGTAAAAATAAATCCGTCAAAATTTTTATAAGTGTCGTAACAAGTAGCATGCTTATTAAAACGGACCATGTTGATGTTAGGTTGGCAAGTCCAATTGATGAAGCTAAGTTGCTTAGTAGAGGATCGAGTCCAGATGCTTCAAAAAAACCTTCTAATTTGGTAAAGACAGATTCCTCATTTAGCAACGGAACATTGGACCTTCCCATTATTCTTAAGTTTATGGAATAGAGTGCAATCATCATAAGAATCCCCGCAAGAAGAGGATTGATTTTCCCTTTTGTATGTAGGAGGCCTGTTACGCAACCTGCTAAAAACCCCACTCCGATTGCTATAAGCGTTGCAAAAAAAGGATTCGTTCCATTTACAATTAGAATTGCAGCAATAGCTGCACCAGTGACGAAGCTCCCATCAACAGTTAAATCGGGAAAATCTAGAATACGAAACGATAAATAAACACCAAGTGCCATAATTGCATAAATAATGCCAGATTCTACTGCTCCAAACATTGCTGAACCCATACCGAACTCCCTCCTATTCTTTTCACAGTGTATTTATCCATTTGAAAACGGTATTCGTAAAAAAGGTTCGAAAAAGAAAACTCCTTCTTTTTCGAACCCATTTTTCTACTCTGTGTATTCCCCCATCTCTTCCCATTCTGACTTCACTTCGATGCCCATTTCTTCTGCTGCTGTTTCATTCATTTTTAGTTTTAAATTCTGAGGGTATTGCACTGGAATATCTGCCGTCGTTTCTTCACCTTTTAAAATCTTTGCAGCCATCTGACCTGCTTCATAGCCAATATCTTGATAATCAAAACCATAAGCCGCAAAGGCACCGCGGTTAACAGAATCAAATTCTCCCGCAAACATCGGAATGTCCTTATCATTTGCTACGCTAATGACCGATTCGAGCGCTGATACAACCGTATTATCTGTTACGATATAAATCACATCTACTTTACCAACAAGCGCTTCAGCTGCTTGCTTTACTTCAGCTGAAGTGGAAACACTCTTCTCAACAGCTTTCATATCCTTACCTTCCATTGCTTCTTTCACAATATCAACTTGGGCCACAGAATTTTGTTCCCCGGCATTGTAGATCAGCCCAACATTTTTAGCATCGAACTCATTGGCAATAAACTCAATTGTTTTTGGAATCGCTTCAGGATGAGTATCTGTTGTACCTGTTATATTCTCACCTGGCTTATCAAAATCCTCGACAAGTTTTGCTCCGACTGGATCCGTTACCGAAGTAAAAACAATCGGAATATCGGAAGTGGCATTTAACGCGGACTGTGCGCTTGGAGTTGAATTCGCAAAAATTAAATCTACTTCATCACCTACGAGGTTTTGCGCAATCGTGTTACTGTTGTTCATGTCATTCTGAGCATTTTGAACATCGTAAGTAATGTTATCTCCTTCTTTAAATCCGTTCTCTTCGAGTGCCATTTTAAAACCTTCATAAGCTGCATCTAGTGAAGGGTGCTCCACGATTTGTGTGACGCCAATTGTATAAGTATCTTTACTTGCTTGTCCTTCATCATCTGCGTTTGATGACGAATTGTTCGATCCACACCCTGCAAGTGCCATCACGCTTACTACCGAAATTCCAATCCACTTTTTCCAGGATTTCAAATGCCTGTCCTCCCCCAAATAAGTTCTCCCAACTTATTGTCATCATATTTTAATCCTAACGCCTGTCCGGCATATTGTATCGTTATGGTACACTGGCAAATCTAGCTTGTCAACGAATATTCAAACAATTATTACTATTTTATATTTTCAAAAATAATATTTTGATATAGATCTAGTGCTTTAAATAAAAACCTTTAAATGCCTTCATCTGATTCTCGTAAATTTGCTCAGCTCCTCCCATCATTTCTTTAAATAGCTCCTGAACTGTCGGAATGGACTTAACTAATCCGCTTATTTGTCCGCCATTAATAAATCCCTCTTCCAATCGCCCTTCTACTGCACCAATTCGATGCTTTTCCTCATCTGTCATTGCTTCAAAATCATCTGGATGAATACCTGCTCCTTCCGCTTGAATTAACCGGTCAGCATAAGCTGTTTTTAAGATCCTACGTACTTTTCCGACGCTCCGTCCTACGATGACCGTTTCTGTATCAGCTGCTTCTAGTAACCTTTCAACATACCGTTCATGATAAGGAGATTCCTTCGTTGCTATTAATCTTGTTCCCATTTGAATCCCCTCTGCCCCTAAAGCCAATGCTGCGGCAAAGCCTTTTGAATCACCTACCCCTCCTGCAGCAACGACAGGTATTTGCACTTTAGCGACAAGTTGAGGAATAAGCGTCATCGTCGTAAGCTCAAGTGGAGAATTGATCCCAGCTGCTTCAAAGCCTTCTCCTACGATAAGATCCGCACCAGCTTTTTCAGCTTTTTGTGCATGCTTCACGCTAGCGGTAACACAAATGACCTTAATGTTATTTTGTTTAAAATAATGAATATAAGGGGCTGGATTACCGGCTGAAAGTGAGACGACAGGTACAGCGTGTTTTACAGCTAATTCACACATTCCTTTTAAGTTTTCTGTAACCGAAATTGGTATATTGAGCGCAAATGTTTTCTTAGTTCGTTTCTTCATATCAAGAAGCAATAATTCTACTTCATCTACTGTTAAAGTACCCGTTCCGATTGTCCCGAGTCCGCCTGCTTCAGACACAGCTGATGCAAGAACAGGACTAGAAATATTCCCCATTCCACCTTGTATAAATGGGTAGTGAACGGACAGCAACTGACAAAGACGTCTCATTTTATATCTCCCCCTAAATTCATGACGATATTAATACGCTTTATATAAAACGTGTTATACTTATTTATAACATTCAAAGTAAAACAAAAAATTCCTGCTTCTTATGAAACACGATTTATTTCTAGCCCGTCACTAGCCTGTTATTTCAGAAAGGAGAACGCGCTTATATGTTATTTTCGTATAATGGTTTAACACCAGATCTTGCTGAAGATGTGTACGTAGCTCCAGGCGCCAAAATTATTGGGGATGTCACAATTGGAGAAAAATCGACCGTATGGTTTAATGCCGTTTTAAGAGGGGATGAAGCACCAATCACAATTGGAAAAGGGTGCAATATCCAGGACAATTGTACGTGCCATTTGTTTGAAGGGTTCCCACTTGTGTTAGAAGACGAAGTATCTGTTGGCCATAATGCGATTCTACATGGCTGTACGATTCGTAATGGAGCATTAATCGGTATGGGAGCAATCGTACTTGACGGGGCTGAGATTGGTGAAGGTTCGCTAATAGGAGCAAATACGCTGATCCCCTCTGGTAAAAAGATTCCACCACATTCTATGGTTCTCGGCTCTCCAGGAAAAGTAATCAGGCAATTAACAGAGAAAGACAAGGAACTCATCACCTTAACGATTGAAACGTATAAAACAAAAGGAAAAGAATTTAAAGATCAGGTACATGAAGTGCTCAGATAACGAAAAAGAAGGAACGGGATACCCGTTCCTTCTTTCTACTTCTATGGCCTGTCAGATAACAAAGGATGCTTGAGCGCATCATACTCATTATCTTTATTTTTCAGTTCATTTCCTTCTCGAAAAACTTCTTCAAAAAAACGTGAAGCTGGTTTCGCAAGCGTTTTATAGTAATCGCTAAATAACATGGCTGCATGCTCGCCAGGCCATTCGTCAGGTAATAGTTGTGATGGAAGACCTGGATCAATAAATAGAAACTTCCGGTACTCATGAACGAGCTTAGCGCGTTCTACAAAACAGTCGCCATCACTCATTTTCCCTTTTTCAATTTTACTACGATCGATAACATAACGCTCACTATACATTTTAATAAACTCACGGTATCGATTGCTTATTTCATTCAAATCCCAGCATTCATTGACAAGGGCATAGTTTTCGTGTGGACCTTTATAATCAGCAACAAAGAAATGAACGTAGTCATTAATTTCATACTTATCGATCAGCCATTTCACCTGTTCTTCAAGGTGATTAGGTGAAAGCCATAAGCTAGCGGATGAACTGCCGAACCCGCTCCAAACAAGCTCTTTACGTAGCTCATCTCGAATATGTCGCTTCTCTTCAGGGATCGTATAAAGAAACATACGCCATCTTCCATCCCATTCTGCTGGCCGGAGCTTAAATATTCTCTCAGCCGCCTCATCCATTCTCCTAATCCCACGTTCTGTTAAATAGTAGAAACTCTTATTTCCTTCTTTCCTTGCTTCTACCCAGCCCTGCTTACTCATTCGTGAAATCGCCGCTCGAACAGATTGATCATTGTGCCCAAACTCTTTTAGAAGACGAATCAAACTACCAATCCAAATATCATTTCCATAGTGTCTAACATACTCTCCATACAATGTGAAAATCATGGAGCGTGTATTCAAAGATTCGCTCATCATCATACCTCCGCTTGCTTAAAGCATTCCGTCATAAAAACGCGGTTCAAATATGATGTTATACTACCAGAGCCTTTCCTCTTCTGCAACAACTACTCCCCTTTAAAAATTGGTTTCCTTTTTTCTGCAAAGGCATCCAATGCTTCAAGACGGTCATTCGTTGGGATTGTTACTTCATAAGCTTTCGATTCAATTGCCATTCCTGTATGACGATCCACATTCATACCTTCTCGGACAGCAAACTTCGCCTGCTGCACAGCAATTGGAGCATTTTGACAGATTTCTTGTGCTAACTCTTCACATTTTATAAGCAAGTCTTCACGTGGTACGACACCGTTTAGAATACCATTTTCGTAAGCCTCTTCTGATGTTAGTTTTCGTGCTGTTAACACCAATTCCATCGCTTTCGCTGTGCCAATTAGACGAGGTAAACGCTGAGTTCCTCCCGCCCCAGGTATGATCCCTAGACTTGTTTCGGTTAAGCCCATTTTTGTTCCTTGGACGGCATAGCGAAAATCACATGCAAGAGCAAGCTCAAAACCTCCACCAAAAGCAAACCCATTCAATGCTGCGATTGTTGGCTGAGGAAGTGATTCAACAGAAGAAAACACTTCTCGGATTTTTTTTACGTTGCGGCGGACTTCACTGTCAGAGAGTGTTCTTCTTTCTTTCAAATCAGCTCCTGCGCTGAAAGCCTTTTCACCAGCTCCCAAAAAAATAACGGCACGAACCTCGCGATCTGAATAAATATCGTCAACAATTCCCTGCAGTACTGAAAGGGTTTCGTAATTAAAACAGTTTAGAACTTCTGGTCGATTTAAAGTTACGTATCCAACATGGTTTTTTACTTCATATGTAACAACTGACATTTGAAGACCTCCTTCTATGGTAGTAAGCATAGGAAAGAGCCGGGAAGTGGGTTCACAAACCTCCACGGCTACTTTCGCTCTATAGCATCTATTCGAGATTTACCCCCGGTTTCCTGCTTTTTTCTCTCGCTCTCTTAACTCCCCTGGAAAACTGGTTTACGTTTCTCAGTAAATGCCAGAAGACCTTCCTTATGATCTTTCGTTTGACCAGCTTCGGCCTGCGCAACAGCTTCCATTTCAAGCACCTCATCAAGGGTACTATCCCAGCTGCGGAATAAGCTCTGTTTAATGAGAGTTACCGCTTTGGGCGGAAGGCTAGCTAGACGGTTTGCAAACTGATTAATCCCTTTCTCCCACTGTTCATTAGAGAAAATTTGCGTCACAAGTTCAAGCTCCTTAGCATCTGGAGCACTTACTTTGTCTCCAAGTAGCGCAAGTTCTAGCGCTTTCGCATGACCAATCAGGCGCGGAAGAAAATAGGTACTCCCAGAATCAGGCACAAGGCCAACATGAACAAATGCTTCAATAAAGCTTGCGTTTTCATGAGCTAATCGAAAATCACACGCAAGAGCAAGACTCATGCCTGCACCTGCCGCCACACCGTTAACTGCAGCAATGACCGGTTTAGATGAAGAGGTAATTTCTTTTACCATCGGATTATAAGTAGCCCTCAGCATTTCACCATGATCCACACCTTCTTCAACGCCACCTAAATCCTGACCTGAGCAAAAAGCTCTTCCATTACCTGTGATCACCACACAGCGAGCTTCATTATCGTTATTCGCTAGCTTCATCGCTTCCGTTATTTCTTGATTCATTTTAAATGTAAACGCATTCAATTTATTCGGTCGATTTAAACGAATCCAACTTACGCGATCCTTTACTTCATATTCAATCGTTTCAAACATTCATTGCACCTCACTTTATTTTGTATCTGCTGTTTCTCCGACTTCTTCACCAATCATTAGTGTTACAAGATCGCCAGCAAAACTCATTAGATCTTTACCTGAAGCCTTACCTTCTTGAGACTTCATTCCCGCTTTCATCGATTCATGATCTTCATAGTACATTTCACACATCAAATAATAGTCGCTTTTGCCCATAGGTGAGCCAACAATCTTTGTCACTTCCATTTTCTTCAGTCCAGGGATTTTAGCTGTAATTGGGGCGTGCGTATTAAAATAATGCTCATCGAATTTCTGGGCGTTCTCCGGCTGTTTATACAATGCGATCACTTTAACCATCATTCATCAACCTTTCTTATTTTAATTAAATGGCTCTTTTCTAATAGATTGTTGCTTTTGAATCAATTATTGAATAAAAACCACACTTCGCTAATTGTAGCGGAAGGATGCTCGACTCCTGCGGGACTAGCGGGACAGGTGAGACCCACAGGAGCGTAAGCGACGAGGAGGCTCACCGCCCGCCCCGCGGAAAGGGAGCATCCTGGAGCGGAAATGAACCACTTATCTAAAAGCAACAATAACTACGAAAAGAGCTAATTAAATTGATACAGGCTTCATCGCTTCAAATGGGTTTTTACATGACTTACAATACAAAATACTTCGACAAGCGGCTGGTCCAAAAATATTATCCATTGTTGTATAAACTGATCCACAATATGGACACGGCACATGCCATTCCCCTTCCACACGGTCTTCAGGTGGCGCAATACCAAACTTTTTCAACTCCTGCTTTCCCTTCTCCGAAACAAGTTCGGTTGTCCATATGGGATGCCGAATAAATGCAACAGATAAAGAATTCACTTCAGGAATACTTTCTACAGCAAGCTCGATATTCCTTTTGATAATTTCTAACGCAGGACACCCAGAGAATGTTGGCATCACTTCAATTGTGACTCGATCATTATGAACAGAAACGTTGTGGATCATCCCAAGGTCCACTACGCTTACAACAGGAATCTCCGGATCTTTTACCGTATCGAGCACCTTCATCACTTTCTCTTTAAGTATCATTTCCTTCCCCTCCTCACCACTCCGCTGTAGGGACAGATTGATATACTTCCGACAGCGTAGCAAGCGCTTCCGCTAAATGGGGTGTATGAATGCCATTTCGACCATCCCCCTGTTTCATTTTCATAGAATACTGTATTTTTTCTTTATTTAAGTAAACCATCCATCGTTCCTTAAGGACCTCTTCACTTTCAATAAGTGAAAGCCTGGCCATTCGATCACCGATACGCCCGTATGAAAAAACACCACCTAACTCTTCAAATACAATGCTCATTGCTTCTTCCATTCTACTTTTCGCTTCAGCTGTACTACTGATAAGCTGCTTAAACCAAACTTCCCAATGCATCATATGATAGCTCATCTCAATGGAAATTTTTTGAACAATGTGTTGCAGTGGCTCATAAGATGATTTCTTAATTGAATCAAGTCGAACCTTTTTGGCCAGCGTATAGAAGTAATTTCGAACAACAGTAAATGCCCAATCATATGATGGATTTTCTAAATAAGTCCCCGTTCCATTCGGCAACTCTACAAGAATGGCATTTCGAAAATATTCAGGAGAGCGATTATGCGTTAAGTGATCTATCTTTCCTTCTCCAAGCTCTTCTAGTAATCCATAATAAAGTGCGGCATGCCCCATCAAATCCTGACTAATTGAAGCAAACGCTACATCTTCTTCAATATGAGGCGCAAGACCTAGCCATTCTGATCCACGGTATGCTAGCAGAAAATCATCATCAGCTAATTGATAGATCAGTTCAATTAAACACTCGCGATATTCGATAGACTCATCCATTAGCCTTCTCCTCCTCCCATGATATCTTTTTCAGTAAGCTGCTCCTGCTCATACTGGCGCCATTTTTTCTTTAAATAACCATATCCTTTCGTTTCACGATAATTTTTCTCTAAATGTTTCATCGCTTCTTTTTCTTCCTGACTCATTCGTTTTATGTGATCCCGCTTCACGACCCAAATATCAGCTACTTGCTCACGTCGAAAGAAGTTCTCCTTTGCCATAACAAATGCTAATTCCTGATTTGGCGCGAGAAGACTAAATTGATGCTGTAGTGAAGATGTATCTGTTTTTTTACTGAACACCTCGTAAACTTCATAGAAAAGACTGTCTTTATGACTCACGACATATCACCTCGCAACATTTGATACCTCACTTGTTCCTAGCGCTTCCCTTACCCAGCTATTCATTTCATACGAGCGCATTCGTAGCGCTAATCGCTCCTTTGATTTTGGTCCATGCCCCGTCACAATACTTTTGAATTCTTCCCAATCTGGCTGTTGATACTGCCATTCAGAAGTTTCTTCATCAAATTTCAGCGTGGAATCTGGAATCGTTAGACCTAGCGCCCATACTCGAGGAACGTATTTTGTTAGAAATTCCTGCCTAAGCTGTTCATTCGTTTTGGTACGAAGCTTATAGCGCATATTTTGATCCTGGTTGCTATGTCCGGTTTCTGCATTTGTTCTCGGTCCAAAGAACATTAATAACGAGGACCACCATCTGTTAATAGAATCTTGTAATAAGGTACGTTGCTCCTTCGTTCCTTCAGCTAGTGCCATAATAATGCTTTCACCATGCTGAGCATGAAACACCTCTTCAGCACAAATGCGTTTCAAAGCGCGGCCATAAGGTCCATAAGACGTTCCAAGCATCATCGTCTGCGATATAATTGCCGCACCGTCTACTAACCATGCAATCACACCAGCATCCCCCCACGTTGGGGCTTTCATATGAAAGACATTATGGAATTTCAATTTTCCTGAAAAAAGATCTTTCATAATATCATCACGATTTCTCCCTAGTGGTTCCATTAAATCTTCTGCTACTCGAAGCAATAGCTGACCATGGCCCATTTCATCCTGAACTTTCGCCATAATCGCTAGCTTTCGGTAGATAGATGGAGCCTTTGGAACCCACTCTTTTTCAGGTAAAGCTCCCATAATCTCACTTATCCCATGCATGGATATCAAACGAATTAACGCTTCTCGATAGTCATCTGGCATCCAATCATCCGCTTCAATTTTTTCACCACTATTGATACGATTCATAAAATGATCCATTCTTTCGTTTAAAGAAATCACCATTGTGCGCACCTCCAATATAACGTTTATTTAACGTCATTATATTTTATTGTTATATAAATATCAATTGTTTTCTGATTATTCATAACAAAAGCCGATCCATTTTGGATCGGCTTTTGTCTTAAGCGTTTACTTGTTTACGAAGAGCTTTTCTTAATATTTTTCCAGTTGTATTCTTCGGCAATTCACTAATAAATTCTACAATCGTCGGGCATTTATATTTTGCCAGATGCTCTTTACAATAGTTCATTACATCTTCTTCCGTCATCTGCTGCTTTGTGACAACAAAGGCTTGAACTGCCTCCCCGAAGTTTGGATCTGGGACGCCCACTACCGCTGTTTCAACGATATCAGGATGCTGATAAAGAACTTCTTCAACTTCTCTTGGATAGACATTATATCCGCCTACGATGACCATATCCTTTTTGCGATCCACAATATAGAAGTAGCCCTCTTCATCCATTTTCGCTAAATCACCAGTAAATAGCCAGCCTTCTTTCAGCGTTACTGCCGTATCCTCTGGCATTTTATAATAACCTTTCATCACATTTGGACCTTTAACTGCTAGCTCTCCAACCTCCCCTACCGGAACTTCCTGTCCTAGTTCATCAACGACTTTATTTTCAACATTCGTGATGTTCATACCAATCGAGCCTGCTTTACGGGGACGATCCAGTGGATTGAAGCACGTAACAGGTGATGCTTCTGATAATCCATATCCCTCTGAAATCCGAACTTGAAACTTTTCTTCAAAACGGTGTAGGAGGGCCACAGGTAAAGAAGAACCTCCTGAAATACAAAGTCGCATATGCTGAAAATATTCAGCTCGACCTTCTGGGTATTGGTATAAGAAATTATACATGGTTGGTACTCCTGCAAAAATAGTAGCTTTGAATTTCTCAGCAACGCGGAAAACTTCTTGAGGACTGAACTTAGGAAGGATTAACAACGTCCCTCCTGAAATAAGAGGAGCATTCATTGAAACGGTCATGCAAAACACGTGAAACATAGGAAGGGCAGTGACCACAACGTCATTAGAAGAGATTTGAAGGTAAGAGCCAGTATCTGATGCATTACTAAATAAATTCTTATGCGAAAGCATCGCACCTTTTGGTTTTCCTGTTGTTCCCGATGTATACAGGATAACAGCCAAGTCATCTTCGTTTATCGTAACATCTGGAAAAACCTTGTTTTGATCCTCAATCATTTTTGTAAACGGTTTCAATTTTGTGTTTGCAATAACTCTCTCTTCTTTCCCTTCACCTGTATAAGCAACAAGAACGATATCGGTTAATTGATCGGCCATTTTTTCAACTAAAGGGAGTGCTTGTTCCAATGTAACAATTGCCTTCACATCTCCATTATGAAGAAGATAGCCAATTTCATCTGGAGTATAAATAGGATTAATTGGAATAACGACTGCGCCAGCTCTTAAGACACCGTAATAAGCAATTAAAAACTCAGGTGAGTTCCCTAATATTAAAGCCACGTGATCCTCTTTTTTTATTCCTTCTGCCGATAAGTTTGCAGCAAAAGCAGAAACTTTCTGATCAAGTTCTTTGTACAAGACAGCTTCATCCTGATATATGTAAGCTTGTTTCTCAGGATAAGTCGCCGCTGTCTCTGTTAATTGCTGAGATAGATTCATTCGCTCTCCTCCTATATGAATGAGTAGTCATTCATTTTTAATTTTCTAAATATATTATATTGGAAGAAAATTTTACTAGCAAGGGGAACAAAGAAAAGTTCATAAATTAATTCTCAACAAAAAGACGTTCACTTTCTCCAAAGTTCACGTTCTGAATTATTTAGAACAACTAGAAAGGGGCACCAAAAGAAGAAGGAGCTGGATTCCCAGCTCCTTTTTTTAGTATAGAAGATCAATGAATTCCTTTTTTGTTATTTTCCCGAAATAATGAGATACGTCCACTTCTTGAAGAGCTTCTTCAAGCGATCCACGTTCATAGCGAACACCCATTAGTTGGTTTTCTATCTCTTTCACGTCCCCAACGCCAAAGAAATCTCCAAAAATCGTAGCCTGTTCGATGTACCCCTTCTTTACTTCAAGACGAACATCTATTGACCCAATTGGAAAACGCTTTGAATGCTGAACGTTAAATTTTGGAGAGCGACCATAATTCCAATCCCAGTTCTTATATCGTTCCTCCGCAATTTCATGGATGGCTTTCCAATCTTTTTCGGTTAAGTCATAAGAGGAGATCTCTTTTTCTCCTTCGAAAATATACTGAAGTAACGTTTGTTTAAATTGCTCACGCGTCATCTCTTGATCCATATGTTCACTAATATTTGTAACGCGACTGCGAATGGATTTAATGCCCTTCGATTCAATCTTCTCTTTATTTACTTTTAGAGCTTTCACTACATTTTCTAAGTTCACATTAAACATTAGCGTTCCGTGACTATACATTCTCCCCTTTGTTGAAAACTGCGCATTACCTGATATTTTCTTCCCGTTAACTAACAAATCGTTTCGTCCACTGAGCTCCGCATCGACACCAAGTTTACTAAGTGCCTTTACTACCGGATCGGTGAACTTCTTATAGTTGTGAAAACTATTGCCGTCATCCTTCGTAATAATGCTAAAGCTTAGATTACCGGGATCGTTATAAACCGCGCCTCCACCCGAAAGACGACGAATGACATCCACACCATTCTCACGTATGTACCTCGTATCAATTTGCTCAATGGTATTCTGATTTTTCCCAACAATAACTGTTGGATTCATCGAGTAAAATAACAAATAGGTTTCCTCAGGATCAAGCTCCTTCAAAATGTATTCCTCAATCGCTAGATTAATCCCAGCATCCATAATGTTCTCATTATCTATATAAAGCATCCTTGTACCTCCTGTATGTTCTCTATCTCTATTCTAATGAATTGTTGTAAAGGAATCAAAACCTGATACTTATGTCCCCACGACCAAAGTATGAAAAAGCACAACACCTCTACCCTTTCCTAGCTGTCTCCGTACGAATATTGTAAGCAAACGTACTTTAAGGAGGAGCAATATGAAAATCGTTTATTACGAAAAAGGTGAAATCCCCGTCGTCGTAGGGGCTTCGAACCTAAACTCTAGCCTAACCATCGAACAGATCAAATCCGAAGGCGAAAAAAAATCCAAAGAACTAGCCCGCCTACTAGGCCGAGAAATCGGCTTCCTAATGGACATGAACGGAAAACTAGACGCAACACTGGGGGAATAACGAAAAGCGGAAGCCTCCGTTTAGACCCGGCAGGCACTGGAGCCTTTTCATTTGAACACGCCCTTTGTGTTCGGATGAAAAGGTGAAGTGACCGAGGGTCTGGAGGCTGCAGCTAGACACGAAAAGCGGAAGCCTCCGTTTAGACCCGGCAGGCACTGGAGCCTTTTCATTTGAACACGCCCTTTGTGTTCGGATAAAAAGGTGAAGTGACCGA
>Ga0114955_1000885_pt1 | contig 13637 bp, 17 predicted proteins | sample Porto_5metaG_FD_87302 | JGI IMG/M metagenome (GOLD analysis project Ga0114955, IMG submission 87302) | Marine algal microbial communities from Porto, Portugal - Porto_5 metaG | ecosystem: Host-associated > Algae > Red algae > Unclassified | place: Portugal: Porto | collected 2015-02-02 | reverse complement strand
TCCCCCATACTTCCTTGCCTCTCCCGTTGCTCCATTGCGGGAATTCGCACTGCGCCTCGTCGTCTAGGTTCTTTTGATGTGTCTGATGTTCTAGTTCCCGCAGGAGGGTGCTCTTGGTGGTCTGGGTCGCATTTCTCCTCACTATGGCGGGGTACGTGTACTAGTTGGCACTGGTGGGTCCCGTCATGTTTACACAGAGAGCCATAATTCTATGCCAGACAGTTGATCAGAGACCAGTCGCAGCCTACAAACGCCTACTGATAATAAAGCGTCTGCAGAGGGGCGGGGGGTGGAATAGAAACCTCACGTTCGTGGGTGCGGCGTGCTCAAGTTGAAGGGAGAGGGTGTACAGCGACGTCATGCTACTGCTCCGACAATGGCGAAGACGAAGAACATGGCGAATTCGAGAGCGCCTTGCGACGAGGACGGACAGACAATGGGAACAGCCCGATCAAGGAATTCGTTGCGTGGATGGATTCAACTACCGAGAAACTCCTAGGATCATCGTCGCTCAACCCGGGAGACAGCAATCAACCCTTCGATCCTTCCTGATCCATCAGTGATCTGGCGTAGAATGCAAGGCGATTGGGCTGGGTTTCTCGTCCTGGTTCTCCCAGGACGATCGACAAAAGGGGTGCATAAGAATGGAGAAAGACTGTAGGACCATTGCCATGTTCGACAGCTCATGCGGACGTTCCGGAACAGTGACCATCTCTGCCCAGAAGCAACTGGCAGTCGAACTTGCACACGTGGCGCACACGTTTCAGCCACGTGGTACAATTTGCTGTGAAACGGGTCGTTGATCCATCACATGGGCCAATCAGAGGCTCCCGGGAGATAGACTCGGCTATCCTAAAAGCTATTCCGACTCGAAAAAGAAAAGCGGTAGCCGCAGAGCTATTCTTGGTCAGCGGAAGCCAGAATCAAGTAGGTAGTTCGATTTTCATGGCCCGAACAGAAAAAGGGCTTCTTCGTCTAAAAAGTGGTGTTACGTCGGACTTCAGGTGCTTAATGGGACACGTTGTGCAACGTGGCGTGAATATGGCGATAGCATCTCACTGTGAACGATGCACTGAGGGCAATCCCAGCAGCGTCGGCCCCATCTTTCATTTAACCCCATCTGGAGGTGCAACGTGTGCGTCACTGAATAGAAAGACCATCCTGGGGGCCCCATATCCCAAATGTCGGTGTGGAAGTTGCCATATCGACCTTCGACAGCACTCTGGCCGACGGAACGATAGAGCCCACGTTTCTGGTTCACATGAGGCCCCAATCTGACCTCGCCTCCACACCTAGTTAAGGAGCCCTATTTCCTGACTTCTGTCTTTCTCGGGCGGTGATTGGTCAGTCTGTCAAAAGTCAGGGTTCGCAGACGTGTCTTCTGTACTTTGCACACTTTTTAGGAGCTCGGAGACGTGTCTCAGTCGACCATGAGATTGTATGGTCGAAGTTGAGGCCCTTCGATTGAACTCGATCTGTTGGCCGTGTGCCCGATCCGCATTCAGGCCACACTTTTTGCCGCATGTCGGAATCACCTCGTCTCGGTAGCCGTTCTCGTCCGCTGCCACACCGCTCCCCCCTCCTACGTAATCTTCGGGGACGGCACTGACCGAGTTGCGCCCCCCACACAACAGCGTCAGAGTACTTCTTGGTCAGTAGTCTCAGAGCTGATCCGTAGCACTGCGCAGGAATACGCGCATGTGAGTGCTCGTAGAGCTCTGTCCGGCCGCACAAGCACCCGCGTACGAACCCAGGAAAACGCCGGTGGCTGTGGCGAGAAAACATGCGGAAAGAAAAGGGTGAGGAAGTAGGTCGGATTGCTCTCCGTGAGCCCCTCTATCTTGTAGGCTTGACGGGTGTGAGAGAAGTGTCTGCGGATTTGCTGCTTTTTTGCCATACAGGTGAGGCGCGGTTCCGACTGGGTACGCAAATGCGAAGTGCCTCTCAAGCTGTTGTGGGGAGGTGTTGCGCCACCTCTCACGTTCGACGAGGATCGGTGTTTTTGGCGTGGCTGCTGTTTTGAACGCACGTGTCAGAACGTGTCACGACCCAGAATTCCGCCCTTAACTAGGCGTGCCTCGTATTGCGGGGGACTAGAGCCAAGTGACGATGGCTGATGTGTCCGAAACCGATTTCAGATCGTGCAGAGATGGTCAGTAGATTCATTCGAAAATGGGCTCGGGCATGCCACGCGACAAAGAATTGAAGCACAGTATGCGAATGAAGCCCAATCCGAGCAGAATCGGGCTCAAGACGCAATAACATGGGGTGAATGCGACGACACCTGGCAGTGCCACGGCACCACGGGCACGAATTGTCGATCTTCGGATGATACAACACAAGTCCGAGAGGCCGAACAAAATTTTTGGACTGCGTCCGCCGCTTCCGGACGGGTTATGGACAGTCTCCCGGACCTGTCCGGAGGGCGGTCCGAAACCTTGGTACGGACAGGGGCCACGTGCAAGGCGCTGTCGAGCATGCAGGCACCAGCGGGGTGGTGGCGAGTGGAATCCTGCAACACCTCTTAACTTTGGCCAAAGACAGGTTCAGGGTCCTGCCAAGACGCTAGCTACGTTGTAAATGTGATTTGGCAGTGGGCCACTTCCTGACATGTCGCACTTTCTCGGCACCAGTCGCCCAAGGAAGTACGCGCGAACGTTCCTTGCGGTGCAGTTGACATGGGTCCGTTGGGGCTGTTGCCCGCAAAGAGTGCTGCGAACAAGATCGACGCGACCTCGATGAAGTAAACGGACGATACTCGGCTGCAGGCAGCGGGCGCGCTGACGTTCTTTGAAGACCGCAGGGAGATGATGTCGATTGCGGTGCTGCTTTGGGTTGACTGTGCGGCATGCGGATGCGGGGCGGAGGTGGGCAGCGGCGAAAGGTGCTGCGACAGAGCGCCACGACACGCTGGGGCTCTTTCCTGTACAGCTGTCACTGCCATTGGCGCCGACTGACTTGGCTGGGCGCGAGAATGAAGTCGGACAATAACCGTGAAATGTACTAAAAGAGCGCTCTCTGGCGTCACGATAATCCCGCACCTGCGCTCGCTCGTGTCCAAACAACAGCAAGAAAACAAAAACCCTCAAAGACCCGGCTTCAGCGCGCGCGTCGTCCACGGAAAGAACGGGTTTATAAGGTAGCGCGTCATGCGCCGCTCCGCAGCCGTCACTGGCTGTGTTGACGGCGTCACATAGAGGCCGAGGCGGTCGGGAAGGTCCCGGTAGTCCATCTGCACGTCCTCCGCCCGGAGGATTCGGGCAGCGTCGACCAGCTCGAGTGCGGGGGTGGTCATCCGTATCGCTGTCGAATGCCCATCCCAGCCGCACGCAGTTGCAGCTGATGAGAATGCAGCCGGCGCGCGACGTCACAGGCCGCAGGCGCTGCAACACGACGCAGTTGCGCCGACACGCGCCGATAGACCGCAGACTGACGCGGAGGCGCCCCCACGCAATGCCGCCATCGTTGTTCTCGTACCTTATGAACGAGTACCATGGCTTTCCGGAAAAGTCACGCGTCGCGCGGAGGGGCTGCACGGCGGACGGGGCGCCCCACTCGAAACGAGCGACGATGCGGAAGTTGCTGTGTGTTGTGACCCACGTGCTGCCAACAGCACCAAGGGTATCGGAAATACGAGCCAGTGCGGGGGAGCGCATGAGGGCGGAAACAATCGCGCGCCGGGCGCGAACAGCCAAACGTAGGTCTTTCGTCCTTGTGGGCCCGCCGCCCGCCGGGCTGCGGTCGACAGCCCCGTCGCCGCCGTCGCCCGAGTCCGGGTCGTCTCCCGGGGCGGCTCCCGTGCTCTCTTCGACATCTTGCAACACAGCCGACAGCGCTTCATCGCAGCGCATCATTTGCAGCGTGACGTTGGGTCCCCACTTGTTGCTGCGGCGAAACATGCGCTTGCACGACGCGTGCAGATGCTCAATCTCGAACGTGTCGCCTTCCCACAGGTTCCCTCAGCCGCGCAGCTCGGCACCGAGGTGCTGCACCAACCGGTAAAGCTTGGTTGTGTTCGTGAGACTGTAGAGGGTCTGGAAGCAATCAACACAGAGCGCGCTGGCGGCTTCTTCCATTGAGTTGATCTGCTCCTCCGTCAGGGACGTGGTGCTGGCGACGATGGCGCCAAAGAGGGCACCGCCAAGGCGCGCCGCGCGGCAAAACGTCAGGAGCACTGCGTCGTGAATCGGCATGGAGCCAAACACCTGGAGGTAGCGTGGGGTGTTGACCAAGTCCGGTCCAGGGAGCTCTTGGCCGGCCGCCAACGGCTCGTCGACGTATGCAGTGCGGGCGGCGTCGCCGCCGGCGTCCGACTTCCAGCCCGATGCGCTCGCAGTGTCCGACCCGCCGTCGTCGCTGCTGGTGTCTGCGGCGGTGAGCGCGCCCACCTCACAGGCGATAGGCGCCACCGGAAAGGCGTCAAGGAGCTCGTGCCACGGGTTCTCAGCCACACAGGGACCGACGGCGCCCGCGAGCATAAACGGCCAGAACACAGAGAAGTGCCGCCAGGTTCTCCCCGTCACGGTGGATTGCGTGTCACTCATGGGAACAAAGCATCTGGGGGAAGGGCCGACGCAGATGAGAAAGCGATCCAATGAGGCGAGAAAGTGTCGTTCGCCGACGCGAGCTCCTACGACGGCCACATGCCGCACGGCCCCTTCCCTGTACCTCGCTCCCACACATGTCCCCACCTAGTCTCCTTTATGCCTCACGCCCGCCACTATAACGTTGCAAACGTACCCAGGTGGTGCCGGTGAGGCCTGGCAGTTGCGCCGCAGCTGCATGCAACGGAGGTTGATGGCATCAAGCGTCGACGCCACAGAGCCGTATCGCGCGCCACGGCAGCCTTGTCACAGGCTCTCCAGGACCGCGGGCAGCCGCTGTGCGAGCGGGCGAATAATACCGAGCTTCCAAACGTGTAGCACGTCGAAAGAAGCAATACGGTAGATGTTAGCAGCTCCCGTGCTGAGACCAAGGATGGCACCGAGCGGGGGGGCAAAGGCGAGTGCGCTGTGCTCCTCACGCAGCGCGTGAAGGAGACTGGGGCGGGGGTCGGTCGTTCGTAGAACCGCTGCGGTTAGCTGGGCGTCAAGCGTCGCAATGGGGTCACGGTCGGCCGCACGAATGCCGTGCAGAGCGTTGTTCACGCGACGGTCCTCCAAGCACGGTGAGCAGAAGAAGCGGAACTGGCTGCCCATGAGCCCATAAAACCGGCGCTCCTCCACCTGATCCACGAAGAGGCCGACGACTCGCGGCACCAGCCGCACGACACCGTGCCCGCTCACCGGCGCCGACTCGCCTGTCTCGCTCGCGCGGGCCAACGTCCGCGTTGATACCGCGATGCAGCGGTGGAACAGGGCGTCGCGGGCGTCACTGATGCCCAGGCGCGCCACCGCCGTTTTCTCAATTGCCTTCGGATTGTGCGCGATGTACCCAACCGTTGTCCATCCGCCACCGTTGTCCAACACGTTGACAAAGTTGGCCCGCAACGGGAACATGTAGCATGCGCCTGACCACGAAACGACCGCCTCTTCCGCGTGCACCTGCACCCCCATCACCCGCGCATCGGCACCGTGCAAGCGTCGCACGCTCCGCCATTCGCCCAGGTACAGGTCCGAGTCAAGTGTCCCCCGTCGAACCCGCGCGCTATCCTCGTCGACACCCGTCTCCAGGCTCACCGCAGCGAGGTTGGTCGGGTCCCCAAAAGAGACGGAGCTGGCCGCCGCCAGTGCATCTAGCCCGTCCTGCAGAATATCCCGAAAGTAGTAGGTGTACGTGCGGGCGCCCACAGTGATGGGGATTTGGTGCCAACGACGGACGGCCAGAACGCGGCTGATTCCGTGACGCCCCGCGTGGAGAAAACTTCGCCGAGACGGGAACGCGGCGGAAAACGGGCCCACAGCGGCCGCGCCACCGTCAGCCTCGCCCTCAGCGAGGCGAAGCGTCTCGGAGTAGCGGGTCTGGTCGGGCTCGGTCAGCACGCTGCCGCCGGCGGTCAGCGCAAAACGGAGAGCGCCGCGCAGCGCCGGCGAGTCGAAGCGTGTCAGGCGGCTCGACCAATGAGCGCTGAAAAAGGGAACAGCCATGGATGCCTCCGGCAAAGCCTGGTTGTAGGCCCTAATGCGTGCGGCAGTGCTACTGAGGAAGACGTGCTGCACCATCGGTGCCTCTGTGTCGCCCACCGACAGCGCATTCACACCGGCATCGAACAATTCACCGACGTCGTCATACGCGCCGTACTCGGCGGCCTCGCTGTCGTCACGGCCTGACACTGTAACCGAGCTGCCGCTGCCGTCACTTTCGCCGTCGCCGAGCACGTTGTAGACGTAGTCGCACGCGTCATTCGACGCTTCAAACCGGTGCGGCGGGCGACTCTCGGCGGCCACGCCATCAAGCACCTCGTCGGTCCCAGAGCTGCTCACCCGCTGCCCTCCTCGTCTGTGTCCTCCATCAGCAGGGGCGGCTGGTCCAGCAGGTCCTCCACATCCATCTCAGCTGCCGCCATTAGCGCCACCTGATCTAGCCGCTCAAAAAAGGAGATTGGTCGCTTCACCTCGTGCTCCTGCTACACAACCGGGACGGTGACGGGTTGCAACAGAGCGGGAGCGGAGGCGCCGACGCCAAACGTCCCGAAGACGAGGTGCACTGATGGCGAGGACAAGCCGATGAGTCGGCTTTCGTTGGCGTGCGACTTCTGTATATGGCGGCCGAGGTTGGCTGTGGTGGCGTACGTCATGTCGCAGAAGTTGCACATGACGGCCGGGCGAGACGAGCGAGCCCGGGGCGCCATGATGAACTGTGTTGAGCGCTGGGGACTTGATGGTATGCCGTGTGATGAGGAGCTGCAAGGAGAGGTGAAGCAACTGAGCCTTAGGCGCGGCGACCGTGCTGTCGGTGGTGTACGGGGGAGGAGGTGAGCAAGTCGAAACGAGACAAACGTCAGGACAGAGCCTACTTGTAGAGAAGTGCAGACAGAAGTGAGAAAAGGGCTACGTTGCATCGGTCAGATGCTGCCGCATGTCCCCGAGCGCGGGCGCGTGCCGCAGAATGTCCATTCTTCGGCGCACACCTCCACACGCACCCCCACAATCCAGGAGCACGGACGATCACATGGTATCAACCACCGGCCGCGGAGGGGAGCAGACACGGGACATGTCCCTTGCGCAAGCGCACTTTGCAGCTTACCACAACAACGCAGCAAACAGTGCTCCTTGATCCTCACAGCGAATGCGCTCCACCTGGTCTCAGCCAGTCGTTTCCATGGACGCATGCAACGGGCAACAGCGCCAAGCGGAGTGCGAGGGACTCACGCACGCGTCCTTCCCGATCATGCAAGATGCAGGCACATGCCAGCGTCGCCAAGTGCGCTGTTGTCCCCCCCCCATAACGAGATGCGCTGCACATCAGACCCACAAGACCATCATTACGGCGGCTGCTGTGGAGCCGGCCCAGTTTGCAGCTTCCGCGCGGCGGCCACGGCGCAGGGCCTGGCAGGCGCCTTCGCGACCGACAACTGCTAGGGGAAGAGGGATGACGCACAGGCGGTCAGATGCAAGACGGGCGCTCCTCTCCTCACGTCCCTGCTCAGGCCCCCCCGTCCGTTTTTCCAGGACCCAGTCGCACCCACGGACCTGTTCTCGATCCCGCTTCCCTGCGTTATGGCCACTCCAAAGTCGTCGATGGCAGACGATGGCCACGCGAAACCGAGGACGCATGCCGTACCCGAAGACAAAAAAGAGCGACAGGAACTTTGCTTCAACAGGGCCTCTGCAACAGCGGAAAGCGAGCTTCGCAGAAGCCAGACCCGCCACTGGCAGGTATTTGCGACCATTTCACTGTTCCATCGTTGAGTTTGGATCAAGACGCATCGTTTTCGGTATTTTCGCCCGAAGAAACGCAGCCGACGATGCGATGAGGACCCTGTCGTGTGCCAAGCACCAATGAGAGTGCCGCTCGGGCGTCCGTAGCACCCCTGGGAAAGATTGATAAACGTGATACACCCAATGGATCTGATCAATTGTACGTACTCACATGCAACTGATGTGCAAGGATTCCGTGGCCTCTTGCGCAAGGGGCCGCTACTGCTTGCGGCGGGTCTTCGGCTGCGCATTCTAAGCCACTCCCTCGTCGCCCACCCGTCCGATTCTCCAACTTCCTGCCACCAGCTATCGTAGCACGTGTTCTTGCCCTTCACGAGTGACGGACACACCACGCACCCCCCCTACCCCCCCCTCCACTCCCCCTACCCCGGTAGCGCGTCGGTGCTTCGCCGCACCACTGCATGTTCTCCAATTCTCGTACGGTTCGAGGGGGTTTCCTCTGCGTGGCGCGAGGATGAGGCGGTCTTGCATGCGCTTGCATGCGTCGCGGTGTGGCGCCTTTGTAGGAGGCGAGCAATGGTGCTCCACCTGCGGGCTGTGTGTGGCAGCCGGAACAGCGGCTGCTGTCTGGACACGGCCGAAGGCGCCGTGACTTTTCTGCGTGCACGGGCGTCCACAGGTTGTTGGCACCGATGTGGGGCGCTTTGGCCGCCCCGTTGAATACATATACGGCCGCCGGCAGCGTTGGCGATACAACTGACGTTTGGCATGCCCACCGCCAGCTGTGACACTCTTTCTGCCGTGTTCACACCTCCGTTCCCCCATCATTGGACGCCCCTCTCTAAACCCCCGGGCAAACTCGACTGCCCGCCACCATGCAGGCCTTTGTCTGCCGGCTGACGCTGGCGGTGGTCCCCCGGCCCCCCCACGCTTACGGTGGCCGTCTCTTGAACCGTCGCACTGAGGGGGCTCCCATCTCTTCCTTACCCCCAGGCAGGAACCCGCCTCCCCGAGGGTATCCCTTCCTGGCCGGCAGCCACATCACGTCGCCGCCGGTCAGCACGACGCGCTCCAACGGCCGACCGCTCCTCCAAGGTTCTCCCGCCCTTCCACCCGAGAGCTGTCAGGCGCGACCACCTCACGACGCCACGGCAGCGGCTGGTGACCTCGGCACAGCCAGCCCAAACCCTCAGTCGGCATGGGGACGGGCCAGCATGCTGCTACCTCCAGCAGTGGAGCCGGGTAACACTGCGTGTCTGCCGGAATTGGCGGGCTGGTCGGGCGCCGCGGGCGCGGCGGGCGGGGAGACGGCCTCGGCGACAACGCCCTCCGGTGGGAGCGTCTCGGCGGGTGTGCCCCCTCTCGCTTCCACCCTGTGCAGATCCTCCTTGTCCGAGGAAGTCCGGGGAGACTCGGATGATGACGTCCGTCCGCTTGCGCGGCGGCGCCCCGGCTTTCCTCGACCGCCGCCGGCGGCGGCTGCGACACTTCTCGCCGGGGGGCGCCGAGGCAGACCGGCTCCCAGTCGTTCTTCTCAAAGCCCGTTTCCGACGCGACAGCGTCTTTCGTACCCACCTCCGCCGGCTTTCACGGCTGCTGGCACTGCCCCTGCGAGAAGCACCGCTCCGGGGACCGCCGCGGCGGGCATAGCTGTGCCGCCCCACGATTCGGCCGCTTTCCAAGCTGCCTTCACGGAGCTGTCCCGCGTGCACCGGGAGGCGGTGGTCGGCCTCCGCCGCGACGCGACGGTCCTCTGCAAGGAGCTTGTACTAACCAACAGCAATAATCGGGAGCTGTTCAAGAAGACAAATGACATCGCCGTCGACTCCGACCAGCTGGCCGTCGCGTTTTCTCACAACCGCCGTGTTCTGGCGAAAAATGACGCCCAGTTCACCAGCGCGGTGGCCAAGTGCGCCACCTCGCGCGATGCTGCTGCTGCGGCGGCCGGGGTCTTAAGCATCGCGTCGGTCCCTGCACCCTCGACAAGCATTATTCCCTTGCCACCACCACGGAGCCAGGAGGAAATGGAGAGGCAGGACGCGGCGTGGATAATTCTTCTCAAGCCGGTGCTCCTCTCCTGGGAGGAGGACAGCTTTGTCAACGCGTGCTGTGCTGCGGACGTTTGGCTCTCCATGGCGGAGGTGAACGTCTTCCTGCGCGACTGGGTGCTGGCCCGATTCAGCGTCGACGCCGAAGACGCTGTGCGCTTGCTGACACGCAGGTGCGACCTGCCCACGCAACCCTCCAAGAAGGCGGCCGAGCGAGCCGCGGTCGCGGCGGCCGCCGGTGCGGCAAAGACTAAGCCAAAAAGGACGGCGGCGTACCGGTACTTGCACCGGGTTGTCTACCACTTCAACGAGGGAAATGGGAATAAGGCCGTGTCGGTGTTCGCCACGTATGTGAACGACAACGGCGGAAGAGGCACGCTCCGCTGGGCCCGTGGCACATCCCCCAAGCTGGTGGTGTACTTTAAGTCAGAAGATGCCGAGAGGCGTCTTCAAGACAACCTTCTCCTCAAAGACACAAACTGCGTTGCGGGGTTGGTGCGCGCGTTGGCGGTCGTCTTTTCCAGCTACGGCGTGCTGCACCGGTTCTCAGAGCCCGGACCGACGGCCGGAGGCCCGCGCACGCTCGTCTGTCGCAATGCCTTCATCGCACTGGTTGCTACCAAGGTGCGCGCACACCTCGCAAATGGTGCCTCGGCCAATGACTAGGACGATGAGGCCGAAAACGCGGCCGCTACAAATGGCGACGGTGGCATGCTCGTCGGGACGGGTGACCACAGGCCAGTAGCCGATTCCGGGACGATGCTCATCTCGGGCTACCGCACGGGGTGGGAGGACGAGTTCGGAACGAATATGGACATCTTCAAGCCACGGGGGACCGGTGCACTTAACGGCCTTCCCATCAGCGAAGCCAGCGACCCGAGCAGCGCCGACGCAACCCGGCCGCCAACGATACAGCAGCAGTCGCCGTCGGCAGGTGCGACGGCTGGCACTACAGCGGCAGCGGCGGCCGCGGCGGCGGCCGCAGCCGCAGAGGCGGCCGCTGCGGCCGCCGCAGCGAGCCGTCCGGGGTCAACAGCTGTCGGCGGAGAGGCGCCAGGGGGTACCGAGGCGGCGGTGGCATCTGGGACGTTGGTAGCGTGGGACGCGGGCGGCCCCGGGTCGGCGCCGATGGGCCCTACGCGTCCGGCGCCGAAAAACAGCGACAGAGAGTACGAGGATGACGGCCGGACCAATGTGGCACGCACGGGCTGCATGCTTATGAGTGGATCGACCTCCGGTGCGGGTGACGATAACTTCACGGACGGCTACACGTCCACCAGCGGTGATGAGGAGAAAGCGCCTGTCCGCCGTCTGCGCACACCGGCTGAGGCGGGGGCTGCAGCCGCTAATCGGGCGGCTGGCCGTATGCTAATGTGTAACGGGGACTGATGCTTCTGGAATGGTGACAACGCTAACAGTGGAATCCGTGTCGCCGTCGCGAGTTGGTCTACTTTATTGACTCTTTTCTATCCCTGGTGGCCTGCCGTGTACGCGCTGGCATGTCCGGAGATGCTTTCGACTGTCGCAGCTTCCTATGGCTCGTTTATCGTGGCCGCGTGGAGTGTGGCGCCCGGCCGTCCAGTCGTGTATGTGGAAGGGAAGCATTGTGTTTCTTTCTGTTTGTTCTTTTGCCTCAGTTCTGCGATTTTTGGATGCGCGTTTGTTTCCCGCTGCCATGTGCATGGGGAACTGCCTATCACAGCCAACATAGTGTATCTGTCTCATGCGCTCAAACACCTCCGAGCGTGCCGCTGCAGGGGCACAAAGAAGCACAGGAACGACGCCGTAAGGCTCACATATGGGTGGTGGCCGGGACCCGTGTGCTTCCCGGAATACATGCGGGCTGATCTCGACGGAATGGTCTCAATCATCTATTGTCCTTACGGGCCGTCTGCTTTGTAAAAGTAAGCAGAAGGCGCGTTGTCGGAACAATGACAACGAGATCCAGGACCACGCATGCCGAACATGTCCATTCCGAGCTTTTCCGACGATGTCAACGCCTAACACAGGCGACGACCCGCGTTGCACGAGCCTGGTGGATAATCACCTGCGCGAGCGGACCAAGGCACTCTCCGCGCCGCAGAGCGGTTCTGCCAAACAGCTTGCATCGCGCGTGTACCATCTCTCGGGAGTGCAAGCTTGCAGATTCGATCGCCCTGAGCCGCTCTCGGATCAGACTCTCCTGTCAGCGGACGGAATAGGCGCTCTTTGATTGGCTGTCAGTGCAACATTTCTCGGCCGTGCCCCGGCCTCAAAGTGTCTTTCGCCCAGTCCAAGTATTTTCAAAATATTTTGTCTCGATCAGGACGCGATCTGGGCGGGACTGGCTCCGCCATCAGTTTTCCAGTGAACATGATTGGACGCCGCGCGTCTCAAGCGGATGGTGCGGCAGGAAGGTGTGACACTGGGTGAGAGATGAGGGAGCGCTGAGCAGCCATGAGTGGCTTCTCTTGACCGTCGCGTGATCGCGATTCGGCCTCACACTCATGTCTGTCAGCTGAGTGCATTGCGTGGGCGGACACCGATGATGGCTGCCATGGCCCTGGCATCTGTCTGCGCATCGCCGTCGGTCCAATGAAAAGGCATTGTGGGCTCGCGCGTGCCAGCGCGGGTGTGCCCGCCCCGCCAGGCAGCGTATGGGAGGACCTCCACCGGGTTCCCTGCTGGTGTCCGGCGGGCGCAGCTTCTTTCGCGGCGAGGGCGGGCCCGCGCGGGCCTCTTCACGCACCTGCGCCATGCACCCGCTCGTCAGGCGGGCGCTTCTCTCATAAGTGAGTCCGCCGACAGGCGCCTCCCAGCGTAAGCAGTCCGAGCGGGCCGACTGGCGGTCCCCTGCCACGCAAGGCAACGTGTGGGGGGACCTGTGGCGTTAGCCCCTCTCGCGCTCGATGTCTTTTGGCCTCGTTCCGGCCAGCACGGGCGGGGCCCACTCCGTCTCCCTCCCACCCAGGCACGCAGAGGGGGCATTCGGTGGGGTGCCGCGCGTGTGCCCGCACCCGAATCGATTTCGCGCTGTGTGGAGGGGCGCAGGCCGGCATCCAACGGTCCGCCCGCCATCGCAGGCGCGCCCTTAGGGGGCCCTGTGGTGTCTCTCGCGCGCGGGTCCGCCGCGTGCCATGTGTTTGCACTCAAACCACCGCCGGCGCCGCGGCGTCCGCCTCCGTACCCACCTCGGACGGCGTCTTTAGCCCGGGCTGACCGTCTCTCTCACCTTTGCGACGCCATGAGTTTCCGAGATTGACGCGCGCGACGGGCGCCAACGACTCCCGGCGGCGGCGCACGCAGCGGAAGTGTTACGGTAGCTGGTGCCCGCCTCCCTCTCCTAGTCCCTGCGAGGACGCTTTCGAGCACCCGAACATGCCCCCCCCACCCCCTCCGCTCCCTCTTCCTCCCATGCCGCTCGCGGCACCGGGTGGGCATCGCCCGCCCTCCGGTTTTGGACGTGCCGCAGAGGGCGGGCGACCCCGGCCATTTAGGCGGCCTCACTCTCCTCGAGGTCGCGGCCGCCGACATGGCTAGCGCGACGACTGTGAGCAGCTACGACGGAACGTGCGCCACCGCTGCGATTGGGACGGCCGCGGTTCTCGCGGCGGCGCTCTCGTCCCTTTGCGTGCGGGTCCGCTTGGCGGTGGCGACAACGACGGCTGGCACCGAGCCCCCCTCGACCGCCCTTGGGCGCCTCTCCTCGGCCGACAAGGGGCCCAAAATTCTCTCCCAACCACTTTGGTGGGGGCGCTCGGCGCCCGCCGGCTGGTGGTCCTCCCGGCCC
>Ga0114955_1000880_pt1 | contig 13686 bp, 17 predicted proteins | sample Porto_5metaG_FD_87302 | JGI IMG/M metagenome (GOLD analysis project Ga0114955, IMG submission 87302) | Marine algal microbial communities from Porto, Portugal - Porto_5 metaG | ecosystem: Host-associated > Algae > Red algae > Unclassified | place: Portugal: Porto | collected 2015-02-02 | reverse complement strand
CCCCAGACCGAAAACACCACCCCCCCAATATCGCCTTTTCTTTTTTCCCTTTCCCGTTGCGATGGGGTAGAAAAGGGGGCCGGGGCCCCCGCCCCCTCGGGGGCCCAAAAAATCCCCCCCCCCCCCCGCCGGGCTACGCAGGCGACAGACTGTGTCCATCCCACCTGTCCACAAACCACTGTCCCGCTCCCCGCCACTGCCGCTGAAAACCCAACAGAGAAAACACCCTGACCCACCCGGCCTTCCATCCCTCATTTACTTCCTGCGACACCGTACTCGAAAATGGCACTGCACTGGCAGGAGGAGAACACACCGCAACGATGGCGACGCGGTGCAGCGAGAAGACGAATCTCTGTCTGACACGGTTTCCAGGAATCGACGTGGCCGGGGTTCTCTCGTGTAGCATAGACTTTCCCTGATACGGCAATGGCAAGGTCCTTGCTATACCTTCATAGAGTGTTTCTATTGGCTGTAATGACACTTGTACGAAGGCCCGACAGTGGTGCCTGAGCACCCCTTCATCGTTGCATCTCCGTGATTGGTCGCCCATTTCTGTCCATCGTATTTGTTCGGCGGTGGAATACGATTTACCAGTTCACTTCGAAAAGTTGACCACCGAATTTAATTTTCTTGAATTGTGTGTTGATTGAATATGGGCCGTCAACCTGCTGCCGTGCCCGACTCCGACTTGGCGCTTTTTTCCAGTCACCGTTGCAGGCAAGTGGTGGACGTCGAGTGGTGGAGCGTCGCCGTGTGGCGAAGTGCCGGCTGTCCACGGAGAAGCGGCGAGTCGGGGATAGGGATTCTGTCGAGAGCGTGACTGCGGCGGTACAGGTGACACGGAAATAACAACAGTAATGCGGGGGCCCACTCGTGCCCGGGTACGTCTTGCACACTCGCTCAGTGCGGAGTCCCAAAAGACCGGATGGGCGGGAAAGAAAAGAATGGAGTGTGGACGGATGCCTCCGAGATCCGGCACGCGGGGCGACTATGGCCTTTTCACGGCGGCTTGCTACGAGCGGATATGCGCGATGTGGGAACAAAATATTCGGCACATGCGCTTGTGTTGAGAGGCAAAAAAGGAACGGGACAGCAATCGGCCCGTAGTGGGGCGACACAGATCGTGGCGGAACATTGCCTTGCGTAGGGGGCACGGGACGACAGAGTGTGGAAAAAAAAAACCTCCAGAGAGGGAAAAAAAAAACCATGTGCTTCTTCCTACCACGTCATACGTCATGTCCTCCAGTATAAGGGGCCAGCAACTTCGCACGCTCACGATAAATGTCGGCAGTCAGGTCGTTGCGGAGACTGACACACTCGGTGGCACTCTGCGTCTCAGTCCAACTGTCGATAATGGCCGCAAAGCCGGCGGCGGGCGGAAGAGCGACCGGTTTCATGACCGGCGGCGCTTGACCAGCGGCACCTACGTCACCCAAGGCGGCATGTAGGGCGCCGCCGGTCGCAGCGGTGCCGCCGCCGCCAGCGGCAATGCCCCCGGCGGCAGCGGCACCTGCGTCGCCAATTTGCGCCACAGCGCCTGTTCCGTCGCCGTCCTCCGCCGCACCGCCGGGTCCGCTGCCATCTCCGTCGTCAGCCCCCGACGCGTTGCCCCAACCTGCTCCCCCACCCGTTCCATAACCTGCACCACCCTCACCGCCCGGTGCGTTTCCACTCCCCACCCCGTCCGCCGGTCCGTCGTTAGACCCTCCCTCGCTGCCAGGGGCGTTCCCGTCCCCCGCCCCTCCAGCCTGTCCACTTTCAGCACCTGTCGAACCACCAGGAGCGCTTCCAACACTCGTCTCACCCCCACAGCCACCGCCAATCGGATCACCAGCACTCCCATGCGCGGCCGAGCGCCGACGGCGGCCCAAAAACTGTCCCCGCCTGCTCTCCTCGCACATATTGTGTAAAATGCAAATCGCTTGATACGTCGTGACCAGCTTAGACACCTTGCGGTACCTGCCCGGATGCAGCGCGACGTGGAACCGCTGCATTAGCACGCCAAGCAGACGCTCGACGTCCTTCCGGATGGCCTCTTGCAGCCGGTTGAACGTTTTCTGCTCAACTAAGGCCGGCTGCGGGTGAGGCGACATCAGGAAGGCAAAACGCGGGTATATACCGTCCACCAGGTAACAGGGCAAGGTCGTAGTGCGGCCATTGATAGTGTAGGGCATGTTCCGCGGTGGCCATCGTCCGGCGGTCACGTCCAAGCACAAAGGCGACTGGTGCATCACGTTGAGGTCGTTCAGGCTGCCAGGAGAACCGACATACAGGTGCCACACCCACAGATCCTCGTCACACACGGCTTCAATGACAATGCCGCGTTTCCCTTTGCGACTCTGATACATCCCCGCCATGCCGGTCGGGCACTGGTGCCACTGCCAGTGGCAACAGTCAAGCGACCCAATGCACCCAGGCATCCCACGCTCCTTGTTCCGCTGCAGTATGGTCTTAAACTCCTCTGCGTTGGGTCGGCGCAGGTAGGTCGGTCCCCAGCGCTTGACGATAAACTCCATCAGCAGCTCCATTGACTTGGCAACGACCGTCCGAGAGAGACGCACGTACTCATCCGCTCGGTCTACCGCCTCGCCGTACCCAATGACACGAAAAGCAGGCACCACCTTTTGCAAAGGGTGCGCCTGCAGCTTGCCCATTGCGTTGATGCGCTGTTGGAAGAACGGGTCGTTCTTGACAGCCAAGTACACCCGCTGGAACACCGTGCGCGGCACACGAAACCGACGCTCAAAATCGCGATCGTCGTATACAGGCGCTTCCCCATCGACGCCAAAATAGTCACGAAAAATTGCATGAACACCAGCACCAAAATCACGGCGCTTGTTGGCAGACCGCCGGGGAGACGACCCACAATATCGACGGGGACGGCCAATCCGGCGCATGCGCGCGTGTCGTCGCGCCACCGCGATAACCCGGAGGTGAGCGGCTACAACAGCTGTAACGTCCACCCCGTCGTCCTCCTTTAACAGTTGAGCGATGCTGTCGACATCGACGTGATCAGCAGCTTGAGCGGCCGCGGCGTCGGCCGCGTCTTTGATGGCCATGGGGTGAGCAGCACATGCGGCGTCACCGGTCGCCCCCGTGAACCCAGCGATCGCGGACATGGCGTCGCCAACAATGCGTCCAATGCGTCGCAGCAGCACAAATGGGAGCACGAAAGAAAGATAACTAATGTGCAGGGCAGGCGTATCGAAAGAACGTAGAAGGGGTGAGGACACACAGAGCCGATGACCGCCTCGACGATACCAGCAACAGGTACAGGATGAGGGCGACGACGGTGGACGCAAAACGAACAGCGTGGCCGCCACGACGGTCGCCACGAAGAAACAAAGTTAGCGCCACAACGGCGACAGCGACGAAATCAAGGTGAATGCCACGACGAACACGGCGACAGAATCAGGGTGAGCGCAACGACGGTTGTGGCGGCAGGAGCACAGTGAGCGCGAAGACGGTGGTGTCTGCGGGAACACGGTGAGCGCCACGACGGTGGTGGCGGCAGGAGCAAGAGGAGCGCCACGATGTGGTGGCGGCGGGAACACAGTGAGCGCCATGACGGTGGTGGTAGCAGGAGCACGGGGAGCGCCACGACGGTGGTGGCGGCGGCAACACGGTGGGCGCCAGAACGGTGCCCCAAAAATGCAGATCGGACGGTCCGACGACGAATGCCACAGGCAGCCTGCCCAGGTCGCTCTGGATGAGGACGCGCTGCGGTCGCGCACGGGTGACGCGCAACCCCCCCAAAAGGCCCAAAAACGCCATGTCGCGAGAAAGCACGCAGCCCTGACTTTGTCAGACCTGTTTGTTGGACCCCAACACTATCTCGACAGGGGCCGGTGACGCTTGCGCGATCGCTGCGACACAAATCGATGATTCGACATCGTGCGAGTACCGATACGCCGATGGGGTCGGAGCAGAGGACCATCTGGGTCACTGTCATGGACCGGCTGTTTCCCTCCATGGGCGCGAGATACACCCCCTGAAGCGCAATGGAGCTACAACACGCTGCGGGACGACCGTTCGAATGGCGTCAGTCCCACCAGTGAAAGCGTGGCGGGGCCCGCCCCGCCAACAAGCGTCGTTCAGCGGCCCGCCCCGCCAGCGAACGTTGGCCGGCACGTCCCGCCAATCCACCGCATCCGCTGGGGACCGGGTCCCGCCGCCGGCGATCTGGCAACCGTTACATGGGGACGCGCCATGGAAAGAACTGGTCCACATCTAGTTTTCCCTGGTTTGAAAGATGGACAAAGATCAACGACCTTCACGTTTCTCACTTTAGATATTCTTACTCCTATCTGTTCTGGTTGCATCAGCCAATCAGAATCCTTAACAAAATGGGGCCGACGACTGGCCGACCCCATTTCCGGTCGGAAATGAAGCGAGTCCTGCTGAGACCCCATTTCTGAATCGAACATCTGAACGTACTTACATCATTGTATTCCATCAAAATAAAGCTGGGTTGGGGCCTCAGACGTTGGTGTATGACCACTTGACCCCATTCTGAATATCATGAGACACGTGGATGCCACGATTTGCAACGTTTCATATATATGGGTTTGGGCCGACATCGTAGGGTTTGCCCTAACGATGGAGGAGTCGCCTCGAAGACGTGATGCGGGGAGACCCGCCAGGTCGAGCCGCCTCGAAGACGTGATCCAGCCCGTCGGGTGTCGTTGTCCACTGCAGAGTCGTCGTGGAGGCGGGCGACCCACAACCAGGCCAACTCAAATTGCGCGCACTTGTGTCACTCGGAGATTACGCGAGTCTGAGCAGCAATCGCTTTATAGAATATGATGATGGGCTGAATCTGAGAGCAATGCCAGCAATGCTGATCTAACTAAACGTGTCTATATTATTGCCAACACGTGTCTAAACTCGTTTAGTAGTCCACAGACAGCCGATTGTCAATATGACATGCCCTATCGAACGTCGGTTTATCTATATGATTTCAAGTAAGTCCTGTCGGGTTCGATATGGTGCTTTTTCAAGAAATGGCCGCGCAGCGCAAATCATAGTATTCCGAAACCACTCTGGACCACTTAGTCACGACAGTGGTCCGAAATGATGTCGAGTCATCGAATAGCCAATGGTAATTAAGGTCCGCGGGATCACGACAATCACAAGCGATGTCAGGCGAAGAAATCCCGTTCCGAGTCTGTGCCCCCTTGTCTGGCCCTTGCTAGTCGAGAAAGCCGAGAGCGTTGCCATAGATCACACGATCGTGACAACAGCGTCGCCCCTAAATCGCAACACGCGGGTATACCCGTTCCAGACACTGTTCACCGTGGTAAAACATAATGGGGTGTTCCTGAGTGGGGAGGCGCTCAGTCCCACACTGTGTGCCATCGTTGTGGGACACGCCCTCGTCACGTCCGACGACGTCGGTATCACCCTACCATCACACCTCTCCGCGTACAGTATCCACAGGCGTCGACGGCCGCTGACGGACGGACACAAGCCGTCCGTCCCGCTGGGGCAACGGACGAGCAGGCGAGGAGAGGTGGCAGTCAGGCGGTCATTGCACTCTTCGGTAGGCGGTGACGGGCGGCGACGGTGGCGGCGGTCGGAACGGCGGTCGGTCCAGGTCTTTACCTTTTCGCCATGAAATGCGGTATATGTCATTACGTCAACCCTGCTGATGGACCGAAGCACAACGCGCGAACATACCCACTGAAGCAGGTACACTGTCGGCGGAGGATCACCCATTCTTCGAGCCTGGGCAGTGCGTGAGCGCCGTTTGCATACACAAACAGATGTGCAACTCTTGTGGTATCCAGGGTCATCAATACGGTACACAGGCTTTGACGGTCGCACGGTGGAAGCTAAATAACAAGGGGCGTCTAGAACGCAAGCAGATCCAGCAGCCGCTCACAAAAGAGGACTTTGTGTGCCGGCTTATAACCGACGTGTCCATCCAAAGCATGGTCGACAATTCCGTACGTGTCTCCACGACTGCAGCGGAAGCTGCCGAGACGCGTCGGTTGGCGACATCCCGTCTGCACGCCAATTCCAATGTCAAGCGTCTGGACATAGATAAGACGGTGCGTGTCCTGCAAGAGCTGGGCAGTGATGCGGCGGTGATCCGAGATGAGAACAACAAAGCGTCTAAAGCGCTTTATACGAACATGCACTGGGGCGCTGCGACTGCGAACAGCCTCGTCGCATCGGCAGCGGAGAGCAGCTTGGACGACGCGACCCCGCTCACGTCAGATGGCGAGAACGACGGCTCCTTCTCTTCGGGCGAGGAGGCAACGGCCGCGGCGGCCGGAGCACGGGGCTCCCGGCGATCGAGAACACGCCGCCGCTCCGCTGGCGGCGGACACAAGTCGTCAGGGTCTGGCGTGCTCAAATCCACGCGGCAGCACCATTCCGTGCGGAACAGCAAGACTGATCGGTACGCAGCGGCCGTGGCGAAAATCCAGAAGTCCTCACCTCCGGTGCGCGGCCGCGCCGAGAAGGGCAAGGGAAAGGGGAAAGCCACGAAGGTGCAGTCCCGACAGGTCTCGACCTTGGACTTGGATGGGTCTGACTCCCCGCCGGCTGGCACGTCAGAGGCCCGTCACAGCGGATGGCCCTCTGGGACACGTCTGCGGTTTGAAAACCTCCTTCCTGAGCTCACTTTTAGTCGTTTTGGCGGCTTCCCACCGGTGATCATCGCTCACAACATTGTCGCTGAATTATATCAGTGCCCTTTTGAAGATGTGGACGCTGACGTTGCCGGCGCAGTTGTGAAGGGGCTTCCCAGTCGCAGGTGCGCCGCTACATGTTGACGTCGGGCACATTAGCGCCTGCGCTCGTCTCGGAGTGGTTGTGCTCTGCTATGAGTCCCGCGCTGCGCACGGCGACGCTCCCTAGCATGGCTCTTGCTGTGCAGCGCTTCGTGACGAAGTCTATGCAGACAGGATCTGCTACGGCCGCGTCTCGGCGAATGACTGCCGTGACATCCGCTGTTCCCTCCGCATCCCGAGCTGTCGTGGAACCCTCCTCGGAAAGGACTGGCACCGACAGCCGCCACTCGGCCATCACAACTCCGGTCCCGTCATTTCTTGTTGCGGATGTGTCTGCGGTTTCGGGAGCGACCGCTGCGCACACGCCGTCTGTTGGGCCTGGCGGCCCGCACCCGGAGATGGCCGCGCCTCTGTCATCTTCTACAGGAGCAGCGATCCTGTTGCTGACGCAGGCCTCCGCTACCGGCGGGTCGCTGAAAGACGTGTGGGCGACGATACGAAGCTAAGAGTAGCGATAGTAAGAGACTGCCATAGACGTTTTCTGCCTGAGACCCTCACTCTCACTCACTGTGGGGTGCATGAACAGTCACTGGCCATTCTGCACTTTTCCCAGTTTCTCAACATCCTAGGTTTTTCCGGCGGGTATCAGTTCTGGTCTTCGTCTCCGTCCTGCTTTTGTTTCTGGGCTGGAAGCGCTTTGCATCCCATCCAAGTTTGCCTCAGGGTGCGTCTTGGACAGAGTTCTCGACAAGCAAGGCTGGCAGAAGACACGGCTCGCTCGCTATCGACGTTGTCCTCATTGTGGCGTGAGTCGGTAAAAAATGATACAAGCTGCCCTGCAGTCTTTGGACAGCAGTGTTTGGAGGGACGTTGAAGTCCCCAATGCTTGTAGCGATAGAACCCACGAGATCGTTCTGTCCACAGCCTAGGCGTCCACCAGACTTGAGGATAATGCGCACAGGGCGCCATTTGCGCCATTGTTTCAGCGCCGTGACAGACGGCAGACCATGTCAAACAGTCGCATGGCCGCGCCCCAGCAGTCAACCGGCATGATCTCGATGATACTTGACTGGAACAGGGACTTCCGTCATTTGATTTGTGCAGTGAAAACGATCACAGACCCTTGTCGGACGGATGGTCACCTCCCATCTGTGACACCAACCCTTGAACCTCTCCATCAGATCGTCGTCGAGAGACGGTGATTGCCTCCTTTTCCACGATTGGACTGCGACGAGCTTTCCGTTGCAGATCTCGCAGCCCCAAGTCGCCCCGTGAATCCCCTTCTCGCCGCGTTCTCTGTGCACATCGGCCTCCCTCCGCGCCTGTGGTCGACCACATTCTCTCGTGCCCCCAATGACCTCCGGTTGTTGGTCACCATCCACGCTGCGATACGCGTTCTTATGGTCATGGCCGATCGCACCCAGGTCAACATTCGATCGACGGCGCTCCACGACGCTTTTCTCGTCAGCGGCCGCGTGGATGTTTGACTCGTTTACAGGCCCGCGATGACTCCGATGCCACCCGTCGCAGCAGACAGCTCCCCGTGTCTTCACACTCTCCCATCGGCGCAGTCCAACAGCCACTCAAATCCAGCTCCGCCAACGGGAGAGTGCACTTGTGTCCCATCCTCGCTTCTGTGCGGGAAAACAGGGATCCTACGGATTGGGCGTAACAGATGTGTTGGTCGTCATCCGCACGCAGGCATTGGCTGGCCGGCGATTTCACAAGGACAAAGACGGGGACTTGGCAGCATCGTGGATACCATCGCACGCGGCGCCAGTCGCCGTTCCCAAAGCTGTCGGCGCCTCCGTCGCTATCGCAGCCCTCGGCACCGGCCTCGGGGGCCGCTCTTGTCGACAGGATGGTGCCGCAACTGGGGGTTCGCAAGCACGTCGTGCTACCCGTTGCGCCGCCGGCGACACCTCTTGGCAGGCGGCGGAGGGAGCTTGGATTGCTCTCACCGAAGCAGGAACCCCGCCGCGCTTTACCCTCTCTCCCAATTCCCGTCATATCTCTCATAACTCCTCCTGCTTCTCCCGAGGCAGCCCTGCCAACTGCTGTACCGCCACTCTCTCGCGTACGATCTTCATCTGACGATGCTCGGCTTCCGTCTCCTTCCCCCTCCACTGCTGCACGCGCCGAGGGGAAGCTCTTACCCTCACTACGCGCTGGCTGTCGTTACCCGTTGCCTTCGCCCACTGGGGCTCCTCGTTTCCCCTCGCTTTCGCGCGGCCGCCGCTTGCTTTCGTCTGCGCCCTCGGACGCGCGTCGCGCTTTATCGCCTGTATGCGCTGGTCGTTCTTCTTCGCCTGCACCCGCGACTGCTGCTGCGAGCCGAGCACCTGACAGTGCCGTGGCCCTGGCTCGACGATAAAGACCAATTAGCCGCACACCGTCACCCGGTAGCTCATCTGACGAGGCCCAGGAAGGCCTACCCCTTCCTCCTCGCTCTGTGTTGGGCGTTCCGGAGTTCCCTCCTCCGTGCGTTCTAGACGCCAAGCACGGAGGGACAAGGCGTGGTGGAACCGCATTCTTGCCGCAGCTGAACGCCTACAAGAGCGCCGTGATGAGAGAGCTACGGCCGCCGGCGGCTTGACGGCGCGCGGCGGAGACAGTCTCGCTGCAAGTGTGGGCGGGGCGGCCACCTACACTGGCAAAGGAAAGCGGCCGGCGAAAGCAAGCTCTGCTGCTCCTGGCGAAAGCGCTCGCGGCCGCAAGAGACCAACGCCTGACGATGCATCCACGCAAGACGGCTGCAGTCCAAAGTGGACAAGCAGAACACATAGCGGTGCAGCAGGGAGAATGACGAAGCCGTCCGGTGCTGCAGGATCAGCGGGGCGTTCTAAGGGGGGGCCAGTCACCTGCTCATTCTGCTCTCCTGTGAACCGCAATGATGGCGTTTTGTCGGCACCGCCCATCCTGGTTCCGTTGTACCGTGGCTCCAAAAAATCTACATGCACCACGTATGTGCCATCCGGGCCCCGGAGGTATGCTACCACCCCGACACCAACACGCTGCAGAACGTCGACACTGCGTACACGCGAAGTCGCTGTCTGGTGTGCACCGTCTGCAGCTTGAAAGGCGCGACAATTGGCTGTTATGTGTCTGAATGCAAGAACGTTTATCACCACCGGTGCCTGTATGGTAGTACTGCCCCGTCGCCCTCTTCTCCTGAGGCGGGCGGGTCGTGCTTGCGGCTTGACGAGTATTACGTGGCTTTGTGCCCAGCGCATGTGTCGCGGGCGGGCGACAGAGATTTGGTGCGCAGCATGCGTGCTGACGCTGGCCTCTCTAACTCCCAGGCCTCTCTCTCTGATGAAACAGATGCCCCCGGCTTTAAGATCACCGGCATTCGGAGGTACCAGACCGGGACGATATATTGCCGTGCGTGGGGTTTGTTGTCGGTGCCAGTGGAGAAGAGGTGGGCCATGATTGTGACGCGCCCCGTCTGGCGCCTTCTTCGACCAGGTGAGGCTTTCCGGGCTAGAGAGCGCCCGCGGTGCAATCCACACGCCGCCCTCCCAGTGGCGCTTAGAACGCTGGCCTTCAGTTCTGATGGCGCTGTAGGCGCTGAAGTTCGCGACGACATGCCTGTGCCAGCTCGCTCTTCCGACGCTCTGGTGTGCGCCAATACTAGAGACGGCGGCAGCGGCGGCCAAGACGTCGGCGACGCCACCGCGTCGGGGGCACCGCGCGCCCCCCTCGGCATTGCAGCGGGTGCTGGGCAAGGAGGGACTGGTAGAGGGTCGCCAGTTTTTCTCGTTAGGAACTTGTGCGGGATGCGCATTCAACGACGGTAGGCAGAGGCGTTGTGTCTTTCATTTCTTTTCTTTTGTCCGTTGTGAGTATTGCTGACCGTAACCAATCTGCGCCATCTGCTCAGCAAATGTGGCAGCAAAGTCGTTCAAGTTGATTATCGAATGTCCACATACGCGCCGACGGTCGAGGCCAACACGGCACACACTGCACGAGCGGAAGACGAAAGCATACATATTGCGTCACGTGACGCGTGCGCATGGAAATGGTCGAGCCGGGAATGTCGCGGAGACGGGAATTTGCCATGGATATAAGTGCGTGGCCGCCGCCCTGCGGGCGCCGCCACTTTCATGGCATCCACGGGCAGCAGCACCGGAAGAAGCGATGGCGGCAACGTCACTCGCAGTGTTGGCGTACCACCGCGTGGCCAGCGTGCGGTGGAGAGTGCATGGCACGATGGGGGCTTTACCGGACAAGGATCTCAAAAATGCAGCATCAGCGGTGCGTCGGATCAAGTCGGAACAGTTGCCGTCCGCTGTCGCATGACAGCCACCAGCCGGCCAATCATCACCTGGTCTCTGATATGCCAATGACATTTGTCGGGGATTGACCGTTATTCGGTCCCTTACATCCGAAACGCAATTGACCTGATCCGGAAGCGCCGGGACTGGTTTGACGAAGACGTCAGAACAACGCAAATCGCATGAGTCTGGGAGGCTACATGTCAAAATCAGGGCCCATTTCGACCAGATTCTACCCTGCACGCCAGTTCAGGGCATCAAACCCCCTCGATATTTTTCCGTCGTGAGCTCAAAGTGCATGCGAAATGGAGGGAAGCTCCCTCGTCTGCGGACGATCTCACCCTCCAGCCGCGCTGTTCTCTCGAGGTGCGCACACCCCTCCACGAAAACACCGATGCCGTGGATCCTACCGTCACCATCCAGCTCTCGGTCACCATTGAACAATCCGTCACTGAGGGGCTTCTTGGCGCCACTGCGGGGGGGGGAGGTGTCCAACAAGGACCCCTCATGGGCCCGTCCACCCTCCTCGGAAACCAGTCCCCCTTGAGCACCCCGCCCTGGGATTCGCTCCGAGAGCTAACACCCGGAAGCGAGGGACGACCCCCCCCGAGGGGCAGGGACACGCCCCGAAAGGGGGTGGAAGACACGTCGGTCTCGGGGCCAGACGAATTACGTCGGCCGCTCCGGCCGACCGACTGGAATCAATGAAGAACTGGTCGACCGTTCCGGTCGACCGAATGGTTAAGTTCATGACTTGTCCGAACCCCTTAATTGGGATTTCGGAAGAGAACCGGTAGTTCCGGTTGGGAGTTAGAATATCCGGATTTATGATTCGGATTACAAGAATTCCCCAATCAAGACGGCAGCTAGGGCCCCGGGGGACCCCTGAAGCGGGCCCCCCTTCTCCAGTGACCCCACGGGGCACAAGCCTTCTTGGGGTGGTGAGTCGCCCTGTCCCCTCGTCTTGGGTAGGTATATCTGTGGTGTGGCGGGGTCGGTCGACGTCTCTTCATTAAAAACCAGCTTTGCGCTTCCTCCTATTCTCGGTTCCGGTTGCGCTTGCCGCTTTACGTCCTGGCGGTTGTGTTTGAGGACTTTGTAACGCTCCGCGCTACTTTGGCTGTTCAGTGGGGCCTTGCCCCACCGGGTAGAGGTTCGAGAGGATTCCACTACAGTCACCATCGCTCCCGCCGCTTTGAAGGCGTTCTTCTTCCTGCGCCACCGCATCCTGAGCGAGTGCCTCACCTCGCCAGATCTACCGACAGCAACGCGTCACCTCGTCGATCCTATGGAGAAGCGTGCAATTTTGCCAGCGAGGCAGTCACATCGTGTGCGTCCTTCTGATTCGCTGCGCTCCGCCTCATGTTGAATGCCTCATTTGTGACGGACTTAACTGACCCACCTGTAGGCGAGACGCGCATTGATCCTGCCATGGCCGTCTGTGACAAAATTGTGAAGTTTCCTTCTTTGATCGTGACATGTCGCGATGCCAGCTGTGCGGACACCGACCCCTTGCCGGATACCGAGGGCACACCGTTCGGTCATGCCCGCTCCGCAACCTGCAGTGCAGACTTGGGCTTCCGTGCGATGACCCAGTTGCTCGGCACGGACGTTGTTTGCGTCTGCGCTGCACACATGGTATGTATTGTTCGATGTGCGGCTTTGTCGGCCACACGCCCTTCACGATCAAGCTGCAGTTGAACCGCTGGAGGGTGACTGCCGATCGGATGTCCATCGTAGTGGTTGCTCGACCGCCTGCTCTGACGGTAGATGACTTCGTTTCCCCTCTCATGAGTCATAGGGATCTTTCGTGGCTTGTGTCTCTTGTTCATGATCAGGCTGACGCGGCAGGCTGAAGCGGCTGGCTAACGCGGAGTAGATAATGAGCGTACAGTTCAAAGCGTATCTCTTGTGTGACGGTGCCTGTATTTCTTGTGTGACGGTGCCCCTCGCATGCCACAACTCTTGCTGCTCGAAATGAGTCAGATCGCCAAAATCTACTGCCAGGCCATTCCACGCCTCGTCTCCAAATCATCACCCCTCCGACCAACGGATCAAGCAAGGGATCACGGATTCGCTCATAGACTTGATCCGAGAGCTCACCGGTTGACGACTTTTTGTCAACTCTCTACCGGGATCCATCACCACGCGAGCCTTGCTGTGCGCGCTTCCCCCGGCATCTCCACCCTGTTCCCCGCTGTGACCAGCACCCCTACTTTTCCGTTCCTACCCCTTGTCCGATCACAATGTCGGCGGCGCACTCTGGTGACAGTGCGGACGACGCCGCACGTCAGCCTTCCAACGACGGGGTACCTGTTCTCCCTGCGGCCGCTCCTCGGCGTCGCACGCCGGAAAAGAAGGCAGCGATGGTGGAGAGCATGGCCGGTATCATCCCCTACTTCAGTTCCATAAACATTGAGATTCAGAGTATCACCATTGCGCCTGTGACACCATCCCCTGTTCGTCCTGAAAATCTTGAGCCGCACATCTTTGTGAGAGAGCAAAACGGCAGCGGTCTGGTCGTAATCACCGTGGAGCCGTTCTGCGACGCTATCCACAATATTCAGTCCTCCGCTGGCAGTTCTGCGGATGGTCTGTACTTCAGGGGCGTGACCGGAGGCGGGGGGGGGGGGGGGGGGGGGGAGGGAGGGATCTGCCGCGGGGTGGAT
>Ga0114955_1000877_pt1 | contig 13728 bp, 10 predicted proteins | sample Porto_5metaG_FD_87302 | JGI IMG/M metagenome (GOLD analysis project Ga0114955, IMG submission 87302) | Marine algal microbial communities from Porto, Portugal - Porto_5 metaG | ecosystem: Host-associated > Algae > Red algae > Unclassified | place: Portugal: Porto | collected 2015-02-02 | reverse complement strand
GCTACTTTATATAATGTATGTTTTGAACCGAAGTAACCTTTAGCTAATTTAATCGTTTTTTTACGACGTGCTCTTGTTACTGTTCCACCTTTTACTCGTGGCATATTAAATTCCTCCTTAGATTCTATCTACGTTATTAATCGATAATCGTTAATTTCATTATTTTTTATAAGATAATAATTGTTTTACGCGTTTCATATCACTTTTAGAAACTAATCTACTTTTACGTAATTGACGTTTCTGTTTAGTGTTTTTGTTTGCGAATAAGTGAGATGTGAAAGCTCTTGAACGTTTTAATTGACCTGAACCAGTTCTTTTAACACGTTTTGCTGCTCCACGGTGAGTTTTCATTTTAGGCATGATTCATTTCCTCCTAGAAATTAATTTAATTATTTTTCATTAATTGGTGCTAACATAAGGAACATTTGACGGCCTTCCATTTTAGGCTTCTGTTCTACAGTAGCAAGGTCTTTACATTCTTCAGCAAATTTTTCTAATTGGCGTTGACCAATTTCTTTATGCGTAATTGCACGACCTCTGAAACGAATTGAAACTTTACATTTATCGCCTTTAGAAAGGAATTTACGTCCATTTTTCAATTTTGTTTGGAAATCGTGTTCCTCAATTGTTGGACTTAAACGAATTTCTTTAACGTTAATTGTTTTTTGTTTCTTCTTCATTTCTTTTTCTTTTTTCTGTTGTTCGAATTTGAATTTACCGTAATCCATAATTCTAGCAACAGGTGGTTTAGCATTTGGTGCTACGATTACTAAATCTAAATCAACACGTTCAGCCATTTCTAAAGCTTCTTGTTTTGATTTGACACCAATTTGTTCACCATCTTGACCTACTAAACGAAGTTCTTTCGCGCGAATTTTCTCATTAATTTGAGTTTGATCTTTTGCTATGGTTGACACCTCCCAGTATTTTACGAAATTGTCCCAAGCAAAAAGAAGAGCGAGTATCACTACCCGCTCTTCTTCACACATTAATTGTGTAACATGATTAACCTGCCAACTGCTTACAGCGTCGCTACAGGTGAGAAGCGGGAGCTTCTACTTGGTTCGTTTCGTATTCAACGTTACTAATCATACCAACTATTAATGTATTCGTCAACTATTTTTTTATTTAATCATGATGTCTTATTTCTTCCATAGACACATCTTGACGTAAATCCACTTTTTCTAATGGAATTTTTTTAGTTTTATATCTTACTTTATGATAAATAAAGAATGCTAAAAATACTGGGATACCCATATAAGTAATGATAAATCTATTGATATCAAAATCACCAGTCTTAATGAAATCAACATCTTGACCTAAAATAACAATAACACATAAGAATCCAGCAAATATTGGACCAAATGGGAATAATTTAGCTTTATATTTCAATTTAGACTTATCATAATTTTGTTTATCAAATGCGCGTCTAAATCTATAATGACTGACTGCAATACCTACCCACGCGATAAAGCCAGTCATACCACTAGCAGCTACAATATAGTCATAAGCATCACCACTTAAATGTTGTAATAAAAAGATAATAATTACAATTATTCCAGTGATTGCTAGAGAAATATAAGGTACACCATTTCTATTAGTTTTTGAGAATGATGCATATGCTAATTTATCTTTACTCATAGAATATAACATTCTTGTAGAAGCGTACATACCTGAGTTACCTGCGGATAATACGGAAGTTAATATAACAGCATTCATAAATGATGCTGCAAATGCTAAGCCTGCATTTTGGAATACTAATGTAAATGGAGACGTTGATACGCTGCTGTCTCCTCCCATTAATGCATTGCTATCATAAGGAATTAACATACCTATAATAAATATCGCTAGAATGTAAAATAGTAATATTCTCCAAAACACTTGTTTAATTGCTTTAGGTACAGCTCTTTCTGGATTTTCAGATTCTCCTGCTGTGATCCCTATTAACTCAGTACCTTGGAAAGAGAACCCTGCAACTAAGAATACACCTAAAATTGATAATAAACTACCGCCTAAATTACCACCTAATATTGGGCCTTCGCCTTTTGTAAATGTTTCAAAGCCTACAAATTTACCGCCCATGATTCCGACAATAGTTAATAAACCTATAATGATAAATATGATAACAGTTACAACTTTAATTAATGCAAACCAGTATTCGCTTTCTCCGTATACTCTAACCGATAGTGAATTCAATGCAAAGATAATAACAAGGAATATACAACTCCAAATCCATGCTGGTACACCTTGCATTGGTGACCAATATTGAATCACTTGTGCTGCAATTGTAACGTCTGCAGCTACTGTAATAACCCAGTTAAACCAGTAATTCCAACCTAATGCGAATCCTAATGATGGATCAACAAAACGTGTTGCATATGTACTAAATGAACCAGAAACTGGTAAATATGTTGCCATTTCTCCTAATGATGTCATTAAGAAAAAGACCATGGCACCAATAATGGCGTATGCTAATAGTGCACCTAACGCACCAGCACTATGAATAGCACCACCAGAAGTCATAAATAGTCCAGTACCGATACACCCTCCTATTGCTATCATGGAAAGATGTCGATCTTTTAAACCTCGTTGAACGCCTTCATTCTGATTTTGATTTTTACTCATAGAAGAATCCTTTCCTTGTATTTAGAGGCTTCAATGTTACTTTTTCAAAGCAAAACTAAATGCATGACTTTCGTTAAAATTGCTAGTTTCATTCAATAATTAACTTTATCATTGCAAATAAAAAAGTGGCTACATACCTTTAAGATATGCAACCACTTTGCTTTTATCTATATTAGGTAGCACATCACATTAAGTGACAGTACAGTTTCTTTCGACAACTGTCCCAACAAACGTCTATTATGGTTAACGTTTGTTTCGGCAATATTACCTTTGACTTGTTCAACATTCGTTCCATACAACTTCTGACAAGCTACTATTTAATATTGCAACCTCTAACTCAACTTTTATTTTAACTACCTTGTAATATACATGAACTGACTATTAATTTCAAGTTTATCTATGTTTTTTCAAACGAATTTCATCAACTAAATTCCAAATGAATTCATCTTTTTCTAAAGTTTCTTGATCTTGTGAACCATATTGGCGCACATTTACTTCTTTATTTTCTACTTCTTTATCTCCCACTACTATTTGGTAAGGGATTTTTTGCATTTGTGCTTCACGAATTTTATATCCCATTTTTTCATTACGGTCATCGATTTCTACACGTACACCTTGAGATTTTAATTCGTCTTGAATTAATCTAGCATAGTCATAATGTAAATCAACATTTACTGGAATGATTTCTACTTGTTTAGGTGCTAACCATGTTGGGAACGCCCCTTTTGTTTCTTCTGTTAAGAATGCTACAAATCTTTCCATTGTAGATACAACACCACGGTGAATAACCACTGGTCTATGTTGTTCTCCATCTTGGCCAATATAAGTTAATTCAAAGCGTTCTGGCAATAAGAAGTCTAATTGTGCAGTTGATAAAGTTTCTTCTTTACCCATAGCTGTTTTAACTTGAACGTCTAATTTAGGACCATAAAATGCCGCTTCGCCAATTGCTTCTTCATAAGTAAGTCCTAACTCATCAGAAGCTTCTTTAATCATTTTTTCAGCTTTTACCCACATTTCGTCATCATCGAAATATTTTTCTTTATCTTCTGGATCACGATAACTTAATCTGAAAGTATAATCTTCAAATCCAAAATCTTTGTATACATCTTGAATTAAATTAACAACACGTTTAAATTCTTCTTTAATTTGGTCAGGTCTTACGAAAATATGAGCGTCATTTAATGTCATACCTCTTACACGTTGTAATCCAGATACTGCACCACTAGCTTCATATCTATGCATAGTACCTAATTCAGCAATACGAATTGGTAATTCACGATAAGAATGTGGTTTGTTATTATAAACCATCATATGGTGTGGGCAGTTCATAGGACGTAGTACCATTTCTTCTGTCTCATCTAATTTCATTGTTGGGAACATATCCTCTTGATAATGATCCCAGTGACCTGATGTTTTATATAAATCTACGTTAGCGATAACTGGTGTATAAACATGGTCATAGCCCATACTTACTTCTTTATCAACGATATATCTCTCGATTTCACGGCGAATTGTAGCACCATTTGGTAACCATAATGGTAAACCCGCACCTACAAGTTGATTATTTGCGAATAAGTCTAATTCTTTACCAATTTTACGGTGATCACGTTCGCGACGTTCTTCTAACATTTGAAGATGTGCTTTTAGATCTTTTTTATCGAAAAATGCTGTACCGTAGATACGTTGTAACATTTTATTGTTACTATCGCCACGCCAATATGCACCAGCTGTAGAAAGTAATTTGAATTCTTTAATTTTTGAAGTAGAAGGTACATGTACACCTCTACATAAATCAGTAAACTCGCCTTGAGAATATAATGTTACATTTTCATCTTCTGGAATCGCATCAATTAATTCTAACTTGTATGGATCGTCTTTGAAGAAATCTTTAGCTTCATCTCTTGATACAACTTTACGTTCTATTTTATGATTTTCATCCACTATTTGTTTCATTGTTTTTTCAATTTTTTCAAAATCGTCAGATGAGATTTTTTCTTCAGTATCAAAATCATAGTAGAATCCACCTTCAATAACTGGACCTACGCCAAATTTAACGTCACCATATAATCTTTTTAAAGCTTGTGCCATTAAATGAGCAGTTGAATGACGTAAAACTTCTAAAGCTTCTTCGCTACCTGGTGTTACAATTTCAATCTCACCATCTGTTTCTAATGGACGTGTTAAATCTACCATTTGCCCATTAAATTTTCCTGCTACTGCTTTTTTACGTAATCCAGGACTTATTGATTGCGCTATATCTTCTGTAGTAGTGCCTTTATCAAATGCTTTTGAATTGCCATCTGGGAATTGAATATTAATTTGATCCATACTATAACCTCCTAAAATATGAAAATCATATCGTTGACTTATTGAATAAATATCAAGTTGTAACGAATGTGAGAAAATAAAAAAATCCCGCCCCTAATACAGGGACGAGATCGTCGTGGTACCACCCTAGTTGAACGTCAAAATATAACCAAAAGATTACATTCAACGTCTTCTCTACATAAGATAACGGTCTTGAGCCGAGCATTCATTACAAATGCCATACATTAAAGTAGTAATAATTTAATATATTAACCATATTCTCATCAAGTAATGGCTTTCTGTGTAATAGTGATTAAATTATCTTATCTTCAACAGTTTCAACGATTTAGATTTAAGTCCATTATACAATATTATTTAAAAATATCAATTGTTTCTAAAGTTTTCTCCCTTTAAGAAATATGGTGTTGATAATGTTTTAATTCTTTCAATAATTCTAGCAGCCTTAGTTTTTTCAGCGCCTTCACGTGTCATTGATAAATGATGCTCTAATTCTTCATAACTTAAGTTTGAAGTGAAAAATGTAGGTAATTCATGAACCATCCTATAATGTAACAATGGTCCTATCACTTCATCTCTAACCCATGGCGTAACTTCTTCTGCTCCGATATCGTCTAACATTAAAATATTAGCTTCACGTATTCTTTGTAATTTTCTTTCATAACTACCATCTTTGAAACCACCTTTTAATGTTCTAATATATTCTGGCAGATAGACAATAGTAGATGGTACTTTTTTAGCCTTAAGTTGGTTAGCTATAGCACCTAGAATAAATGATTTTCCAGTACCAAAAGGACCATATAAATATAAACCTTTAACATCTTCGTTATTAATCAATTTTTTACAAATATCATTAACTTGCATTGCTAAGTCTAATCGATTACGTCCAGTCGTATAAATGTCTTTTATTTTAGCGTTTAATGTATCACGTTGCATATGATGTGATGTAATTAATTGAGAATTAAGACGTTCTTCATCATATTTAATTTTACAAGGACAAGGTAAATAACGAATTTTTATACGTTCATTTTCTACATATAATTCTGGTACATGACCTTTAACAAAATTTGGGCATTCGTTATAACTATGACCGTCATAATGTTTTTGTTGATCTTTATATTCTTGTAAAACATTTAAATCCTCATCAATAATAGCATTTGTTATCTCTGATTGATGTTCATTTAAAAATGTCTTAACTTCAGGATCATTAACTACTTGTTGACGTATTTTTGCAATTCTTTTTCCGAAATCTTTATTTGACCCAACAATTTGCTTAAAACTTTCCATCTAATCCTCCTCCCAATCTTTATTTAATTGTTCTAGAAATGCTTGTCGATCTTTTTCAAATTGATCATCAGTTTCATCTTTTGAATGTTCTGCAGCATTTGGATTGTCTCTTTCTTCTAACCATTTAGGTGTTTTTTCTCTAGAGACTAATTTACTTTTTCTATTATATCCTTGATAGGAATTAGATTTTGATTCATATGTTGGTTTAGGTTGGTTTACCTTCAAGGCATATTCATAAGCCTGTTTGGCTGTAGTAATCCCTTTTTTCTTCCAATTAGAAGCAATCTCAAAAATATACGATTTAGGTAATTTCATATCTTCTTTAAGCATTACGAATTGTAGCAAGATATTAATCACACCAAAATTCATTTTCTCTCTATGAATTAATTCTTCAATCATATTTTTTTGTGACAAAGTTGGTTCAGATTCTGACCAAGAAGCTAACATATCAATAGGACTTGTTTGTTCTAATAAATCTAACCAAGCTTCTGTATCATTTTCAGGATCTTTATCTTCTTTATTTTGTGTTGCCGTATTGTTTTGTTTAATATTCTGATTTAGTTCTAATTTAGGTAATTGATTATCATGTTCTATTAAATAATATGAACGAGCTTGTTTACGCATTTCTTCAAATGATAATTGTTGTGCACTAGTAATCGAATTTAAAATAATATGTTTCATTGCATCTACTGTTAATCCATAAAGTGTTGCAAGTTGCATGATTAAAGCTTTAGCATCTTTAGTCACTATTTCACTTGAAATAAAATGATTATGCAACATGGATTTTAACATTTCAAAATCAAATGATTCATTCGATAAATCGATACCAGCATATTCTCCTGATTGAGGTATATTTTGAGTATCGACATCTATTATTTTATTAGGAACATGAAATACATCTGTAAATTTTCTTGTCGTTTGTTGATAATTCGATAAATCTTTATTTTCTTGTTCAAAATGCTTTTTTAAAATTTGATATCTTTTTTTATCAACCTCACTGTAAAGAAATACTGATAACATAGGATCATTAAAAAATTGATATGCAGAAGGAGGTTGGACAAGTTGATAAACAAAATGAGTTTGTTGTTCTTCATGCTTAACAAATGATTTCATTAATCCGATCGCTTCTAGTAAATCCATTTGATTTCTAAATTCTAATAAATTTTCTTTTAATTCGTTCATAATTACATAGTGAGTTAAAGCTTGTTCATTATCATTGGAAAATTGGTGCATAAAATGATATAAACCAATGGCTTGTTGTCCAATTAACGGTGTAAAAAGACGATTAAGTATCTCTAGATGTTGTGAATTTAAATGGAAATTTTGTATAACTTCAAAACTGTCTTGTGGTCTTAATCCAAATTCAAAGGATTGTAATCCCATTTATAAATCACTCCGTTTATTATCATTCAAAATCCCTTGCATTGAAGCTAATAATTGATCTATATCTTTAAATTCTTTATATACTGAAGCAAATCGAACATATGATACTTGATCAACATGCATAAGTAAATTCATAACATGTTCCCCTATTTCTCTTGATGATATTTCTGTGTGACCTTCATCTCTAAGTTGCCATTCAACTTTATTAGTTATATCTTCAAGTTGTTGATATCTTACAGGGCGTTTTTCACATGATCTAACCAAACCGTTTAATATTTTTTCCCTTAAAAATTGTTCTCTTGTTCCGTCTTTTTTTACTACAATTAAAGGACTTACCTCTATATGTTCAAATGTTGTGAATCTTGTACCACAATTTTCGCATTCTCTTCTTCGACGAATTGCATTTGCGTCGTCTGCGTGACGAGAATCGACTACTCTAGAATGCGTTGAATTACATTTTGGGCATTTCATAATTGTCACCCTTTTCTATTTTAATTATTCTCAATTATACTATAAAATCATACGTTAAAAAAGAAAGCGCATTTGAGATAAATGGTTCAAAATGTGTAACCTATTTTTAAAAAGTGGCTATATTAACTTAAAAATGAAAACAAATATACTTAAATTTCTCTTCATTTAACAATTTGTCTAATGAAAATAGAAACATCTAAATTATTATTCTAAAGCTTTCTATAAAAAATTAAAACTGCCAACCTAATCCTTATGTTTGGATTTGATTGACAGCTTCAATATATTTATTTTTACCAATTTTAAACTGCTTCTACTGCACTTTGTGAATCAATTAATTTACCAATTTGTTCAGCTACTTCAACAACTCTATTTGAGTAACCCCATTCATTATCATACCAAGCAATTACTTTAACTTTATTATCTCCCATAACCATTGTTGATTGTGCATCAATAACAGCAGAGTTTGGATTAGTATTGAAATCTACTGAAACAAGTGGTTCAGTTTCTACATCTAACACACCATCTAGATTAGCATTTTTGAAAGCTTGATTTACTTCATCAACAGTAACATTTTTTTCTAAATCTACAACTAAATCCACAAGTGATACGTTTTTAGTTGGTACTCTTAAAGCCATACCATGTAATTTACCTTCAACTTCAGGTAGCACTTCTTTTAATGCTTTTGCTGCACCAGTTGAAGTCGGAATGATACTTTCATTACATGAACGCGCTCTGCGTAAATCTTTATGTGGGTTATCAATATTTTTTTGATCATTCGTAATAGCGTGAACTGTAGTCATTAGACCATTTACTATACCAAATTCATCATTTAAAACTTTGGCAACTGGTCCGATACAATTTGTTGTACAAGATGCATTACTAAAGATGTCAAATTCATTTACGTCTAATTTATCGTCGTTGACACCTTTAACTATCATTTGTACATGTCCACCTTTAGAAGGTCCAGTTAATAATACTTTTTTAGCACCTGCATTAATGTGTGCGATTGCCTTATCACCATGATTAAATTTACCAGTCGCTTCGATGACAACATCTATATCTAAGTCTTTCCATGGTAAATTTTCAGGATTTCTATCTGAAACTAATTTAATGTCTTGGTCCTTATATCTAATACCATCCTCAATAGCTTCTACTTTTTCATTATATTTACCATGTGTTGTATCATAATTGATAAGATGTGCAATTGTTTCAGGTGGGTAACTAGCATTAATTGCCTTTACATTTAAGTTATCATTTTGTAAAGCAATTCTTAACACCATTCTACCAATTCTACCCATTCCATTAATTGCAATATTTGTCGCCATTTAAAGCACCCCTTGATCATTTATTTATATGTTATACTTTATGGCATTAGTATAACATAATAACATCATTTTGAAAGCGTTTACTTAAACTTTACAAAATATTTTTATAATCATATGTAATAAGCAAACATTATCAAAATAAAAACTCAATGCCCTTAAAAGACATTGAGTTTAAAATGATAATTTACTTTTCTATGAAACCTTGTTCGCTAAGTAATTTCTCTAGATTTTGCTTTAATTCTAATTTATCTCCTAAATTATCAATGACATGGTCAGCCATTCTACTTTTTTTATCTATAGAAATTTGACTATAAACACGTGCTTTTGCTTCTTCTTGGGTTAAGTCATTTCGCTCCATTAAACGATCAATTTGAATACTTTCAGAAGTATAAACAAGCCATACTTCGTCTACAGTATCTTGTAATTCATTTTCAAATAGAAGCGGGATATCCATTATGACATTATGGCCTTCTTCAATATATTGTTGTTTCTTTTCATCCATAATTTCTCTAACAATCGGATGTACAATTTCATTTAGCACTAATCGTTGATCAGGATTATTAAAGACCAAGTCTCCCATATACTTCCTATCCATTTCACCATTTTCATCGATAGCTTCTTCTCCGAATGTTTCTCTTATCTTTTCTAAACCTGTTGTACCTTTAGCAACTGCTTCTCTTGCAGCTGTATCTGCATCAATCACTTTAAATCCAAATGCAGTTAATAATTCAGATACAGTAGATTTGCCTGATGCAATACCACCAGTAAGTCCTATTACTTTTGACATATTTTCACGCTTCCTTTATTTCTGACAAGTCGGGCAATAGTGACTATTTCTTGATGCAATGACTTCAGTTTCGATTGGATGCCCACATACCTTGCAATATTTTTGTTTGTATACATTAAGATGTAGCTGCATTTCACCTGTTTTTCCATCAGCATGTCGATAATCCGAAATGCTGGTACCACCGTATTTTATACCCTCATTTAGTACTGAACGAACATGATAAAATACCATTTCTTTTTCTTGGTCAGTTAAACTTTGAGTTAGTCGATGTGGTTTTATACCTGCTCTAAATAAAGCCTCACAAGCATAAATATTTCCACAACCAGAAATGACTTTATGATCTAGAATAACCTGTTTAATCGGTTTTTTAATATAACTTTTTTTATTTGTACAATCTAAAAAATGTTGTAATGCATCATCATCAAATGGTTCTGGAGCTATTTTTAAAAATGATGGATAGGACTCAAAACTGCTAACATTTCTTATCTCTCCAAAACGTCTTATATCTGAATAAACTAATTTTTTGCCATTGTTTAGTTCAAATATCACTTGCCAATGTTTTCGATAATTAGGTGCAGTAATTTGTTCTAAATCATCTACAATGAAGAATCCACCAGCCATACCTAAATGACTAATTAAAATACGATTCTCATCATTTTGTTGAATATAAAAGACGATGTATTTACTTCTTCTGTCGATTTTTATAATTTTATATCCTTCAGTTAAACGTTTAAAACTATCAAGTTCGATTCCCTTGATTATGGTTTCTCTACCATTCTTTTTTCCATTAATAACACTTTCTGAGAATTTTACTTTATCAATAATTGTATTAATGGCGTATGGTTCAATACCTCGTTTAACATGTTCTACCTCAGGTAATTCTGGCATATTAATACCTTCCTTTATTTTGCGTCATACCAAGTTTCACCATAACTAGAATCTACCTTTAAAGGCACATCTAAATCAAGTGCTGATTCCATAATATCTTCAACAAATTGACTAAATGAATCTACTTCTTCTTTTGGTACTTCAAATATCAATTCATCGTGTACTTGCAATAATAATTTTGCGTGATAATTGGTTGACTGTACTTCTTCATCAAATTTAACCATTGCAAGTTTAATAATATCAGCAGCACTACCTTGGATTGGCGTATTCATAGCAGTTCTTTCAGCAAAGCTTCTCAAATTGAAGTTACGGCTTGTAATATCTGGAATATATCTACGGCGATGTAATAATGTCTCTACATAGCCTTGTGCTTTAGCATCCTTAACAATATCTGACATATATTGTTTCACACCAGGAAAACTATCTAAATAATCGTCGATAAAGATTTTTGCTTTTTTACGAGTTATGCCTAAACTTTGACTCAATCCGTAATCACTAATACCATAAACGATTCCGAAATTAACAGCTTTTGCTTGTCTTCTCATCAGACTGTCTACTTCGTCCGCTTCTACATCAAACACTTTCATAGCAGTCGCTGTATGAATATCATGTCCATTTATAAATGCTTCTTTCATACTTTCATCTTGAGTAATATGAGCTAGCACTCTTAATTCAATTTGTGAATAGTCGGCAGATAAAATAACACTATCAGATGACGTAGGTTTGAATGCTTTTCTAATTTTTCTACCTTCTTCCAGACGGACTGGTATATTTTGTAAATTAGGATCAATACTAGATAATCTTCCAGTTTGAGCTAATGTTTGATTAAAACGTGTATGAATACGTTTATCATCACTGATTACTTTTTGTAACCCTTCAACATAAGTCGATTGTAACTTAGATAACTGGCGATAATCTAAAATATAATCGATTATTGGATGTTGCCCTTGTAATTGTTCTAAAACATCAACTGCAGTTGAATAGCCTGTTTTAGTTTTTTTAATTACTGGTAATTGAAGTGTCTCGAATAATACTACACCTAACTGTTTTGGTGAATTGATATTAAACTCTTCTCCAGCAGCTTCATGTATGTTTTTAATTAGTATATCTAATTTTTCTTGAATTTCTTTTTCCATTTGTTGTAAATCTTTTGCATCAGTATAAATACCTATTTCTTCCATTTGGCTTAAAATTCGGGCTAAAGGTAATTCTATATCTGCTAAAAGAGATACTTGGTTGTATTCTTTTAACTGAATTTCCATTTCAGTTTTAGAGGCAAAAATAGCTTCTGTAATCGATGCCACATGCTTATTAAGAATAGCATTGTCCGGAACATGATGCTTTTTACCTTTACCATAAATCGTTATATTATCTTGAACATAATGTTGACCGTAATGTGTAACTACTGAGTTCACATCGTCAATTGTTCTAGATGGATCTATAATATAACTCGCTAGTATTACGTCAAATTCAATATTTTGTATGTCAATGTTTAATCTATGAGCAACAACATAAGTTTTCTTAGCATCGTATACTATTTTCTTTGTATTAGGATTTTCCAACCATTGTACTAAATTTTTATATTGTGAAATTTCATTTGCATCAATAACAACATGTAAATCTCCAGTATGGAAACCAAACTTAAGGATATTATCTCTTAAGTAGTTACTATTTTCTAATTCAAAATGAATGGTTGCTTCTTCTAAATTTGAAAAATCAACATGTTCAAAATTTGGTTCAATATCAAATTCCTTATCTTTCTGTTCCTCAGTAGCCTCTACATCTCCAATATCTGCAAGTAGTTGCTTAAATTCTAGCTTTTTAAAGAGCTCAATTTTATCTGATTCATCTACTTCAGAATCCATTTTAGTATCTGCTAATTTAACTTCAATTGGACTTTCAATATTAATTGTAGCTAAATCTTTACTCATTAAAGCGTCTTCTTTACTATTTTCGAGCTTTTCTTTTAATTTTTTACCTGATACATCATCTAAATGATCGTATACACCTTCTACAGTATTAAATTGATTAAGTAGCTTAATCGCTGTCTTTTCACCAACACCTGCCACGCCTGGTATATTATCAGATGTATCACCCATTAAACCTTTCATATCAATAATTTGGTTAGGTGTTAAACCATTATATTTTTCTGCAATAAACTCTGGAGTATAATGATCAACATCTGTAACACCTTTTTTTGTATAGTAAATAGTTACATGATCAGTAGCAAGTTGAGTTAAATCTCGATCGCCGGTAATAATTATCGTTTCAAAGCCAGCTTCATCAGCTTCGCGGCTCAATGTTCCTATAATATCATCGGCTTCATAATTTTCTAACTCATATCTTTTAATATGGTAAGCGTCCAATAATTGACGGATGTATGGGAATTGCTCACTTAGTTCTGGTGGCGTTTTTTGTCTTCCACCTTTATATTCACTATATTTAGAATGTCTGAAAGTTGTCTTTCCTGCGTCAAACGCCACTAAAAAGTGATTGGGTTGTTCTTCTTTTAGAATTTTCTCTAGTAACATTGCAAAGCCATATACTGCATTTGTATGTATGCCTGCCTTATTTGAAAGTAATGGCAAAGCATAGAATGCTCTAAAACTTAAACTATTACCATCAATTAATACT
>Ga0114955_1000874_pt1 | contig 13783 bp, 10 predicted proteins | sample Porto_5metaG_FD_87302 | JGI IMG/M metagenome (GOLD analysis project Ga0114955, IMG submission 87302) | Marine algal microbial communities from Porto, Portugal - Porto_5 metaG | ecosystem: Host-associated > Algae > Red algae > Unclassified | place: Portugal: Porto | collected 2015-02-02 | reverse complement strand
CTAAAGTAAGAGAGGAAATAGTAAGTAAAAGGACAGCAAACTCCAAAACATATTTTAATCCGGATGGTACCTACACGTCTGAAATTTCTCAAACACCTATTCATTATAAAAACAGCCGAAACACTTGGAGTGAAATCGAGAGTAATCTAATTGAAAATACAAATGAAGAAAATTATCAAAACAAAGCAAACTCGTTTAAGGCAAAGTTAGATAAGAAGATAGATAAGGATACTCCGTTGCTGCAAATTGAGGATCAGGATAGATCCATTAAGATGGAACTTGCTCCAGTGGATAATACTAGAAAAGAACCTGCTGAGGTAACGGGGATTGTTGAAGATAACTCCATTCAATATCCGGAAATCTATAAAAATATTTCTTTAACATACACAATTGGAGCAGACCGAATTAAAGAGGATATTCTCTTTAATGAAAAGCCTTCGAGTGGATTCCCAGATAAATTCACCTATAAGATGGATTTAGAAGGCCTGTATGCCAAGGAAGCAGAAGGGGTTCTTTATCTTTATGACAAAGATACCAATCAGCCTATCTATTATTTTGAAACTCCTTACATGTACGATTCTTATAAGCCGGAAGACTTTCAAACAGCAAAGGAAATCACGTCAATTCCTGAAGAAGCCATTTCCTATGATGTGAAGCTCGAACATGAAGTAATTGACGGCCAGTTATATTTATACCTGATTCCTAGCAAAGCCTGGTTAGAGGATCCGAGGAGGATTTATCCTATTACTATTGATCCGACGATTGTGAGGCTCCAGTCTTCGAACTATGTCCAAGACACAAGCCTAAGAAGTACGTTCCCGACTCAAACAGGTGGAAATGACTTAGAATTAGGAGGTGGGGCATCTAACGGGAATGTCATACGATCACTGATTAAATTTGATTTGTCGTCCATTCCAAGAGCAACCCATATTTTATCCTCCAGTCTGAACTTATGGTTCTCTTCAACTAATGGAAGTTCGCCTGTTGATATCAGTCTTTTCAAGGTTTCAAGAGACTGGCAAGAAAACCAGGCATCCTGGAATTATGCGATGACCTCGCCATCTGTTGCATGGACAAATAAGGGTGGTGATTATGTAGTCAGCAATAAATTGGCTACTGTCAAAGGGCTTACCTCTCCTACCAGTCTGGATATGGATATGAAGAAGTGGGAAGTCCCTATTCATATCATCCAAAATTGGAAAGATGCTCTGGATCCTAATTATGGATTTCTATTTAAAAGTGACAATGAAACAACGAACATATACAAAAAATTCATTTCAAGTGAACATACCTTTGATTCGAAATATCATCCGTTATTAGTGGTTACTTATAAAACAAATGCAAGATTGGGGTTAGAAGATTATTGGGATTATGATGCACATGAATTGGTAGGAGGGACTAGTCATGCTAACATAACTACTGGGAATAACGTCATTCAATATCAAGATGTCACATTACTTGGTAGAGCGAATTCAGATTTAGCCTTCACCCGTACTTATAACAGTAAAGACTATGAAAAGTCTGCTTTTGGTTATGGATGGAGCTTTACAGGAAACGAGAAAATCTATCTTAATATTAGGGGTACGGCCAACATTCTAAACTACCAAGACTCGGATGGTACTAACCATGAATTTACTTATGATGGAGGAGCCGCCACCTATTTTGGACCAGCAGGGAGCTACGATACAATCAAGAAAACATCTTCTGATACGTACACTTTATATGATAATTACGGTAATCAAACGTTGTTTACGGTCAAAGAGACAACCACCGATACAGATATAAAAGTAGCGTATATCGACACCCAAATAGACAGAAACAATAATAAAGTGAAATATACGTATAATGAGAGCAATCAATTAGTAAGCATCACCACCGATCTAGGAGCTTCCCTAAACAAAAAACTAGAGTTTAATTACAATACTTCTGGTTTTATTAGCAAGCTGACCTATGATGGAAAAGAAATTGCTTTTAGATATAATGCTAATGGCTATCTTGCCTATGTAGATATTTTAAAGAATACAGCAGGTGAAAGAACAACTACTCAATTTATTTATAGTGATAATCGATTGATTACAATTAAAGACCCAAATGGGAGAAAAACTGATTTTACCTATGAAAATGGTAATTTAGTGAAATTGCAAGAACCGTTAGAAGTGAATGGGGTGAGAGATCCTTCTGATCGTCCTGGTACAAATTATACTTTAAGCATACCTATGAAAATGGCGACTATTACAGATCCAGAAGGAAATACTACCCTTTTTAAAGTTAACGATAATTATGTGATTGAAAGGATTACAAGCCCCTCTGGCATAATAACTGAATATGGGTTGGATGCTAATTATAATGTTATTTCGGAAAAAGAAATCGATAATGGAGTTACAAAAAATATTCGGACTAACAAGTATGATGGATATGGGAATTTGTTAACAACGACAGATGCAGAAGGAAATGTTACAACTTCTACGTATGCGGCTTTTGGAAATATAGCAACATACATTGATTCTAACCAAAAGAAAAGCACATATAGGTATGATGAAAAAGGAAATCTAATTGAATCTATCGTTCCTATTAATGTTTCTGATTTTCTGACAACAATATATTCTTATAATGACTTCGGAGACTTATTATCAGTAGAGTCCTCAGATGGAATTAAAGAAACAATGGAGATAGATTATTTGTCTTCAATTAAAACCGTTACACATAAAGACCCGCATGGCAATCTCACGGAAACTAAATCAGACTTCTCTGGAAATATAATCAACACCAAAGATGGCATGCTTAGAGATACAGCCTTCTCTTATAACTTAAAGAATGAGCTAGAAAAAGTCACGGATGCGAAAAAAAATTCTACTAATTATTATTATGATAAAAACGGTAATTTACTTTCTATCATCAATGCAGCAGGTGTAGAAACAAATTTTCAATATAATGGGCAAAATTTAATTGAAAAAGAAACAAATGCACTAGAAAAAACGACAACCTATAAATATGATAAAAATGGAATAATAACGGAGATTGAAAAACCAAATGGTGACATAATTGAGTATAAACAAGATGAAATAACAGAAAGCAGTATAGTCATTGCCAATGGCAAAGTAAAGTGGAAATATGAGAAAGATGGAGATACTCAAGTTATATATGATGATTATAACTCACCAAAAACTATAACTTATTACGATAATGGACTGATTAAATCTATCTCTCCAGATAGTAGAGGCATTTTGACTTCTTATACTTATAATAGAGAAGATTATGTTTCTAATATTAGCTTTCCTGCTTTTAAAGGATGGAATCAACTAGAATTTGGAAAAAATGACTCTTATCAAACATCTGAAATTAATTTAAATAGCGTCAAACTTGTATCATTAGATTATGATAATTTAGGACTGCCTGCATCTGTATTATTCAATAATGATACTAAAATAGTAAAGGAGTATGACCGTAGTAGGTTGAGAAGTGAAAAGCTGGAGCTTCCTGCTGGTAAGCAATTTAACTCCTTCCTATATAACTATGATGCTAACCTTTCCATTAGTTCTATTACATCAGATAAAGGTGTGACAACATACGAGTATGATGAGCTGAACCAACTTGTGAAGGAAACATTACCAGATGGAACTGTGATATCTTATACTTATGATAAAGTCGGCAATCGAGTAGAAAAACAAACGAAAAAAGAAAATCAATCGACCAAGCTTACCTCAAAATATAATGCTGCTAACCAACTGATCCAAGTCGGGTTACAGGATTATACCTATGATGAAAATGGCAATCTTACTTTTGATGGGGAGCGTAAATATAAATACAATGAATTTGATCAGCTATTAGAAATCAAAAGTAGCAGTGATCAAATTATTGCTAGCTACAATTATGACGAAGCTGGCAGAAGAGTCTACAGTAACGACAGTAAAGGTCGAACTTTTTACCATTACGATGGCGAATCTAATCGTGTTCTTTATGAGGAAAATAGCAAGTTAGAAGTAGAAAAGGCATATACTTACGATGACAGAGGCATACCGTTAACAATGACCTATAAAGGTATTAACTATTACTACTTGACAAACTATCGTGGAGATGTGCTTGCTATGACTGATTCAAACGGAAAAGTCGTTGCTACCTACACTTACGATGCCTGGGGAAATATTTTATTACAAAATGGCGAACTATCAGAAATTAATCCTTATCGTTATGCTGGATATCGGTATGACGAAGATACTAGATTATATTATTTGATGTCGAGGTATTATAGTCCTGCAAATGGGGTTTTCATAACTCTAGACCCAATGAGAGGGGATTTGAGAAATCCTATTTCTTTGAATGGATATAATTATGGAAATAATAACCCAGTTATGTTTATAGATCCCGATGGGGAATCAGCCTTTTCAGTTATATTTAATAGACTTAAAAATGCTTTATTATATGGACTTGGTAAATGGATGAGTTTTTACATTCCTGCGAATCTTTATAAATCTTTGCAAAATGGTTCAATAGCTCCCTATATTCTATTTGGAGAGAAAATCTTAAATGGAGTAAAAAATAGTATTCAAGCTTATATAAATGGAAAAAAGAATTTTAATGGCTTAATGTCTGACATAAAAAAAACAATGGCGAGTTCAAGAAGTGAACAGCAAAGGTTATTAAAATCTGCCCAAAACCAAATAAGAAAATATAGCTCAAAAGTAGCGGGAAAAATTCTGCTGAAATCTATTTTTACCTGGGGCGATGTGGCCATCATTGGATATTATTCTATTAAAGGATATACAAATAATTATGGGTGGGGCAGAGCATGGAGGTAAATAAAAGTAAAACGCTAACTCATTTATTATTGAGTGGATATACAATTGGTTTTGTATTAGGTGGTCTGGCTTTTTTTATGGCTGAAACGAATCTTCAATTTAGTGTTTCAAAAGAGTCTATTTTTTATCTTATTTTTTTAACTCCAATTATCTATTGGGTTTATCGTTATTCTGGAATGGTCTTTAATAATCAAAACTTTAAAATCAAATTATATTACATTGTAATATTTTTATTTGGGATGGCATTTGGAATTATATTTTTCGAGTTAATTCTTAATTAAATATAACCGTATATTACGATTGGTATTAATTGTAAATAAAAGCTTGGATTTTTAAAATGCTTTTTTAAAAAGGACCCTATATAAATATCCCTACATCATTTAACCCCCATCCAAAATAGGATGGGGGTATACGTGTTAGTTTTATTAAAAATCTTGATATTGATATTTTCTTAGTACAGTTGTGACAGCTTAGCTGGTACCATTATTAATCCTAAAATCCTTAACAAATGAATATAAAAAGAAAATTTAGTTAAAGATATTATAGGTACCATTAATAGAAAAATAGAAAAGAGGATAACAAATGAATGATTCAAGTGATTATTGGAAGAGTAACCTAGAGGATGAAGTGACTAGATCTATCATGAATGAATACTTGCTAAGTTTAAAGCTTGAAAACAAAGCTGAACGAACAATAAGAAACTATCGATGGTTTTTAGAACGGTTCCTCAGCATGTGTACTATTCCTTTAAATCAATTAACAACGAATGAAGTGAGAAAGTACTTTTTATATATCACTAATGGAAAAAGGGAAAAGACGGTAGATGCTTACCTAACTGCACTATCATCATTTTTGCAATTTTGTCTTGCGGAAGAGTATATAGAAAATGTCATTATTAAAAAAAGATGGAGACCTAAAATTCCAAAGTCCTTACCCAAGTATTTAAGCGAGAATGAGTTTGCTAAAGTAAAGATTACAACAGAAAATTCGGCCCTTCGTGATCGTGCACTGATGCTATTTTTATTTTCATCAGGATGCAGGAGTTCGGAAGTTTCTAATCTTTCTATAAAAGATGTCAATTTAGAAAAAAGAACAGCTGAGGTAACGGGAAAAGGAAAGAAAATTAGAAAGGTGCATTTTTCGGAAGAGTGTGCCCTTGTATTGAAGGACTATATACATACAAGAATCTGTAAAGAATCAGATCCATTATTCTTGAGTAATTCCGATCAACGTATAGGACCAAAATCCATCTATTATATTACGAGGAAAATTGGAAAAAAGGCTGGGTTAAATCAATCGTTGCATCCTCATTGTTGTCGCCATACGTTTGCTACAAACATGCTTGCAAGAGGGGCAACCATTGAATTCATAGCAGATGAATTGGGACATTCCAATCTAAACACAACTCGTATATATGCACGTATTCTAACTGAAGACATGATTACATCTTATCAAAATATAATGGGGTAGATAACCATGAACGAAGAAGTATTAACATCATTTTTTGACGATCATCAATCAAGGTTTAGTAAAGAAACAATCCGAAGTTATAGACTTTCGCTTCAACAATTCTTCAGCTTTTGTAAAAAAGGATTTAGTGAAGTGAAGGCTGCTGATATAAGAGCATGGCTTGCTTCCCTAGAGGAAAAAGGTCTTAAAAAACAATCGATTCATATTAAACTATCAGGATTGAAGTCATTTTATCATTATTGTATGGAAGAAAATCTCCTGAAGAAAAATCCATTATCAACGGTAAAAACCCCTAAAAAAGATGATGTCCTTCCATATTACTTAAGTAGGCGCCAGTTGGCCGAGTTACAAGAATTAACACGGAATGATGACCAATTTCGTCCTATCATTGAAACCTTATATTCCACAGGAGTAAGGGTAAGTGAGCTATTACAAATCAAATTAGAAGATATTAAATGGGATACCCGGCAAATATGGATACGGAAAGGAAAGGGAACGAAAGAGAGATTTGTCCTTTTTTCGCACGATTGTGCTGAACGCTTAAAACTATACCTGGAAAAACGAGAAACAAACAGCTTGTTCTTATTTGTAAATCGTAGAGGAGGTCCACTTCACCGGGAATATATACAAAAAAACTTTCGTAATTTCTCCAAATCACTTGGTTTTAAGGTGAGCCCCCATACTTTACGTCATACATTTGCCGCACACCTAGCAGAAAAAAATATGCCTCAAAGTTACATTCAGGATCTCCTGGGCCATGTGGATATTAATAGTACTCGCATTTATACACGATTAATGGAACATGCACGTAAAAAACAATATGATCTTTACCAATAGGAGTGAGAAAAATGGATAATTACTGGGAGTTGTCGAAAGACTTTCCGAATGAAAGTAATCAGGAAATCATTGGAGAGTTTTTATTAAGTTTAAAAGTTTCTAACCGAAGTCAAAATACGATCATTACCTATCGGCATTTTTTAGAGCACTTTTTTGGGGAAATGAATGAAACTTATCTCTCCTTGACTTCAAATACCATTCTAGAATGGTTTAAAAATAACGGAGGCCATTTTAGTGAAGCAACCTTGAGACTACGGTTAAGTATTCTATCTTCATTTTACAAGTTTTGTATAAATGAAAATTATATAGATAGTTCACCAGTTAAAAGCCGATGGTTTCCTCGTCTTTCACAAACACTTCCAAAGTACTTAGAGAAAGATGAAATTGCTAAAATTCGTAATCAAAGCGAAATCACCTCTCTTCGAAATCAGGTGTTGGTGGAATTTTTGCTCACCACAGGGTGTCGAGTCAGTGAAGTAAGTGAGTTAAATCGAGAGGATGTAAATCTTGAGAACCGTACAGCGCGCGTAGTAGGCAAAGGCAAAAAAATCCGTTTTGTTCATTTTACAGAAAAGTGTGCTCTTTTATTGGAGCGATATATCTTTTTAAGTCTAAATTCTCTAAAGGCACTTTTTGTAACCTCTACAGGTAAGAGGTTACATGTTCGAACCATACAGCTTATTTTAATGAAATTGGGAAAGAGAGCTAAACTCAAAACAAATTTACATCCACATCGATTACGTCATACCTTCGCAACTGAATTATTGGCGAAAGGGGCAGATTTAGCGTTCATTGGAGATGAATTGGGTCATAGTGATGTTGTGACGACACAAATATACGCTAGGCTTCCCAAGAGGGAGATCAATTCGCTTTACCGAAAATATATGGGATAGGGGGATAGATTTTTTGATAATCGCAGATAATTGCTTGAAACAATTTAAAGAGGATTATAGGTTTCGATTAGAGGAAAAGACAGTGAATCTGTATATACTAGCAGTGAATCAATTATTGGCTTTTTGTGAGAAGCCATTCACAGAAATGAATGCGAAAGATATTAGGGGTTGGATGTCTTCCTTAGAATCAAGGGAATATAAAGTTGCTACCGTGAGCAGTAAATTAGCAGGGATCAAGCTGTTTTTTAAATATTGCATAGAAGAAGGTTTTCTTACTAAGGATCCAGCGAAAAAAATACCCATTCCGAAATCGGAGGATAAACTACCAAGATATCTTAAAAGGGATGAACTGTTACAATTGCGTCAATTGGTAAAAGGACAGGTGGAGGAAAGAGCGGTAATTGAAGTGCTATATGCCACCGGTGTTCGTCTTATGGAGTTAGTTGATATGAAAAAAGAGGATATTAACTGGTCGGAACGCATGATTACGATTCCTAATGGGAAACGTAAAAAAGAGCGGATTGTCCTATTTACACGAGAGTGTGCAGAACATCTGAAAGCCTATTTAAACCTACGTGAGGATTCTCAACCGTTTGTTTTTGTCAATACGACAAGTTCAGGTTCAATGTGTCCCCGTACCATGCAATTGAAATTTCAGGCTTATACAAAAACGTTAGGGATTCACATATCACCTCATACATTACGTCACACATTTGCTGCACATTTAGCCATGAAGGGAATGCCACTAGAATGTATCCAAGTTCTATTGGGGCATAACGGACCACATCAAACTCAGCTTTATGCTCGATTGTACCATCAAGCAAGAAAAGAGATGTATGATCACTGGATGTAAGAGACGGTTAGAAGAGGAAACTATTCGCATAATATAAATTAACGCTTTATTAAAAACGGTTATAAAATGTCCAAACCCTTGATATATATGGGGTTGGACATTTTTTTGATTATACCAATGTTTGCGTTAAGAAGGATTAACGCCCGTTTTCATTGAATTCATTATAAAAGAATGTGTTTTTTAAAGAAGAAGAGGTTGTTAAGGAGGAGCACGAGTGGAACAACTTAAAACGTTTTTGTTAGCTTTAATCGCTATTGGAGTTTTGTATATTGCATTTATTTTAACTGTAAAACCATAGAACTTGTTTTAAAAGCCGTTGGATTTACTGAGTGAAGAAGAGGGGTATTGACCTCTTTTGCTGAGGGTGAATAATTGAATAAGCATAAATAGGTAAAGGTGTTGAGCTATATGAATCGATGAAGTTTCGATAATAAATCTAAGAAAAAGGTTAGAGGTCTAAAAAGAAGGAAAAGGGATTTAATGAATACCTTACATGAAATGACAGAACAATTGCCTAACCCCAATGATTATGGATTAGGCTATTGGCATTTACATCTCCCTTTTGCTCAAGAATATTTAGAATCTGATAAAGTTCCCATTAAATTTAGAAAAGAAATCATGCAAATTTTGATTAATAAAGTCAGCCATTTGAAAAATTTAAAGACACCATTGCAAGAGCAATATAGAATTTATGCTGTAATAAGTCTGCCTAACTTATTTGATTCCCAGATCGCAGTTGGTTTAATGGATTTTTTGAAAGGGATACTTCAGAACAGAAGTGGCTGCCTTTGAACTTGCATAGAGACATTATTAAAGAATGGAAACTTAATCTGCCCCCTGGTTTGGAAGTGAAGGGGTTCAAGGAAATAATTTCTGACGAGGATTATTACTATGAAGGAGAACTCTGGTTTATAGGTGAGATAGACTGAACATTTTACTTGATTTGCTAACAATAAGGAGGAAAAAATCTGGATAAAACAAAGGTTATGGCATACTTCAGTGCAGTAAGTGATGAATTTCCATTGGAGGTAGTTACCGACGCACTTGGCATTGAGCCCACAGAAGCTTATAAAAAAGGAGATTTAATTGAAAGGCCAGCTACTGCTAATCTTGCATCCTCCAAAATCAGATATAGAAAACATTCAGATTGGACTTTTAGTACTGGTTACCAGGAATCATACGATATAAATAACCAGTTGAATATCATTCTAAAATCCCTCGAAGGGAAATCGGACCAATTAACATTCCTCAAACAGAAATATGGTTTAGATTATCTTTTTATGGTAGTAATTCAAATTGAAAATAATGAATCACCCGCAATGTATTTAAAGAAAGAAATCATAGATTTTGCTAGTTTAATTCAAGCGGAGATCCATTTTGACTTATACATAGTTAGCTGATAATGAATCGATTACCTTATTGGAAAAAACAGGGGATTTGGCTAGAAGGATATTATCAAACAGAAGAGTAAGAATATGCCCTAAAACAGGGAATTAAAATAAAGAATTCTTTTAAAAAAAGTTACCGGTGCGTTGATCCATGAAGGATTAACGACCTTTTTGTTGAACTAAAAGCAGGTCAACGAACTAATTCTATGGAATTATTGTGAGGTGTTAAAATGACTGGAATTCCTGCTGTTGAAACTCAAAGGCTAATCCTTAGAGAACTTAGTGAAGATGATTTTGAAGATATATATGAATTTAAGTCAGATCTACAAGTTGTTAAATACTTAACTTGGGGGCCAAATAGTAGAGAGCAAACCTTACATAGCCTTAGAAAGCAAATTGCTTTTCAAAACGAGGAAAACAGACAAATGTATGTTTTAGCGGTTGAAATGAAAAATACTAAAAAAGTCATTGGTAATGCTTTGTTTATGGTAAGGGATCATGATTTTAAAACAGCAGAAATCGGATATTTTATTAACTCAAACTACTGGAAACAAGGCTATGGGATAGAAATTGTTAATGGCTTATTATATTTAGGGTTTAATACCATGGATGTCCATAGGATATATGCCGTCTGCGATGTAGAAAATGCTGGCTCAATCGCCCTGTTAGGGAAAATAGGTTTCCGGCAGGAAGGCCATTTTATAAAAAATTCAAAGGTAAAAGGACAATGGAGGGATAACTATTTATTCGCTATGTTAAAAGAAGAATTTAAAGGAATTTGAAATATTGGAGCCCGCAACTTCAATAATGAAGGTTAGCTTTTTCTTTATTCAGTTAAGTGGAAGAATATTTTTCTTTTCACATCACCTAGCCGAAAAAGAAGGAATAAAAGCAAAAAGATCATGGTTATTGGTATTTTAATTATGGTAGGGACTAATTTAATATTTTTATTTTTTCACTGGCTGCCAGATGGCAGTTTTTTTGTTTATATGGGGCAGCATTCAAGTAAGTAAACTTAATTTCGTACTGATTCCAGGAGGATTACCGGCATTTTTAACAAATGCTGCCGTAATGTTAACTATGGGCATTGGTTATTTATGGTATTATTTAATTTAGATAGGTTCCGATATAAGAGGGGGAATTAAATTGAAAAATAAGTTGAAAAAGTCTTCAACAGATAAGTCTATAAGTGGTGTCTGTGGAGGTATAGCTGAGTATTTTGGTATATCTTCTTTGGCAGTCAGATTAATATTTATTTTGTTACCCGGTGCTAATATCTTAATATATTTAATTTTAGCTAATACGATGTATGACAGTCCTCCGTCTTTATATTAAACGAACGGGTGAATTACTTTGAATAAATTTTTGAAAGGTATTTTTCTTTGAAGAAATGGAAATTAGTACTGATACTTTTGATTGGCTTAATAATAGGTATATTACTTTATCACGATGCCCGAATTTTGGATCTTGAACGAACTGATTTACCTGTCAATGATCAACTGGCGATTACAATCTCTCAGCGTTACCTTGCTGGTTATTGGACACATCCAGTTAAGCTGCATTTAACACCTTATGAGATGAAGAATGTGAAAGAAACAGCCGAGACTTATATTGTCGATATTATCGATGAAAGGGATTCGCCAATTTGTAAGGGGTATCAGATAGTTGTTGAGAAGGATACCGGTAAAGTTTTAGATAAAGAAGAGGCGGATTATTGCCGTTAAAAGAAATACTCTTTTTCCCAAACAGTACGTTCATCCTGTAAGGATTAGCGGCCTTTTTTGTTAATTCCAAATGAAGTCGAAAAATTCAATATTGGTAGACAAATATGATAGATATCCTTCTGAGGTGCTATAGGTGTGAGATTTATTGTAAGGAAGTTAGCAGTTTTAACACTGATTCTATTTATATCGTGCATTTTTGTTATCTCTACTGTTTTCTTTGACGGAAAAATGATAAATACAGATGAGGAGTTGGAAGAGAGTTTTCCAATGTCTATAGGATTTCCTATAGAATTTGTAGAACTAACATGGGTGAAAATTGACCCGCACTTGCCTTATTTTTATGGAATAAGTTGTTGTGGATCAACATGGCATCTCGATAAATTTCTACTGTCGGTGTTAATAGTGTTTCTCTTTTTATCGTTAATATATTTAGTTTCCTATTTTGTAATAGTAAATGTTAAAAGAAAAAATTCCTTGGAATAATGCCTGTTACCAGGATGCCTCTATAGAAGAAGATGTATTTTTATTTTAATTACTCTATTAGAAGGGGGCGGTGGTAACTACAATGCTAAAGCCTATAATTCAAAATTGGAAGATGTACTGTAAGAACGAAAACTTTGTAGGGATAGGTTCGACAAGGAAAGTGTATAGAGTTGCAGATTATGTAATAAAAGTACATCTGCATCCTCTTGGATTTAAACAATCGCTTAATGAATTAGAAATTTATACTTCCATGGTGGATAAAGGTTTTGATCCGTTACTCGCTCCGACATATTACGTTGATGAATTTATTTCTGTACAGAAATACTTAAGACCTTTAGATCTAAAGGATAATCAAACCTATGAGATAAAGGTACAAGAACATCAACATTTATTTCCAGTTTTATACGAAGAAGTTTTGGCCATTTTAGATCGAGACTTTGACTGTTTTGATTTAAAAGATAGTAGCAATTATGGATTGAACAGAGAAGGTAAACTGGTCTTTACGGATTACGGAATGACCAAGAGTTTATACGAAAAGGAGTGGGTTCCTTTAGCAGAAGAGGGTATTCTTCCTCAAATAGACTATGACTTTTGCAATGTATGTGGAATTGAAAAGGAGCTTCGGATGTATGGGGAAATTGATAAAGATACTCGATGTTATCAATGCGGTAAAGAGTAGAGAAAATATTAGTTAACCTGAATTCCAATAATACATGTATCTTACAATAGTGCTTAGTGCAATTAGGGTGGTTTGATCCAGGATTGACCCCCTTTTTTCTTTTAAAAGGAGGAATGATTAAAAAGTTTGTCGAACTTCTGGTTAAAGGAAAAATATAGGAGGTTATTATGGCGGACTTTAAAAGTATTAACGTTGAGAATTTAAATATAGTGGATAAAGATGGGAAAGTGAGATTGAGATTATTTAATACCGATCATATTCCGCCCTTGATAATGGATGGAAAAGATATTCTTCCTGGACATAGGCAGAATGATCCTATGGCTGGTTTGATGTTTTACAACCGAGATGGTGAGGAGTGTGGGGGATTAACCTATGGTAGCAGAAAAGATGATAATGGAAATTATGAGTCTGCTGCCACTATAACCTTCGACCAATATAAACAAGATCAGGTTGTTCAAATGCATTACATTGATGATAATGGTGAAAAGCATTACGGCTTCTCTATTTATGATCGCCCAAAAACTCCATTATCTGAACTGGTAAAAAAGGATGAGGAAATACAGAATTCTTATTTGTCAGAAGATGAAAAGGAAAAAGAACTTAATTCTGTTTGGGAAGGAAACACTCGTCGTGCATTTATGGGAAAAAATACTAAAGGTG